>Ga0209378_1003198_pt1 | contig 11130 bp, 12 predicted proteins | sample GraSoiAngelo_156_FD_186170 | JGI IMG/M metagenome (GOLD analysis project Ga0209378, IMG submission 186170) | Grasslands soil microbial communities from the Angelo Coastal Reserve, California, USA - 14_1009_13_40cm (SPAdes) (version 2) | ecosystem: Environmental > Terrestrial > Soil > Grasslands ... | reverse complement strand
CACCGTCTCCATGTCGAGGATCGCGGTGGTGCCGCCGAGCAGCAGCTCGGCCGCGCCGAGCAGGGTGGAAGCGTAGACGGTTTCTTCGGTATGAGCGGCCTCGAGCGGCCAGATGCGGCGTATCAACCAGTCCTCGAGTCGCAGGTCGTCGGCCAGCCCGCGGAACAGGGTCTGGCAGAGGTGCACGTGCGCCTGGATGAGACCCGGGATGACGAGGCAGCCGCTGCAATCGCGTACCTGGGGTTGGGGGCGGGGCCCCTTCCCCCCTCCCTCGTCCCCCTTCCCCGCCTTCCCGATCGTCTCGATTCTCCCGTCGCGCACCGTCACATCCGCCCGCACCACGCGCCAGGCACCGTCGTGCAGCAGCACGTCGCCGCCGGCGAGCCGCAGGTCGTGCATGGGCTGCGCCGGGGGCGTCAGGTGGTGGCCCGCGGCGGCGCGCTGGTGGAGTCGTCGGGGAGGTCGAAGTAGGCGCGCAGCTCGTCCATCAGGTCCCCGTCCTCGTACACGCCCGTGAGGATCCGCTCGGGGCCGCCGGGATCGACCAGGAGGTAGCCATAGGGATAGTCCAGGCCCGACAGGAGAATGGTGCGCCGGGTGGCGTTGGGGAGCGAGACGTAGACGGTATCGGCGTTGGTGGCGACGAGCTGGATGCCGCTCGCCGCGAGGGCGGGCGCCACCTGCGCCGTGTAGTATTTCAGGTCGTCGAACGTGTCGGCCTGGTCGTCGCCCGAGAGCGTGTCGGCCGCGCGCAGCCAGAACAGAACGACGGTGGGCGTTGTGATCACCCGCGGCACGACGAGCGCGCTATCGGTCGAGTCGTGGGGCAGGAGCTGGGCGAGATCCACCGAATCGTTTTGCTGCGCGATTCTGCCCAAGGCCCGCGTGCGGCACGCGGCCAGGCACACGAGCGCCACCAGCGCGCCGATTTTCATTCGGAGAAATATATTCCGGCCCGTGCAACAGCGGAGCACTTCCACACGGCTGGTGCTCGGGCCGTGCTCCGCGGCGTGCCGAGTGTGTGCGGATTATGCCGCCTGCGGATTATGGCTAATGGCTCGCAGCGTTTGCTCAATTGCTCCGGGGCTGTTCGGCGGCGGTAACCCGCGGGACACGAGGCCCTTAAGCCGGCTCGACCGGGCTCGAGCGGCGGCGTTATGTTGCAGGGTAGATCAGAATTGATGAACCAGATGACTGCGGATACTATGAGCGTGCGCAGCTTGGCAGCACTCCTCTAGATCCCCCAGATGCGGCGTGGAAGGCGTTCGACGAGCACCCACTCTCCACGTACTTTCTCGCCGCCTGCATTCGTATGGGCAGAGTGCGCGGACGCTTGGTGCCTGACACGCGGCTGAAGCTGACGCCGCCCGGTCAACGGTAGAATTGCATTTCTGAATGTTCACCTTCGGCGGCACACCTTAGCCGCACTCCGTTAGGCGGCGTCCGATACGATATGAGCGCGTCTCGTGCCAGAAGATGTGCGACTCCGCTCTCTGCAGCGGTCTGCGCATTAGCGCTGATAGCCGTTCGGGGATCGGGGCAGGCTCCGCCGTCCGCGCGGGCGCAAGTCGTCTGGCATTGGTTCGGTGGCTGTGCGGGTACTGACTCTCTGGTTCTCGAGTTTCATGTCGATGGCAAAGCGGTCTACAGCGCGACGTTCCCCGTCTGCCAGATGCGTCGCGCCGACATCCGTCCGGAGCCCCAGCAGCGCGTGCTGACGTTCCACTTCGACGCGGCACCCCATCGGTTCGGGAGTCAGTATCGAGCGCTTGAGCCCGAGCCGATCACCGGCAATGTCTGGGAGGCGGGTCGGCGGCAGACGGCGGTGGTGCTGGGCGTGTCGTTCGCCACTGCGGAACGCGTGCTGTTGAACACGCGTCATGCGGCGCGTCCCGATCGCCCGGCTCGGTCGGAGTGGATTCGGGGGCTTGAGCTGATCACGCGACCCGTCCGGCGGAACTGAGCGGACGCCGCCTAACATGCGCTTTCAGGATCAGCGTGACTGAGAGAGATCGCTTTCAGGGGTGCCTGCTCGGCTTGGCGACCGGTGATGCCGTCGGTGCGACCCTCGAGTTTCAGCGCCCCGGCACGTTCCAGCCAATTGCTGACATGGTCGGCGGTGGTCCGTTCAACCTCAGGCCCGGAGAGTGGACGGACGACACGTCGATGGCGTTGTGTTTGGCCTCGAGCCTTGTGGAGTGCAACGGGTTTGACCCACGCGACCAAGTCGAGCGCTATTGCCGTTGGGCCCGCGAGGGCTACATGAGTAGCACGGGTAATTGTTTTGACATCGGGAACACTGTACGGGCGGCGCTTGCAGGCTACAAAGCCACTGGCGATCCCTTCAGTGGCTTGCTGAGCGTCGCCAGTGCGGGCAATGGATCAATCATGCGGCTTGCCCCCGTCGCCATGTACTACTTTCCCGACCGGCACGCGATCGAGTATTACGCAGGCGAGAGCTCCCGGACTACCCATGGGACCCAGGAGTGCGTAGAGGCCTGTCGGTTGCTTGGTGGCGTACTGGGCCGCGCGCTTTCTGGGCAGTCTAAGGAAGAAGTCCTCGCAGGCGGAAAATTTCGATCGCACAGACAGTTTTGAGTCGGCAGTCTTGTCCGCGGCAAATCTCGGTGACGACGCCGACACAACGGCTGCGGTATGCGGCCAGGTCGCAGGGGTCTACTACGGAGCCTCAAGCATACCGTCACGCTGGCTTGCGCGCCTAGCTCAGGAGCCCTTCATCCGGGAACTCGCAAGTCGGCTCCACCGAGCCACGAAAGCGGCCTGACAAGCGCGTGAAGCTGGCGGGCGCGCTCGTTCTAACGGAACCCATTGGGTCGTGCCCTGGCGGGCAGGGGCGGTCGCCCACCACCGTTGCGCCGGTGCGGGAATCCCCCGCAGCGTACGCGCGATCCGTCAGGCGGCTACCGCTCGTCTAGTCCCCCCTTAGATTCCACCACCCTCGGCTGCGCCAACGAACTCCGGGGTACGTCCCTTGGTTCGACGCGGGAGGCTAACATGCTTCGCGACGTCATCGTTGTTGCAACGTGTCTTGGAGTCGCTGGCTGCGTGTCTGTGCCAACCGCCGCACCGGAACTGCAAGCGGTCGCCCTCACATTCAAGCCCTCGCCTGGGATGGCCCGCATCTACGTGTACCGTGCGGGTGGTGCCTTCGGCGGCGCCTCCAAGCTGAGCGTCGCCATCGACAGCCAGATCGTCGGCCGAACCGCCGCGGGCACTTATCTGATGGTCGAGGTCGCGCCAGGTCCGCATCGCGTGAGCGCTCCCACAGGCGAAAATGAAAGCGCCGTATCCCTCGATGCCGTGGCCGACAGCATCTACTTCGTCAAGCTATGGCCTAAAATGGGGTTCTTCAGCGCTCATTCGGGCATGGAACGGATGGATGCGGCCGAGGCGCGGGCGGGGATCGCCACCGCGCGGATGGTGCCGAGCACTTGGCCAGGAACGCCGATGCGTGAGCAACCGTAGAGAGCCGCCGCCTAACAAGCGCTTGAAGCTGGCGGGCGGTGATCGCTTTAAAGGAAGCCGAGTGTTGTCCCCCTGGCGGGGCACGGACTGTCGTCCACTACTCTTGCGCCGGCGGGCGAGTCGCCCGCAGCTTAAGCGCGATCCGTTCTATGAGAGCGATTGTCAAGGGGAGACGTCGTCACCGCTGATTGCGTGGCGGTCTTCGCCCGAGCGATCAGCCCCGACGGCTGAGGGGACGAGGTCTGGTGGTGCCTTCCGGTCTGCGGGGCAGTCTTCTTCCGCATCGGTCTCCTCGCTTTCCGCTCCCGATCCACCGCTGGATGACTCGCAAGCGCTGGGGTCGCGCGACGCGCGAACCATGGTTCTATCGGAGACTCGGCCCGCAGCCGGCCTGACACTTCTTCGGGTTCTGCGAGGGGGCCTAGAGTTAGGGCAGTTCCTCGGCCGACTGCGGGCCGGGTAAACGGATCGCTCGAGACTTCCCCTCGCTCCGTCGTCCCGGATCCGGGAGCGTCGGCGAGGGCCGTGACCCGCACCGCCGCCTCGCGAATCCGGTCTAGCGCGCTTGCTGCGTCAGCTGCGTGGGATCGTAGCGCTCTCCTTTCTTCCAGAGCCGCAGGGTGAGCGCCGCGAGCTTGCGCGCGAGCGTCACGTCGGCCAACGGCTCCCGCAGCCCTCGGGCGACGAGGGCGCGGTGCCAGTCTTGGAGCGGGCCGGGCCGCGCGCGAGCGGCGGTGGCCGCACTCTTGAACACGTGCTTCAAGAGGCGGTTGTGATTCCGATTCAGCCCGCGGGTCAGGGGCGCCCGCCGGCGGCGGACTGCCTGCCCGTCGACGAGCACGTAGTCGGCGCTCGAGCGGGTCACCACGGCCAGGCCCGCATACGCCCACAGCTGCCGCTTGGTCCGAAACCGCCACGGCGTCTGCATCGTGGCGAGCAGCAGCGCCACGCGCACGGGCCCGAAGTAGGGAATCGTCCGCAGCACGGCCCACCCGGGCTCGCGCGCGGCCGCGGCGAGCAGCGCGGCTTTGGCAGGCGGGCGCAGGGCGACTAGCGCGTCGAGCTCCGCCCAGAGCGCCTCGGCCCGGACCCGGGCCCCCCCGGGGGGGGAGCTGGGCCAGCCACTCAGCGCGGCGTGCCGGGCGATACACGGCGCGCCCCGGGGTCTGAATCGCCCGGGCCCGAAACAACGCCTTGAGCCGCAGCATCACCCGCGTCGTGTCCTCGACCAGATTCTGGTAGCAGCGGGTCAGCTCCTTCAGCCCGGTCCCGGTGCCCCCGCCGTGATAGGCCGCGCGGAGCCCCCCACGCCGCAGTTGCTCGGAGAGGGCGTCGGCATCGTGCCGATCGTCTTTGTTCCCCTGCCGCGGCTGACCGCGCCGATCGCACACGATCAGACGATCGACGTGCGGGGCCAGCAGGTCGTGCAGCCACTGGGCTTGCGTCCCTTCCTCGATCGCGACGTGGATCGCCCCCCGCATCCCCCGGAAGAACTCCGTGAGCGCTGGACCGTCCGTCGGCAGGATGCTCCGGGCGATCACCCGGCCACTCTCCTCGCGCACTGAGGCCAGGGTCGTTGCTTGATGCACGTCCAGGGCGACATACTTGGTGGTCCGTTTCATGAGGGCCGCTCCTTGTTGTGGTCCATGGGTCCGGGATGACTCCATGGTAGCAACAAGGGGCGTGCTCTCAACATGTGTTAGGCCGCGCTACGAAGAGCGTCATGCGCAAGATCATCGTCTACATCGCGACCACCGCAGACGGCTACATTGCTCGCCCCGATGGCAACGTCGACTGGCTGAACCGTCCGAGTACCGCCGGCGATTATGGCATCCGTGCGTTCTACCGTTCCATCGATACGATTCTCTGGGGACGCAAGACCTACGACGTCGCGCGCGAGTTTCAGAAACAAGGAATCAAGGGCGCCGCATTCGACCCAAAGGTCAAGAACTACATCTTCTCACATTATCCACCGTCATCGGCGGCGCCGCCCGTCGAGTTCGTCACAGAGGCGATTCCGGCATTTGCGAGGCGCCTGCGCGCGATGCCTGGGAAGGATATCTGGATGATGGGTGGGGCGGGGCTCATCGCATCCTTTCTCGATGAGAACGAGATCGACGATTTCATCATCCACCTGATACCAACCCTCATCGGCGAGGGCATCCCCCTGATCGCAGCGCGGCATCTCGACGTTTCCCTACAGTTACGTTCGTGTCGGCGCTATTCAGATGGGGTTGTGCGTCTCCATTATTCCGTTCTCAAGCCCAGACCAAGAAAAGGGCGGGGCGGCAACGCGCGACCTCACAAGCGCTTGAAGCTGACAGGCGCGCGCACGTAGGGTAGAATTCCACTTGGGCGCCCGCAGCTTGAGCGCGGTCCGTTAGGCGCACGCCAAACACCTGCAGGTCATGCCTTGTGCCAGTCAGCTGGAGCTTCCGAACCTTCGTCATCGACCAGCTGAGCCGCGTGATCCCACGCGTCCGCGCCCGGAGCATGTTCGGCGGTGTCGGCATCTACGCGGGCGATCGCTTTTTCGCCCTGATCGCCGATGACACGCTGTACTTGAAGGTGGATGCGTCCAATCGCCCCGACTTCGAGGCGCGCAGCATGGGCCCATTCCGACCGTACGGTGACCATGGGGAGGTCATGCAATACTACGAGGTACCGGCCGACCTCCTCGACGACCCGGAGGCACTGCGCACGTGGGCTGAGAAGGCGATCGCTGTGGCGGGGCGTAAGAAGGTCAAGCGTTCAGGTCGCGGCGGCGCCTAACAAGCACGTGAAGCCGACGGGCCTGATCGCCCACTCCAGATTGCACACACAATACCCCAAGAGGGCCACATGGGACATGCCGTCGCTCGATCGCTCCTTGGGACGCTCGTCCTCCTCCTCGCGAGCCATCGCGACGGAGGTGCGCAAGACGTGTCGCGCATGGACCGGATCATTCAATCGCACGTCGACAGCAAACAATTCATGGGATCGGTTCTCGTCGCCCAAGGTGGCAAGGTTCTCTTGAACAAGGGGTATGGATCAGCCAACCTTGAATGGGATATTCCTGATTCGCCGCAAACCAAATTCCGCTTGGGCTCGCTGACGAAGCAATTCACGGCGGCGGCCATCCTGTTGTTGGAAGAGCGAGGTAAACTGAGGACAGATGACTTGGTGGCGAAGTACCTGCCCGACGCGCCGGCGAGCTGGGCCAAGATCACCCTTGCCAACCTGCTGACCCATACGTCGGGAATCCCCAACTTCACGTCTTTCCCCGACTATGCCACCACCGAGGCGACGCCTACAACTCCCGAGCAGCTGGTCGCGCGGTTCCGCGACAAGCCGTTGAATTTCGAGCCCGGCGAGAAGTGGGAGTACAGCAACTCGGGATATGTGCTCCTCGGCTACCTCCTGGAGAAGATCAGCGGGCAGCCCTACCAGGACTTCGTGCGCGACAATCTGTTCGCGCCGCTCGGAATGACCGAATCAGGATATGACTCGCGCGCGGCGATCATCTCGCACCGCGCTTCGGGCTACTCACCCGGCGCAAACGGCCCCGCGAATGCGGGCTACATCGACATGAGCATCCCCTTCTCGGCGGGTGCACTCTACTCCACCACTGAGGACCTGTGGCGGTGGGAGCAGGGGTTGTTTGGCGGCAAGGTCCTTAATGCTGCCTCATTGAAGAAAATGACCACGCCGTTCAAGAATGATTACGCCTACGGCCTCGCCGTGCGGACGGCGCACGGGTACACGGTCATCGAGCACGGCGGTGGTATCGAGGGGTTCAACACCCAGTTGGCCTACGATCCTGATCGCAAGCTCGCCGTCATCGTGTTGGGCAATCTCAATGGAGGCGCACCAGGTGAGATTGCCGGGCAACTCATGTCGCTCTTGCACGGAGAAAAAGTCGTCCTGCCCTCCGAACGCAAGGAGATCACGGTCTCGACGGACGTTCTGCGGCAGTATGTGGGCACCTACCAGCTGGCGCCCACGTTCAGCATCGTCATCACCCTGGAGGGCAACCGGCTGATGTCCCAAGCAACCAACCAACCCGCTCTGCCGCTGTTCCCAGAGTCGGAGACGAGCTTCTTCTTGAAAGCAGTGGACGCCCAAATCGAGTTTGCGAAGAACGATAAAGGGGAGGTGACTTCCCTCACGCTGCACCAAGGCGGCAACGAAATGAAGGCCTTGAAGCGGTAGCTGCTGATTGCCGCCTTGCGGCGGCCCGCGCTGGCGCTTCTCTTCATGCAGGCGCGCAACCTTACGACACCATTTCCGTCGGGAGCTTCCATGAGCAAGAGTCGCATCCGACCAATTCGCCGGCGCGGTATCAGCCGCATCGACCAACCATCCACCCGGACGCACGGCTGGTTCGTGCGGGCCGGCTTCTCCAAGCGCCCGGACGGCAGCTACGCGCCGCGGCACCGCAAGTTCTTCGGCGACGCGGGCCATGGCGGCAAGCGCCGGGCGCTGCGCGCGGCGCAGGAGTACTTGGCGATCGTGCAGGGCGGGCGCCGCAAGGCAAGGGCGCGCAAGGTGCGTCGCGCTGCCTAGCGGGCTGTTCCGGCGCGCTTGCGGTGTGAAGAAACACCCGCAGCAACCCAAGCGATCATGCGTAAGGTCGTGGTCTGCACCAACCTCAGCCTGGACGGCGTGATGCAGGCGCCCGCGCGCCCCGACGAAGACCAGCGCGGTGGCTTCACGCGCGGCGGGTGGGCGGCGCCATACGGCGCGATGGCGCACGCCGGGCAGGTATTCGCGGCGGCGGACGCTTTGCTCCTCGGTCGACGCACCTACGAGGATTTCTACAACGTCTGGCCCAAGCGAACCGACAGCCCGTTCACTCCGTGGCTCAACAACGTCCGTAAGTACGTCGCCTCACGTACACTGCGGGAACCCCTCCCGTGGACGCACTCGGTGCTCCTCGCGGGCGACACGCGACAGGCCCTGGGCTCGGTCAAGCAAGAGCCCGGGAAGGATATCCTCGTCATGGGAAGCGGCGAACTGGTCCGGTCGCTCATGCCGACCGGTATTATCGATGAGTATGTGCTGCTCATACATCCCATCGTTCTGGGGTCGGGGCACCGGCTATTTCCTGAGCGGGGGACGTCGACTCAACTCACGTTGGTAAGCAGCAGTACGACGCCAAACGGCGTCATCGTGAGCACATACAAGCGTGGCGTAGCTTCCGATCAATAATGTTCGATCGTCAGCCGATCCTCACTGGCGAGCTCGTCGAGCTGCGGCCGCTGCGTCAGGCCGATTGGGCGGCGCTGTTTGCCGTCGCGTCAGATCCGCTCATCTGGGAGCAGCACCCGGATTCCGACCGGCACAAAGAAGACGTCTTCCGCCAATTCTTTGTCGATGCCCTGAATTCTGGGGGCGCGCTGGTGGCCATCGACCGTGCGACCGGGCAGATCATCGGCTCGTCGCGTTACCACGGCATCGACGCCACCAAGCGTCTCGTGGAGATTGGCTGGACGTTTCTCGCGCGGCGGTATTGGGGCGGCAAGTACAACGGTGAGATGAAGCGCCTGATGCTGGAACACGCCTTCAAGAGCGTCGATCAGGTCATTTTCATGATTGGGCCGAATAATCGCCGGTCGCGGCGTGCGGTGGAGAAGATCGGCGCCGTGTATCTCCACGTCGCCCCTGACGCGAAGGGTCGGGAGAGCGTGGTCTACGAGCTCACGAAGACGGCATTCGCTCGGGGCCCGCTTGCCGGCGCCGAGCGGCGGGACACCCAATGACGCTCCGATGGCTCTTGGCTGTCATCCACCTGCTGGCCCTCGGCGTCCCATGGCACGGCGTGCCGGCCCCATGAACACCCGTCGTTCACTTCTCATCGTCATCTGCGTGACGGCGCCGGGAGCGGCGATAGCGCAAGGCCCCGCGTGTCCGGGTGGACGTGCGAGCACCGCGACGCGACAAGACACCTGGGTCGAGCCACATGCTCGCGAGGTCGTGGCGAAACAGGTATTCAAGTCGATAACCGGGCTGGGGTATGCCTTCAGTGACACAACCGGACCGTATGTCACGGCTCCGAAGTTCTCATGGCCGACCAACTCCACCTTCGGCCTGTGGCGCAGTCTCGTCTATCCCGGTGCCACTCTCACCATTGCGGTAGACACTGCAGGGCCCTGGTCGCGCGTGCGCCTCGAAACACGTCTGGCGTGCGACACGGACCAGCGGCCACCTCCGGGCTTCCCACCGGACGTTGACTTTCAGACCTTCGTGCTCGCTCAGACTCACGACGCGGCATGGTCGGCCATCGTGTCCCCGCTGCACCGCCTTAAAGTGCGGACCTTCGCCGAGAGCTGCGCTCCACTCCCCGAGGGCGATGACAAGATCGCCGTGTGCCGCCAAATGGCGAAGGCGGATCCTCGCAGCCCCGAAGCGTTGCGGCAATACGTCCTCGCACTCGCCCGCTTCTATCATGTCGCAGACGCGTGGAAGGCCTTTGCCGAGCTGGTTTCACTCGAGGGCGAGCGTGCGAGCACCTACGACGAAGTCGGCCGGGCCATGCTCGACGCCCGCCAGTTTGAGGATGCGCTCAAGCTGTATGAGCGCGCGACCGTCCTCTGGCCGGCGGACGCGCTGATGGCCTACCAGCTTGGGCGTACGCGGCTCGGCCTCCACCAGTTAGAGCCCGCGGCGGCGGCCTTCGCCGCCGCAATCGCTCATGACTCGTCGTTGGCCGACGCGCACACGTATGCGGCCGTGACGGCGACCAAGCTGGACCGGCCAGATGAGGCACGACAACACTGCACCACGGCGACGCGCTACCTCGAGGTGAGCCTCGCCGATCGCGCAGCCGATGTCGACGCCTGGCTAGGATTGGCCTACTGCGCCAGCGTGTTTGACCGCGACCGAGAAGCGGTGTCGTATTTCGCGCGGGCGCGCGCCATCAGCGCCTCTCGGGCCGGGGGAACCTCGGAGCTGGTCGACTTGATCAGAGGGAGCTACGCCGTAGTAGGAGACCAGCCTCCTGCTCCCTTACCCGATCGCAAGTGAAGCCGCCGTTGACCACGTGAGCTCGTGCTGCTCCACCTTCTGGGCCGCCAACCAGCGTCAGGTCAGTGATGCCACCGCCCGACGCGATCTCCAGCGCTACCGGACGCGAGGGCCTGATGCGACAACCCGCCGGCTGCGGGATGCTATTCTCGGGGCCGGGAACGGGAAGACCGTGCTCGACGTCGGCGCCGGCATCGGCGCGCTCGGCTTCGAGCTCTTGGCCGCGGGCGCCGACCGCGTGACGGCCGTCGAGGCGGCACCGGCCTACCTGGCGGCGGCTCGCGCGGAGGCCGGTCGCCGCAACGTCTCCCAGCGGTTCGACCTCGTGCACGGCGACTTTGTCGCCGTGGCCGCAGACGTCATGGCAGCCGATGTCGTGACCATGGATCGCGTGGTGTGCTGTTACCCTGCCTACCGACCGTTGCTCGAGGTGGCACTGCAGCACTGTCGCCGCCTCCTCGCGTTCTCATATCCGCGCGACCGATGGTATGTGCGGGCGGCAGTTGGGATTCAGAATCTCGCGCGCGCGCTCTTCGGGAATCCCTTCCGGGGCTACGTGCACTCGGCGCGGGCGATGGACGCGTTGCTCGAAGCGCACGGGTTCTCGAGGACCGAGCGTCGCGAAACGCTCAAGTGGTC
>Ga0209378_1003197_pt1 | contig 11133 bp, 9 predicted proteins | sample GraSoiAngelo_156_FD_186170 | JGI IMG/M metagenome (GOLD analysis project Ga0209378, IMG submission 186170) | Grasslands soil microbial communities from the Angelo Coastal Reserve, California, USA - 14_1009_13_40cm (SPAdes) (version 2) | ecosystem: Environmental > Terrestrial > Soil > Grasslands ... | reverse complement strand
CATGCGCTGCAGAGACGGCTCGTATCGCTGGACCCAATGGAACGGAACGCCGTTCCCATCAGAGCGGGTGATTTACGGCCACGGGCGAGATATTACCGAGCGCAAGCGAACGGAGGAGGCGTTATTGAACGCCACGGACGAGATCCGCGACCTCTATAACGCAGCTCCCTGCGGCTATCACTCGCTCGATCGCGATGGCGTGTTTGTTCGGATCAACGATACAGAGCTCGAATGGTTGGGGTACAAGCGGAACGAGGTGATTGGCAAGAAGAAGATGGCCGACGTTTTAACACCGCCCGGCAAGAAGGCCTTCGCCCGTAGCCTCCGCGAATTTCAGAAGCGTGGCTGGACGCGGGCGGTCGAGATAGAAATGTTACGGAAGAACGGCACAACTTTCCCCGCCCTGCTGAGCGCGTCAGCCGTCTCGGACGTTGACGGTAAATTCCTGATGACTCGCTCCACAGTCTTCGACATTACCGAGCGCAAGCGAGCTGAAGAAGAGCTGCGGGAGAGCGAGTCGCGAGCGCGCGCCATCGTAAACACCGCGCAGGACGCCTTCGTTGCTATCGATCAATCCGGGCGCATCACCGACTGGAACCCGCAGGCCGAAGCAACCTTCGGCTGGTCGCGGAAAGAAGCGCACGGGCGCAAGCTCGCCGATACCATTATCCCGGCCAGATTTCGTAAGGGGCACAAGTTAGGGCTTCAGCGCTTTGTGCAGACGGGCACAGGCCCGCTCCTCAACAAGAGGATTGAGCTGGCCGCGATCGACAGAGATGGACACGAATTCCCCGTGGAGGTCACGATTTCGCCCGTGCAGATGGGGGCGGAATACACCTTCAACTCATTCATTCACGACATAACCGAACGCAAACAGGCCGAGGCTATGCGCGCTCGCTTGGCCGCCATCGTCGAGTCCTCGGACGATGCAATCATTGGCACAAATCTGAGCGGGGAAATAACCAGTTGGAATAGAGCAGCTACACGCCTGTTCCGGTATTCCACGCGAGAGGCTGTCGGCAAGCCTATCACGATGCTGACGCCACCGGACGTCCCTCAGGAGTTGTCCGCGGCTTCTCCGGGCGAGAAATCGAGCAGAGGTGTTGAGCACTTCGAGACGGTTCGCATGCGCAAGAATGGCAGCCGTTTGGAGGTCTCCCTGACCGTCTCGCCCATTCTGGATGCCGACGGTGTCATAATCGGCGCCTCCACAATTGCGCGGGACGTCACAGCCCGCAAGCGCGCTGAAGAGCTTGCGCGGCGCGCTGAAGACCTGGCGCGGTCGAATGCAGACCTCGAACAGTTCGCTTATGTGGCCTCTCACGACCTCCAGGAGCCGCTGCGCATGGTCACGGGCTACTGCGACCTGCTCCAGCGCCGGTACAAGGGCAAATTAGACACGGATGCTGACGACTTTATTACTTTCGCCGCGGAGGGTGCGCAAAGGATGCAGGAGCTTGTCCGGGGCCTGCTCGAGTACTCGAGGGTAGGGCCGCACGCAAAGATAGAGGTGCCAATCGATTCCGGCGAAGCCTTCGAGCGTGCGCTGGCCAACCTTCGTGTGGCGGTCGATGAGAGCGGTGCGACTGTCAAGCGCGGGCGGTTGCCGACTGTTCTGGCCGACGCTACGCAACTTGAGCACGTATTTCAGAACCTAATTGGCAATGCTATCAAGTTCCACGGTCATCTCACGCCACTCATTTATGTCAAGGCGGCCCGGCAGGACGGCATGTGGCGGTTCTCGGTAAAAGACAACGGCATCGGCATTGATGTGCGCTATGCCGATAAGGTGTTCGCGATCTTCCAGCGGCTTCATGGGCGCGGAGAGTATGCCGGCACCGGCCTGGGGCTGGCTATCTGTAAGAAGATCATCGAACGCCATGGTGGCAGCATCTGGTTCGAATCGGAGCCGGGTCATGGAACGACTTTCTATTTCACGCTGCCGGCGAGAGGAGGGACAGGACCATGAGCAAGCGAAGGAAGGCCGGAAATGTGGAGGCGACGAACGCGCTCGAAGCCCCGACCAGACCGATTGAGATCTTGCTTGTCGAAGACAACCCAGCGGACGTCCGTATGACAGTGGAGGCGCTCAAGGACTGCCGCGTGAGCAACAAGCTAAGCGTGGTAGAGGACGGCGAGCAGGCACTCATGTTCCTGCGCCGGCACGATGGTTATGCAGGACGCACGCGCCCGGACTTGATCTTGCTCGACCTGAATCTGCCGAGGAAGGACGGTCACGAGGTTCTAGCCGAGATCAAGGCGGACCCCGATCTCAGAAAAATACCAGTCGTCGTGCTAACGACCTCCGAAAACGAGCGCGATGTTCGAAAAGCTTATGACCTGAACGCCAACTGCTATATCACCAAGCCGGGCGGGCTCGAGCAGTTCGTGAGCGTCATGAAGTCCATTCAGTACTTCTGGTCAAGCGTAGTGCAGTTGCCCTCAGTGGCTACCTAGGCAGCCCTGCATGACCGCGACACGGCGAAGGCCCGTCAGGGTGTTGTTCGTGGAAGACAACCCCGGTGACGCGCGTCTGGTTAAGGAGGCGCTGGCCGACGTCCGATCGGCCGACTTCGAGGTTACTCATGTAGAGCATCTGCACGAAGGTCTCCGACAACTGGCCCGGCGCAAGTTCGATGTTATCCTTCTGGACCTGCTCCTGGGTGATACCCCACGCCTGGGCGCGCTCCTCGAGATTTACGAACAGGCATCACGCGTGCCCGTGGTAGTCTTGACCGGACTCGAAGATGAATCGCTGGGGCGCTGGGCAAGGAAGGAAGGCGCTCGCGAGTATTTGATTAAAGGCAAAGTCGAGTCTGAAGCTCTCGCCAATACGCTCTTGGATGCCGCAAGGCAAGCCTCCGTGAAGCGAAGCGGCGCCACGGCCGAACGACGGCACTAGAGACGATTCGGGCTCTAGCGGTCCTCGTTCAGAGTGCGCCCGCGTCTTGTGATGCGCCGAACGATGGAACCAAGCAGAGCGTTGCGCAAGGGAGACCACATTTCAGCCAGGATGGCCTTTTCCTCCTCGGGCTCGCGCTTCCCAAAACGGGAACGATTGTACGCCGCGGCGAGCATCGCCACGTCTTTAGCTTCACGGACGGAGCGTTTGAGACTGAGCGCGAACTCTGCCGGAGTCTGACCGGTCCGGGGACCGTGCCCGGCCCAGCTCGCCAGTCGCACGGTTTTCTCCCAGAGCTGCTGCGAGTACGGTAGCCCTGCCACCGAGCGCTGCCAACCGAAAAACGCACTACCCGCGAGTAGAGTGATGAACGCAGCCACACCCAGGGTTAGCAGGGGGTTGTAGTCACGCTTCTGCTCGATCGACGTGGCCGGGATACTGGGATTCTGGTCGGCGGGATTATCGAGAATCGGGTCGATGGCTGCCGGCAAACCAGGGATGTCCTTGAGATCCAGGGGCTTGCCGGGTTCGCTGGCCTGCTCGACGACGGGGTTCAGCGCACCCGGGCGGTCAGGAGAAGGGTTGAAGGCAATCCACCCGTAGCCCGGGAAGTAGACTTCTGTCCAGGCATAAGAGTTGTAGTCACGTATCGTGTAGGCCCCGCTCTCCAGGTTCTTATCTGCGTCGTTGATGACGAATCCGACAGCAAGGCGCGACGGGATCCCGAGCGTGCGCAGCATTACCGCCATTGCCGAGGCGTGGTAGTCGAAGTAGCCGCGCTGAGAATCGAACAGGAAGTAGTCGATGGTATCCCTGCCCGGCGGCGTGTCCGGAATATTGAAGTCAATCGGGAACTGCCGGAGGGCATCTTGTACGATTACTGCTTTGTCGTAACGGGTAGTTGCGCTGGCGGTCCACTGCTTCGCGAGGTCGCCGATCCTCGCTGGCAGCCCGTCGGGCAACTGACGGTAGTGGTGCTGCACCCAGTCCGGATCGATCCCGGTCGCCTGGCGGAGTTCGTCTTCGGGGACGATGGGAATGAACCCGGTGACGTTGTAAGAGCGGCCTTCGTCCACACGATTCTCGGGCCTCGCCACGAGCGCGTCGGGAAGCGGCCCGTCGTTTAGCTTCAGTCCGCCTACCCTTACGATGTTCTGATCGCCATGGCGCTCGACGGTTAAGCCGACGAAATCTTCGCCCATATCGGCTTTGACTGCCGAAAGTATTTCCTGGTCGGTCTTGCCCTCGCCACCGCCCTTAAGTCCAAACTGGATCGTCTTAAACCCGGAGGACGGGGCCTCGATCTGAAACGGCGTGCTCGCCGACAGCGGTTCCCCAGGCGAGAAGAGCACCGAGCCCACGACGCTATTTCGGTCGACCGTGATTGTCAACGGGATGACCTGACCTTTGATCGCGCCGCTAGTGAGCTCCTCTTTCACGCTGTCTTCGATGTACGCCGGCAGGTCCACGGAGGTCCGCGCGCCGGCTTTCCAGCCGCCGCCGCCGTACTCGTCGTAGACTGCGCCGCGCAGACGAATCTCACCTGATACGGCCGGGTCGTTGACGCGAACGGTCATCAACTCCCGGTTGCCGAGGTCGATCGAGCCCTGGAAGGGTAGGACGCCCGTGAAGTTGTGGACGGGAACCACCCGCTTTACGTGCAGTGGCCCAGAGAGCCGCACGAAATTGACACCGATCTCCTCGACCTGGCTGACCATGGCATTCACCGGGCCCGGCGTGGTGAACGGCCCGACGGGCAGGACCCACGCAGTGACAATAAGAAAGAGGAGGGCCCAGGTGGTGAAGTTGAGGAACGATAGGCTGATTAGCGAGGGGTAGCTCGTGCCCTCACGTCGCCAAATTGTCATCCGGGTCATCAGGTTGGTCCGCATCACCAGCAGGAAGCCGAACAGCATGTAAAGCAGCACGGAACCCTCGAGGTTGTCGCCCACGAGCGCCATATCCAGGAACAGCGTCAGGCCGCCGGGAATCAGCCCTATCCAGGCGTTCTGCCAGCGGTACACGCTCCAGCCGAAGATGAATGCGCCCAACCACGTCAGGCCCAGCACGAGCACGTTGAACGGCAGCGAGTCGTTGCTGACGCCTCCGTGGAAAGCGAGGTTAAACCATGTCTCGAAGCGAAGATAAATGGTGTCGAGTCTCTGCTGGAAATCTCCCGGCCCCACCATCTCCAGCGTCTGCCAGAAGACGACGAGCGCGCCTGTGAGCACCGCGAGCGGCCACGCGGCAAATATCGAGAGGCCCGAGCGCGCGATCAGGAGCGAAGCGACGATCGCCAAGACGGCGACCACCGTGATCGGCGGCATATCGTCGGACCAGCCAGACTGCTCCAATCCGAGCGAAACGCACATGGTAGCGCCCAGCGCCAGGACAAGCGTGAGCCAGTCCTCCCAGTCGGTGAGACGCGCGGCTAAGCGTTTGAGCCATAAAGGCGCCGTACGCGCAGCGGTCGGAGCTGCCGGCCTCGTCCATTCGAACTCGGCCATCAGCGCGCCATTGCCTTCTGTCGCTCCGGTGCGGCATGTGCAGCCATACCCGCCGGTCCAAGCATCAGCGAAATGTCGGAGCCGCAACGCACAATGTAGGCCGGGACACCGAGACTGGAAAGCGCTTCCGGGCGTAGTGATCTCCTCTGCTCAGCGCCGCCGAAGCTGGCGGCCTCCAGCGACACAACTGCAGCGCGCGTACCCTGCTGCACCGTAGTCTCGAGCGACGCCAGCCAGCCATCATCGGCAGAAGGCGTCACGATGATCAGGGTGGTATGACGACCGAAGCGGCGGCCCTCCTCTTCGAGAACGAGACTCAGAGGCTTGACTCCCGTCGCCTCCGCCATCGCCAGCGCTTCCAAGATGCGGCCGTACTGTTGAGAGCCCCGCGTCGGGTCCAGGACGACCGCTTCTTGTCCTAGCGCCATGAGCCCCAGTATCCGGTTGGATTGGACGAAGTGGTAGGCAAGCGAGGTCGCAATGCGCACACCGTATTCTTCAGTGCTTTCGTCCCCCACACCTGCCTGAACCGAGCCGTCCAGGTCCAGGAGCACCCAGACGTTGCTCGTCGGGTCCATTTCGAACGTCTTGACCATCAGCCGGCCCAGCCGGGCTGTCGATCGCCAGTGGATTCGGTTGTAGCTGTCGCCCGGGTAGTAATCGCGGACCCCGGACGCATTCGGCGTTACATAGTGGGTGCGGCGGCGCACGCTCCCTTCGCCCGGTAGCTGCGCGACCGGCGACCAGAAGTACGGCAGCTCCTCCGGTCGCGGCAACACGAGCAGCTGACGCCGCTCGCCGTAGGTTCGCGTTAACCGAAAGAGACCGAAGGGATCGCCGGTCGTTATGCGTACCGGGCCGGCACGATAAATGCCGCGTCGCGCGCAGCGCACGTTCACCTTCCAATTGCGCGACCCATTGGACGACAAGGTGAGCACCGTGCGTGCTGGCGTACCGGGCATGTCGGTCTCGTCTTCGGCCTCCAGCCAAACCTTGGTAAATTTGCTTCGGCTTCGCAGTCGTACTCTCGCCTCGGCTTCTTGACCCACCTGTAAGCGGTCGTTCGCGCGCTCCACCGCCACCTCGAGAGCACCGGCATGCACGCGTGCCCAGATCAGACAGATGATGACCAGACCCCCGAGCACATAGGCGGCGCGATAGAAGAACCAGTAGCCGCTGACGAAGGCGAAGGCGGACATCGTTACCAGCGCCGAAACTACGAACAGCAGGTTCTGGTTGCGATAGCAGAGACCGAGGAAACGGCGCAGGGCGTAGGCCATTGTGTCCAAGGTCCGCGTCATCCTACGCGCGCCTGCTGGCCCGCTCGGAGGCGCGGACCCCGGGCACCGGCAGCCGTTGAAGTGCTTCGGCGAGTACTTGCTGGACGGTGGCGCCTTTTACCCGCGCCTGCGCATTCAGGATGATGCGATGCCCCAGCGCTGGATACGCCAGTGCCTTCACATCGTCTGGCAGAACGAAGTCACGGCCGTCGAGGATGGCCTGCGCCTGTCCCAGTCTTTGCAGCGCCAGTGACCCGCGTGGCGAAGCACCGAGATACACGGAATCATGATTACGGGTAGCGTTCATCAAGCTGACGATGTACTCCTGCACCAGCACGTCTATGTAGATGTCGCGCACTGCCTCTTGAAGAGACAGGATCTCGTTCGACTCGCAGACCTGTTCCAGCTCCGCGACGGGGTGGCCGTCGCGCTGGCGCTCCATGATCGTCTTCTCATCTCGCACCGAGGGGTAGCCTAGCTCCAGACGAAGCAAGAAGCGGTCCAGCTGCGCCTCGGGCAGCGGGAACGTGCCTTCATACTCGATCGGGTTTTGCGTGCCCATCACCATGAAGGGCGCCGGCGTGTGATGGGTGACGCCGTCGACCGTCACCTGGCGCTCCTCCATCGCCTCGAGGAGCGCCGATTGCGCTTTCGGTGTGGCGCGGTTTATCTCGTCGGCGAGCACCACCTGCGAGAGCACAGGCCCCGGCCTGAATTCGAAATCGCGCGTGCTCTGGTTGTACATGGAGACCCCGGTTACGTCCGTGGGTAGGAGGTCGGGCGTGAACTGAATGCGGCTGAACGAGCAGCCGCTCGAGCGGGCGAGACTGCGCGCTAGCATCGTCTTGCCGACGCCGGGCACGTCCTCGATCAGCAAGTGCCCGCCGCACATCAACGTCATCACCGCAAGTTCCACCTGCGCGCGTTTGCCGACGATGACGCGCTCTACGTTCTCGACGATTCGTTGGGCTACCGAGCGAGCGTCCAAGTGGGGCGGTTCTCCGGTCTAGTCCTGACTAGTAAACGGCAGGGCGGACGGTTTGGTTCCGCGTCGCTCCCTCTTCTCAGGTTACTCGCTACTCCCAAAGGCTGGCAATAGACGCGTTACAAATGTAGAGAGGCGGAGAGAACGCTAAGAGACGACGGTCAGGGCCATGGCCCGCTGTCGGTCCAGGCCGTCCAGCTAGAACCGTTCCACGACTTCTGCCACAGGTTCCGGGGACCGCAGCCGCGCCCGAACACGTCTAGAAGATTTGACAACCGCGATGTTACCCCAATGCCGGAGGTGAAGCACCCTTCCGGTTCGATGAATCCCGAAAAGTTGACACCGCCGTCCGACGAGTAGTTATGCCACGCCGCATCCGCGCAGCCGCGGATGAAGACGTCCAGGCGGTTCACCCCCCATGAGTCGGCTCCTGGTCCTGAGCCCAGGCAGCCACTCAGGGAGGAGCCCGGCGCGTTGAAGCCGGACCAAGCGCCACCGAACCAGTAGTTTCTATGCAAACCATTGCTGCAGCCGCGGACGAAAGCGGCCAGATGATTCCCGCCCCAGGTGGCTGCTCCCGGGGCGGCGTTGACGCAGCCGCCCAGGTCCTGCCAGCTGCTCCAGCTCGAGCCTGAATTATCCGAGTACATCCAGTTGAGCGCGTCATAGCACCCCCGAACAAACACATCTAGCCGGGTGCTGCCCCACGATGTGACGGCCGGCTCTGACCTGAGACAGCCGCCCAGGTCCTGCCAGTCGGACCAACTCGACCCGCTCCAAGATTTCTTGTGTAGATGATCGCCGCAGCCGCGTACGAAGACGTCGATGCGATTTGTCATGCGCGAGACGGCGGCGGGCCCGCCTCGTAGGCATCCCGGATGGTACTCCCAGCCCGACCACGCACTGCCGTCCCACCACCTGTGATACATCGCCCCATTGTTGCCCCGCACGAAAACGTCGAGCCGGTTCGACGCCCATGAGGCGACTCCTACGGACTCGCCTTCCTGATAGCTTGGCGGGTTCGTAGTCCACAGGTCATTGTAGTCGGGATACTCGTAATAAGGATTAATCGCCGTACCGCTGGACGGGTCGCCACTGACGGCGTTGATCTTTGTCTCAAAGTGCAAATGTGGGGTGCTATTGCAGTCAGGACCAGGACACAGCCACGGGCTGCCGGTGTTGCCCTCGTATCCCACCAACTGGCCCGCCGACACAATTGGCCCGTAGGAGATTGCGATGCTGAGGAGGTGGAGGTAGCGGGTGAAACGCCCGCTGCCATGGTCGATGACGATGTAGTTACCGGCGCCATTCGGACCTGGTTGAAAGTTTGTATAGAATGCATTGCCCCCAAGCGCAGCGACCACGTACTCGCCACCCGTCGCCCCGTCGCCGAGTAGGTAATCGGTACCTTAGTGGCCCGGGTAGCACCCGAAGCCACAGGTTTTTACGTATTGTGAAAAGAAGGGAAGCGTGTAAACACGATCCGTAATAGCGTCAGCTCGCCGCGCAAAGTCGAACGAAGTGGCAAACGCCACCAAGCCCAGGAGCAATAGGACCAGGCGAATTTTCAACATAGGGTTGCTATCTTAAGTTGAAACCCGACGCAACCGCTTCAAAATCCTCCGTCGCCAATCCCTTTATGCTGATTACGGCCTGCCCGAGCTGTAGGTAAGCAAGCGGGCTAGGTTGTTTATCGAAGTTCAGCGGGGCAACAAGAGAACGGGCTCCACCGATAACCTGTTCCTCCGTTGGATTTTCGTAAAAGAAGGCATCGTGGGCCTTGATCCACTCCTCTAGCGTCAAACCCGCCGGGTTGCTGCGAACGTAGATTGAGGCACGGAGTAGCCCGCCCGCGTCGTAGAGTTCAACAGCACTTAAAAAGTCCGGGATCTGCGCGTTGAACGCAACCTGGCAAATCGTCCATTCCGTCGGATAAGCGACCGAGTAGCCGGCTTCGGTATCGGTGTGCTCCTTCTTTTCGCCGGTCGGGATCGTCTCATATTGAAACGTGCGCGATACGTCAGCCATCCCACACGTCGGCAAGGGCGCCGATGTAGATTGCGGAGTTGAGCTTGCCGCCACCGTGGACGACGCAGACGGCGATTGTGATCCCTTGGGCACACTCGACGGGCTCGGCACTTGCTCTTCTTCGCCGCAAGCGGCAAAGAAGAGCAAGTGCCGAGCCCGTCGAGTGTGCCCAAGGGATCACAATCGCCGGCTCCACAAGGCGCACCGTCATTATTGTCTCTCTCTCTCTCTCTCTCTCTTCTTGTCAAGTAGTTTTAAGAGAAATCTTGCCGGAGATTCGCTTCTACCTTTTGGATCGCGCAAGCGACCGCGGAGGGCCGTGCGCAACGCTAACTCGCAACTCTGAACCCCCGACTGTAAACTACCGCTCAGGAGGTGCCTCATGCCCGAATACGCCGACCTGCTGTTCGAAGTCGATTCCAACGTCGCGACCATCACGCTCAACCGTCCGAACCGCCTCAACGCGATCAGCGGCCCGATGCTCGAATCGCTCTCTCAGGCGCTACGCGACGCAGACCGCGACCGCGATGTGCGAGTCATCGTCATCACGGGAGCGGGCCGCGGCTTCTGTGCCGGCCTTGACCTGAAGGACCTCGTCGCCGGCACCGGCATAGGCTCGAACGGCGCCGATGGCCTCGCTAACGCTCGCTTCGATCTCGCGAACAGCCCGCCTATCGTCCTTCACACCACCGACAAGCCGGTCATCTGCGCGATCAACGGCCCAGCCGCCGGCTACGGTATGGACCTCGCTCTAGGCGCAGACATTCGTATCGCCTCGAGTGACGCCAAGCTCGCTGCCGTCTTCACTAGGCGCGGCATTCTGCCCGAGAGCGGCGGCGCATGGCTCCTCCCGCGCCTCATCGGCTGGGAGAAGGCCGCCGAGATCGCTTTCGGCGGGCGCACTCTCTCGGCCCAGCAAGCGCTCGAAGCCGGCCTCGTGAGCCAGGTCGTGGACCCCGATCAACTCATGCCAACAACTCGACAGCTCGCCGCCGAAATCGCCGCCAACGCCCCGCTCGCGGTGCAGGCCACAAAGCGTATGATGCGCCTCGGCCTCGAGGAGACGTTCGAGGCGAATGTGCACCACGTCTTCCTCCAGCTCCTTCCGCTCTTCGGCTCCAAGGACTTCCGAGAGGGCGTCCAGGCGTTCGTCGAGAAGCGTGAGCCTCAGTTCCAGGGCCGCTAGGTCGATCCTGACGACGGTTTCGTGACCCAACCCTCCACCCACTGGAACGCCGAGGTCTACGACCGCATCGGCACGCCTATGCGGCGTTGGGCGCAGGCAGTGATCGACGATCTGCACCTCAACGGCGACGAGACCGTCCTCGATGCCGGCTGCGGCTCCGGCTCGGTGACGTTCGACCTGCTCGAGCGTCTGCCGCGCGGCCGCATCTACGCCGTCGATAGTTCGCCCGACATGATCTCGAAAAT
>Ga0209378_1003196_pt1 | contig 11136 bp, 8 predicted proteins | sample GraSoiAngelo_156_FD_186170 | JGI IMG/M metagenome (GOLD analysis project Ga0209378, IMG submission 186170) | Grasslands soil microbial communities from the Angelo Coastal Reserve, California, USA - 14_1009_13_40cm (SPAdes) (version 2) | ecosystem: Environmental > Terrestrial > Soil > Grasslands ... | reverse complement strand
TCGGGTCGAGGTAGTTGATCGGCGCGATCAGCATGCCGGTTACCGCGCCCATCGCGGTACCCATTCCCCAGCCAAGGCCATTCATGCGACCGATGCTGATGCCCATCAGTTGTGCGGCCACTCGGTTCTCCGCGACGGCCCGCATGGCGATCCCCGTTGGGCTGAAGCGGAAGAACGCAAAGAGGACCGTCATCAAAACGAGCGTCACAAGGAAGATCAGTGCGTTCAGCTGGCTCACGACCACCGTCCCGAGGTGGAGGGGCGGGCCGACCACCGGGTCGGGAAAGGTCCGTATCTCGTAGCCCCAGATCCAACCCGCAGCGCCCAGCAGGATGAGGCTAAGGCCGACCGTCACAATCACCGGGTTCAACACCGTGGTCGTGCTGATGCGCCGGATGATGACGCGCTCGATGAGTGCACCGAACACCCCAGCGAAGAGCATCGTGAGGACGAATGCGACGGCGAACGGGAGCTGGAAGGCGGTCAGGAGCGTGAAGGCCACGAACGTGCTGAACATCGCCGTCTCGCCCTGAGCAAAGGTGATGACCTGGGTCGTCTTGAAGATCAGGACGATGCCGAACGCGGTCAGCGCGTACAGGCTGCCGAGCGCGAGCCCGTTGACGAGCAGCTGTCCCCACGGGAGATCGATGAGGGTGTCCGGTGCGACCGAGAGCATGCTGCGTCCGAGCTCCTCGTTCCTCAGGCCGACGTCAGCGCAGTGCGGACCTCGAGCGTCACACGCTCAGCATCCGTATCGCGCGGTCGGCGAAGTCGTCGGCGATCGCGGTCTCGGTGAGCCGCCCTTTCGGCCGGTACCAGCGATGAACCCACGTGCACATCCCGAGGAGAGCGAGGGCGGCGAGCTTGGGGTCGGTCCCGACGAACGAGCCGTCGCGCATGCCGTGCCCGATAACGCCTTCGAACAGGTCACGCATCGTCCGCTGCTCGTCGTGCACCTGCCGCAGCGCCGCCGGAGGCAGCACATGCTCCTCACGGAGATACACGCGAACAGAATCGAGGTTTCTCAGAACGCCGAGCACGTACGCGCGCACCATTGCGCGCAGCTGCTCGGTGCACGTTCCTGTCCCGTACGTGATGGCTCGTATCTCGCCCAGGACCTGATCTGCTCGCCCCTCGAACAGTCGAACGAGTAGTTCCTCCTTCGAGGAAACGTAGTAGTAGAGGCTGCCCTTATAGAGGCCCACGGCATCGGCGATGTTCTGCATCGAGGCGGCGTGGAAACCCTTCTGGCGGAAGATGCGGAGCGCCGCTGCGCGGATGGATTTCTCGCGCTCGGCGGACCGACGCTGCCGCCGCCGCCCGAGGGTAGGCGCACTCACCCTCCCCACCAGCCGTGCCATGGGCGGGGAGGATATACCAAACGACCGTTCGGTAGAAACGGGGGCGTAGCCTCTCGCAGTGATCGATGCTGAACGCGCCCGTCGAGAATGTCGCTGTACTACTTCGTGCTTCGCGATCGCGCTCGCGTCTTCGCCGGCCGCGTCTTCGCGAGATTGTGCCCGACGGCGGCCTTCACGATCGCCTTGACCGCCTGTTCATCGGGCTTCTCGTTCTGAGAGACATCGATCGCCCGCGACTTGCCCAAGAGCTGCGCGTTGAAGAGCTTCTTCGGGTCCGGAAGGCTTGAGCCCGCGGAGAACGCAAGCCTCACCCGCTCCTTGAGGATGATCCCGACACACACCATCCCGTCGTGCGACCAGACGGCCGAGCCCAGTGGGTTGCTGGGCCGCTTCCACTTCACATCCTCCGCAATCTCGGGGTCCGCGTCGTGGACGATCTTGCGGAGCTTCGCCAGCATCGCGCCGCGCCAATCGCGCGTCTTCGCAATCAGCTCATCGACCGGTCCCGCTCGTGTCATGTCAGCGCCGCACTCCTTCGTCTATCGGGTCTCGGCCGTGCCGGCGGCCCACGGGGCGAACGTTAGCGCATCGCGGCGTGCGGCAATTGACGCGCGAGTCGCGTCGGACGAATTGCTAGGCCGCGCGCGAGAGATGAACACGGATCTCCGAATACAACTTCCCCGACGAAGGGCTTCTCGGTCACGCCACAGGGAAACCACGACCTCGACTAGACGACACTTGGTTCACACGCTCCCGCAGGTCAGCGCGGGCGCATCGGATTCTCGAATTCGCTAGGAGACTAACTCTGTGCCGAGGGCCAGAATCGAACTGGCGACACATGGTTCTTCAGACCATTGCTCTACCAACTGAGCTACCTCGGCGGAAACTCCATTTTATGCGGACGGTCTCGCCTGGACGGCTCGGCGAATCACATGTCTCCGAGGCAGCCGTCGTCGGCGGGAGCGAAGACGCTATGACGCCTCAGCAGTCATAGCCAGCTTTCCGAACTCGGTCATCGTGCCGTTGAATAGGGCGTCGCTCGTCTGGGACATCGCGATCGCGACCAGGTTCCGCGCGGGATGGTTGAACCAATAGGTGCCGTAGCCGCCGTTCCAACCGTACCGGCCCACTTCGGTTGACACCTCGTCGGGTGCGGTCGCGACAGCCATGCAGAAACCCCAGCCCTGGCCACCGAGTACCGCGCCGCCTCCTGCCATTTGCTCGGGCGTGAGGTGGTTTGTCGTTATGAGGCGCACCGATGTCTGTGACAAGAGCCGCTTGTCCTCGTGAACGCCCTCGTTCAGGAGCAGACGTGCGAACGCAAGATAGTCGTCGATGGTCGAAACGAGACCTGCCGCGCCCGACGGAAACGCCGGCGCCTTGGTCCACTTGCTCGGTCCGGAGACCGTCTGCACCTCTAGCTTCCCAGTCTGGAAATTCGTCTGGTAGTAACTCGGCAGCCGGCGGCTCTGCTCCGGGTTGATCGAGAAGCCCGTGTCCTTCATACCCAACGGCTCGAAGATGCGGGCCCTAAAGAACTCGCCCAGCGGTTGTCGCGACGCGCGCGCGACCAGGACGCCCAGCACGAGCGATCCAGTGTTGTATTGCCACCGCTCACCCGGCTGGTACATGAGCGGCAAGGTCCCGAAGCGCCTGAGCCACTCGTCCGGGTTATGCGGTGTACGCGGATCCGGCGGCCCCATGACGAGCTCGAGCTCTCGTGCCGCCGTGATGATCGGATACGGCGGGTCGAAGACTGGCTCGAAGATCAGGCCGTGCCCCATGCGGAAGGTCAGCAGGTCCTCGACTGTGATCGGACGACGTGCGGGGACCGTGTCGTCAAGCGGCCCGTCGATGCGCTTCAGGACCTTGCGGTCCGCCAGCTCCGGAAGCAGCCGATCGACCGGCTCCTCCAATGCGACCTTGCCGTCTTCGACCAGCATCATCGTCGCTGCGGCGAGGATCGGTTTCGTCATCGACGTGATACGGAAGATCGTGTCGCGCCGCATCGGCTCGTTGCTAGCGAACGCCATCGCACCGATGGCATCGACTTCGACGTCCTCACCGTAAGCGACAAGGGTGACCATGCCGGGCAATTCACTCTTCGCAACGTGGGCCGCCATCGCTGCGTGTAGGCGACCGGGTCCGACCTGCGCCGTGGAGCCTGTCATCCTCTTGGCCTCCCGAGTGAAAATCGACGGGGAGCCCGTCGAGGGCTCCCCGTCACCATAACCGCGGGAGTCGCTAGTCGCGTGCGGCAGCGAGCGCGTTCACGAGGCCTGCACCGTAGTAGCTGTTGCTGCCGGGGCCTCCCGTGCAGATCTGCAGCGGCGCCCCGAAGAATTCGACGCCCGGATCGTGAGTGGCTGGGCAGGGCAGCTTCGTCGCCGTCCTGCGTAGCGCTGCAGTTACCTCGCCGCTTGACAGTCCCGGATGCGCTGAGCGGATCAGTGCGGCTACGCCCGCCGCGTGGGGGGCCGCCATCGACGTTCCGTTCAGCCACGCGTAGTAGTTCCCGGCCGGATCGATGACGAGGCGATTGATCGATGCCTGGAGCGCGAGATCCAACGCGGTCGATGAATAGGTGGACAGGACCCGACCGCGAGCCGAGTTGAACGTCGGCGTCTGAAACCGGGAACCGCCGGGCGCGGTGACGTCGGTGATCATCCCGGTCGTCGAGTACCACGCGAGCAGGTTCTGCGCGCCGGTGGCTGTGACCACCACGACCCCGGCTATCTCGGTCGGCAGCGTCACGCAGCTGTTGTTCACCTGTCGAGTGACGTTCGCGCCGGGCGGGAAGTCCGGGCTGATCTCGTCCTGGACCGGGTGGTTGAGGTCGATGCCCTCGTTGCCCGCGGCGGCGATGAGCACCACGCCCTGCTGCTGTGCGTAGCTTGCGGCGCGCGAGATCGCCTGGACGATCGCGTTTTGTTCCTTGTCGCTGTGGCAGTTGAAGAGCCACGGGTCGGCGAAGAAGCTCATGCTCACAACATCCAGCTTCTGGTCACCGGCGTAGATGAGCGCGTCCACGACCGAATCGGTGAAGAAGAAGCCGTTCGCGGTGCCCGCCTTGAGCGCGACGATCGTCGCCTCGGGCGCGACGCCCGCGGTCCCGGTGCCGTTGATCGGCGCGGCGACCGTTCCGGCCGTGTGGGTGCCGTGCCCCGCGTAGTCCTGAAGTGCGGCCTTGTTGGAGCAGCTTCCGCGCGTGACTTGCTCGGCCGGCAGCGAGGTCGGCGTCGTCGGGTAGACGAACACGCACGACGCGGCCACGTCGACGTTGGAGATCAGGTCGCCGTGATGGAGATCGACGCCGGTGTCCATAACGCCGACCCTGACACCCTTCCCTTTGTTCACGGCATACGAGCCGGACGGCGTTGCGTGGATCGCTCGCATGTCCCACTGGCACGGACCCAAGGGATCCGGCCCGGTGGCGAGCGACACGCTATACAGCGCGGCGCAGCCCATCGCCTCGGACGCCTGCGAGTGCGTGCCGGCCGGCGCGCTGCTCGCTGTCGCTCGGTCCTGCGCGAAGGCACCGTCCCGAGCCGCGCCCACGATGGCCGGTGAGCGCTCCACCGCCGACGCGAAGTTGGCGTTGGACGATGCGACCGTCGCGATCCCCAGCTTGTTCAGGCTGAGGACGTCGCCACCCGCCGCTTGGATCGCCGCGTCGGCCGTAGCCGAGGCGTTTTGGTCGACGAGAACGATGTATTGCTGCACGCCGGAGCCGGCACGCGTTGTTCCGCCCAGCAGGACCGTAGATGCGACGACGCAGAGCCCGACCGCAACGCCTAGAACCCTGGATCTGTTCACCATCTCCCCCGTCCTTCGATTGGCTGGGCGACCGACGTCGCTCAGCGGTGCGTGAGCATAGTCGCGCGAGCGGTCGCCTGAGCGGCCGCTGGCACGAGACGTGCGAAATGCGTCATCGTGCCGGCTATGTCCTGTCGTCGGTGGGTGATATCCCTGCTCGTCATCGTCTCGATCGTCTTCCTCGCCTGCACGCGTCCGGCGGCCCGTCCCGAAGGCTCGGAACAGCCCGGCGGCGAGGTCAACAAGGCGCAGCCAAACCTGCCGCCGGGCAGAGGCGCCCCCGCCGTCCCGGGGAAGATGCGGTCGGTCGGTGTCGTCGGGGCGAGCGTGGCGGCAAGCGGGGACTTCCGAGGCTCCGGGAAGGCACAGATCGCGCTCCTCCAGGACCCCTCACGCGATCTGAGTCTCAAGATCACCGTGCGCGATCAGAACGCCGACGGCGACACGTTCTCGGACTCGACGTGGCTGACGACCGCGCCAAACTTCTTCGCGCTCGCGCGAGCGAAGTTCGCGGTGGCGGACGTGACGCTCGATGGGAAGGACGACCTCGTCGCGCTGTACAACGACGGCGACAACGGCGTGCGCCTGCTGGTCTTCCGCTCCACCGGAACGAGCTTCATGCCGCCGGAAGCATGGTGGGCCAGCGCGGACTACGCGTGGGGGCGCGCGGCCAACGTCATGGGCGCGAGCCTGGCGGGCGCTCCTCACGACGGCGTCCTCATCACCTACCAGTACGACAACGCCGACATGCGTCTCCACTACTTCGCGTCGACGGGTTCGTCTTTCTCGTATGGGGGTAGCGACGGCGTCTTCGATTCCGGAGCCGGCCAGTACGACACGAAGCGCGCGCGCTTTGTCGTCGGGCACTTCACGCGGACGGGATATCCCGACCAGCTGGCGGCGCTCTATCAGTACCCGAACGCGAAGGTCCGTTTGCAGCTCTTCGATTACCGCCCGGGCGGCTTCGTCATGGACCCCAAAGGCGTGTACGAGACGAGCGAGGGCGAATACGACCTCTCGCGCGCGTCGATCTCCGCCGCGGACTTGAGCGGCGACGGAAGGGATGAGGTTCTTGCGCTGTATGGCGCGGACGACGGAAGCGCTCGCGTTCACGTCTTCGACCCGGCGGATGCCTTCCGTCCGGAGAACGGATTCGCGGGCGCGGCGACCTTGCCGTCCGCCTCAACCTGCGCCGGGGCGACGGCGCTCCTTGTCGGCGACTGGAACGGGGACGGCAAGGCCGACATTGACGCGCTCGCGCCCGCTGACGGAATCCAGGTGCGGAGCAACCTGCTCGCGAACGTCGGCGGAAGCTTCAAGCTGACCTCGACGGCCGAGGAGACGCTCTGCCCGCGCTGGCCGCTCACTGGGCTGCCATTGAACAGAGGTCCGGTCACGAGGCGCCCGCTGTATGTGAAGATCGACAACAACCCGCACGCTCGACCCCACTACGGCATCAGCAAGGCCGATCAGGTGTACGAGTGGCTCGTCGAGGGGCTCACGACGCGTCTCGCCGCGGTGTTCCAATCGCAGCAGCCCGACGTGATCGGGTCGGTCCGGAGCGCCCGCATCACCGACACGCCGATCGTACCGAGCTTCAGCGGGGCATTCGTCTATTCAGGCGGTGGACCTGAAGAGCTCATGCGCCTGCACTACGACGACGCGGTCGCGCACCGCTACGTCGATCTCTCGCCGGGATACGGCTGGGGATATCGCGTGGGCTTCCGCGAAGCGCCGTACAACTACTTCACCAGCTACGCGGCGCTGCGCGACGCGCTCGCCGCGGCACCCGGCGGCAACGACCCGGTGAACGTTCCGGCCTGGGATTTCCTCCCGCCCTCGAACACCGATCCGCTTGCCGGCGGATTCAGCACGAGTGAGCCCGCGACCACCGTCACCGTCCCCTATCGCGCGGGCTTCGCGGTCCGCTACCAGTACGACCCGGCCTCGCGGAGCTATGCGCGCTACCAGGATGGCGTGCGCGAAGCCGACGGTGCCAACGGACAGGTTGTGGCCGCCAAGAGCATCGTGATCATCCAGACCGAGGTCCACTTCACCGACCAGTACGGTCTCGACCCGGCGGGCAATCCGAAGCTCTTCATGGAGCTGACCGGCACGAACAAGGGTGTCGTCTTCCGCGACGGCCGACGGGAAGACGTCAGCTGGACCCGCCCGGACATCTTCGACGTCTTCGATCTACGCAACGCGGCCGGGGAGATCGTTCGTCTCGAGCCCGGTCAGACGTGGATCCACATCGTGCCGAAGGACTGGACGATCCCCAGCCAATAGCCGTACGAACGCGAGGGTGGCATCCGCGACGTCCTGTCGGCGCGCATCGGTCGTGATCGAATGCCCGCTCCCCTCGAGGAACAAAGTCGTTACAGCCCCGCCGAGCCGGTGCGCCAGGAGGCGCGCATCCGCGACGGGGACGAGGCGGTCCGAGACCGCGTGCGCCACCAGGGCAGGACAGGTGATCTCGCCGAGCCTCGCGCGGACCCGGCCGATGCCGGTGATGAGCTCGGCCACCGCCCGAACGGGCACCGGGTCGTAGCAGGTCGCCGCGGCACTCTGCTCCACCATGTCGCTCGCCGGGGAGGGCCAGCGGCGGATCACGCGCCAGACGTACGGCGCCAGGTACGCGAGGCGATTTCCGACAGCGAGCGCGGGAGCGTACAGGAGCAGGGCCTTGGGTCGGCGGCGCAGGGCAACGTCGAGCGCCATCGTCGCCCCCGCCGACACGCCCCCGACGATGACCCCACGGTGACGCCGGGCAAGCTCGTCGTACGCCGCCAGCGCCGAGGACATCCAATCCTCCCAGCAGAGGCTGTCCATATCGGCGGGACACGTCCCCCGGCCGGGAAGGAGCGGAGCGCTGACGGTGTACCCGTCGGCGGCGAGGATGTTTCTGACCGAGCTCACGTCGAGCGGCGTCCCGGTCAGGCCATGAAGGAGCATCACGGCGGTGCCGCGGGCGCTCGGCCGCCCCGGAGGAGTGTCCCCGTTAATAACGTGAAACACCCAGGCAAACGGCATGCCCGTTGCATTTGCCAGCCGTATGCGGGTGCAGGTCACCCCGTGTGAGCGGTACCGGCTTCGTGTGACGACCTGGGGGAGCGGCGCTCCGCCCCACGCGGTCGTGCTGCCCGGACTCTCCGCCGACTGGCGCGCGCTGGCACCACAAATCCGGACGCTCCGCCGCCTCGGCTGGACCGTCCACGTCGTCGATCTCCCGGGCTTCGCGCTGCACCCATCGCTTCGCGCCGCGGACGCGAACGTCGTGCAGCTCGCCGATTACGTCGCGCGCGTCATCGAGGCGCTCGCGGTCCCACGGGCGCTCGTGCTCGGTCATTCGCTGGGCGGCGGGGTCGCACTTCACCTCGCGCTTCGCCGGCCCGAGCTCGTGACCGGCCTCGTCCTGATCGCCCCCGCGGCGCTCGGGGTCTCGCTGCACTGGATCTACAAGCTCTACTGCGTCCCGCTCCTGGGGCGGCTGCTCCTGCGGCCGAGCGTCCTGCGGGCTTCGACGATCCGCCGCTTCCTGGTCGGCAGCGGCCGGCGGGGCGACCAACGCTTCGTGGCACGTCTGGTCCGGCACGGGATCAGCGCGCGACCCCGCGCGCTATCGGCGCGGGCCATCATCTGGGCGAATCAGCCGCGGCGGTGGCGCAAGGCGCGTGCATTCCTGCCGGGCGGCGAGCAGCTCGGCATCCGCATCGACGGGCGCCTCACGGAGCTCAGCAAAGTGCCGACACTCGTGCTCTGGGGCGACGAGGACCGTGTGATCTCCGCCACCGACGCGAGGCGCTGCAGAGAGCTGCCGCTCGCGGAGGTCCAGATCGCGCGCGGCGTCGGCCACTCGCTGCCGCTCGAAGCGGCGGGCTGGGCGAACGAACACATCACGCGTTTCCTCGCATCACTGACCACGACCGTATCGCGAGCCGCCTGACCTAGCTCGCGCTCAGTTCCGCTCCGATCGCCAGGCGGCGATCCGTTCGAAGACGCTACCGTCATCCAGAGCGATCGCGCGACGGTTGCGCTCGGCGACAAGACGCGCGGTCCGCGCGGCGCGTTCGGCGAGCCGGCGCCGGCCGGGCACGAGCTTCGCGCGCTCCGCAAGCACCCGCGCCACATGCGTGTGCGCGAGCGACTCGGTGAGCCGCTCCGCGTGGAGGAGGATCGGTCCGAGGTCTGCGTCCTCAAGGCTCCCGCCGCGCAACAGTCCCGGCCCCTTGCGCCGCACGAGCCGTCCCACGAGCCCCCGCAGGGACCCGACGACGTGGCCGCGCGCGGCGGCGAAGTCCGAGCCGACCCGCCCGTCGAAGCGCGCGCCGGCGAGCAGGCGGCTCGGTCCGCCTCTGACGAGCGAGGCCGGTCGCTTCATCGTCCACTTCATCAGGTCCTTGACCGCCATGAGCGATTGGATCTGGGACGTGCCCTCATAGATAGGAGTAATGAGGCTGTCGCGCATGAAACGGCCGACGTCGTATTCGTCGACGACTCCGACGCCGCCGTGGATCTGCAGGGCGAGCCGGCAAACGCGCACCGCGCCCTCGGTCCCGTACCACTTCACCAGCGGTGTGAGCTCACGAGCCTCGCGGGCGGCACGCTGATCGGCCCCGAACATCACGAGGTCTTGGAGGACGGCGGCCTCATACGCGAGCGCGCGGGCTCCGGCGACGGTCGTCTCCATGTCGAGGAGCATCTCGGCAACCATCGGATGCTCGCGGATGGGCTTCCCCATCTGGACGCGTCGCGCCGCGTACTCCGACGCCTTCTCGAACGCCGCCGTCGCGACGCCGATGCCCTGGATGCCGACGCCGAGGCGGGACTCGTTCATGAACGTGAGGATCTGCTTCCATCCTTCCCCGGGTTTCCCGAGGGCCGCGGAGCGTGTGCCCTCGAAGACGAGCGCGCACGTCGGCGAACCGCGGATCGTGAACTTGTGCTCCGCCCGCTCGACGAGATAGTTGCCGCCCTCGCGATCCGCGACGAACATCCCGAGACCATCGAGGCCGGTCGATCCGGCGACGCACCGCGCGAGCACGATCACCATCTCGCCCTGCCCCGCGGAGATGAACTGTTTGCGGCCCTGAAGCATCCAGCAACCGTCGCTCCGCTCGGTCGCCGTCGTCGTGAGGCGGCCGACGTCCGAACCGGCCTGCGGCTCGGTCATCGCGACCGCGCCCATCATCTCGCCCTTCGCGAGTCGCGGAAGGTACTGCGCCTTCTGCTGGTCCGTCCCGAATCGATAGATGAGCGCAGCCGGAGAGTTCCAGCCGATCCCGTGCTGCACCTGCGTCGACAGATCGGCCCGGGCGAGCATCTCCCCGATCATCATCGTCACCGTGAACGGCAGCCCCGCGCCGCCGAAGTCCGGCGGGACCGAGGGCGAGGCCAGGCCGAGCTCCGCAAGACCGCGCAGGTTCTCCAGCATCGGTTCGTTCATGCGGATCTGGCCGTTCTCGCGGATCACGCCGATCTCATCCACCTTCGCCGCCCGCGGCGCGATCTCGGTCGCGCTGTACTTGCCCGCGAGGTCGAGGATCTCGCGCCAGGTGGAGACCGTCCCTGCGACGTCGGCGCCGTCCCCTTCGACCGCACGGACGACGCGCGACCATGGAACGACCTTGTCGAAGACCTCGACGAGATCCGCGTTGCCACTGAAGAAGTTCGTCGTCGTCACAGACTGAAATACGGCCGCCGCGACCGCAGCGACTCAGTGGGCGCGAGACGATCGCCCCGCGTCGCGGCCAGCCGCTCGAGCGACGTCACGATCTGCTGCCGCTGCGCGTCGGCGTAGCGGAACGGGCCGCCCAGGAACGGAGGGAATCCGAGCCCGAGCACCGCACCGAGGTCGCCCTCCGCCGCCGACCGAAGCACTCCCTCATCCAGGCACCGCGCGGCCTCGTTGACGAACGTGAAAGTGAGCCGCTCGGCCATGTCTCCACCGGCAGGATGC
>Ga0209378_1003194_pt1 | contig 11137 bp, 9 predicted proteins | sample GraSoiAngelo_156_FD_186170 | JGI IMG/M metagenome (GOLD analysis project Ga0209378, IMG submission 186170) | Grasslands soil microbial communities from the Angelo Coastal Reserve, California, USA - 14_1009_13_40cm (SPAdes) (version 2) | ecosystem: Environmental > Terrestrial > Soil > Grasslands ... | reverse complement strand
CCGACCGTCGTGAGCTGTGCTGCCTGGAAATGCGTGTACGCGACGCAGGGGAGGGCGCGGTAGCGGCGCGCGACCTTGCCCATGGCGACGAGAACCGCGCCAATCCGGCCGAGCAAGAGCCGCATGGCCTCGCGCATCAGGATGAGGTCGGCGTTGTCGGTCACATAGGCGCTCGTCGCGCCCAAGTGGATGAACGGCCGAGCGGCCGGAGCCTGATCGCCGAGGTGATGGATGTGGGCCATCACGTCGTGGCGCAGCCGCCGCTCGTATTCGGCAGCCTTGTCGAGGTCCGCGTCGTCGAGATGGGCGCGCAGCTGCGTCAGCGCGGCGTCCGGAATGTCGAGGCCCAGCGCCCTCTCGCCTTCCATCAATGCCAGCCACAGCCGGCGCCACAGACCGACGCGGCGCTGCTCGCCCCAGAGCACCTGCATCGCGGGGGAAGCGTATCGAGTCGAGAGCGGGGAGACCCAGGTCAAACCGCTGCCTTCGCCCGCGCCACCAGCTTGTTCCAGTCGGCGAGGAACTGATCGAGGCCGCGGTCGGTGAGCGGATGCAGCAGCAGCTTTTTCAGGACATCGGGCGGCAGCGTCGCGACGTCGGCGCCGATCATCGCGGCTTCCACCACGTGGCGGGGATGGCGGATCGACGCCGCCAGAATCTCGGTTTCGATGTTGTAGTTGTCGAAGATGATTCGCGCCTCGCGGATCACGTCCATCCCTTCTTGTCCCACGTCATCCAGCCGCCCGATGAACGGGCTCACGTACGACGCGCCCGCCTTCGCGGCGATGAGGCACTGCACGCTCGAGAAACAGAGCGTGACGTTGGTGCGGATACCAGCGGTAGCGAGCCGGCGGACGGCGATCATGCCATCCTCGAGCATCGGGATCTTCACGACGATGTTCTCGGCGATCTTGGCGAGCGCGGTACCTTCCTTGACCATCCCGTCGGCATCGACGGCGACCACCTCCGCCGAAACCGGTCCGTCCACGAGCGAGCAGATCTCCTTCAGGACGTCGCGCGGATCGAGATCGCCGGCCTGCTTGGACAGCAGGGACGGATTTGTCGTTATGCCGTCGATCAGCCCGGCTTGCGTCGCCCAGGTGATGTCTTTGAGGCTCGCCGTGTCGAGGAAAAACTTCATGACGTAGACTCCTCGGCGTAGAGGTCCGGAGGATACTGCACCGCCTCCAAGTACAGACCCTGGGGCGGGGCAGGCGGGCTGGCCGCCAGGTTATCAGTCGCAGCAAGCAGACGGGGGAAATCCGCCGGCGGGCGCCGGCCGAGCGCGATGTCGATCATGGTGCCCACGGTGAAGCGCACCATGTGATGCAGGAATCGATCGGCCTCGACCGTGAACGCCATTCCCACTCCGTCCGAACGCGGCGCCCATTGCGCAAGCGCCACGCGGCATCGGTAGTGGGCTGTATTCGCCCCGGCCGCGGCCAGGCCACGAAAGTCGTGCTCGCCAATCAGGACCGCCGCGGCGCTCTCCAGCGAGCTCACGTCGAGCGCTCGACCCAGGGCCCACTCGTACGGCTTGCGGAAGGGCGACGCCGCCCCTTCATCTGTACCGATCAGGTACCGATAGCGCCGCGCCGTAGCGCTGCGCCGTGCGTCGAACCCGGGCCGCATCAGATGCACCTGCTGAACCCAAATCTCACGCGGCAGCAAGGCATTGAGTGCGCGACGCAAATCGCTCGGTTGCGCCGCCCAGCGCTCGCTGCCGAGAAAGCTGACTCCCTGACCGAGGGCATGGACGCCCGTATCGGTGCGTCCTGCGCCTGTCGCCGGCGTCCGGCGGCCCATCAGCCGTTCGAGCACCGCCTCGAATTCCGCCTGGACGGTACGGTCGACGGGCTGCCGCTGCCACCCTGCGAAGCCGCCCCCGTCGTACTGAACCACCGCAAGGAAGGGCCGCGGGGGTCGGGGGGGCCGGCTCGTCACGCGGGGAAAGATGCAACTCGTTGTCACTATTTGACAAGGGTGATAGCCTTAATCCTCCATGGATTCTCCGCTGCGCCGCGCGCTGAGCGCGCTCGCCAACCGCCAATCGCTCTCCGAAGATGAGACTGCCGAGGTGTTCGGCGTCGTGATGAGCGGCGAGGCGACCCCCGCGCAGATCGGCGGGCTGCTCATGGGGCTGCGGGCGAAAGGCGAAACCGCCGATGAGCTGGCCGGTGCCGCGCGGGCGCTACGCAACGCAATGGTGCGAGTGGCCGCCGCACACGACCACCTGGTCGACACCTGCGGGACCGGCGGCGGGAGCGTCCCCACGTTCAACATCTCCACGGTCGCCGCGCTCGTCGCCGCCGGAGCCGGAGCGGTCGTCCCGAAACACGGCAACCGCTCGTTCACCTCGCGCTGCGGGTCGGCGGATGTGCTGGAGGCCCTCGGCGTCCGGATCGTCCTCGACGCTCCGTCCGCGACACGCGTGTTGGATGAAGCGCGCGTCGTCTTTTTGTTCGCTCCCAACTTTCATCCGGCGATGAAGCATGTGGGCGCTGTGCGGCGTGAGCTGGGCACGCCTTCGCTCATGAATCTCGTCGGGCCGCTCGCGAATCCGGCCAGTGTACGGCGCCAGGTGATCGGCGTCGCCGAACGCGATCGCGCGTCGGTGGTAGCCGAGGCCCTCTTGCGGCTCGGCGCCGAGCATGCCCTCGTCGTCCACGGCCGCGTGGGGATGGATGAGATCTCGCCGCATGGCGTGACCGACGTATGGGAGGTGAAGGACGGCCTGGTGCGGAGCTGGGAAATCGACCCCGAACGCTTCCGACTCGGCATCCAAGACGTCGGAGAGCTGCAGGGCGGCGAACCGGCCGCAAATGCAGAGCGGCTGGAACGAATTCTGGGAAATGGGTCTGCCGACCCGTCAGGACTCGCGGCGGTGCTACTCAACGCGGGTGCGGCGATCTACGTGGCGGGCATCGCCGGCTCGCTGGCCGAGGGTATCGGCCGCGCGCGCGAGGTCGTCGCATCGGGCGCGGCGCGGGCCGCGCTCGATCGGCTGCGCAAAGCGACCGCTAGTATTTCCTGATGACGCCGACGACCACACCCTGCACGATGACGTCGCGCTCGTTGAGCCGCAGGGGCTGCAACGTGTCGTTGGCCGGCTGCAGCCTGATCCACCCGCCGGGCTCGCGGTAAAAGCGTTTGACGGTGGCGCCTTCTCCGTGGACGAGCGCGATCACGGTCTGGCCGGCCTCGGCCTGGTTGCGTTCCTGAACGACGACGTAATCGCCGTCCTTGATGTGCTCGTCGATCATGGAGTCGCCGCGCACCTTCAGGACGTAACTGCGCCCGCGTCTCGGCAGGAGCTCATCCGGCACGGCGATCGTCTCGTCACCGGTGACCGCCTCGATTGGAGCGCCGGCGGCCACGAGACCGAGCAAGGGCAGCTCGGTGGCGCCGGTCTGCCCCTTGGGCGGCACGATTTCGATGGCCCGGCTCTCGTTGTGGGTGCGCCGGATGTACCCTTTGCGCTCGAGATTGGTGAGGTGCTCGTGAACCGTCGCCAGCGACTGGAATCCAAACTGGCGGGCGATTTCCTCGAAGCTGGGGGCGTACCCCTTCTCTTCGATGTGTTTTCCGATGTAATCGAGGATCTCGCGCTGGCGCCGCGTGACCGGCATGCTGGCTCCCGAATATATACCGAAACATAATCTACCCGAATATCGCCCGAATGCAAGGATGCCTGAAAACCCACGCTCTCCCACGCTAGACGCTATTCTGGCGGTAACCCGGAAGCGCGTCGAGGCTCTTAAACGGAGAGCCGGTGAGTTGGAGCGCGCCGCCCAAAAGGGGCCGCCGATCCGGCAATTTCCGGGTGCGCCCGCGCCGACCGTCGGAGTGATCGCCGAAGTGAAGCGGCGATCTCCATCGCAGGGCGCCATTCGCGAGGATCTCGACCCCGTCGCCCACGCGCGTGCGTACGTGCGCGGCGGTGCCGTCGCAGTTTCGGTGCTTACGGACGAAGCGCACTTTGGGGGATCGATTGACGACCTCAGGAGCATCGCGGCAGCCGTCACCGCGCCGGTACTGCGCAAGGACTTCGTGATCAACGAGGTCCAGATCCATGAAGCGCGAGCGGCCGGAGCGAGCGCCGTCCTGCTTATCGCGCGCATTATGAACGCCCGGCAGCTGGATGGGCTCGCCAAAATGGTGCGGTGGTTGGACATGGTGCCCCTGATCGAAGTGCATGCGGCGGCGGAGTTGGATGGGGCTCTCGCGGCTGGGCCGAGCGTGCTTGGCATCAATGCGCGCGATCTCGACACACTCGTGGTGGACCTGGGAGGAGCCGAGGCACTCATTGGCCGCGTGCCAGCGGGCATCCAGGTCGTCGCCGAGAGCGGTGTGGAAACCCGGGCAGACGTCGAACGTCTGGCGACCGCCGGTGCGGACTTCGTACTCGTCGGAACGAGCGTCGCGCGGCAGGCCGATCCGGAGAAAGCGGTTCGAGCGCTGGTTGGGGTCAAACGTCAAACTGGGGTTCGTCCATGAGGTGTTCACAGGCTGAAGCCTGCGCCCACCGCATCACTGTCCTTAAGGACAGTGCAACACGGGGCCCACTCTTCAGAGTGGGATGACAGTCCTCGAGACGGGTCGATTCGGCCCCTACGGTGGCCGGTACGTCCCCGAGACGCTCATGCATGCGCTCGAGGAGCTTGCCAGCGTGTACGAGGCGGCTCGCAACGATCCGCGATTCTGGGCTGAGCTCGAGGGGTTACTCAAGAACTATGTCGGACGTCCGACACCGATCACCGCGGTTCCCCGGTTGTCGGCCCAGGTTGGAGCGCAGGTCCTGCTGAAACGAGAGGACTTGAACCACACCGGAGCGCATAAGATCAACAACACGCTGGGACAGGTGCTGCTCGCCCAGCGCATGAGCAAGCGGCGCATCATTGCGGAGACCGGTGCCGGACAACACGGCGTCGCGACCGCAACCGTATGCGCCCGGTTTGGGCTCGATTGCGTGGTCTACATGGGCGAAGAGGACATGCGGCGGCAGCGGCTCAACGTCTACCGCATGGAGTTGATGGGGGCGAAGGTCGTCCCCGTTACGTCGGGCACGCGCACGCTGAAGGACGCCACCAACGAAGCGCTGCGCGACTGGGTCACGAACGTCACGACCACGCATTACATCATCGGGTCGGTCGTCGGCCCCGACCCGTTCCCCCGCCTCGTGCGCGATTTCCAATCGGTGATCGGCCGTGAGGCGCGGGCACAGATGCTGGAGCAGGTCGGCCGCCTGCCGAGCACCGTGGTGGCGTGTGTCGGAGGGGGCTCGAACGCCATCGGCATCTTCGCGGGATTTCTGGGTGATAAGACTGTACAGCTCGTGGGAGTCGAAGCGGCCGGGGAAGGCATGACGAGTCACCGTCACGCCGCCACTCTTGGCGCTGGGCGGCCCGGTGTCTTCCACGGGAGCATGAGCTATCTGCTGCAGGACGCTGACGGACAAGTGCAACCGGCGCATAGTGTTTCCGCCGGTCTCGACTATCCCGGCGTCGGCCCCGAGCATGCTTACCTGAAGGACACGGGTCGCGTATTGTATGAAGCCGTGACGGATCGGGAGGCTCTGGACGCCTTCGCTGCCCTGTCGCGACTGGAAGGGATTCTTCCGGCTCTCGAGAGCGCCCACGCCATCGCCTGGGTGATGAAGGCGAAGCGAGTCTCTCACGAACTCATCCTGATCAACCTGAGTGGCCGCGGCGACAAGGATGTCGCCATGGTCGCCGAGCTTACTGGAGCAGCGCTCTGACGAATCCGCAGGCCCAGATCCCCGAGCTGGCCCTCCCGCCGTCACAGGTCGAGGAGCTGATGCAGATCGTCAGCAAGGGGATGCGGGCCACGCAGCTGTACCTCCCGAACAACCCCGTCTACCAGCGCGCGGTCGATAATATCCGCACCGCCTTCCGGCAGATCTGGCAAGCCACCGACGATCTGATCTTCGACATCGGCGAAACCGAGATGCGGTGGGAGGATCACCCCATCTACAGCCAGGAACAGCGCAACGAGAGTATCGCCTGGACGCTCTACAAGGACGGTGTCCGCTCGCTCTCCTTCAAACCGGGGATTGAGGACACAGAGATCGTGCGCTTTCTCGCGGTGCTGCAGCAGGCGAAGAACCTTCAGGCAGACGCGCCCGACGATCTCCTGACGTTGCTCTGGGCCGAAGACTTCCAGTTCGTCACCTACACCTTCCGGGAGCTCGCCAGCGAAAACGCGGTGCCCATCGAGCGCACGGAGAAGAGCGAGCCGACGCTGGGCGGAGGAGGCGGCACGCCCGGCGGCGATGGCGGCTCGGCGGATCCGACGACGGTGCGCCGGCAGGTGGAAGAAGAAGCGCCGCCGAAGCGCGAAGGCCTGGTCTCGATCGACGACTTTGACACGACGCTCTATTTCCTGGACGACAAGGAGATCGAGTATCTCCACAAGGAGGTGGAGCGAGAATATGCGCAGGACCTGCGCGGCAATGTGCTCGCGATGCTGTTCGATCTGCTGGAGCTGCAGACCTACGGCACCGTCCGGGCCGAGCTGATCTCGATCATCGAGAACTTCATCCCCTATTTGCTGGGGGCTGGTGACTTCCGCTCAGTCGCCTTCATTCTTCGCGAGTGCAAGGTCATCCTGCAGCGTGCCCGCGAGCTGATTCCCGAGCACCGTCAGATTCTGGAGGCGCTCCCGACCCGGCTCTCACAGGCCGACGCCCTGTCGCAATTGTTGCAGTCGCTCGATGAAGCGGCAAGCCATCCCACCGAAGACGAGTTGAGCGAGCTGTTCGGCGAGCTGCGCGCCGAGGCCCTCGGGACGCTCATGGGATGGCTCCCCAAGCTCAGCAACGAGCGGGTGAAGAATCTCGTGCAGAACTCCGCGGAGCGGTTGGCACAGGCGCACGCCCCGGAAGTCCTCAAGGCGCTCGCCAGCGCCGATCCCACCGTCCAGCTCGAGATGGTCCGGCTCGCGGGACGGCTCAAACTGCCGGGAGCGCCCGATGGGATGGGGCCGCTGCTGGAGCGCGGCGAGCGCGACCTGAAGCTCGCGGTCGTGGAGGCGCTGACGACCATCGCCAGCCCGAGTGCGACGCGCCTGCTCGAGAAGGCGATCGACGACGTCGAGCGGGACGTGCGCATCACGGCCGTCAAGTTCCTCGGCCAGCGCGGCCACCGGAATGCGTTCCCCCGCATCGAGGCCGCGGTCGTCGGCAACAAGCTCAAGGACGCGGACCTGACGGAAAAGATGGCGTTCTTCGAAGCGTACGGCGCGCTGGCCGGCGAGTCCGGGATCGGCACGCTCGAAAAGCTGCTCGTCGCCAAAGGCGGTCTGCTCGCACGGAAAGAAGACCCCGAGACACGTGCCTGCGCGGCGATGGCGCTCGGCAAGATCCGCACGCCGGCGGCACGGGAAGTCTTACAAAAAGTATCGCAGGACAAGGAGCCGCTGGTACGCAACGCGGTCAACCGCGCGCTGCGTGAGGTAGGGACGGGAGCTTGACGACGCCAGGCGGAAAACGGCCCACGATGATGGAGACCGTCCAGACGACGGACGGCTTCCTGCGGCATGCTGGGCGCGACTTCCTCATCGTCCTCTACACCGCGTTCCGGTCGCTCAAGCTCTATCCGATCGAGAATACGCAGGTGCAGAAGGCGCTCGACGACCTCGCGGCGACGACCAAGCACTTGTTGGATGTGGAGAAGGAGCTTGAGATCCGGCTCCAGGGCGAATTCATCTTCGTCAACTCGACCCGCCTGCGACTCGACCTCGATAACTACGCGTCGTTCTCGCACATCCTGAACGTCTTCCAGCAGTGTGGGATCGGCGCCGTCCGCATCGACGAAGGGGTCGACCGGCGGCAGCTCCAGGTCTTCGTGTCGCTGCTCCTTTCCTATGCGGCGAAGGAAGCGAATCCCAACAAGCTGTTCGAGGTGTCGCAGAAGCTGAGCGATGGCGGGGTGTCCCACGTGAGCGTCGAGCCGCCGCTCGAAGCCGAGGAAGACGTCGAGGAGGAGGAGCGGCAGAAGGAAGCCGCGAAGCGCACCTATGCGCGCTCGGTGGCGGTGACGAAAGAGGTCATCAACAGCATTCGCATGGGACGCACCGCCAACGTGAAGAAGGTGAAGCGCGCGGTGCAGGCGATCGTGGACCAGGTGCTCAATAACGAGTCGTCACTGGTCGGACTGACCACGCTGCGCGATTACGACGAATACACATTCACGCACTCGGTCAACGTGTGCATCTTCTCGGTCGCGCTGGGACGCAAGCTGGGATTAACCAAGCTGCAGCTGTACGATCTCGGCATGACGGCGCTGTTCCACGACGTCGGCAAGTCGCGCGTGCCGCTGGAGGTCCTGAATAAGGAAGGGGGCCTCACCGAAGAGGAGTGGCGCATCATGCAGGCCCACCCCTGGCTGGGGGTGCTCACGCTCTTCGGGCTGCGCGGCTACGGCGAGATCCCCTACCGCGGCATGGTCGTCGCCTACGAGCACCACATGAAGATCGACCTGACCGGGTATCCGAAGTCGATCCGCGGCCGCACCCTGTCCATTTACTCGAAAGTCATCGCGGTCGCGGATGGCTTTGACGCGGCGACGAGCCGACGCGTGTACCAGACGGTGCCGATCCAGCCGGATCAGGTCCTCAAGGAGATGTGGGAGAATCCACGCCGCGGCTACGACTCCGTCGTTGTGAAGGCATTCATCAATCTGATCGGGATCTACCCCGTCGGTACGTGCGTCATTCTCGACACCTACGAGGTCGCGCTGGTGCATAGCGCGAATCCCGACGTGGGCCACGTCCACCGGCCGTTGGTGCGCCTCGTCACGACCCCGGACGGCGGGCTCCTGAACCCCGGTACCGTCGTCGATCTCTCGGAGAAAGACGCCAACGGCAACTTCCCGCGCACCATCGTCAAGGTCACCGACCCGGTCAAATACGGCATCAACGTCAGCGATTACTTTGTCTGAGAATGCCATCGCGGCGCGGTGGCGGGCGCTCGGCAAGTCACGGGCGCTCATTCCGTACCTGACCGCCGGCTTTCCCACACCCGCAAAATCGCTCGAGGCGATCCGAGCCGTGGCGGCGGCGGGAGCCGATTTCGTCGAAGTCGGCGTGCCCTTCTCAGACCCGCTCGCGGATGGACCGACGATCCAACGCACCACCCAAACCGCGCTGGAGCAGGGCATGACGGTGGCGCGCGTGCTCGACCTCGTCCGTGAAGCCGCGCTCGATGTGCCGGTCATCATCATGACCTACCTCAATCCGGTGCTGGCGTATGGCGTGCAGCGATTCGCCACGGAAGCGCACGAAGCCGGGGCGGCGGGGGTGTTGCTCACCGATCTTCCCGCGGGCGCCGATCCCGCCGTCGAGAAAACGGTGACGAACAGCTCGCTCGCCCTGATTCGGCTGGTGGCACCGACGACTGATGACCGACGACTGCAAGCCGCGCTGACGGGAGCCACCGGATTCGTGTATCTGATCTCTCGACTCGGCGTCACGGGGGCACGGACCGATGTGCCGCCCGATCTCGACGCCCAGGTGCAACGCATCCGGAAGGCGAGTCCACCTCACCTGCCGGTCGCGGTCGGCTTCGGCATCGGCACACCGGTGCAAGCTGCGGCCGCGGCGCGCTCGGCTGATGGCGTGATTGTCGGCAGCGCGCTGATGGATGCCCTGGCCAAGGGCGGGATGGCGGGCATGGAACGGCTCACCCGCGAGTTAGCGGCGGCCGTGCACGGATGAGGGTCGCCCGCTTCGTCGCGCTGTACAGTCAGGGGCTCGCGTTGGTGGGCCTCGCGCTGCTGATCGCGGTGCTCGCCGCCGATCATCGCTGGTTGGGGCAGATCCCCGAGATCGTCGTGCTATTCGGCAGCGCGGTGGCGCTGCGCGGTCTCTCCGTCCCGTTGAGCAAATACTCGTACTTGACGCAGACTGCGCTGGTTGGGCTGGCCGGCAGCCTGCTTGTCGGCGTCCCGGCGACCGCGCTCGCGCTCGCGGGCGCGACCGTCATCACCGATTGGCTGTGGCAACGGAAGCCGTTGCGCGTCGCGTGGATCAACCTCGGCCGCGAAGTCATCACGCTGGTCGCGGCATACGGAGTGTATGCGGCGACGTTGCACTGGCTCGACATGCCGAACGGAGCACCGGTCCTGAGCATCGAGCTCCTGCCCGGGCTCGCGGGCTACGCACTCGCCTATTTCGTGTTCGGCCGCGTGCTCTTCTACTTCACGCTCATCATTCGCGCCAAGCTGGAGCCGTCGGAGCGACTGATGATTGTGCGCTACGAGGTGATCGCCTACGCGGCCACCCTGCTCGCCGCCACCATCTTCGTCGGCGCCGTGGTCGCGTTTGTCGATGTCGGCGCCTGGATCCTCGTCAGTCTTGTACTCACGTTTCTCGGTCTCCTCCTCAAACAGATGATCGAAGAGGCCATCTCCGCCGAGGAACTGAACAAGATCCACGCGATGGAAGCCGTGATCACCGCGAACATCAGTCTCGAAGATTCATTCCAGCGGATCGAGCGGCTGGCGAACCGGCTGGTGGACTGGGGCGACTTCCGGATCTACCGGCTGCACGACGGCGTGATGTCGCTGGTGCATCGCTCCGAACGGGGCCGTGAGGGGCGGGGTGAGCCGTCCGAGGATACGACCGCCCTGCGCCACGCCGTGGCGGCGAGCGGCGAGACGGTCGTCATCGACGACGTCACGCGGGACAAGCGCGTCGCCGATGCGCCGCTCGCGGTCCAAAGCCTGGTGATCGTGCCCCTCAAGTTCGGCGATCAGGTGATCGGGACGCTGGAGATCGAGCACCACAAGAAGAACTGCTACCGCCGCCAGGACGTCCTGACGATCACGACATTCGCGAGCCAGCTGGCGACCGCCGTGCACATCACCGACCTGCGCCGCCCGCTCGTCGAAACGGTCGAACGCATGACCCGCCAGCTCGCCACCATCGCCCAGACCGCGGAAGCCCTGAAAGGCGCGGCGTCCGCCGTGGCGCAGGCGACCGGCGTGATTCGCGAAGGCGTGCGCCGCGAGGAAGGCGAAGTGTCAGGCGGGCTGGAAGCTACGGAAAGCCTCGCGCAGGTGTCTCGCCGTGTGTCCGATGACGGCGCCGGCGCGGCCCGCGCATCGACGGCCGCCAG
>Ga0209378_1003191_pt1 | contig 11140 bp, 11 predicted proteins | sample GraSoiAngelo_156_FD_186170 | JGI IMG/M metagenome (GOLD analysis project Ga0209378, IMG submission 186170) | Grasslands soil microbial communities from the Angelo Coastal Reserve, California, USA - 14_1009_13_40cm (SPAdes) (version 2) | ecosystem: Environmental > Terrestrial > Soil > Grasslands ... | reverse complement strand
TCCTGCACCGCCCACCAGCGAGGAGATGCCCCTGGCAGTTGTAGTTCGGGGGCATCTCCTCGCTGGTGTGTAGTTGGAGAATGAACCTGCGACCTCAGGGGGGATGTGGGGGGGACGTCATAACCTGCCCCCAGGTTGCAAGAGCGGCAGTGAGTGCAACTGGGATTGTTAGGATCCAGTCGGCGAAGATGCAGCGCCGCTGTCGTTGACGTCGTACCGGCGGAGATAGAAGGCGGCGGTTGCACCTTTGAACCAGAGGTTCAGGAGCACTCCGACGCCGCTCAACACGAGGCCTCCGATCTTTCCCAGCACAGATTCCGGCAGAGTCTGAAGACTGATGAGAACCGCCAGGGGTGGGACCAGGGCGTACCCTGCCGATCTTGGCCACTCATCGCGCAACATCCGCCACCCGATGCCCAGCGCCATTCGTATGCCGCGGGTGGTGTACGCTAGCGCAGGCGTTACAAACGTCAGGAACACGTCAACAGGAACATTCAGAAGGAACATGGCTATCGTTGTCGTCCGAATCGTAGACTCACCCGGCAAAGGCTGATTGCCGACCAAGGCAGATCTCACCAGCCACAAAACCACTACCTGCAAGACAACGAGTATGGGGACAAACACCAGTAGCCCCAGCCCAAGGTACCGCAAGGTGAATGCCCTTGTCAGCGTCCACAATTCTACAGGACGAATCCCCTTGCCCCGGTATGCTCTCAGGTACCAGATGCGCTCTGTCCCGAACCAACCGGCCAATGCCACACTCATGAGAATGGTGGCAGCGACGAGCAGTGGGTAGGAGTCTGGAGCCGTCAGGGTTCGAATCAGTGCAGAGGAACCGAGTGTGATGATAACCGAGGACACTGGGAGCAACGGCGCATTCCGCCAGGCGCGGCTCGCGAGGATCAAGTCCTGCGCAAAGACTTGCCAGGCGCCCAGTCGTGCCTCCTCAGCGTTCACGCGGGTCCTCTCGCTTCCGAGTTTAGCCTCGTGAGCGCAATTCCGCTTGGAGCCAACTATCTGCTCCAAACATAACTTGCCTCATCTTCCAGGCTCTCATGAACCCCGGTCGTCCTCGTGAGCGTTGGCCCCGTTGGTGCCACGCGCTGGCCCAAACAGGGCGAGGAGGTCGCGCTGCTCCTGGGGGAGGACGAGGGTTGTGTTCCGGGGTTCCGGGTAAATCTCTGCCGCCTTCCAGAGCGCCTGTCTCACACTCGAGCCCGTGCGGATCTTGATGCCGCGCGCACGCAGGTCCCCGAGGAGGCGCAGCGCGTCGAAGAGGTAGACGGATTGGATCACCCACGGGCGAGTAGCGCCCCGAGATGAGGCAGCGGATCCCTCGGGGCCCGTGAGCGCCAAGTAGTAGTCAGGCGCGCCCCGCGCATGGAGATCAAGCACGCCTTCCTGCTTGCCGTACCACTTCACGTTGACAGTGTGCCCCATGAGGGCGCCCGCCATAAACCTTCCGTCATAGGCCCGTTTCCTGGCCGATCGCTCGAGGGTGATGTCGAAGACTTGCGCGGCGATATATTCGCCGACATGCCCGCGCTCGGTCGGCCTCCCGATCACGTCAGCGATTTTATCCCCGATCGCATTGTACTGATGTAGGAGATCGGCGAGACGTTTGAGATCGATGCGCTCCATCGCGCTCACTGGCGCGCCCTGGCCTTTCCGGGCCCCTTGATCTTCCATTACACACTCACCAAGGAAGACAGATTCGTACAGCCATTCTACAGCCTAATGGGTGGAAAACGGCGGTCTTCCGTGGACGTTGGCGGAATCTCGGAAGCGACGAGACCCGGATCAGTAGCGGCCGGCGGACGTTGTTGGACAATGGTGGAATGTTGTCGAACCGGATTCACACGCATGAGGTGGCAGGTTCAAGTCCTGCACCGCCCACCAGCGTGGCGATGCCCCTGGCAGTTGTAGTTCAGGGGCATCGCCACGCTGGTGTGTAGTTGGAGAATGAACCTGCGACCTCAGGGGGGATGTGGGGGGACGTCAGTCCCCCCGGGTGGTAAGGGGAGGATTCGGAGGGGCTGGCCCCTCCGAGGAGGGAGCCGCGACGTCAAATTCCTCTCAAAATGCTCATGTAACATTCTGCTTCGCTGCCACTCTAGTTGAAATGCTTGGACTTGCACGCTCCCCCACGTATGCTGGGCTGTAGCCCTGCTGCTATAGGCGGACGGGGGTCGCGGCGACCGACGAGGTGGCAGGTTCAAGTCCTGCACCGCCCACCAACGTGGCGATGCTCGCAACAAATCTGGCGTGTAATTGATACACCTCCCGATTAGTCTGAACCAGCAGACATCGGGGCATTTCGTGATTGTTTCTTACAATGAAAGAGTCACTATCATCTGCCGGCGGACCCACTTCCCCAACGACTGGCGGTCGCTCCAAGCAAATCTAAGACGACTGCCACCATCGTTATTGTGATCTTGCTACTGATTGTATAGGAAGCTGGCCCGAAGAAACTAAGATGCCACTACCGTCTGGAAAGTCATCAAGAATTATGATGAGGGTCTCATGAAAGCGATATTTCTACCGCAACTCACCGAAGACCAAATGCGTCGCACGGCGATGATCCTTTGGGAAACTGGAAAGCTCGACTGGGGGCGAGCAAAGACGCAAGCTTCCTCGGCGCCAGGAGAAGTTTTCGCGGCAAACGATGAAGGGCAAATCAACAGCATCGCAGAGGCGCTGAAGAAATCCGGCCTGTCCCCAGAGATACGTGAGAGGGAGTCCAAAATGGAGCTTAGCGAGGATGCTCGAAGAAGAATTTTCAACGAAGAGCTGGTTCGGGAACAATCGCGACGCCGTGTTCAAGAAGAGGAGCGAGCGAAAGAGGAGGCAAGGCGGCAGGCGACGCTTCTCACGACTCCCGAGCAAGAAGCTTCTATCAATCGCTGGTCTTGGGGAGGAGGCATGTTTGAATGGATCTATCTGTCCGCGATGAACGCAACTCAACGGGGAATTGTTGTCTTGCTCATTTCTTTGATTCCATATTTGGGCGCTTTAGCCATGTTTATCTACGTCGGTCTGAAGGGCAGGCGGATTGCATGGGAGTCTCGTGAGTGGAAAGACTACAATGACTTCGAAGCATGTCAGCGCATATGGGATAGATGGGCATTGTGGATCCTAGCGATGGGTATCGTCTTGGGGGCTTTGGTGGTACTTTCTGGTTTAAGGTGACGTTGAGCGGCAGGTCGTCCGGTGGAAGCTCCCTAATGATGATGGACCGCAATTGGGGCTGATGAAGTGAGCTTAATCGGTGGGAAATGGAGATCTGCAGATGGATCTTGGCGTAATGTCACAGTACCCTCGAAAGGAATCGTCCTGGTACCTGGTACATCTGCCTGCGCGGATTCAAATGTGGGGGAGCCCTAAACGACAATAGCCAAGCTGAGTCAATCATGTATATGTTGGAGTCGGGTGGCCTAGTGTGTGACCGGAGCAGGGGCCGCATCGGCCTCGGCCTGGAAGTAGGGGCGGGGCTTGAAGCCGAATGGCCCGGCAACGAGGCTGCGTGGAACCCCCAAGACCAGTTGGTTGTAATCCCGTACCCGTTCGTTATACCGCCGCCGCTCCACCGCAATCCGGTTTTCAGTCCCTGCGAGTTCGTCCATCAGACTCAAGACGACCTCCCGGCTCCGCAGCTCAGGATACTGCTCGACGACGGCGATCAGGCGCGCTGTCAGTTCCTGGAGTTGGTTGGCCGCTTCGACTCGTTGCGGTGATCCAGACGATGCGGCATAGAGTTCCCGCGCTCTGGCGAGGCTCTCAAACAACGCCCGCTCGTGCGCCAGGTACCCCTGCGTGGCTGCCACCAGGTTGGGAATAAGGTCCGCTCGGCGTTGGTACACGGATTCGACCTGGGCCCACTGCGCGTCGACCGCCTGCTGCGCCTGCGTCATTCGATTGTACGTGGTTGCAGTCCAGGCGCCGAGCAGCAGGAGCACGAAGACGATGAGCCAAGCCCTGGAGGGCGACCGGGCTGCTCGGGCCGCTACGGGGGCGCCTGACGTCGTTGTAGGATCGACGGGCCTCACCGAGGCTCCTCACGGCTCACATCGATGACGTCGGGGATGTGCGACGGCGGTTCTCCGTCCACCCGAGGACGGCGCTCGCGGAGCACCCGACCAAACGCCTCCACGGTTTTGCGCAGACCATCGGCAAACCGCCCGACACGAAAATCCGGGACCATGATGTCGTTAATCACCTGCTCGAGAAACGCCTGAGGGGCGACTTCGCGGAGCCCTTTGCCAACGACGACCTCGATCTGCCGCTTGGCCACGACCGCAAGGATCAGGATCCCGTTGTGCAGCTCGTGCTTGCCGATCCCCAGATGGTCGAAGTATTTTCTTGCGAACTCCGAGGGTTCTTCAGCGTCGTCCAGCAGCATGACGCAGATCTCCGCCGTGGTCTCGCGATCGATCTGCTCGATCAACTCTCGGAGCCTGGCCTTCTCCGCTCGACTGATCAGGTGGGTGACCTTCTGCCGCCTGCGGCCAATCCTCATGTGAGCCTACCAGCTCCCCGACGCTCCACCGCCCCCGGACCCTCCACCCCCAAATCCCCCAAATCCTCCACCCCCGAATCCCCCGCTACTCCAGCCGCCGCCGCCTAAAAACCAGCCGGGGCTACCGAAAAACTGGCCGCCGCCTGATTCAGTCCTGACCTCCTTATAGCCACATCGAGGGCAAAGATACGAGGCGGTTAGGACTCCCCGCTGGACACTCTTGACGGATTCCCTCCGCAGCAGGGCATGGCATCGGGGGCATCGGCGCTGTGTGGTGCCGTACCCCCACCGCCCGGCGGTAAGAAGTGCGAGGGCGATCAGGACAGCCCATGGAATTGCCGACGACGGCCCTTCCTGCGGACGAGGGCTTGGCGGAGGGTAGGCAGATGCGCTGCCGCCGGTGAGCCGGCTGAGCTCGTCGATAGCCGCCTTGAGTCCCCCGGCGTAATCAGCCTGCCGGAACTTCGGGACGATGAGGTCGCGGATGATGCGGCCAGCCTGGGCATCCGAGACTTTGCCCTCTAACCCGTAGCCGACCTCAATGCGCACCTGCCGGTCCTGGATGGCGACCACGACAAGAATGCCGTTATTTCTATTGCGTTGGCCGATGCCCCATTGTTCGAAGAGCCTAACGGCGAGGTCCGCGATCGTACGGTCGCCGAGGGAGGGGAAAATGGCAATCGCCATCTCGTTGCCTGTCGCGCGTTCGTAGGCCTGCAGGCGTGCCTCCAGCCCTGCGCGGACGTCAGGGGCCAGGGCCCCGGCGAAATCGTTGACGAACCCCGTTGGCGCTGGAAACTGCGCACCCGCGAGCCCGACCGCAATGGGAAGGATGGCGAAGGCCTGACGGGAGAGGCGCACGGCGCACCGCTAGGGCGTCGTTAGATTGACTTTGGGAGCTTTCCGAGCCTCCGCCTGTGAGATGAAGAATTCGCGTTCATGGAATCCAAGCGTGCCGGCCACCAGCACGGTCGGGAAGGATTTGACCTGCGTGTTGTAGTCGCGGACCTGCTGGTTGTAGGCAAGCCGGGCGGAGGCGATTTCATTCTCGGTCGCGCTGATCTCCGCCATCAGCCGCTGCACGACGTCGCTGGAGCGTAGCGTCGGGTAGTTCTCCACGATAATCAGCAGACGGGCCAGGGCGGTTTCCAGTTGGTTGGCCGCCGCGACACGCTGTGGCGACCCGGCGGGCGCCCCCGCGTATCGCGTCCTGGCCTCCGCAATGGCCTCAAAGACGGTGCGCTCTTGCTGAAGGAATCCTTTCGTCGCCTCGGTCAGGTTTGGGATGAGGTCGAAACGCCGCTGGTATTGCGCTTCCACGTTGCCCCAGGCCGCTTCCACCTGCTGGTTGGCCCGGACCAGCCGGTTGTAGGTTCCGGCCATTGATGAGATTCCAGCGAGCACAATGAGAATGAGAACGATCAGTCCGATTAGGCCCGAGCGCGCGGTCGACACCACTTCCTCCCTGCTTGTGAGATGTCGCGTTGTTCAGCAACACGCTTCTCTGCCTCCTGGGGCATCCCTCTCTCAGGGTGCGGATTCCAGGACGCGGACTTCCTTCAGGGCACGGGAGCCATGACCGCCATGACCGCTTATGATCAGGATGGGTCAATTTCGGTACCTGGTACCGTTTCCTTCAATGAGTCCGGCAGTAGAAGGCTGGAATTGATCTAGAGAGGCGTCAGTGAATGGCAACTGTCGCCCTTGGCGATGCCCGCATCGGCTTTGACGACTTCGGCGCAGGGGACCCGGTGCTACTCCTACACGGTTTCCCCGCGACGCGCCGCCTCTGGGCGCAGGTCGCACGACGTCTGGCTGAAGCGGGGTATCGCATACTCGCTCCCGATCTAGTCGGCTACGGCGAGTCCGAACCCGCGCCAGGCGTCGGTGTAGGCATGGTGTGTATCATCGGGGTCTGACCCCTTTGAAGAGTCCATACCGGCTATCTCTGAATGACCCGGTTGAGTCAGCTGAGCCCCCGCCCCGGACACGCGCACAGCATTCCATCCCACCGCGATCATCGCTACCCCGCCCACCAGTTCTCGCTGGGAGGCGCCGTCAGGCGCCTCAATCCTTAAACACCCTAGGCAGGGAATCTCTACCCAATTCCGTGAATACGGCCAAACTATAGTCAATCAAAGGGTTGGTCCACTATGACTGGGGAATCGGGTTCTGGATCCGACGCACACCTCACGGCGAGGCTCGGGCTCGGTCGAATCGCCGGCAGTATTCTTGCGTTGCTTCTCTTGACGGTTCCGCTCCTCTCAAACTTATGGCAAATCCCTCATCGCACCTTTGCGGCGGTGGGGCCTGAGGCGGAGCGGCTCGCATTTGTCTCCTCCGAGGGCGGAACCGTCCAAATCTTTGCCATCAACACCGATGGCACTGGACTGCAACAGCTTACCCGTCCTCCCGGACAGAGTGAAATCCCTGTGTGGTCGCCCGACGGCCGCCGTATCGCGTTCATCAGGGCTCAGGAACGCGATACCCAGATCTACCTGATGAATGCCGATGGCGGCGGCCAGCGCCCGCTCACCGCATCGCCGGGGACCAACACATTCCCGGCGTGGTCGCCCGGCGGCCCGTCGATCGCGTTCGTGTCGGACCGAGGGGGCAGCGGCCCTCAGATCTACGTGATGAACGCGGATGGCAGTCAACAGACACGTCTGACCGCGTCGCCAGGAGAGAGTACAGTTCCGGTGTGGTCACCTGATGGCCGGCGTATCGCGTTTGTGTCGACGCGTGACCAGGGCCTGCCAGAACTCTACGTGATGAATGCAGATGGCACTGGGCAGAGGCGGCTAACAGACCCAGAGCTGTATGTCGCCAACCCATACAGCCGGGGACAGCAACGGCTTGTCCCTGAAGGGATTCTGCTGAGGTCTGGAACGTTGCATCCTGCCTGGTCGCCCGACGGGAAGCAGATCGCCTTCGTCATCAGGGTCGGACTATATGAACAGTCAGTCCAAGTCGTGAATCCTGATAGCGGTTACAGGGCGCGGGTCGCTACCGGCTACGCGCCGGCATGGTCACCCGACGGGCATCGCATCGCGTTTGTCGGCGTTCGCCACGGCGACGCCCAGATCTACGTCATGACGACTGACCGAAGCCGATTACTGCGACTTACCTCCCACGGAGTGAACCTGCTTCCCACCTGGTCGCCCAACGGGCGGCGAATCGCATTTCTGGCGTCTCGGGACGGCACTCTGGGAGTCTACGTAATGAATGCTGATGGCAGCGGCCAGCAGCGCCTGGGATCTGCATCCGGTGATCTCTCCAAATTGCCGGTTCTGTCGTGGAGACCGCACCTGCGCTGAACGAGATTGAGTCGATACGCTCACGCAGACAGGCTCAGGTCGGCAGCGAGCATGACGAAGTACACTCTCGGGTTTTGGCAGGGAGCCGCCCTCTATGTCGGGGCTGTCATCGGGACGGGTATCCTCGTCTTGCCGGCCATCGCGGCCGAGACGGCGGGTCCCGCCTCCGTGCTGGCCTGGCTCGCCCTTGTGCTGCTCTCGTTTCCGCTCGCGCTCACGTATGCAGGCCTCTCGCGTGACCGGCCGGACGCGGCCGGCTTCGCCGGGGCGATCGAGCGTGCCTTCGGCCCACGGGGAGGGGCGGCGGCCGGCTGGATCTTCCTGGCGCAGGCGCCGACCGGGTATGTGATCGCAGCCTTGATCGCCGGCGAGTACGCCGCGAGCCTCATCGGCGGTGGCCGGGAGGCGAGGTTCGTGCTCGGAGGTGGACTCGTTGCACTCGCCTACGTGCTCAATGCTGCGGGCCTGCGGATCAGCGCGCGCGCACAACTCTTTTCTGTCGGCGCGATCGCCGCGGGTATGATGCTGATCGTCGGCCGGACGCTCGGCCACGTCGACCGATCGGCATTCCTGCCGTTCGCTCCGCACGGCGCCTCCGCCGTTGGTCTCGCCGCACTGCAGTTGTTCTGGGCATTCGTGGGTTGGGAAGCCATTACGCCGCTTGCGGCCGACTTCCGGAACCCGCGCGACATTTCGCGCGCCAGTTTGCTCGCCGTCGTGGTGGTGGGGATCCTCTACGTCTCCCTCGCGATCGCCACCATCGGGACGCGCGCGTACGGCCGTGCCCTGGGATCGGAGACCCCGCTCGTCCCAATGGCGGCGAGCACCTTCGGGCCGGCCGCCGCGATCGTGGTCGGCATCGCAGGCTTCGTACTGTCATTCGCGCCGGTGAACGCGTATACAGCCGGTATCAGTCGCCTGATCTGTGCACTCGGTCGCCGCCGGCAGCTTCCGGTCTGGCTCGGCGTAGAGTCGGCATCGGGCACCCCGCTGCGCGCGCTCGGCGTCATGGGGACGTTGTGCGCTGCCGCCGCGGCGCTCTCGTACGTCGCCGGGTGGAACATCGCCGATCTGCTGCCGCTATCCACCTCGTCGTTCATCGCGACGTACGTGCTCTCGATGGCGGCGGCTATGCGCCTGCTGGATCCGCCCCTAAGGTACGCGGCTGCAGTCTCGCTCGCCGCATGCGTTGGCGTGCTGTTCTTCGCCGGGGCGCTGCTCGTATGGATCGCCGGCGTCGCAGCGTGCTCAGTCGGGTACCAGTGGCTCGTGACGCGTCGGCTTACGGTGGGGCCGGGACGTCAGCGGGTTGTGGGTGGGCATAGGCGCTGACCGCGTCCCAGACTTGTGGCACTTCATGACCTAATCGCCAGGCGGCAACGCCTCCGAGCCCGTGCCGCGCGGCCAGATCGAGTTTGTACTCGACGCTGCGGGCGTTTTCGAAGTAGAATTTTTACCATCGGAGGTGCGGCGGTGCTAATCCCTGAACGGGACGAGTCGCGCGCGCTCAGCCGGTTTCCGATCGCCCTCGTCACGCTTATCGTGGCGAACATCCTTGTCTTCCTCGCCGAGTTGAGCCTGGGGGACAGTTTCGTAACGCGGTATTCGATGAAACCTGCGGAAATTGTGCATGGGGTGCATCTGGAGACCCTGTTCACGTCCATGTTCTTGCACGCCAACATCCTGCATATCGCCGGCAACATGCTCTATCTGTGGGTATTCGGCGACGAACTGGAAGCGAATTATCTCGGCTCGACCCGCTTCGTGGTCTTTTATCTGGTCTGCGGACTGGCGGCCAGCGCCTTGCAGATTGCCGTCAATCCGGCCTCCACCGTGCCGAATCTGGGGGCCAGCGGAGCGATCGCCGGCGTGCTCGGCGCGTTCCTGGTCGAGTTCCCGCGCGACAGGATCCTGGTCGCCGTTCTGGTCCCGTTTTGGATCGGGCAACGGCGCCTCTCGGCCATGGTGCTGATCGGTATCTGGTTCGCGATCCAGCTGATCGGGGGCGTTGGGAGCATCACGGCCGTCGGACAAGGAGGAGTCGCGTATTTTGCCCACATCGGAGGGTTCATCGCCGGGGTCTTGCTGATCAAGCTCTTCGGCGCCGGCAGGCGCCGTATGGGCGACTGGGGAGCAGTGCGAGGCTGAGGGTATGCAGCGTAGCCCTGACGTGTTCACCCGGACGACGCGGCTGGTGGCGTGGGTTCTCGTTGCCGCCCTCGTCTTTTGGCTCCTGTACCGTCTCCGTTTCGTGCTGCTGCTGCTCGTCGCTGCCGGATGGGTCGCATACGCGATTGCCCCCCTGGTGCACGTATTCAGCGGCCGCAAGCGCCAGTTCCGCCCGCTGGGGATCGCCTTTGCCTATCTCACCGTTATCGGCGCGCTCATCATCGTCGGGGTCGTGGCTGTGGGGCCCGCCGTCAGCGATGCCAGGCGGCTGGCCACGAATCTGCCCGAATACGCGCAGCATTTGCAGCAATGGTCGACCGGTGCGGCGGCCAAATATCTGGCGTTGCTGCCGGCAGACACGCGCCCGTTGTTCGATCAACTTGTGAGGGAAGCCAGCGACCGCCTCCGTGATCTGGGGCAGAGTCTGGCGCAGCGGACCCTGGCGTTCGTGTTCTCTCTCTCCACGCTGCTGGGCGCAGGTGCGCTGGCGTTGGTCATCAGCATCCTGCTCCTTACGGATACAGACTACCTGAAGGAAGCGGCTTTCCGGCTCATTCCGCGCGCCTACCATCGGGACGCGACAGCGCTCCTGGAGGAGATGAACGGGGCGTTGTCGGGGCTGGTGCGAGGGCAAATCGTCGTGGGGATGGCTGTCGGCCTCACCCTGTGGATCGGGTTGGGATTGTTGCACGTGCAGTATGCGGCGCTGCTGGCGACGTTCACTGGTATCGCGCAGCTTGTGCCCGACATCGGCGCAGTCGTGGGTCTGATCGCCGGTGTGACCCTGGCCGCGTTCCAGGGCGCGAGAGCCGCCGTGGAGACCGCTGTGCTGTTCCTGGTGGTGTATCAACTCGCCGCGCGCGTCCTGGGGCCGTGGGTGTTCAGTCGCGCCGTCCACATGCACTCCCTGATCATCATCCTGGTGACCGTCTCGGGTGCGGTGCTGGCCGGGATCGTTGGCGCGCTGCTGGCTGTTCCCTTCGCCGCAGTAGCCAAAGTGCTCCTAGACTTTGCGTACAGGCGCCTCAGTCCTCGGTTCGGGTTGTCGAGCACTCCGGAGTCGTAAGGGCCGCCGGTGCATGGCACCGACGGGCGGCACTGGAACTTTTAGGGCCACCGCCTCGTAGGCCAGTACCTT
>Ga0209378_1003187_pt1 | contig 11146 bp, 8 predicted proteins | sample GraSoiAngelo_156_FD_186170 | JGI IMG/M metagenome (GOLD analysis project Ga0209378, IMG submission 186170) | Grasslands soil microbial communities from the Angelo Coastal Reserve, California, USA - 14_1009_13_40cm (SPAdes) (version 2) | ecosystem: Environmental > Terrestrial > Soil > Grasslands ... | reverse complement strand
GTTGCGGCTCTTCAGGCTGTCGATGCTCGCCTGGACTTCGGCCTCCGTCGCCTCCATGACCGGCAAGCGGCTGGTCTTCTGATTGCAGCCGGAGACCAGGGCGTTGAGAGTCAGGGGGTAGGAGTCGGGCACGGTGTGCTGCTTTTCGACCAGGGTGCCAAGGACGCGCGTTTCCAGGAGCGAGAAAGCGGGAAGCGGATTTGCCATTCCTACAGTCTCGCATCGTGCTAACCAAAAGTGACTAATTCCGGGACAATTTTTGCAGATTCCCTGCAGACGGCAGCCCATCCCAGTGACATCCTTGCCGCATGGAAAGCCAGCACCTCCCAGCGCCCTATGCGGTAACCACGCTGCAATTGCTATTCACGGGGCCCGCCATGGCGCTTCTCGCTGGATCAGCAATGCCCACCACGTTCAAAACCAGGAAAAATCATCGCGTCCCCGTCCCCGGCGAGCGGTTTCGGCTGTTTACGGCGAAGGGGCCGGTGCTTTTTGAGGTGGTAGAGCGCGAATTCCAGTTCCTGTCGGAGAGCACCACCGTTCGCCTGACGTTGGATATCCCCTCCGAGCTGTAGCCGGCCGGTGCGGATTACCTCACGAAACATCCCGATTCGCTTGCAGCGCATTCGTCCCTTGGAGCATTATTGCGGGTGTAGAAACACGCGTGTACCGGAAGGCGGACCATGAACGAAGGCACTGGCACCTATAACCGCGGGCTGCGCAACGGAGCTGATGCAAATCGGCGCTTCTACGAGCCCGGCGCTTCACCCGTTGAGGCTCCACCCAAGCCGTCGAAACTGCGAAAAATCACTTCCATCCTGCTCGCGCTCGTGCTTTGCGGCGCGTTGCTCGGCTACCTGACGACGTTTCTCTGAACGGCGCCGCCTGACTGCGGTCTGAGCGGTACGTACGCCCGCGCCCCTAGCACGGGCGTCGCTATAAAATTCGCCGATGCTGAGTCGCGCTCAGATCCTGAGATACCTCCGCCTGAGATACTTCGGCTGGGCGTCGCTTGCGCTGGCCTTCGCGGCGTCAGTGTTCACGCTGTACCTCGACTCCCGCGTGCGCAGCGAGTTCGAGGGCCGGCGCTTCGCGCTGCCGGCGCGCATCTATGCCCGGCCGCTCGAGCTGCATGTCGGGCTGCGCATTGCGCAGCCGGACGTGGAGCAGGAATTGCGCGACCTCGGCTACCCCGACGTGGCGCGCGAAGGCGAGTCCGGCTGGTTCGCGCGCAGCGGCAACGAGCTGGAGATCGCGCTGCGGCCGTTCGTGTTCTGGGACGGGCCGCAGCCGGCGAAGCGCCTGCGCGTGGCGTTCGACGGCGGTGCGGTCACGGCGCTGCGCGACGCCGGGGGCGCGGAGCTGCCGCTCGTGCGCCTGGAGCCTTTGCCGATCGGCGGCATCTACCCGGCGAACAACGAGGACCGGGTGCTGGTCAGGCTCTCCGAGGTGCCGCAACATTTCGTGCAGGCGCTGATCGCCACCGAGGACCGCCAGTTCTACTCCCATAAAGGCTTCGACCCGCGCGCCCTCGTGCGCGCGGCGCTGAGCCTCGCGTCAGACAAGGTCCAGGGCGGCAGCACGCTCACCCAGCAGCTCGTCAAGAACTTCTTCCTGACTCCGGAGCGCACCCTGCAGCGCAAGCTCACCGAGCTCATCATGGCGGTGCTGCTGGAGCTGCACTACGACAAGACCGAAATCCTCGAAACCTACCTCAACGAGATCTATTTCGGCCAGGACCGCGACCGCGCCATCCACGGCGTCGGGCTGGCCGCGCAGTTCTATTTCGGCAAGGAAGTGCAGTACCTCACGCTTGCAGAGTCCGCGCTGCTGGTCGGCCTGGTAAAGGGCCCGGCGTACTACGACCCCCACCGCCATCCACAGCGCGCGCTCGAGCGCCGCAATCTCGTCCTGCGCGAGACGCGGGAGCACGGCTCGATCACGCTGGAGCAGTACGCGGCCGCGCGCACCACGGAGCTGGGGGTGACTCGCAAGCCGGCGATGGGCACCTCGCCCTACCCGGCCTTCCTGCGGCTCGTGCACCGTCAGATGCGCCGCGACTACGACGAGGCCGATCTGCGCTCGGAGGGCTTGCGCATCTTCACCACGCTGGACCCGCGCGTGCAACGCGCGGCCGAAAGCGCCCTGATCCGGCGCCTGGCCCAGTTCGACAAGGAGCACCGCTTCGGCGAGCCCGGGCTCGAAGGGGCGGTCGTGGTCACCGACCCCCAGAGCGGCGAGGTGCAGGCGCTGGTCGGCGGACGCGATGTGCGCTACCAGGGCTACAACCGCGCGATCGACGCCGTGCGCCCGGTGGGATCGCTGCTCAAGCCCGCCATCTATCTCACCGCGCTGAGCGAGCCGTCGCGCTATACGCTGCTCACGCCGATCGACGACGGCCCCTTCGTCTGGAAGAGCCGCGGCGCTCCGGACTGGGAGCCGGCGAATTACGACAGGAAGTTCCACGGCGCGGTACCGCTGCGGGTGGCACTGGCGCAGTCCTACAACGTCGCCACGGCGCGCCTGGGCACCGAGCTCGGCGTCGAGCGCGTGCTCGCCAACGTGCGCCGGCTCGGCGTCGAGCGCGAGGTGCAGCCGTTCGCCTCGGCCCTGCTCGGCGCGACGGACCTGAGTCCCCTCGAGGTGGCGCAGATGTACCAGACGATCGCGAGCGGCGGCTGGCGCGCGCCATTGCGCTCGATCCGCGAAGTCACCACGCAGGAAGGCCGGCCGCTGCAGCGCTATCCGCTCGCAGTCGAGCAGGCATTCGCGCCCGAGCCGATGTACCTCCTGACCGCGGCCATGCAGGACGTCGTGCGCGAGGGCACGGCGCAGGGGCTGAAGAATTTCCTGCCGCCCGAGCTCGCGGTCGCCGGAAAGACCGGCACCACCGACGAGCAGCGCGACGCCTGGTTTGCCGGATTCACGGGCGACCGGCTCGGCGTCGTGTGGATCGGCTACGACGACAACCGCGCGGCGCGCCTGACCGGGGCGGGCGCCGCCGTGCCCGTCTGGGGCGAGATGATGGCCGCGCTCGCTCCGGAGCCGCTCGCGCTCGCCAAGCCGGACCGCATCGAGCTGGTCTGGATCGACCCGCAAACCGGATTGCGCGGCAGCATGAGCTGCGAGGGCGCGCGCGAGCTGCCCTTCGTGCAGGGCTCCGCGCCCGAAGAGCGCGCGCCCTGCTCCGGCCCTCTCGACGCCGCCGTCGAAGCGGTCGATGCCACCGTCGAGCGCGCGAAGAGCTGGCTCGACCGCTTGTTCTCCCGATGAGGTACGCCCTCGCCTTGGCCGCATTGCTCGCCGGCTGCGCTACCACACCCGGACCAGCGCCAACGCCGGCGCCGGAACCTGATCTGCCCCCCGTCCAGATACCCGAGGCTGTACCTGCACCTGTACCTGGACCTGCACCTGCGCCAGCAGCGCGCACGGAAAACGTGGCCATCGCGGGGCTCATGGACACCGCGCGCGCCGACGCGGCGGCGGGCCGGCTTGCCAATGCCGCGGCAACTCTGGAGCGGGCGCTGCGCATCGAGCCGCGCAACCCGCGCCTGTGGCACGAGCTGGCGCGCGTGCGGCTGAAGCAGGGTCAGTATGCTCAGGCCGAGAGCGTCGCTGCGCGCTCCAACTCGTGGGCGGGCAGCGACAACGCGTTGCGCGCGGAGAACTGGCGCCTCATCGCCGAGGCGCGCACCGCGCGCGGCGACGCCGAAGGCGCGCGGACCGCGCTCGATGCTGCCGAACGAATCGGACGCTAAGCCTACATCTCGTTACGGAATTTCAGCGCGCCGGGGTGCACCGGAAAGGGCATGTAGGTCTGCGCTGCAGCGCTGAGATCGCTCAGCCGGCGATCTCCACCGGTAAAGGCATCGCGATGAGAGTCGAGCGCTTTTACGATGTCATAAGCCAGCTGAACCGGGAGATCCAACCGGCTGATAAGGAGATTCTGGGTGCCCACCACGCGGACCTCTTTCTCGAGCCATGCATAGGCGCCCTGCCGGATCAGCGCGGGGGAGTAGGCGGTTCCGTACTTTTCCCGCAGCTTGGCAACCCCCTCTTCATACGACAGCAGCATAAGCCGGATCTTCAGGAGTCCGGCGAGGTGCTCAAACAGCGCCGGAGAAACAGGTCCGTGCCATGCAAAGGCGTCGATTTTTTTCTCTGCCAGCGCCCACATCGACTCCGACAAGCCGAGCGCTGCCCGCTGCAAGGACGTTGCGACGGACGGGTCGAGCGCCTCCAGGAGTCGCAGCGTCAGCTTTTCGGATCTGCTGCGCGCCGGGCCGACCGAGACCGTCTTTCCCTTGAGCTCCAGGATGCTTCGAATGGGACTCTCGCCAAGCGTCACAATGTGCAGATACTGAGCCGGAAGCAATGTCAGCAGCCGCAGCCCGTCCTGCGAGCCGGTCCCTTTCAATGCCGTATAGGCCTCGTCACCCTCCACCAGGGCGAGATCCACGCTGAACCGGCCATAGGGGGTATCGGTGTAGCCGGCGCGCAGCAGGCGGAGAGTGTCCGCGGAGCTGGCGATGACGGTGAGCTGCGACCTCCTGGCCGTGGAGACATGCCGCGAAATGACGTCGACTACAGCCTGGCCCACCAAATGGTGGCCTTCAGCGCAGTAGCCGCTGATGAGGGTCAGGCCCCCGGTGGCGAAACGTCCCTCGTGAGCGCCCAGGTGAGCCAGGCAGACGCGCGGAATGCAGCCTGCCGCGGCAACGCCGGACGCCGTTGCGAGGAACTCGCGCCGGTTCATCTCCAACTTCGGCCAGCCGCCGGTTCTACTTCTTAGTCGTCCTGGAAGACATCGAGGTGAAGAAACGCCGACACCAGGAAGTTCGGCACATCCACCAGCTGGTTGATGTGGAGGTCGACCGCGGTGCTGGAGAGCATGTAGGCTTGCTGGCGCGTCAGCCCCCGGGTGCGAACCAGGTGATCGATCATGTTGAGCGCCGCATTCCTGGCCGAGAGCGTCAGATCCTCGCTCTCGTTTTTTCCAGTGTTCCGATCCACGGAAATGCCCGTGGTGGCAAAGAAGCGCTTCGGCACCGCTCGCTCGGGCGGGGCGAAGAAATCGTCGCGCTCGAACTGGAAAGTGGTGATGCCCAGCCGCTTCGCTTCGCCCTTGCGAAGCGAAAACCTGGCGACCAGGGTGACATTCATCTCCATCGTGGTTCCGGCGATCTCGCCGTCACCCTGCGCGAAATGGGCGTCGCCCGCCGAGAACAGCGCACCGGGCACGAATACCGGAATCAGAAGCCTGCCGCCTTTGGTCAGCTGCTTGACGTCGATGTTCCCCGCGTTCTCGCGCGTCGGGATCGTGCGCAAGCATCGGCTCGCGAACGCCCCGCCGTGCCCGCACAGGCTTGCCGGTACTGCGTCGTTTTCGAGCGGCTCCAATACGAACCCGCCACGCCCGGCAAGCTCGTGCTCGCGCTGGTAGACCTCCTCGGTCTTGGCGACGGACAAGGCGATCCCGGTGGTCCCCATCGAGGGCTCGGCGTGGATGCGGACCCCGGGCAGGTCGCGCGAAGTGGCGACGTCTCCCTTGATGTCCCAATGCAGGATCGCCGGCCCCGGAACTTCGCTCCTGAGGAAGCCAAAGCCCGGAACGTTGATCGTATAGGCGAAGTCTGCCGGGATGATGTCGACGATGTGCACCACGAGAAGATCGCCCGGCTCGGCCCCCTGGACCGCGACCGGTCCGGTCAGCGGGTGGACCTGGTTGAGGTTCAGCGAGCCGCCGAGAAAGGTCGGGATCGCGTCGGCCGCGGTGGAGGTCGGCGTGATCTGCCCGTCGAAGGCGTCGCGCGTCTCCATGATGACGGTGTCACCCGGCTTGACGGTGATCACCGGCTTGATTGCGGGGTGGAAGCGGTTGTGGCAGGCGGGATCATCGGCGCAGCGCGCGCCGGTCAGGCGAATCCTGAACGTATCGGCAGCCGCTACGCTCTCCAGGCCGAAGAACATCACCGCTGCGAGAGATATGAAATGGAACCAGTTCCGCATCATCGCCTTCTCCTCGTCGAGGTGCCGCAACTGGGGAGGACGAGGCTAGGCGCGTCCCCCGGGGTTGTCAAGGGTGCGGCCTCGCTGGCTAATATAGCGTCATGAGCTACCTCGTCGGCATCGACATCGGCGGCACCTTCACCGACTGCGCCATCGTCGACCGCGCGGGCAAGCTGCTGACCACCAAGGTTCCCTCGACGCCGCCCGACTTCTCGCGCGGCATGCTCGACGCCCTCGGCGCCGGCGCGCAGGCGCTCGGCGTTTCGCTGGACAGGTTCTGCCGCGACATCGCGTTCCTGTCGCACGGCACCACGGTCGGCACCAACACCATCATCCAGAAGCGCGGCGCGAAGGTCGGTCTCATCACCACCAAGGGGCACGAGGACGCGATCCACATCATGCGCGGCTCGCGCGGCTACGGCGGCCGCGACATCCGCAAGGTGGTGCATTTCCCCGAAACCTCGAAGCCCGCGCCGATCGTCCCGAAGCGCCTGATCCGCGGCGTCTCCGAGCGGGTGGATTGCTTCGGCGAAATCGTCGTTTCGCTGAACGAAACAGAGGCCGAGGCGGCGATCCGCAGCCTGCTCGCCGAGGGGGTGCAGGCGATCGCCATCTGCTTTCTCTGGTCGTTCAGGAATCCCGCGCACGAGCAGAGAGTAAGGACCCTGGTTGAGAACATCTCGAAAGACGTTTTCGTCACCTGCTCGGTCGACATCGCGCCGAAGTGGGGCGAGTACGAGCGCGTCACGGCCACTGCCCTCAACGCCTACCTAGGCCCGGTCATGTCGGGCTATCTCCAGAAGCTGGATTTCAGCTTGAAAGACCTCGGCTACCGGCACGGCCTGCAGATCACGCAGTGCGGCGGCGGCACGGTGCCGGTCGGCCGCGCCGGCGAAGCCCCCCTGCTCACGCTCGACTCCGGCCCGGTGTCGGGCGTCACCGCGTCGATGTTCCTCGGCGCCGCGATGGGCGAGAAAAACGTCATCACCACCGACATGGGCGGCACCTCGTTCGACGTCTCGATCATCCACGACGGCAAGCCGGCCTATTCGTTCATCAGCAACACCGACCAGTACGAGTACTTCCTGCCCAAGGTCGACCTGCAGGCGATCGGCGCGGGCGGCGGCAGCCTGGTGCGCGTCAAGCCCGAGACGCGCACCATGACCGTCGGCCCCGACAGCGCCGGCGCTTTTCCCGGGCCGGTGTGCTACGGCCGCGGCGGCAGCGTGCCGACCGTCACCGATGCCGAGCTGGTCCTCGGCTACCTCGACCCCGACAACTTCGCGGGCGGGAAGATTAAGCTGAATAAACGGGCAGCGATAGATTCCATCGGCCGGCTTGCAAAACCCTTGGGAATGGATGCAGCGCAATGCGCCGCCGGGATCTGCCGCATCGTCGAGCTGCAGATGGCCGACGTGATCCGCAAGGTGACGGTGGAAAAAGGCTTCGATCCGCGCGATTTCGTGCTGTTCGCCTTCGGCGGCGCGGGGCCCGCGCACGCCGGCGTCTTTGCGCGCGAGCTCGGCGTGCGCAAGGTGATCGTGCCGCAGCGCAAGGCGGCCTCGACCTGGTGCGCCTTCGGCGCCGCGGCGGCGGACGTGCTGCATATCTTCGAGCACACCGAGATCATGCCCACGCCGGTCGGCGCAGAGAGAATCAACAAGGTTCTGGATGCTTTGCAAAGCCAGGCCAAAAAGCGCATGGCGGACGAAGGGATTGCCGCCGGCCGGCAGCGCTTCGAATTCTCGCTCGATGTACGCCACAAGGGGCAGATCAATGAAGTCGAGATCCTGCTGCCTTTCGATAGATTGCCTGCAAACTACGAATCCCGGCTGCGTGCCTTGTTCGTGCAGAGGTATGAGCAGCTATATGGACGCGGCTCGGCGCTGGCCGGCGCGCAGCTGGAATTCGTCGTTTCCCGCCTGAGGGCGCGCGCGCGAACGCCGCAGCCGAAACTGGTTTTTTCGAAAAAATCTTCAAAAACCATGGCCAAGTCTGCGATACGAAAAAAACGCGACATCTACTGGCCCGACTTGAGGAAGCGCCGCGCGACACCAGTGTTCGATGGAGAGAAATTGATCAGCGGAAATCAGGTCAAGGGGCCGGCGATCGTGGAGACCGCGGACACCACGGTCGTGGTGCATCCCGGAACCACGCTGCGGCTCGACGCCCTCGGCAACTTCGAGATCAGCTTCGGATGAACGCGCCGCTCAAAAAGCTGAGCGAGCTCACCGGCGTCGTGTTCGACGGCAGGCGTTCCGGTTATGTGCCGCCGAAGACGCTGTCGATTTCGCCCAAGCTGAAACTCCACAAGAAGGCGAAAAAAGGCCTCGACCCTGTCACCTTCGAGGTGGTGCGGCATGCGCTGTGGAACGTAAACGAGGAGCACGGCGCCACGATCCAGCGGCTGTCGGGCTCGCCGGTGGCGATGTACGCGCTCGACCTCAATCCCTCGATCCTGACGGAGGACGCGGAGTTCGTTTATTTCGGCCCGTACATGCAATACATGTCAGGCGTCACCGACACTCAGGTCAAGTGGACGCTGGAGAACCGCAGCGACAACCCGGGCATCCGCGACGGCGACATGTTCCTCGCCAACGACCCCTGGGTCGGCGCAGCGCACCAGATGGACGTGATGCTGCTGTGCCCGGTGTTCTGGAAGGGCGAGCTGTTCTGCTGGGTCACCAACTGCCTGCACCAGTACGACATCGGCGGCATCACCCCGGGCAGCTTCTGCCCGTCGGCGCGCGACGCCTTCGACGAGGGCATCCTGCTTCCGCCGGTGAAGATCGTCGAAGGCAACGAGATCCGCCGCGATATCGAGGAAATTTACTTACGAAGTTCAAGAAAGCCGAGTGCCGTGGCGCTCGACTTCCGCGCGCAGCTCGCCGGCAACATGACTGCGCGCGACCGGATCCTTTCGCTCATCTCCCGCTACAGCGCGGAAACGGTGAAGGGGGTGATGAGGAAGATCATCGATGACGGCGAACGCGCCTTTCTGAAAAAATTATCCAGGTTGCCGGACGGCATCTGGCGCGATCGCACTTACGTGGAGTGCTGCCGGCCCGGCGATCGCAGCGTGCACCGGGTGGTTTTGAGTCTCTATAAAAATAAAACCAAGCTCGTGTTCGAGAACGAAGGGACCGACCCGCAGGCCGGCGCGATCAACGCTACTTACTCCGGCTGGCGCGGCGCCATCATGGTGGCGCTGAACGAGCTGATGTGCTGGGAGCAGTACTACGCGGTCGGCGGCGCACTTCGCCACGTCGAGTTCAACCCGACGCCCGGCACGCTCAACTGCGCGGACTTCCCCGCCTCCGTGTCGACCGCGCCGGTGCAGTGCATGGAGATCTCGCTCTACCCGGCCTACAACGTGCTCTCGAAGATGATCTACCCGGATCCGGAGCTGCGGCGCGACGTGATGTGCATCGGCGGCACCAGCCAGTGGCCGGCGACCATCTTCCGCGGCATCGACCAGTGGGGCGAGCGCTACGGCTACCTGCTGGTCGACCCGATCGGCGGCGCGATCGGCGCGTTCTCGCACGCCGACGGCATCTCGACCGGCGGCCAGGCGCGCACGCCGATCTGCAAGCTGCCGAACGTCGAGCACACGGAACAGAGCTTCCCGGTCCTATTTTTATATAGAAAGGAAATCACCGACTCCGGCGGCGCGGGCAAGTATCGCGGCGGCCTGTCGGCGGAATCGTGCTTCATTCCCCACGGCACCGACAGCATCGTCCACGACACGCTCTCCTCGGGCAACGCGATCCCGACCTCGACCGGCATGATGGGCGGCTACCCGGGGGCGGTGAACCGCTACCGGTTTTTAAAAGACTCGAATATCTTTGAAAAAATGAAGGCGTGCGAGCTGGTGCACGACATTTCAGAACTTCATGGTGTTGAAGAGACGCTGCAGCTGAGACAGCAGGACTTCATTCAGAACCCATCCGACGTGTATGCGGTGCTTTGGTCCGCGGCGGGCGGCTTCGGCGATCCGCTCGAGCGCGACCCGGCCAAGGTCGCCGCCGACATCGACAACGGCGACGTCTCCGCCGCGGCGGCGAAAGCGATCTACGGGGTGGTGATCGGAGACGCGGAGGCGACCGAGCGCGAGCGCAACCGCATCCGGCGCCTGCGGCTCCACAACTCGAAGACGCGGAGCAGGAAGGTCGATGGCGCGGTGCGCTTTCTCGCTACCGAGAATCTCGCCGTGCGCGGCGAGCGCTACGCGTGCGCGAAATGCGCTGCGGATTTAGGCTCGATAAAAGACAATTACAAGCTGGGCTGCGTGCGCAAGGACCTGCCGATCGAGGCATCGAACCCGATCGTCGGCGACCCGAAGCGCTTCATCGATCCGCAGCCGCAGTTCCGCCAGTTCTGCTGCCCGGGATGCGGCCTGGCGATCGAGAACGAGATCGCGGTGGCGGAGGAGCCGCCTCTGCGCGACGTGGAGCTCTTCCTGAAGTGAGCTTCGCCGGCGTCAGCCACGAAGAGGCGATGCGCCGCGCGCGCGAGTGCGTGCCGACGCTCTTCGAGCGCGCGCAGAAATGCGAGGACGCGCGCGTGCTGCTGCCCGAGAACGAGAAGCTGCTGCACGAGGCGGGCCTGTTCCGCTTCCACCAGCCCGGGCGCTTCGGCGGCATGGAGCTGCCGTTCCAGGCGATCGTCGATATCGTGGCCGAGCTCGCGCGCGGCTGCCCCTCCACCGCCTGGAACGTCGGCAACCTGGGTTGCCACCACTGGATCCTCGGCTACTACGAGCCCGAGACGCAGCACGAGGTGTGGGACGCGGATCCGGACGTCTTGATCGCTTCGTCCATTGCCTTGGCCGCCGGGAGAGGGAAAAAAGTCGATGATGGGTTCGTCGTCAGCGGCCGCTGGCCGTTCTCCTCCGGCGTGGACAATTGCGACTGGAACATGCTCGCGGTCACCGTCTACGGCGACGATGGTAAAACTCCGGTTGACTGGCGCCTTTGCATAGTGCCGAAGAGCGACTACCGGATCATCGACACCTGGTACGCGATGGGCATGGTCGGCACCGGCAGCAAGGACATCGAGGTGAAGGAGATCTTCGTTCCGGAGCGGCGCGCGCTCGCGCTCGTGCGCTGCCGCGGCGGCCTCGCGCACCCGGGGGCGA
>Ga0209378_1003174_pt1 | contig 11165 bp, 11 predicted proteins | sample GraSoiAngelo_156_FD_186170 | JGI IMG/M metagenome (GOLD analysis project Ga0209378, IMG submission 186170) | Grasslands soil microbial communities from the Angelo Coastal Reserve, California, USA - 14_1009_13_40cm (SPAdes) (version 2) | ecosystem: Environmental > Terrestrial > Soil > Grasslands ... | reverse complement strand
TTTGCCGTAGCGTGCGTAGGTTTTCTCTACCGTCGCAAGATCGGCGAGGGCGAGCTCGGTGTGGATCGTTTCGATGTCGGAAACCGGATCGACCTTGCCGGCGACGTGCACCACGTTCGGATCCTCGAAGGAGCGCACCACGTGCGCGATCGCGTCGCATTCGCGGATGCTGGCGAGAAACTGGTTCCCTAGGCCTTCGCCCTTCGACGCCCCAGCTACCAGCCCCGCGATGTCGACGAACTCGACCGCCGCCGCGACGACTTTCTGCGGTCGGGCGATCGCCGCAATTTGCGCGAGGCGCGGATCGGGCACCTCGACGATGCCGATGTTGGGGTCGATGGTGCAGAACGGATAGTTCTCCGCCGCGATCCCCGCCTTGGTAAGGGCGTTGAACAACGTGGACTTGCCGACGTTGGGCAAACCGACGATACCGCAATTGAGAGACATTCAGCTCTTCGTGTGCAGCTTGAGCATCGCCGCTTCCATGTCGCCATCGAGCAAGAGGCCGGAGGCTTCCATGCAGCGCTCGAGCGCCGCCTCGATCGCCTCGCGCTCGGCCGCGGGCGGCGGCGTGAGCACGTAGTCGGCGACGATGTCCTTGTTACCCGGGTGGCCGATGCCGATCCGCAGGCGCCAGAACCCGTGCGTGCCGAGCTGCGCCGCGACGTCCTTCAAGCCGTTGTGGCCGGCGACCCCGCCGCCGAGCTTGAGCTTCGCCGTGCCCGGCGGGAAATCGAGCTCGTCGTGCACGACCAGGATTTCCTGCGGCGGGATCTTGTAGAAGCGCGCGAGCGCGCCGACCGATTTGCCCGAGAGGTTCATGTAAGTCTGCGGCAAGAGCAGCCACAGGTCGCCTCTGGCCAGGGCGAGCTTGCCGACGAGGCCGTGATACTTCGCCACCGCTTTCAGCTCGATGCGCCGCGCTGCCGCGAGGCGCGAGGCGAACCAGAAGCCGACGTTGTGCCGGTCCCTCTCGTGCTTCCTCCCGGGGTTCCCGAGGCCGGCGATCAGTTTTGGAGAATGCATGGATGAAAAAGGGCGCGGGGGTCGCCGCGCCCTTTCGCGTGATGGCAACAGGCGCTACTTCTTGTCGCCTCTGTCGCCCTTGTCGGCCTTCTCGCCCTTGCCGCCTTTGCCGCCCTTCTCCTCCGCAGCGGGCGCCGCGGCTTCGGGCGCCTTCTGCTTGACGGTCGGCACGTCGGCCGCGGCAGGAACGGCTTCCGCAGCGGGCGCGAGGGCTCCCTCGACTCCGGCGCCGGCAGCCGCGGCAGCGGCGGCGGCCTCTTCTTCCTCGGCGATCGCCGCCTTCGGGATCTGCGCCGAAGCGACGGTCGGATTCTCGTTGCCCCCCAGGGCGAGCTCCACGCCCTGGGGCAGCGGGAGTTCGCGCACATGGATCGAGTGCCCGATCGCGATCTGCGACAGGTCCACCTGGACAAATTCAGGCAGATCCGCGGGCAGGCAGCGGACGTCGATTTCGCTCAGGACGTGGGTGATGAGGCCGCCCTGCTCCTTGATCGCGGGCGACTTCTCCGCGTTGACGAAGTGCAGCGGCACCTTGATGTGGATCTTCTCGTCCGCCGAGACCCTCTGGAAGTCGACGTGCTGCACTTGCATCTTGAACGGATGCATGTTGACCGCCCGCAGCAGCACCTGCTCCTTCGCGCCGTCCAGCGCGAGCGTCAGGACGGACGCGTGGAACTTCTCGTCGCGCAGTTGGTGGTACAGCGGGTTGTGATCGAGCTCGATGTTGACCGCGGGTTTCTTGCCCCCGTAGAGAATCCCGGGGACCTTCCCGCCGTGGCGCAGGCGGCGGCTCGCACCCCTCCCTTGCCCTTTGCGCGCTTGCGCGACGACTTCGAATGCCATGTTGCCTCTCCTCGATTGAGGCGGCGCCCGCGACCAGGCGCCGCCGTTGAAAAATCTATTCGATGAACAGCGAGCTCACCGAATCCTCGTTGCTGATCCGCAGAATCGTTTCCGCGAGCAGCCCCGCGACCGACAGCACGCGGATCTTCTTGCACGCCTGGCCCGCCCTGGACAGCGGGATCGAGTCGGTCACCACCAGCTCGTCGATCTCCGACTCGGCGATGCGCTCCACCGCCCCGCCCGAGAGCACCGGGTGCGTGCAATACGCGACCACCCGGATCGCGCCCTCCTGCTTCAGCGCCTGCGCCGCCTTGACCAGCGTGTTGGCGGTGTCGACCATGTCGTCCATGATGACGCAGTTGCGCCCTTTCACGTCGCCGATCACGTTCATCACTTCCGACACGTTCGGCTGAGGCCGGCGCTTGTCGATGATCGCGAGGTCCGACTCCAAGCGCTTCGCCATCGCGCGCGCGCGCACCACGCCGCCCACGTCGGGCGACACCACCAGGAGGTTCTCGTACTGGTGCTTCCATACGTCACCGAGCAGCACCGGCGTCGCGTAGATGTTGTCCACCGGCACGTCGAAAAATCCCTGTATCTGGTCGGCGTGCAGATCCATCGTCAGCACCCGGTCGACCCCCGCCGCCTGCAGCATGTTCGCCGCCACCTTCGCGCTGATCGCCACGCGCGCCGAGCGCGGGCGCCGGTCCTGGCGCGCGTAACCGAAATAAGGAATCGCCGCCGTCACGCGGGCGGCCGATGCGCGCTTCAGGGCATCCACGATCAAGAGCACTTCCATCAAGCTGTCGTTCGCCGGCGCGCAGGTCGACTGCAGCACGAAGCAGTCCTTGCCGCGCACGTTCTCCAAAAGCTCGACCATGATCTCGCCGTCGGAGAACTTCCCCACCGTGGCGTGGCCGAGCGGGATATTCAGCCGCCGCACCACCGCGTGCGCGAGCAGCGGGTTGGCGTTCCCGGTGAAAACCATCAGGCTTTCGTAGGCCATGCGCTTTAGTCCAGGGGCCTGGGACTCGGCCCAAGCCTTGCTCACAAAAAATCAGCCGCACCCGCGGCTCGCTGTTTCGCCAGTCCCTAATCCCTGGGCCCTCGTCTCGAAATCTGATGGCTGGGGAGGAAGGATTCGAACCCTCGCATGGCGGAATCAAAATCCGCTGCCTTAACCAGCTTGGCGACTCCCCAAGCGCTAAACTTGTTCCAACAACGCCGCGAGCGGATGCCGATCCAGCCCGCGCACGGCGAAGCCGCGCATCTCCGCGGGCATTCTGGATAGAACCGAGCGCGCTTCGCGCTCGGTTGCGAATTCGACGAATACGCAGGCGCCTGAGCCGCTCATGCGCGCATCTCCGAACCGCCTGAGCCATTCGAGATGCGCCGCCACCTCCGCATGGCGCCGACACACGACCGATTCCAGGTCGTTCCTTCCGAAACCGGCAGAAAAGCTTGATATTTTGATGGTTTTCGAATTTCGTGTCAATTCAGGCGCGGCGAAAATCGCATGCGTAGCCACGGCAACCGGCGGAACGAGCACGACGTACCATGCTCGCGGCAATTCGAGCGGAGCGAGCCGCTCGCCGATGCCCTCGGCGAAGGCGTTCCCGCCGAAAAGAAAGAACGGAACGTCCGCCCCGAGCTCAAGCGCCATCGCCGCGAGCCTTTCCTTCGGCAGAGCGAGCCCCCACAGGCGGTTCAGGACCGCGAGCGTGGTTGCGCAATCGGAGCTGCCCCCGCCCAGCCCCCCGCCTATCGGTATGTTCTTCTCGATGTCGATGTCGACGCCCCGGTTCGAACCGCCCTCGGCTTGCAGGAGCCGCGCCGCGCGCACGGCGAGGTCTTCACCTTCGGCAATGCCCGGCAGGGCCCGCGAGCGCCTCACCTCGGCGTCGGCGCGCGGCGAGAAGCGCAGCCAGTCGCAGCATTGGATCAGTCGGAAAGCGGTCTGCAACAGGTGATAGCCGTCGGGGCGTCGCCCGACGACGTGAAGGAAGAGATTGAGCTTGGCGGGAGCCGGATAGCGGCGCTCCCAGGGATTCAATTTGTCCATCGATCCACGACGAGTTGAATTTCGAGATCTTCGCGCGTCAAGCGCATCCGGAAGGGCCGTCCCTCCCGAAACTCCTCGTAGGCGATGCGCCAACCGTCCTGCCTGAGTTCCATGCCTTTGTCCGCATCGCCGCGCATCTCCGCAGGCCGTCCGGGGCTCGCCCGCGCCTGCACCCAGTCCGAGAGCCCGGCCAGCGGAAGCCGCCAGCCGAGCGCCTGCTCGGTCAGGCTTTCCGCGTCCGCGGCGCGGTATTCCTGGTTGTCGCCGGTCACCAGCCGGAAGCGATCGCGCTCGCGGCTGATCCGCGCGATTCCCTGGCCTAGGGCTGAAGTGATGAGCAGCTCGTCGGAGTCGTCCGAATGACGCCAGAAGATCTTTCCGGATGCGGCGTCTTTTCCGTGGCGGACCGCGACGCGGCCGGCCAGCTCGAAACCGCCCGGAAGAGGAGGCCCGGCCTCCGGCAGGGACGCGCAGGCGCCGAGAGCAGCCGCCGCAGCGATGGCCAGCGCAAGGCGAAACACGAGGGACTCAGCGTTTGAAGCGCTTGATCGTATTGGCGAGAGTTTCGTTGTCCGGGCTTTCCCGGGTGGCATCGCCCCAGACGCGCTCCGCCTCGGCGTGCTCGCCCATCGCCCACAGCACTTCGCCGAGGTGAGCGGCGATTTCCGGGTCGGGCCGCCCGGCGAAGGCGCGGCGCAGGTAGCCGAGCGAGTCCTTCAGGTTGCCCATCCGGTACAGCACCCATCCCATGCTGTCGATGATGAACGAGTCTTCGGGGGCGAGCTGCAGCGCCTTTTCGATCAGCTCGCGCGCCTCGGGGAGGCGCTGATTGCGGTCGGCGAGGGAATAACCGAGCGCATTGTAGGCGTGCGCGTGCTCGGGCCGTATCTCGATCAGCTTGCGAAGGGAAGCCTCGAGAACATCCACTCGCTCGATCTTCTCCGCGAGCATGGCGTAGTCGTACAGCAGCTCGGGATTGTTCGGAACCCGATCGAGCGCCCGCCCGACCAGATCGAACGCGTTCTTCGGCTGGTTGGCGTCGCGCAGGAGCTGCGCTTCGGCGAGGATCAGCTGCACCCGCTGCTGGCCGTTCTTCGCCGCCGCGTCCTGCAGCCGCCCCCGCGCGTCGTCGAGCTTGCCTTGCCTGGCGAGCACTTGGGCGTAGCGGATCTGCGCCTGCACGTATTGCTCGCCCTCGCCCACTTCACCGTACCAGCGGAGCGCCTCCGGAAGATTCTTCCGCTCTTCGGCGACCTGGCCGAGATACAAGCGGACCCCGTCCTTGTCGGGGTAGGGGCTCTCGATCAGGCTCCTGAGATATCTCTCCGCGGCGTCGTAGTCCTTGAGCTGCAAGGAAAGCAGCGCCACGGCGAAGGCCGCGTCGGTGCTGTCGGGAACGCCGGCCATGAGCTTCTGGAACTCGTCGCGGGCCTCGCCGAAGCGTTTTTGCGCCACCAGCAGGCGCGCGTAGGCGAGGCGCGTCTCCCGCGCGGCAGGATATTTTTTCAAATAGCCGGCGAGGAGCGTCGCGGCCTGATCCACCGAGGCCTTCTGCAGCAGTTGCGCTTCGAGCAGGGCGGGCGCCTCCCAGTCCGGCCGCAGCTGTCCGGCCTTGCGGGCTTCCTCGAGCGCAAGGCGTTCGTCGCCCGCGTTGACTGCCGCCCGCGCGACGGCAAGATGCGACTCGGCGAGCTTGGGATAGCCTGCGGCGAGACTGTGCACGAGCTTCAGAGCGGCCTGCTTGTCCTGGGCGTTGGCAAGCGTGCGCGTCAGCTGCGTGAATCCGTTCGCGGGGTCGTTGGCGGAGCTGGCCAGCAGCTTCCTGAGATTGGGCAGCGCCTCGTCGTAGCGGCCCGCCGCGACCAGCAATCCGGCGAGCGCCTGAAGAGGGCGCGTCGAGCCGGGCTCGGTCTCGTGCCAGACCGTTGCGGACTCGATCGCGGCGTTGTTCATGCGCGCGTACAGCGCCACTTCGGTGGCGCGCCGCGCGATCCGGGGATCGCGCGTGCGCTTCGCAAGATCGACGTACGCCTGGGCGGAGAGCGCGGCGTTGCCGCGCTGGCCGGCGACCTCGGCGAGCAGAAATTCGTAGAGCAGGTTCTCGGTCAGCTCCTGATTGGGAAGGGCCGTGCGGTCCACGGCTTCGGGGGCGAGCGCCTGCGCTTCGCCGGCGGGCGCGTCCGCGTCGGACTCCTCCTGCGCTTCCTCTCCCGCGGCGGCCTGCTGCGGCGGAGTCGCTGCGCATCCCGCAAACGCGACGAACGCCAGCGCGGCGAACAGCCGCAAACCGGCGACTCGGATTGGCAACTGGCTGTGTGGACCAAGCATGGAGGATCTTGCTGTCTTGAAGGGCTAGTTTAGGTATATTTCAGAGGCCAGACAAGGATATTGAGTTCCCCGTGCCAGAGCTGCCCGAAGTCGAGATCACCCGCCGCGGCATCGAGCCTTTCGTGCTCGGCAAGACGATTACGGGCGTCGCCGTACGCAATCCCAATCTGCGTCAACGCGTCCCCCGCAAACTCGCCCGCACCCTCGTCGGTCAGCGGGTGAAACGCCTGGTGCGGCGTGGAAAGTACCTCCTGTTCGAATTCGACACAGGCTCGCTGATCGTGCACTTGGGCATGTCGGGGAGCCTGCGTGTGATCGAACCGGGAACGCTCCCGCGCGAGCACGATCATGTCGACCTTGTTTTCGGCGGCATCGCATTGCGCCTGCGCGATCCGCGCCGCTTCGGCGTGGTGCTGTGGAAAGACGGCGACGCGTTCCGCCATCCCTTGCTCGCGCGGCTCGGCGTCGAGCCGCTCGGCGAGCATTTCTCGCCCGAGTTCCTCTATCGGGCCACGCGCGGCCGCGACGTCGGCATCAAGCAGCTGTTGATGAACGCCGGCGTCATGGTGGGGATCGGAAACATCTACGCGAACGAAAGCCTGTTCAGGGCAGGCATCCACCCCCGCGCGCGCGCGCGGCGCCTCTCCCGCGCACGCTGCGAGCGGCTGGTCGCCGCCGTGAGGGAGATTCTTCTGGCGGCGATCGCCGCAGGCGGATCGAGCCTGCGCGATTTCGTGCACTCCGACGGCTCGTCGGGGTATTTTCAGCAGCACTACTACGTCTACGACCGCGCCGCGCTCCCGTGCCGGGTTTGCGGGGCCGCGATCCGGGTGTCGCGGATGGGCCAGCGCTCCAGCTTCTTCTGCGCGACCTGCCAGAAAAAGTGAGGGCGGCGGCTTACTTCCGCCCCTTGCCGACCTTTGCTGCGAGAGCGCGCGCGACGCGCGGCTGCACGAACTTGCCGACATCGCCGCCCAGAACGGCGATCTCGCGCACGATGGACGCCGAGATGAACTGGTATTGCTCCTCCGGCGTCAAGAATATCGTCTCGACGTCGGGATAGAGATTGCGGTTCATTCCGGCCATCTGGAATTCGTACTCGAAATCCGACACCGCCCTCAAGCCGCGCAGAACCACCTGCGCCTTCTGTCCGCGCACAAAATCCATGAGCAGTCCCCGGAAGCCCTCGACCTTCACGTTCCGGTACGGCTTGAGAACCTCGCGCGCGAGGTGCACGCGCTCCCCCAGGGTGAAAAACGGACGTTTCGCCTGGCTGGCGGCGATGCCTACCACGACTTCGTCGACGAGCGCCGCGGCGCGCCGTACCAGGTCCTCATGGCCTCGCGTGATCGGATCAAACGTTCCCGGATACACCGCTTTGATCATCGGCCTTCCTCGCCAGAAGATGAAAATGCACGTTTCCCGCGCGTGCGCGTCTGGAAATGGCCCAGCCCTGCGGCGCTTCGAAGACGACGTCGCTTTCCACGTACACGCGGCCCCCTTCGGCGAGAAGCCCGCGCAGCAGGTCGAGCGCCGCGACCTGCATGCCCAGGCGGTATGGCGGATCGACGAAAACGACATCGAAGCGGGCGCGTGCGCCGCGGGCGAATTCTAACGCATCGCCGCGGACGACAGTCAGGTTCGCCGCGCCGAGCTTCTGCGCGTTCTCGCGAAGCGCGCGCAGCGCCGCAGGGTGTTTCTCGACCATGACCACCGACGCCGCCCCGCGCGAAAGCGCCTCGAAGCCGAGCGCGCCGCTGCCCGCGAATAGGTCGAGGCACGCCATGCCGGTCAGTTCCCGTCCGAGCCAGTTGAACAGCGTTTCGCGCACGCGGTCGGGAGTCGGCCTCAAGTCCGCGGCATCGGGGAATTCGATGAGGCGGCTGCGCCATAGACCGCCGATGATCCGGACGGTGTTGGGTCTAGTCCGGCGCACCGACGACGACGATCGCGAGCTTTTCGGGATCGATGCGCTTCGCAAAGGCGCTCCTCACCTGCGCGAGGGTCACCCCTTCGACGCGCGCGGGAAACTCGTCGAGCCAGTCGAGCGGCAGCCTGTAGAAGCCGATCACGGCGATCTGCTCGAGGATCTTGCGGTTGGTGTCGATGCGCAGGGGAAATCCGCCGACGAGGCTCTTTTTCGCCGCTTTCAGCTCCGCTTCGGTCGGACCGTGCTTCACGAACTTGCCGACGACCGAGCGCGCCAGCTCGAGCGCCTCGCGCGCCTGGTCGCGCCGCGTCTCCAATCCCACCAGAAACGGTCCCTCGCGCTCGTAGGGCCGGAAGTAGCTGTAGGCGCTGTATGCGTAGCCGCGCTTCTCGCGTATTTCCCTCAAGAGCCGCGACATGAATCCGCCGCCTCCCAAGGAGTAGTTGCCGACGAAAAGCGGAAAGTAGTCCGGGTCGGCTCGGGTGAGCGCCGCGACGCCCAGCAGCACGTGGCTCTGGGTGGACGGGTGCGCCACGCGCAGCGTCGCACCCGCGGGCAGCGCCGCGACCGGCGCCAGCGCCGAGTCGGTCCCTTTCGAAAGGCGCGAGGTGAGCTCCTCGGCGAGCGCCCTGGCGGCGTCGCGGTCCAGATCGCCGACGATCGTGACCACCGCGCGGGCGGAGCCGTAGCAGTTGCGATAGTGGCGCTCGACGTCCTCGCGCCTGATCGAGGCGAGCGTATCCGGGGTCTCGCTGAATCCGTAGGGATGCGCCGGATACATGAGCGCATACAGGCGCCGCTCGGCGACCCGGTCGGGCTGTGTCTCGGCTTCGCGCGCGTTCGCGATGGCGCTCGCCTTCTCGCGCTCGAAGGCCTCGCCCGGGAACAACGGCGCCTGCAGCATGTCGGCGAGAGTTTGCGTGGCCGCTTTCCGCTCGGCCTCGGAGGAGAGGCTCCTCAGCGCGAAGCCCGCGCGATCCAGGTCGAAACTCTCCTGCAGCTGCGCGCCCGCGTCGGCGATGCGGCGGCTTGCCTCGGTCTCCGAATAACGAGACGAGCCCGCCTTGAGCATGGCGAGCGCAAGCCGCGCGAGACCCGCCTGCTCGCGGGAATCGTAGGCGCTGCCTGCCGCGAACTCGACCGCGACATCCACGATCGGCAGGGCATGGCTTTCGACGAAGTTGACCCGCGCTCCCGATTCCGCGGTCCAGTGATCGATCTTCACCCCCGCCTCGGCGGACGCGGCGACGGCGAGAGTCATCAGTATCCAGACCGCCCGGCTGCGCATGGTCAGTGTTTCACTCCTGGAACGACGGTGCCCGCGGGGCGCGGATTCAATGGCTGGGGGTCGAGCACGGCCACCGTCAACCCGTCGTCGACGAGGTAGCGCGCCGCCGCGGCCCGGATCTGGGCCGCGGTGATTTCCTTGAGCCGCCCGGCGATGCGATCGGCGTCGCGGAAGGAGAGTCCACACGACTCCAGCTCTCCGAGCTCGAGCGCCTGCGCGAAAAACGAGTCGCGTTTGTAGACGATCTGGGCGAGCAGCTGGACCCTTGCCCGGTTCAACTCCCCGGCAGTGACCCCGTCGGCCGCGATGCCAGCGATGACTTCGCGCACCCCGGTCTCGAGCTCGGCCCCGCTGCGACCTTGCGCGGCCGCCGCTTCCACGAACACCATCCCGGGGCCGCGCGACACCATTTCGTAGTCGGCGCCCACGGAAGTGGCGACGCGCCGCTCGCGCACCAGGACCTGGTGAAGGCGCGCCGCGTCGCTTCCGCCGAGCAGCTCCGCGAGAAGGGAAATCGCGAACGGCTCCCAGTCCTTCGCCGTATTGCGCAGCACCGGCGCCTTGTATCCCAGGCGCACGTAAGGGAGCTCCGCCGGCGCCTTCACCGTAACGCGCTTCGCGCCTCGCTGGGCAGGCTCGGCGAGCGCTTTGCGTGCGGGTGTCGCCTTTCGCGCGACGGCCCCGTAATAACGCCGTGCCCATGCGAGCACCTTCTGCGGCTCGACGTCGCCGACCACGACGACGATGGCGTTGTTGGGTGCATACCAATGCCGGTACCAGCCTCGGGCGTCCCGCCAGCTCATGTTCTCCAGGTCCTCCATCCAGCCGATCGTCGGCCACCGGTAGGGATGCGCGGCGAAGGCCGTGGAGAGGAGATTTTCGATGAGAAGCGATCGCGGACGGTCCTCGTAACTGCGCCGGCGCTCCTCCATCACCACCTTGATCTCCCGCGCGAACTCCTCCGGGCGGATCGCGAGGTTCGCCATGCGGTCGGCCTCGAGCTGCATCGCCAGAGGCAGGCGGTCGCGGTGCAGCTGCTCGTGGTAGACGGTGAAATCCGTGGAGGTGAACGCGTTGTCGCGGCCGCCCGCCTCCGCCACGAGCCGCGAGAACTCGCCCGGGCCGAAGCGCCGGGTCCCCTTGAACATCATGTGCTCGAGCACGTGCGCAACGCCGGTCGTGCCGGGCGACTCGTCCATGCTGCCCGCTCGATACCACACCTGATGGACGGCGGTGGGCGCGCGGTGATCCTCCTTCACGATGAGGCGCAGGCCGTTCGCCAGGGTGAACTCGTGCGGGTTCGCCTGCGCGCCTGAAGCGAGCGCGAAGGCGAGAAGGGCGGCGCGTGCGGGAACCATTGCGACGGATGCTAAAATCCAACTGCTATTCTATAGCGGTTCTTTTTCCGATTCTTTTTTCTCGCCCATGCTCGAACTGTCTTCCAAGACCGCCCGCGGGGAGGCCTCCTGGGCCACACGGCTCAGAAGCGGCCTCGGCAAGACGCGCTCGCGGCTCTCGGGACTGTTCACCGACCGGGCCGTCGATCCGGCGCTCCTCGAGGAGATCGAAACCGCGTTGCTCGCGAGCGACGCCGGCACCGAGGCAACGCGGTTCCTGCTCGCGGCTCTGCGCGAGCGCGCGAGCCAAGGCGGCGGGACCGCGCGGCAGCTGAAAACGGAATTGCGGGC
>Ga0209378_1003169_pt1 | contig 11178 bp, 10 predicted proteins | sample GraSoiAngelo_156_FD_186170 | JGI IMG/M metagenome (GOLD analysis project Ga0209378, IMG submission 186170) | Grasslands soil microbial communities from the Angelo Coastal Reserve, California, USA - 14_1009_13_40cm (SPAdes) (version 2) | ecosystem: Environmental > Terrestrial > Soil > Grasslands ... | reverse complement strand
GCTCCGCCTGTGGATCGGCGGGCAGGGCGAGAAGCGGCTCTTGCGGCTGGTGGCGCGCCACGCCGACGGCTGGAACGTGCCCTTCCTCGCCCCGGAGACCTTCGCGCAGCGCAACGCGACGCTCGACCGCTGGTGCGAGCGCGAGGGCCGCGACCCGCGCGCTATCACGCGCACCGTGAACCTGGGTCTGGCCCTCGGCCGGGACGAGGCCCAGGTCCGCCGGCAGGAGGAGAGCCTGCGCCTGATGTTCGGCCCCATGACCGACTTCGTGCGGCCGGGCGTCATGGTGGGCACGCCGCCCCAGGTGGTGGAGCGCATCCGGGAGTACGCCGCGGCCGGGGCGGAGTGGGTCATCCTGGCCCTGCGGGCCCCCTTCGACTGGGAGGGCCTCGAGCTCTTCATTCAGGAAGTAATGCCCGGCTTCCGGGACTGACCGTTCGCACGCGCTTTCCGACAGCTCGGCCCGAGGGCGATTGACCGGGCGGCTTTGCCGGCTACGATGAGCTACCAGCTCTGGGAGGAGCCATGTGGAGCGTCCGCCGCCTTGCCCTCGTCCTGGCCGTCGCGACCGCCGCGGCGCTTGCCACGGCGCCGCCGGCCGACGCGCGCCGCACCATCAAGCTCCGGGTGCCTCGCTTCGTGGTGCAACCGCATACCGACCGCGAGGTGTGCACCTTCGTCCGCGTGCCGATGAAGAAGCCCCTCGACCTGGGCGCCTCGGTGATCGACAACGTCGGAGGCGGCAGCTCCTTCACCACCCACCACTTCCTCATGTGGGTGTACGAGGGGACGGACATCGACCGCTTCCCCCCCAAGGGGCGGTTGGTGGATAGCAAGGCCTGTCTCGACTTCGGACCGGCGGACACGAACCGGAGGACGCTGATCGGGGGCGCGCAGCAGCCGCGGCTCGAGACGCGCCTCCCCGACGGCCTCGCCTATCAGATCAAGCCGACCCTGAGCGGTGGTCAGTCGGTGGCCGGCATCATCTTGAACTCCCACTGGATCAACGGCGGGGACACGCCGCAGAAGGCCGCGGTGAAGATCACGCTCATGGCGGCGCCGAAGCACTCGGTGCGCCAGTTCCTGCTCCCGGTCTTCGACGTGGTGGCCAACGGCTTCCTCAACGTCCCGCCCATGGAGCAGAAGTCGGTGAGCTGGGCGTGGCGGCCAGGCGGCACCGACTTCGGCGGCGGCCTCGGCGGCGGCGCCTACCCGACCGGCCCGGCGTGCGTGGTCGCGCTCACCTCGCACATGCACAAGCGCGGCGCGCTCTTCACCATCGACTTCCTCGACGGCAGCACGGCGGTCGAGTGTGCGGACAAAGGGACGACGTGTCTGACCGCCACGGACTACGCCGATCCGCCGCAGGTCGCGTTCAACCCGCCGCTCCTCGTGAACGTCGGCCAGGGGCTGCGCTACACCTGCACGCACGACAACGGCGTGGACGGCCGCCCGATCAAGATGGGCTGCGAGGAGCAGCCCGGGGTGACTCCCGGTGTGGACGCGGCGACGGCGCTCTTCTCCGGCCGCGGGACGACGGGCGCAGCCAGGCGCTGCGCGACCGACGCCGACTGCGCCGGCTTCGGCACGGGCAAGTGCGTCCCGGCGAACCTCGTCTTCGGCTTCACCTCCGACGACGACATGTGCATCATGCCGGGCGCGTGGTATCCGGCGAACGCGGCCGGGAACTGCGACCTGAGCGGGATGCCGGCGCTCAACTAGACTAGGAGCGCGACCCGATACGTCGGCCGCGGGAGCGGGTTACCCGCTCCGCTACTGCCGGGGCGACCAGCGCGCGCAGCGCAGCAGCTTCGACTCCCAGCGATCACGGTAGCGCAGCCCTTCCTCCATCCAGCCGCCGGGCCGGACGGGCGGCTCGCCCTGGGTCAGCAGGCGCGAGAACTGGGTCCAGTCCTCGATCTTCTGGAGCAGGACGACCTCGTGGTGACGGCCGGTCCCGGGCGCGACGGTGAAGCACGCCGCGACCGAGATCATGCGCGCGCGACGCGTCTGCGGGTAGAAGATCGAGCCCAGCGCCGCGACGTACTCCTCGAGCTTGCCGGGGAAGGGCCAGCCGGTGTCGTGCAGGTAGAGCGATGGGCTGTCGCTCTCGGCGGCGACGGGTGCGGCTGCCAGGTCGACCTCCTGGAGCGGCGACCATGCCACCGGGAGGAGAACCTTCGCCGTCACCTCGCGGCGGAGCGCCCACCCGCGCCGTTGCCAGGCCTGGAGGCGCGGGTCGCCGATCAGCTCGCCCCACGCCGCCCAGTCGCGGACGGCGGTGAGCGACACGGCCTGGTAGCTCGCCCCGGTGCCGTGCGTGAGCTGCCAGAACCAGAGGAGCCGCGCCCGGCCCCCTTCCTCGACCAGCGGCCGCCACTCGCCGCGCATCGCCTCGCCGAACTCCTCCATCCTGCCGCCCAGCACCTCGTGCACCTCGTGGACGTAGATCATCGTCGCCCGGCATAGCGGGGCGCTATTGCCTTGCGCAAGGCACGCGGCGCGATCTCGCCGCAAAGTGGCCGCTTTTTGCCGCCGCGCCGTGGCGCGCACCGCGTCGAGCCGCACGGGAGGGCGCGCTGCTCGTGGCACGTCGGTTGCTGAGTCGAGCCCGCATGCCTGAGACCACGCGCAGCCTGATCCGCACTCTCCGCCAACAGCTCGGCATGACGCAGGAGGAGTTCGCGCACCAGATCGCGGTCACCGTCTCGACCGTGAACCGGTGGGAGAACGCGCACGCCGAGCCGTCGAAGCTCGCCTGGAAGGCGATCCGCGACCTGGCGGCGCAGCGCGGCCTGCCGACGGACACGGGATCCGCGAGCGGAACGTACTGACGCGGCGCCCCATCGGCCCGGTTCCAGCTTGACCCACCCGGGTTGACGCGGGACAAACGAGGCCGATGCTCCGCGCGTCTGTCCTCGTCCTGCTCGCCCTCCCCGCGCTCGGCTCCGCCGCGACCTTCCGCACCCATCTCCGCCGGCCGCGGCACGGGCTCCAGGTCCGCCTCTCCCCGATCACCGTCGCGCCCGGCTCGGAGCGCGAGGTCTGCCAACTGGTCACGCTCCCCAACCGCAAGGCCATGGATGCGAGCGAGATCACGATGGCGATGCCGAGCGGGGCCACCTACACGAGCCACCACTTCGCGATCTTCCTCTACCAGGGCGAGCACCCCGAGGGCATCCCGCGCGGGCCGTTCGACCGCGTGGGCTGCGCCGGGGTCGGCGACCAGGTCGTATCGCCGATCCTCGCCTTCGTGCAGCGCCCCCGGCAGACCATCCGCTTCCCGACCGGCGTGGCGGTCGCGCTCGGCCCGCACCAGCGCCTGCTCCTCAACTCCCACTACCTGAACGGCGGCACGGAGCCGGTGACCATCGACGTCGCGGTCAACTTCCGCGCGGCGCGCAAGGGCACGGTGAGCCACCACACGCGGAGCTTCCAGCTCGGCACGCTCGACATCGACGTGCCGCCCGGCCAGACGGGCAGCGCCAGCGCGTCGTGGCTCGCGCCCTTCCCGATGAACGTCGTGTGGCTCAGCACGCACAGCCACAAGCACACGCAGTCGGTGGACGTCGATCTGGTCCGCCAGGGCGTCGTCGGGCCGCAGGAGCTGGAGACACGCGTGTACTCCGAGCCGACCGTGAACCTCTACCCGACGCCGCTCCGCCTCGAGGCGGGCGACGGCTTCCACTGGACCTGCAACTATCTGAACGGCACGACCCGCACGCTCACCTTCGGCGTCACCAGCGACGACGAGATGTGCTTCACCGTCGGCTTCTTCTACCCCGACGACGACGCGGCGCCGCTCCCGGCCGTGCCGGGCTGCTTCGGGGGCGGCGGCGGGCTCGTCTGCCCGTTCAATCACTGAGGGCCGCCGGCGGTGTGCCGGGGCGACCTCCTCGGGTGGAGGTTCCTCGTCAGCCTCGGAAGCGGGGCATGATCTCGGTCGCGAACAGCTCGATCGAGCGCATCACCTGCGCATGCGGGATGCGGTCGGCCTGCATGAGCGCGATGAAGTGGTCGAGCCCCGCCTTCTGGTAGCGCTCGACCTTGCGGATACAGTGGTCGACGTCGCCGACGATCACCATGTCCTCCTGGTCGAGGTCGTCGAAGGTGCACTCGCCGCGCTGCATCTTGACGATGATCGGGTACTCCTTGGCGATGAGATCGCGATAGGGCGTCGACTTGATCTCGAGATCGGCGTAGTCGCGCTGCATGCCGCGCCCGCTCGGGTCGGCGAAGCCGCCGAGCACGCGGAAGGCGTAGAGGAGATAGTTGATCGCGGCCTCGGTGCCGCCATTGGCGACCGCCCGCTCCTTCGTCTCCGCGACGTGCACGATGGTGAAGGCGCCGACCCGGTCGTTGACGAACTTGCCGACCGGCTTCGCCTGCGCGAGCGCGGCGCGGTAGGCGCGCACGCGTTCGGCGAGCTGGGGGACGCTCACGAAGATGGTGAGACCCAGGATGCCGATGCCGTTGCGGCCCGCGATCTCCCAGGACTGCGGGCTGGTAGCCGCCATCCAGATGGGCGGGTGCGGCTTCTGGAGCGGCTTGGGGAGGATGCTGCGCGGCGGCACGGTGACGAACCGCCCCGCGTGCTCGAACGGGTCCTCCGTCCACATGCGCGGGATCATCTCGAGCGACTCCTGCCACATCTCGCGCGAGAGGTCGGTGTCGACCTCGAAGCCCGCCTGCTCGAACTGGCTCGAGCGGCCGGTGCCGAACTCGACCCGCCCGTCGGAGAGGAGGTCGAGTGCCGCGACGCGCTCGGCGACGCGGATCGGGTGGTTGAACTTGTGCGGCAGGAGGACGACGCCGTGCCCGAGGCGGATGCGGGTGGTGCGCTGCGCGACCGCGGCGAGAAACACCTCGGGCGCCGAGGAGTGCGCGAACTCGGTCAGGAAGTGGTGCTCCACATCCCACACGGTGTCGTAGCCGAGCCGGTCGGCGAGCTCGATCTGCGCGAGCGCCTCGTGGTAGCAGCGATACTCGCTGCGCTCGTCGTGCGGCTTCGGCGCCTGCAGCTCGTAGAGCAGGTCGAACTTCATTTGGACCGCCTTCGGCGGGGTCTCAGAGTCCGTGCCGCGCCAGGAACGGCCGCACCGCCCCGATGAAGCCGCTCGGGTTGTCGCCCATCACCGAATGGCCGGCGCCCGGCACCTCGACCACCGTGCTCCCCGGCAGCTCACGCACGAAGCGCGCCGCCGCCTCGCGCGCGAGGACGGCGCTCTGTGCGCCGCGCACGAGGAGCGTCGGGCAGCGGATCTCCCGCACCTGCGCCCACAGGCGCTCGAAGTCCGCCTCCAGCCCGCCGCTGCCGATGCCGGGGTCGAACTTGTAGCTCCAGCGGCCGTCGGCGCCCTGGCGGAGCGCGTGGCGGAGGCGGGTGCGGATGTTCTCCGCCGAGCGGAGCGGATTGAAGGCCTGGGCGCGCGCGACCGCCTCCTCGAACGAGGCGAAGTCGCGCACCTGGAGCTGCGCCGCGATCGCCTTGCTACCCGTCTGCGAGATGGTGGGGGTGACGTCGACCACGACCAGACCGGCGATCCGCTCCGGGTGCGTCGCCGCGAACGCGATCGAGTTCAGGCCGCCCAGGCTGAGCGCGATGAGCGTCGCGCGCTCCCAGCCGCGCTCGTCGAGGAAGGCGCGGATGTCGGCCACGAAGTCGTCGCGGCGGTAGCGGCCCTCGGGCGCCCAGTCGGTGTCGCCGTGGCCGCGCTGGTCGAGGGCGAGGACGTGGTGATCACGCGCCAGGTCGGGCGCGACCTCGTCCCAGCTGTGCGCGGTCTGCGCGCCGCCGTGGAGGAGCAGCATGGGCGGCTCGCCTCGCGCGCCCCAGTCGAGGAAGTGGAAGCGGAGACCGTTGAGGGTCGTGGTGCCGTTGGCGGGGGGGGCGATCATGGCTCACGCCTAGCCCGGCGGGGCGCCCTCTGTCCAGGATCGCCGGCGGCGTTGACGCCCGCCCGGGCGGCGGCTATCGCTCGGCGTGTGATCGCGGTCGGCGAGGCGCTCGCCACGGTGTGCGCGGCGGCCCCGGTGCTGGGCGACGAGCGCGTGCCGCTCGCCGAGGCGCTCGGCCGCGTGGCGGCGGCGGACGTCGTCTCCGCCCGCGCCGTCCCGGCGGCCCCCAACTCGGCGATGGACGGCTTCGCCGTGCGCCACGCCGATCTCGCGAGCGTGCCGGCACGCCTGCGGGTGGCCGCGGTCGAGCCGGCGGGCAGCGTGGTCGACACGCCCGTCGCGCCCGGCACGGCGGTCAAGCTCTTCACCGGCTCGGTCATCCCGCCCGGCGCCGACACCGTGGTCAAGGTCGAGGACACCGAGGAGCGTGACGGCTGGGTGGTGGTGCGCGCAGCGCCCGCGCCCGGCGCGAACGTGCGCCCCGCGGGCGAGGACATCCGGCCCGGGCAGGTGGTGGTCGCCGCCGGGACGGCGATCGGCCCCGCGGACCTGGGCGTGCTCGCGTCGGTCGGGTGCGCGACACTCGTCGTCCACCGCCGCCCGCGGGTCGCGATCCTGCCTACCGGCGCCGAGCTGGTGGAGGTAGGCGAGCCGCCGGGGCGGGGCCAGGTCGTCAACTCCAACGCCTACTCGCTCGCCGCCGCCGCGCGCGAGGCGGGCGCGGAGCCGCTCGTGCTGCCCATCGCGCGCGACCGCGCTGCCGACATCCGCGCCGGCCTCGCGCGGGCGCTCGAGGCGGACGTCGTCCTCACCAGCGGCGGCGTCTCGGTGGGCGAGCTCGACCTGGTGAAGGACGCGCTCGCCGCCGCCGGCGTCGAGCGGGTCTTCTGGCAGGTGGCGCAGAAGCCGGGCCGGCCGCTCGTCTTCGGGCGCCGCGGCGAGCGGCTCGTGTTCGGGCTTCCCGGCAATCCGGTCTCCGCGCTGGTGTGCTTCTACCTCTACGTGCGACCCGCGCTCCGCCGCATGCAGGGCCATCGCCGGCTCCACCTGCCGGTGGTGCACGCGGTGCTCGCCGCGCCCGCGCGCAAGGCGAAGGGTCTGACCGAGTTCCTGCGCGTGCGCCTCGAGGAGACGGGCGACGGCCCCGTCGCCGCGGCGCTCGCCGCGCAGGGCTCCGGTGTGCTGAGCGCGCTCGGGAGCGGCGCGGCGTTGCTCGTGGGGCCGCCGGAGCTGACCGAGCTGCCGGCGGGGGGACGCTTCCCGGTCATCGTCCTCGTTGAGGCGACGCTCGCGCGCGAGGCACCGCCGTTCTGAGACGTCGCGCGCCGGCCGCGAACCTGCTAATCGGCTCGCGATGGCGAGCGAACGGGCCGAGACGACGGCCGTCGGTACGGCGCCGGTGGAGGAGGCGCGCGGCGTGCGCGTCGCGCTCTCGCCCTACCTCTTCCGCGGCATGCTGGTCGGCATGGCGGCGGTGGCGGTGGCGCTCCATCGCGCGACCGGCAACCGCGACCTCGCCTGGCGCTTCGCGAAGGCGCGCGCGCGGACGCTCACCTGGATGCTCGGCGTCGACGTGCGCGTGAGCGGGCTCGAGCACCTGGCGGGCGGTGGGCCCTTCGTGTTCGCGCCCAACCACCAGAGCCACCTCGACATCCTGGTCCTGCTCGGCTTCCTGCCCGGGCGGACCCGCTTCGCGGCCAAGAAGGAGCTGTGGGCGCACCCGGTCGTCGGCGCCGTCCTCGATACGCTGGGCATGGTGCCGATCGACCGCGACCACCCCGAGCAGGCGATCGACGCGCTCGACCGCGCCGCCGCCGAGCGGCACTCGTTCGTGATCTTCCCCGAGGGCACGCGCAGCCGGAGGGGGCAGCTCCTGCCGTTCAAGAAGGGCGCCTTCGTGCTCGCCATCGCCGCCGGGCTCCCGATCGTGCCCGTGGTCTGCCGCGGTACCCGGCGGCTCATGCCGCGCGGCAGCCGGCTCACGGTCGTGCCCGGGGAGGTGGAGATCGTGATCGAGACGCCCATCCCGACCACGGGCCTCGGCTACGACGACCGCGACGCGCTGGCAGGGCGGGTGCGCGCGGCGATCGAGCGGCACCACACGGGCTGGTGATGCGCGCGCTCGCCATCGGCCTCGTCCTCGTGCTCGCGCCCGGGGCGCGCGCCCTCTGCCCGCCCGAGGCGACCACCGCCACCTACCTCCAGTCGTCCTTCGGGGTCGGCGTGCGGACGCTCGACCTGGTCGATCGCTCGCGCCGCACGCCGCCGCACGCAGGCCTCCCCGGGTCGCGGGTGCGCACGCTCACGGTCGAGGTCTGGTACCCGGCCGCGCCGGGCGAGGCCGGCCCCGTGCGCGACGCGCCGCTCGCCGCCGAGCGGCCGTTCCCGCTCGTCGTCAACAGCCCCGGCCTGCTCGACAGCCGCGGCGGCGAGCTCTACTACACGGCGCACCTCGCCAGCCGCGGCTTCGTGGTCGCCTCGATCGACTTCCCGCTCACGCGCGGCGGCGTGCAGGGGGGGCCGGAGCTGGCGGACTTCCACAACCAGCCGGGCGACGTGCGCTTCGTGATCGACCAGCTGCTTCGGCTCTCGCGCCGCCGCAGCGAGTGGCTGGCCAGCGGCGTCGATCGGAAGCGCCTCGGCGTGACGGGCCTCTCGCTCGGCGGCGGCACGACGCTGCTCGTCACCTATCACCCGCGGCTGCGCGACCGGCGCATCCGCGCCGCGTTGCCGGTGGCGCCCACGGGGTGCTTCTTCGGCGAGCGTTTCTACCGCAGCACCGCGGGCCCGACGCTGCTCGTGCTTCAGGGTGACCAGGACCTCCTCGTGCCGCTCGTCACCAACGGCGCGCGCGTCTTCGAGCGCGCGCGCTCGCCCCGCACGCTGGTCACGCTGGTGCACGGCACGCACACGGCGTTCGTGACCTACTTCACCGGCTCGGCCGCCGAGAGCTACGACAAGATCGGCTGCGCGGCGATCGCCGGCGTCGCCACGCTCGGCAACGTCTTTGCGGGCCTCGGCGGCCCGCGGGCGGGCATCGACCCGACCGGCTGCGCACTCCCCTGCCAGGATCCGCTCCCGCCCAATCCGCCCATGTCCGCCGACGAGCAGCACCGCCTCACCAAGGTGGTGGAGGCCGCGTTCTTCGATGCGACGCTGAAGGGGTCGGCGACGGCGAGCTGCTTCCTCGGCGAGGTGCTGGCGGCGGAGAACCCGGACGCCCAGGTCGCGACGCATGCGGCGGGGCCTTAGTCGAGCCTCGCCGTCGTCCCCAGAGCTCGCCTCCCTCGCACTCCCGTCAACGCGCTCCCGCCACCGCGTAGGCGTGGACCACGTGGTCCCAGGCTGCCGCATACAGTCGGCCGTTGACCACGATGGGCGGCGCATAGATCGCGCCCTCGATCGTGCTTCCGCTCTGCCAGAGCACCGCACCCGAGTCGCCGGACAGCGCGAAGATCTCGTTGCCGGGGCCGTCGCCGTAGTAGACGACGCCGTTGGCGACGGTCGGCGACGACACGACCGCTCCGTTCACGCCCTGCGGCTGCTGCCACGCGAGGTGCAGCTGGCAATCCGCACCCACGCTGAAGGCCACGAGGCCGTGCCGGTACTCGCCGCCGCTCAGGTCGGTGGAATTGGATACGTACACCATCCGGGTGGTCGAGTCGTAGGCCGGAACGCCGATCAGCTGGCCGTTGCCGATCTCGACCCGCTGCGTGGGTCCACTCGCGATCGCGTCGCGCTGATACACGAAGACGAGACCCAACTTGTTCTCCACCACGATCTGCCCGGGACAGCCCGGCGCCTGGTACGAAACCGGCGTCGAGCCGAAGTCGAGGTCGAAGCCGATCAGACCCGGGTAGTTCGACGCTTGCACCTCGAGGACGCTCGACAGACGGACAACGCGCTCTCCATAGCCGTAACTCTCCGGCGTGGTCGTTGCGTTCCCCGTGGCGACGTAGAGATCGCCGCTCGCATCGACGGACGCGCCGCCCCAGCCCCAGATCCCGCCACCGCCCGGTCCCGCACCCGGCGAGGAGGTGACGTACCACGTCGCCACCACGGACGGCGTCGGCAGATCGATCTTGACGACGCGGCCGTAGTAGGGAGTCAGATCGCAGTAGCTCGCCGTCTCGACATAGAGCGCGCCGCCGGCGAACGTGATCGCGCTCCACACATGCTCGTGCGCCGGGTCGGAGGTGATCGTCACCGGCCACCCCGCGCGCGTCGTGCCCGTCGCCAGATCGAGCGCATAGAGATTGCCGTCTCCCCCGACGACGAACAGCGACTGGGTCGTGCGATCGACGAACGGCGTGTCGGTGATTCCGAAGACCCCGTCCGGCATGTCCCCGCAGGCGGCCAGCTGAGAACCGAGGTTCCGCTGCCAGACGACTCGCCCGGTGGCGGCGTCGAGCGCGTAGAGATCCCCGTGCTCGGTCGCGATGTAGAGCAAGTCGAGCGTGGTGCCGTCCACGCTCACGTCGCTCGCGAGCACGGGAGACGCGGCGACCACCGCGCCGACGTCGGTCGACCAGATCTGGCCGAGACGGCCGACGTTGTCTGCGCCGAGCGTCACTTCGCGCGGATTGTGCGACGTTCGCTCGAGATCGAAGCCGTACGTCGCCCAGTCCGTCTTGTCCGCGAGCGTCGTCGAGGTGGTCGTCGTGGTCGTGGTCGACGTCGTGCTGGGCGGTTGGTCGCATCTCGTCCGGTCTCCATCGAGCCGGCAGGCGCCGAGGATGGACGTGCGACACTCGCGCTTGCACGGACGCCGGCATCTTCTCCGGCAGGCTCTGGCAGGACGTCCGGAGAGCGAGGCGCATGCACTCTGCCTGCAGTCCGCGACGGCCCTCCGACAGGATCCGATACATGCCGTGATCGCGCTCGCGCAGAGCCTGGCGCAGGGCTTCCTGCCCGGAAATGCCTGCGTTGCCGCGACGACGAGAGCGATCGAAGCGAGCGACAGGAGGACCATCCGCACGAGGGCATGCACGAGTCAGCTCTTCTCTCAGCTGTATGGTTATCTCGTCAACCCCGACGGTCGCTCGAGTAATACCCCGCGGTGGCCCGTCGTTGCGCGGGTCGCGTCTCCGCTGTAAGAGGCGCGCGTGCCCGCCATGCGCGCCGCCTTCTGCCGCGGGGTAGGCCGGCTCGTCGTCGAAGATGTCCCGCGCCCGACGCCCGCTCCCGGCGAGGTCGTGGTCCGCGTGCGCAACTGTGGCGTCTGCGGCTCGGATCTCCACTGGTACCATGACCAGATGATGATCCCGTCGGTCTGTCCCG
>Ga0209378_1003166_pt1 | contig 11182 bp, 13 predicted proteins | sample GraSoiAngelo_156_FD_186170 | JGI IMG/M metagenome (GOLD analysis project Ga0209378, IMG submission 186170) | Grasslands soil microbial communities from the Angelo Coastal Reserve, California, USA - 14_1009_13_40cm (SPAdes) (version 2) | ecosystem: Environmental > Terrestrial > Soil > Grasslands ... | reverse complement strand
TTCACTAGGAGCATGCCGCGGCGCGCTTCTCGACCGCGACGCCGTGTATGATCGCCGAGACCGAGATCCGACTCCCCGCCGATGCGTACGACGACGCGACGGAGTGCACAAACCGTCTCGCGCACCGGCTCGGCGTCGCGGCAGGCGCGATCACGCACCAGGTCGTCGTGAGGCGTTCGCTCGACGCGCGGAAGGGAACGCCCGTTTGCGTGCTCCGCGTCCGGGTGTGGATCGACGAGCCCTTCCGGGCCGAGCCGGCGCCGCCGCCGGCTCTCCGTGACGTCCGCGGTGCACCGCCGGCCGTGGTCGTGGGGGCGGGTCCCGCCGGGTTGTTCGCGGCGCTCACGCTGATCGAGCGCGGGCTCCGGCCGATCGTCCTCGAGCGCGGACCCGACGTCCGCGGACGCCGTCACGCCGTCGCCCGGATCACACGCGCGGGGATCGTCGACCCGGAGAACAACTACTGCTTCGGCGAGGGCGGCGCCGGCACGTTCTCCGACGGGAAGCTCTACACCCGCGCGACCAAGCGCGGCTCCATCCGCGACGTGCTCGACGTGCTGGTGCACCACGGTGCGCCGCCCGATGTCCTGATCGACGCGCACCCGCACGTCGGGACGAACCGCCTCCCGCAGGTCGTGCAGGCGCTCCGCGCGACCATCGTCGACTGTGGCGGTGAGGTGCATTTCGGGACGCGGGTCACGGATCTCGCGCTGGCGAGCGGCGCGGTGACCGGCGTGCTCACCGCCGCGGGCGACCATGTCGCGGGACGGGGTGTGATCCTCGCGACCGGGCATTCGGCCCGCGACGTGCTCGCGCTCCTCCAACGCCGCGGCCTCGCGCTCGAGGCGAAGCCGTTCGCGGTCGGCGTCCGCGTCGAGCATCCTCAGGCGCTGGTCGACCAGATCCAGTATCGCTGCACGACTCGACCGCGCGGGGTGCCGGCGGCGTCGTACGCGCTGGTGCGCCAGGTCAACGGGCGCGGGGTGTTCTCATTCTGCATGTGCCCGGGCGGGGTGATCTGCCCGGCGGCGACGAGCGGCGACGAGGTCGTCGTCAACGGATGGTCGCCGTCCAGCCGCGGGCTCGGCTTCGCGAACGCGGGCATGGTGGTCGAGGTGACGCCGGACGACCTGGCGCCGCATCGGACCGAAGGCGTGCTCGCCGGGATCGCCTTCCAGACGGCGCTCGAGCACGCGGCGTTCGTCGCGGGAGGCGGCGGCCTCGTGGCCCCGGCGCAACGGCTCGTCGACTTCGTGGAGGGCCGCGCCTCGTCGGACCTGCCGAGATGCTCGTACCGACCTGGCATTCATCCGGTGAATCTCCACGAGCTGCTGCCGCCGGCGATCGGCGAGCGCCTGCGCGCAGGCTTCCGCGCCTTCGGACGGACCATGCGCGGCTACCTCACCAACGAGGCGGTCGTGGTGGGCGTCGAGACACGCACGTCATCGCCGGTTCGCATCCCGCGCGATCCGACGTCGCGCATGCACCCGCAGGCGTCCGGTCTCTTTCCGTGCGGTGAGGGTGCAGGCTACGCCGGCGGCATCATGTCGGCTGCGCTCGACGGGCAGCGTACGGCGACGGCGCTCGCCGACGCCGCGGGCGCGTCCCGATGAAGGGACGCAACCACCCCGGTTGCGCCCCTTTGTGCTCCTAGTTGTACGCGACCTCGACCCTGGCCGCTTTGGCTTCGGGGCGCTTCGCGATCGTTACTTCGAGCACGCCGTCCTTGTACGCGGCTTTGATCGCGTCGTTACCGACATCGGCCGGAAGCCGGAAGGCCCGATGGATCCGGCCGTAGTGGCGTTCCGCGCGATGAACCCGCGCGTCCTTGGCCCACGTGGGCTCGCTGCGCTCGGCGTTGATCACCAGCGTCCCGGCCTCGACCTTCACTTCGAGCGCGTCGCTCTTCAAACCGGGAAGGTCGATGCTGAAGCGGTAGCTGTCGTGATCTTCGACGACATCGACTGGCGGTGAAATCCGCTCGAACTCTCTCGCGACCCCATTGAAGAGACCGTTGACCCTCTCGACCAACCATCCGTTATTCGCCAAACCATTGTCAATCAAGACGTCCATTTCATCACCTTCCTGCCTGCGGAGTTCGCCGGCTCACCTTCTGGTCGTAAGGTAAGCACGAACGGCGAATCGTCAAGTGGCTCCGGGAGGCGCACCGAGCGGCGACAGCGAAAGGGGTCGTCTCAGCCCACGCCCTCGACGGACGGATCTTTCTCGAGTGTCGCGGAGGTGCGCTGCCGGCTGGCGATCGGCGCGTTGACTTCCTCGTCTCCCGAGCGGATCGTGACGCACGAGAGGAGGCATCCTGGCGGCAGCGCGGTCGGCCCCTGCGCCCGCCTCTCCCAACCATGGCCGATCACTCGCGCCCGGCCAAGAAGGCATCCAGGCCGGACTGAGGGCTCGGGGATGATATACGCCGTCGAGTGCGTTCACTGTCAGGAGACGCTGCTCACGACGGCGCAGATCGGGGACGCCGAAGCACGCATCGTCGCGGGCCATCTAGAGACCCGGCACCCCGCAGTGCTCGACGCGGTGGTTGCCTTCGACGACCCCGGCCTGGCGGAGATACTCCACCACGTCCGGGTGACGAATCGCTGAGACGGCGCGCCTACGCCCCAGGCAGAACGTAGCGCATCATGAACACGAAGTGCGTGATGCTGCCGGCCAGCACGAAGACGTGGAATACCTCGTGGAAGCCGAAGACCTGTGGCGCGGGGTCCGGCCATTTCACCGCGTAGATCACTGCGCCGAGGGTGTAGAGCACCCCGCCCGCCACGAGCCACATCAATCCGCTGACGGGCAGGCTCTGCACCAGCGGTACGACGGCGACGACCGCTATCCACCCCATGCCCACGTAGAGCGCGGTCGAGGGCCAGCGCGGCAGATGTCGGAAGAAGAGCTTGAGCAGCAACCCGAGAAGCGCCAGACCCCATACGACACCAAAGACGCTCCATCCCCACCCGCCCCGCAGCGTCACCAGGCAGACCGGCGTATAGGTGCCCGCGATCAGTACGAAAATCGCCACATGATCGAGGCGCTTGAGAATATCCTCCCCGCGCGGCGGGAGCGCCTGCCAGTGATAGATGGTGCTGGCGGAGTAGAGCAGGATCAGGCTCGCGCCATAGATCGAGAAGCCGACGACCCGCCAAGGATCGCCCCGCGACTCCACGAGCAACGTCACCAGCCCGGTGATCGACAGCACCACCCCGAGGAAGTGCGAGTAGCAGCTCGCCGGGTCTTTGGCGTGCCAGTGCATCGTCGACCGGTTCTAGCGGCAGAGATGAGGCCGGTCCAGTCACCCCAGGCGACGGTCAAAACGCCGAAGGCGCTCGGCTTGCCGCGCCAGACGGGACACGTAGTTTCCGCACCCGCATCGCTGTGCCAGTATTGGTCCCGTGACCAGCGCACCGAGCGGTGGCACGCCTGCGAAACGTCCCGAGGACGGGCGCCAGCGCCGGCTTCGGCCGCAACCCTGGTGGGTCATCTTCCTCGTCGCCATGGTGGCCAACTGGGCGCTCATGCGGGCGTTCGCCCCCGAGCCGAGCTACGTCAACATCCCCTACACGCTCTTCAAGGAGCAGGTGCAGGCGGGCAACGTCGAGGAGGTGACCAGCCAGGGCGACGCGATCCAGGGCACTTTCAAGAAGGAGGTGACCTACCCGCGCGAGGGGCCGAACGCGCGCACCGCGCTGCGCTTCAAGACGCTGCTGCCCGCCTTCGCCAACCCCGGTCTCGAGACGCTGCTCGAGGAGAAGGGCGTGGTCATCAATGCGCGGCCGCTCGACGAGGGCTGGCCCCTCTGGCAGAACCTGCTTCTCGGCTTCGGCCCCACGCTGCTCCTGATCGTGGGGTTCGTCTGGATGAATCAGCGCATGATGGCCAGCGGACGCGGGCTCTTCGGGCTCGCCCGCAGCCGCGCCAAGCGCTACAGCGAGGCGGAGCCGAAGGTCACCTTCGACGACGTCGCGGGCATCGACGACGCCGAGAACGAGCTCGTCGAGATCGTCGACTTCCTGAAGAACCCCGCCAAGTACCAGCGGCTCGGCGGCACCGTGCCGAAGGGCGTGCTGCTCATCGGCGCCCCCGGTACGGGGAAGACCCTCCTCGCCCGAGCGGTCGCCGGCCAGGCCGGCGTCCCCTTCTTCAGCCTGAGCGCCGCGGAGTTCGTCGAGATGATCGTCGGCGTGGGCGCGGCGCGCGTGCGCGACCTCTTCAAGCAGGCCCGCGAGGCCGCGCCGTCGATCATCTTCATCGACGAGCTGGACGCCATCGGCCGGGCCCGCGGGAGCGGGGCGGCGATCGGGGGCCACGACGAGCGCGAGCAGACGCTGAACCAGATCCTGACCGAGATGGACGGCTTCGACTCGCGCGAAGGAGTCATCGTGCTCGCGGCCACCAACCGCGCCGACGTGCTCGATCCGGCGCTGCTCCGCCCTGGCCGCTTCGACCGCCGCGTGATCGTGCAGCGGCCCGACCGGGCCGGCCGCGCTGGGATCCTCGAGGTCCACACCAAGCGCGTGCCCCTCGCGGCCGACGTCGACCTCGAGCGGCTCGCCGCGGAGACGCCCGGCCTGGTCGGCGCCGAGCTCCGCAACCTGGTGAACGAGGCGGCTCTCCTCGCGGCCCGCAAGGACCAGAGCGAGGTCCACGCTCGGGACTTTTCCGAGGCTCTGGAGAAGATCACGCTCGGGCCCGCGCGCCACATCCTGCTGAACCCGGCCGATCGCGAGCGCACCGCCTACCACGAGAGCGGCCACGCACTGCTCGGGCTGCTCGTCCCGGGCAGCGACCCGGTGCACCGCGTGACGATCGTCCCGCGGGGCATGGCGCTCGGGGCGACCTACCAGCTCCCGACCGACGACCGCACCAACTACCCCGAGGACTATCTCCGGGCGCGCATCATCAGCGCGCTCGGCGGGCGCGCGGCCGAGCAGCTCATCTACGGCGTCGTCACGACGGGCGGCGAGAACGACCTCCGGCAGGTCACCGAGATCGCCCGCCAGATGGTACTGCGCTGGGGAATGAGCGAGAAGCTCGGCCCGATCAGCTTCGTTGCCCCGCAGGACGACGGGCTCCCGCCCGCCTTCCAGCGCCAACCCTACAGCGAGGCGACCGCCGAGCTGATCGACGCCGAGGTGCGGCGCATCGTCGAGGAATGCCAGGGGGAAGCGACCCGCCTGCTCACCGCGCACCGCGACAAACTGGTCGCGCTCGCCACCGCGCTCCTGAAGGCCGAGTCGCTCGACGAGCGCGAGATCCTGGAAGTCACCGGCCTCGGCCCGCCCCCGGCGCGCGCCGCCGGGGCGTGAGGACTGATCCACCGGCGCCCCCATGACACGAGTTCCGGCTGCGGGCACAGCTCCATCGCCTGCGCGACGGCAGCGTTGATGCGATTCATGGTCTCGTACGGCGGCTGGTCCAGTTCATGCCGTGCTACGAGCGATCGCGTCCGTCGCCGACGACCTCCCAACCGCGAGGCGGATTCCCCCGGCTGCCACCCTCGCTGCGCGGATGGGCGCGGCTGACGTTGATGCTCCGTCCTTTCAGGTCGGTTCCATTCAGCCCCTGAATCGCAGCCACCGCGTGCGCCTGCCACGCCATCTCAATGAAGCCAAAGCCCTTCGATCTGCCATTCGACCCGTCCATCACGATGTCCGCGGAACTCACCGGGCCGTAGGCCGCGAACGCCGCCTGGAGATCGACTGGCGCCACCTCGAACGATAGATTGCCGACGAATAGCCTCGTCATTGTCATGCTCTCCCTGTCGCCGCGTGCCAGAGGTTCCCCACACCCGAGTCGAGCGGCGTATTGTTCATCCCAGCGGAGGACGGAAGACCTGGATCGGCGTGGGAACATCCTTCGCATGCCGCGGAGCGGCAGGAAGAGCAACACCGTGAGCCCCACGTACCCCGCCATCACCAGTGGGGCCAGTAGGATGCCCAACAGCAGCAGGGGGATGCCTCGGAGTCTGATCAATCTCTCTCGGAACGGCGCATGGCGATCCAGGGAGGTCACGCCAGCCCCCGGCTCACGGCGATGACGACGGTCGCCCGTCCTCACTGCGAGCGGATCAGTCATGGCGCCCCTGGAAGGGGACCAGGCCGTGCTCGACGGCGAACGGCCGCTTGAGGACGATGATCCCTACATCGCCTTGGCGCGCGACCGTGCTACCCCGCTGTAACTGGGTCGGGGCGATCCAGCGGTGCTGATTCGCCATCCGGCAGAGCAGCGCCACGTCCGTCTGCCGCACCACGGTCACGCCCCGAATCTCGATCGTGTCCTCGTACTGCATGGCGGTCCCCTTTCGGAGTCCGCGCCGAGCACACGTGGCAAAGGGGAGGTACCCTGCCGTCGTCGCGCTGCGGGGCTGAGAACGGGCTCGGAGCCAGACATACTCCCGATCGCTTTCCCGCGTCAACCTGACCGCCCCGCAAATTTCCTAGCGTGACAGTCAGCGTGACAGCTTGACCGTACCTTGCCCCTTCATCACGAGTCCAATACACTGCATTCTGAGCCCGTTCAGAGCCCCGCAGCGCGATCTGTGCAAGGGGCATCACTGCCTACCCACGTGTGCTCGGCGCGGACTCCGGAAGGAGAATCGTGCCATGGCCACGGCGGACGATGCCGATGATCTCGTGCGGTTCCGGAACGTCACGGTCATCAGCTCGACGGGTACAGCCCTGTTCTGCGGGGTCGGAGGCAAGAGCGTCTGGCTCCCACGCCGACACATCAGCGGCAGACTCCGCTGCATGGGCGATCGCGGCACTCTCCTGATTCGGCGCTGGGTCGCTCACGACCGGCGCCTGCTCCGTCCGCCCGGGACAGGCGTGGTCTCGGCCCTGGGACCGTCCGTGTCGTGGCGGCGCTTGGCGGCTCAGCTTCACTTGGTGCGACGCGATCGGGAGACGCCTCTTGCCAACTAGAGACAATGCATATCGAGCCAAGGGGAACGGAATGCCGGTTGCCACGACCCTGGATGCCGGCCTCCGGGCTTCGTGTGGACGAACTTGAATGGTGCTGGCACGCCTTTGGAGGTGGTTGTCGCGACGGCCCGTTTCCGTCGCCGCGAAGAAGGAACCGGATGGGGACGGCAGCCGTTCGGCCGATGCGCGCGCCCGTTTCTGGATCGAGTTTCGCGAGGGACAGCGTGAGGCTGACGCACACGCCGCGAGGCTGCGTCGATGACTGGCCACGGCGTCCGAGAGGGGTAGCGATCTGTGGTCATGGGCCTGCGGCCCACTCGCGAACCCCGGCGATCCTGGCCGAAACGTGCGGCCTACCCGCGCAGCTTCCCGATCGCGATGTCCGTGGTGTCGATGCGAAACCCGAGCGCGTCGTGGAGCGTCCTGTAGAGCAGAGCCAGGGTCGGGCGATCGAGCTCCTCGACGATGGCCCTTACCTTCTCGTCCGCTCGCTCGCGCTCGGTCATCTGCTTCGCATCCGTGGCCATGAAGGAGGCTTCCTTACTCGAAGGGCTGGCCGAACCGACGCCCGGAACCCCCGAGATCTCCCACTCGAAGCGGTGCAGGGCGGACGTCCGGCAGAGGCGGGGCGGTGGGTGCCGACGAGATGGCGGCCTCCGTATAGCGGAGGTTACCGACCCCGAGCCAGCCTTCGAGGCCGGAGCCTGTCGCGCGGACGCGGTACCGCGCGGTGCCCGCCCAGCCGGGCCGCCAGCCGAGAATCGCGACCTGGGTGCCATCGTCGAGGCTCGCAAGAGGCTTCTTGCCGGCGTCGTCCATCAGGGTCACGCGGGCCGATCGGTCTCCCGCGCCAGCAACGTATACCTGTCGACCGACGGCGAAGACGGGAACGCGGATGGGGACCGGTGCGGGCGCGCGACGCGGGCGCGAAGGGAATGCCATCGTAACCTCCTGGTAGCGGCCTGCGAAGGCGCCAACCGCGCGGAGGCCTTTCGGGCGCGAGGCGGTCTCGGACTGAGAGGTCGGGCGCGAGAGTCCGGCGAGGTCACCCGAGACGAGACATACTCACCCTAGGCTCAAACATCCTCACGGTCAAACCTCGCGGCGCACTGCGAGTGCTCGATACGCACGTTGCGCCGCCATCGCGGACCCGATACATTACATACGAGCCCGTTCAGAGCCCCACAGCGCGACCTGTGCAGGGGCCCCCGCTCCCTACCCACGTGTGCTCGGCGCGGACTCCGGAAGGAATCCGCCATAGCCACGGACGACGCCGATGACCGGCAGCTGATCGAGGAGCAGGGCGGCGGTTGGCCCGAGGCGCGAGCCCGCTTCTGGACCAAATTCCGTGAAGGACGGCGCGCGGCCGAAGCACACGGCTCGAGGCCGCGATGATCCACATCACGCTGCCGACGCAGCACACGACGTGCAGCGCCGGGCGCCAGGGCTCGGTGTTCTGCGTCCGGGACGGCGCGCAGCCGATCGTCAGCCGAGGCTGACGAGGAAAGGACCCCAATGTCTCATGGATGGTTTGGCCCCTGCCCCCACTGTCAGGCGCTGCTCTCGTACCTCGAGGGCGCCGCGGGCAGTCAGATGAACCCGCCGTGTCCGCGCTGCCACAAGATCGTGCCGGTGTCGCGCGCGACGTTCTTGATGCGGGACCATTCGCGGCCCAGCGCGCCGAAGAAACCGCACACCGCATAGGGGTATTCTGGGCCGCAGCTCGCTCCCTCCCGCGCTTTCCGCTACCAACGGCCGGGGGGCCCCCCAGCTCGTCGATCGCCTTCACCCTCGCCCTCGTCGCTTGCCACCGCGACCAGCTCGTCGGCGGGCAGTCCCTCCGCCACTGGGCTCACGAGGCGCGCCAGTACTCGATCATGCCCTGGTGGAACAGCCGGGGCGACGAGCGCCGGCACGAGGCGTCCCGGCGCCTCGTCGAGATCGGCGAGCCCGCCGTACCGACCCTGCTCGCTCGCCGCGCTCCGTCCCCGCCAGTGAGCGCGGCGTCGTGGCACGCGCTCCCGCCCGGCGCCTCGGAACCTCGCGAGCCTCATGTTCCGTTCCTGGCTGCGGTCGCTCGAGCGGGCCGGGCTCTTCGCGATCAGCGTTTCGAGTAGCGGGACGGCGACCAGGCGCGGAGGAGGTCGAGGGCTCCCGGCGATTCGACGGCCCCGGGGACCGCGGGCTCCGGAGGGGATGTCTTCGGAGCCGGCGGGCGCGGCTTCTGCGCGGCGCTGCCTGTCCCGCGCCTGGCACCAGCAGCCTTGGCGACCTTCTTCCGAGCGACGTTCTTCGTCGCCTTGCCCTTCGTCCTCTTTCTGGCCATCAACGCCCCCTCTTCCTCGCGCGGTGTTCTGGATCACATAGCACGTAGCCGGTCGACCCTTGAAGACCGCCCTTCGCCTCCGTACACCGGCCGTCTAGGGTCCCGCCAGCTCGATTCGACCGCGTGGCGTGTCGAGCACGGCGACCAGCCGGGTGGTGGGTGCCCTGCGGACCGCAAGACGTACGTCGAGCGCCTTCAGCACCGCGCGCAGCGCCTGGGCTTGCGGCGTCTCGGCACGGAGCGCCTGGAGCCGCAGGCCCCCGGGGCCATCGTCCGCGGGGTGCGAACCGCCGTGCCATTCGACGAAGAAGGGAACCAGCGTCCCGCCGCCGTGACCCGAGACGAAGACGTTCGTCCAGCGTACGAGCTTGCCGTCGGGTCGCGAGCGGTGTCCCTCGACCACGGCGGCCTGATATCCCGAGGCCTCCGCCCGGGCCGCCGTGTCGGCGGCGCTCGGCGTGCGCGCGGCCCACATGATCAACGTGGGGACTTTGATGCCGGCGAGCCACCGGGCAAGTGCGCCGGGCGGCAGCGTCGGATCGGGAGCGATCACCTCCAGGAACCGCTTGCGGCCGAGCGCCGCAATGGCGTTGTGCGTACCGAGATCGGGATGTTGCCCACCCGCGGTCGCGCGAACCTCGGTGCGTTCCGCCAGCGCGGCGATCGCGACGTCGAGATCCGCGGCGCCCCAGAGCAGATGATCGCAGGTGGCCGCCAAGGCCCGATCTATACGGGGCTCCGAGCTCGCCGGCAACGCGTCATGACCGCCGCACGGCCCGACGTTGCGCGAGCGAGACGACTGCCCTACACCTGCCCGCTCATGCCCTTCACCGGCCTCGGCCTCGACCCTGCCCTCCTGCGTGCGACGCGCGAGCTCGGCTTCACCCGCCCGACGCCCGTCCAGCAGGACGCCATCCCGCCCGCGCTCGCGGGCCGCGACGTCCTCGCCTGCGCGATGACCGGCAGCGGGAAGACCGCGGCGTTCCTCCTCCCCATCATGCAGCGGCTCCTGGCGAAGCGCCGCGGCGTGACCCGCGCCCTGGTCCTCGCGCCCACCCGCGAGCTCGCCGCGCAGATCGATGCGCACTTCGCCGAGCTCGCCGTGCATACAGCCCTCACCGGCGCGGCGGTCTTCGGCGGCGTCGGCATGGGCCCGCAGGAGCACGCGTTCCGGAGCGGGGTGGACGTGATCGTCGCGACGCCGGGGCGGCTCCTCGACCACTTCCGCCAGCCGTACGCCAAGCTCGAGCACCTCGACGTCCTCGTCCTCGACGAGGCGGACCGGATGCTCGACATGGGCTTCCTCCCTGACATCCGCCGCATCCTGAGGCACCTGCCGCGCCGGCGGCAGACGCTCTTCTTCTCGGCGACGATACGGCCACCGATCATCGGACTGGCGCGCGAGATGCTCACGGACCCGGTCACCGTGAACCTGGAGCGCAAGGCGGCGCCGGCGGTCGGGATCACGCACGCGGTCTACCCCGTCGCGCAGGAGCTGAAGAGCCCGCTGCTGCTCGCGCTCCTGAAGCGCGACGACGTGCCGCAGGCGCTCGTCTTCACGCGCACCAAACACCGGGCCAACCGGCTTGCCCAGTTCCTCGACCGGCACGGCGTCCCCTGCGAACGCATCCACGGGAACCGTTCCCAGGCGCAGCGGACCCAGGCGCTGGCCGGCTTCAAAGCCGGCCGGTTCCGCGTCCTGGTGGCGACCGACATCGCGGCGCGCGGCATCGACGTCGAGGCGCTGAGCCATGTCGTCAACTTCGACGTCCCGAAGGTGCCCGGGGACTACATCCACCGCGTCGGGCGAACCGCGCGGGCGGAGTTGACCGGTGACGCGTTCACCTTCGTCGCGCCCGAGGAGGAAGGGGAGCTGCGGGCGATCGAGCGAGCCATCGGCAAGCCGCTGGCGCGCATCACG
>Ga0209378_1003154_pt1 | contig 11206 bp, 12 predicted proteins | sample GraSoiAngelo_156_FD_186170 | JGI IMG/M metagenome (GOLD analysis project Ga0209378, IMG submission 186170) | Grasslands soil microbial communities from the Angelo Coastal Reserve, California, USA - 14_1009_13_40cm (SPAdes) (version 2) | ecosystem: Environmental > Terrestrial > Soil > Grasslands ... | reverse complement strand
AAGCCAAGATGCTCGTCACGTTCAACGGCTCGCGCTTCGACGTCCCCTTCCTCCGGAAAGCGTTCCCGCGGATGGGCCTGGACCTGATCCACATGGACGTGCTCCACTCCCTTCGGCGTCTCGGCTTTTTCGGAGGCCTGAAGTCCATCGAGGCCGAGATGGGGATCTCCCGCAGCGACGAGACGTCCGGTTTGCGGGGGTCCGATGCAATCGCGTTGTGGCATGCCTATGAGGCGGGCGATGACGACGCCCTGGACCTTCTCCTGTCGTACAACCTGGAGGACGCGGTGAACCTGGAGCCACTGGCCGAGTTCGCGTACGAGGCGCTCCGGTCCCTGTGCTTGGACCGCGGGTACGTCACGGCGGACCGATATGAGTCGGACGGCCACAGCGTGGTGCGTTTGCGGCCGTCGCGGCACGAAGATCGAGCGCAAGCCTCTTGACAACCTTCCGAGGCAGACTCAACGTGCACGGCCGCGGTACCGGTCGGGCGGATATTTCGCCTCGTCCTTTCGGAGCTTCGCGAGCATGGCCTCGGAGAGATCCATCTCGAGCGCGTTGGCCAGACTCAGGCCATAGATGAGGACATCCGCGAGCTCCTCGGCGATGGCCGAGCGATCCTCGGAGGACAGCTCCGCGGGGGTCCCCGCTCCTCGCCACAGGAATCGCTCTAGGAGTTCGGACGCCTCGATCGAGATCGCCATGGCAAGATCCCTCGGCGCATGGAACCGCTCCCAATCCCTCGCGTGGACGAATTGACGGACGCGGTCCCGGAGCTCACCGACGGACGTCGTTGCGTCGGCCATGCCCGCGAATCCAGTGATTGGTACAAAGTCTTACGCGGGCACCGGGGCGGCGCCGCGGAGGTTCAGGGTTTGCTCCCTGACTTCGCCTTGCGGGGCGGCCAACACGCCGGGCGGGCCCACCTCGACCCGGGCCCGAAGGTTGCCGTCCTCCAGGCTGATTCGAACCGACTTCAAGCGGGAACGAAACAGCTGGAGACCCTTTCCGTTGCGGGAAGGCAACTCTTGCTCGCAGTAGACGAGGCCCAGTCCCTCGAGCTCCTTGATCCGGCGGTAGCAGGCCGCGATCGGAATCCCGAACCGGCGGCTGAGTTCCAGCGCGGACACGGGGCGTTCGAAGGTCCCCATGAGGATCCGGGCGGAGTACTCGTCCATCACGGTCTGGCTCAGTTGCAAAGGCTCCATCATGTTTCAGTCCCCCCGCAGTCCGAGGATCCGCGAGACGAGGTTGGTGATCTCGTCCGCTTCGAAGGGCTTGTTCACGTATCCGATGGCCCCGCGGCGCACGCTCTCGATCTCCGTGAAACTGTCACCGAAGGCCGTCATGAGGATCGCACGAAGGCCGGGTTTCACGCGGCGAGCGGACTCGATCAACTCGACTCCGTTGGGCCCCGGCATCCGGTAGTCCGTGAGGAGGAGGTCCACGTCGTGGTGCGCGAGCTTCCCCATCGCCTCGGGGGCACTGCCCGCCGTCACGACGGAGTAACCGACCACTTGGAATAGTTCAGCGAGGTTTTCGCGCACGCCGTCGTCGTCATCGACGATCAGGATACGCCCCCCCGCGATTGTCGTCTTTTCCGGCGCCAGGATCATCATCGTCCTTCACTACACAACCGATGGAGGCGGGACGATATATATCGCCCAGTTGAGCGCGGTTGACAAGCGTGCGCCGTCTGGAGTCGGATCGGTCTTTCACGATTTCGATATCAGCAATGAAGGCGCCTTGCGGTTGGAGAGCGCGCGCACGACGTGCCAGGCTCGCTGACCTGCGTCGGTTACCGCGTACCGTCCGGCGTCGACCTTCGTCAATAGTCCGTCCGATTGGAGCTTCTGGAGATGGAACGAAAGCTTCGAGGAGGAGTCGACGAAGTTCTTCTTCAGGATCGCGGAATACGCCACGGGTCCGGAGGCAAAGACAAAGCCCACGACCGCCCGGCGGATCGGGTTCGCGAGGGACTCGAGCGTTCCTTGGACGACCACGGACGAGGCTCCCGGCTCCGGTTCGAGACCGACATCGGAAGCGAGGGTCGCATCCGACGACCGAAGGACCAACGTGCCCCCTTTCTCGGCGCATTTTCCGCTCATGTGGCGGATCCAGGCCCGGAGGTCTTCCCGACCGTGCACCGCCTCGATCAGGTCGAGGTCATTGGCGTAGACCACGGGACGTTCGACGCCGTTCAGATATCCTTCGATCGCGGTGTTCAGATGGTACAACTGCGCCGGGGCGAAGACGTGCGGCGGTCGGCCCTCGTGCGCGATGCGGAGGACCAGCGTAGCGCCCGACGGCGGTTTCGCGCGCGGTCCAAGCACGGCGACGAGAGCGGCACGTCCCGCGGCCTCGGAAACGACGTCGGAGATCTTCGTGTCGCTCCCGACCGCCTCGAGCAGACTGCGGGCGGTCCTTTCCTCCTGCACCATGTGGAGGGTCCGCCGGAGCGCTTCCAACTCATACGGTTTCTCGACGAAGTCGATCGCCCCTCCCTTCATCGCCTCGACCGCGGCGTCGATCGTCCCCTCGCCCGTGATCATGACCACGGCGGTCTCGGGCCTCACAACCCGGAGACGATGCAGGACCTCCAGTCCGGTGGCTTTGGGCATCCGAAGGTCGAGGAGGGCCACGTCGAACGACTCCCGCTCGACCGTGCGAAGCGCTTCACCCCCGTCCGCGGCGGTGACGATGGCGTGTCCGTCCTCACGCAGGAGCGCGGCGAGCTCTTCCCGGAGGGTCTTGTCGTCATCGGCGACGAGAATCTTCATGCCGCCTCCCTTCGAGGGAGGAGGACCGTGACCGTCGTTCCGCGCCCCGGCTCGGAGGCGACCTCGAGAGAGCCACCGTGCCCGGTCGCGATGTGCTTTGCCAGGAGCAAGCCTAGGCCGATTCCCTCGCCCTCGACCTTCGTCGCGGAGACGGGCTCGAACAGGTGAGCCACGACCTCGGGTGTCATCCCGCTCCCGGTGTCGGCGACCGTGACCGCGAACGCGTGCGGACGCTCTTCGACCCGAACGCGGACGGATCCTTTCGCGGTCGAGTGCATCGCATTGTCGAGGAGGTGGACCAACAGTTCCTGGATCAGCGGGGGATCGACCATCGTGACCGCGGCCTTTTCCCCCACTTCGACCTCGAGGGTCACACCCTTCTTCCGTTTCCGCGGCATCTGCGAGACCGCAGACCGGACGACGGATCGCAGGTCCGTCTCGATGGGATGGATCTGCCGGCTCTTCGAAAGACTCACCAACCCGTGGACGATCCTCGCGGCGCGCCGTCGCTCCGTGTCGATCTTTTCGAGCTTCCCGAGTGCGACGGGATCGGTCACTCGCTTGCTCGCGGCGGACGTCAGAAGGGAAATCGTCGTGAGGGGCGTATTCAACTCATGGGCAATGAAACCCGCCAGTTGGCCCATCGTGGCGAGCCGTTCTGCGTCCAACAGACGTTCCTGGGCGCGCTTGCGGTCGATGGCCATGGCGACCTGCTCCGACACGAAGTTGAGTACGCGCTTGTCCTCCTCGTCGAAGCGTACGCCCTCCGCATAGCTCTGGACCACGATCACGCCGACCGTCTTGCCCTGGCTCACGAGCGGGGCACCAACCCAATCGACGGACGGCGGTCCAACCGAAACGACCTCTCCATCTCGAACGAGGTTCGCGAAGACCTCGGGAGAGGCCAGGAGCGGACGACCCGTCCGAAGAACATACTCGGTGAGGCCGCGGCCCAGCGGTTGCCGAGAAGGAGCGCTTTCCTCCTCGTCGACGAAGTAGGGGAAGTCCAAAGCCTCGGCTTGATCGTCGTAGAGGGCGATGTAGAAGTTCGTGGCGGGCATCAGGCCGCCGACCACCTTGTGGATCTGGCCGTACAACTCGGGAAGGTCTCTGGCCGAATTCGCGGCCTCCGAGATCCGGTACACGGCGGACTGGATCGCTTCCGTCTTCCGTTTCTGGGAAACGTCCATCGCGGAACCGATCACCCGGATCGGATGTCCGGTCGAATCGTGGAGGATGTAGCCGCGGTCTACCAAGGTCGCATACGTACCGTCGCGGCGACGGAACCGATACTCCGAGGTCCACACGGACCCGCCACTGCGGACGAGTTGGTCGATGCTCGTGACGACGCGCTCCTGGTCCTCCGGGTGCAGGTGCTCCGTCCACCAAGCCCCGGTTGGTTCGATCTCCTCGGGAGGAAATCCGAACACCTTCGAGACGTTCTCGTTCACCCAGAGCCCGTCCGTCTGGAGGTCCCAGTCCCACACGACGTCGTTGGTCGCCCGGCCCAGGAGGCGGAACCGTTCCTCGCTCCGTCGGAGGGTCTCCTCGGTCCGCATCCGCTCGGACACGTCGAAGGCCACGCCGATGGTCCCGAGGATGTCACCCTCGGGAGAACGGAGGGGCTCGATGTGCACGTCGTACGTCCGGCCCTGCCAATCGATCTGGGTGGCGACGCCTTCCCCCGCCAGCGCCCGGCGGTGTGACGCGATCGGCTCCAGGTCGTCGTCGGGGATGTTGAAGTATTCGAACAGGGTCAGGCCCCGCTCCCCGCTTCGCGCTGTGTCCAGGGTCCGGAATCCGCCGCCCATCGCGGACGTGACCCGGAGTTCCTTGTCCGTGCTCCAGACCAGGACGGGGGCCTGCTGAAGGATCATCCGCAGGCGGTTCTGGCTCTGGGACAATCGCTGTTCGGCGGTATTCCGTTCCGTGAGGGCTTGCGCTTGCGTCTGTTCCGTCTCGGCGAGGCGACGCCGGTTCGCGGCCTCTCGGATATGCTCCTCCACGATCGCGGGCAGGAGCTCCGTGTACCGTGGCGTCTTCACGATATAGGAGGTCGCGCCGGACCGCATCGCTTGGATGGCCGCCTCCTCTCCGTCCGGCGGGACGACGAAGATCATCGGCGTCCTCGGGAATCGATCCGCGAGGAGCCGCAGGACCTCGATCCCGGTCGCATCGCGCAGCTTGCTACCGATCACGACCGCGTCGAAACGATTCCCCATCGCAAGCTGGAGGGCTTGCTTGCCGGACGCCGCGGTCCGGACGAGGCAGCCGCTCCGGGTGAGGGCGGCCACGCTGAGGATCTGGTGCTCTTCGTTTCCGTCGACCACGAGGACGCCGAAGGGCGGTTCGCCTGTCGTCCCCGCGACCGCCGAAGGAGTGGTCTGGGCCATGGATGACCGGTGGGCGCGTGAACCGTCGCGACGAGGGCGTCGCGCGGACCCGATGCCATCCTTCCGGCCCGTATAAAGGCCTACCGGGGACATTCGCGGTTTCGACATTATGGAGCGGATGGAACCGATCCGCGATCGAACCCGGCCCGCTACGACGTCCCCGTGACGGCCCGCGTGACCTCGAAGCCGCCGTCCTCGAACGTGAGGGCGTAGTACCCGGTCTCGTGTTTCGTCGACCGCATCTTCACGACCCGAAGGCGTCGCTGGATGAACAGGTCCGATGTGGGATGCATCTCGAGGTTGATGATGCCGTCCGCCAGATAGGCCTCCTCCGGGGGCGCGGTCCCCGTGCCGGCCGCGAGGGGCCGTTCCGAGATCAGGATCGTCATCGGGCCGAGGTCCCGCAACCATTCGAACAAGAAGTACAGCTCGGAGCGGCGGTCCTGCATCTTCGCCATCGTCTCGAGCACATCGAGGGAATCGACGACGAGGACGGAGATCGAATCCATCTTCATCACGTTGTTGCAATACATCTTGAAGAGCTCGAGCCAGGTGCCCCGCCCCTGGAGGTAGTTCAGGTTCTTCCGGATGTTCCCCATGTCGAGCGTCGTGATGTTCGGCGCGGCGCGCTCGTCCGCCATGCCGAGGGAGGCCATGTGCTCGAGTGTGAGGTCCTTGCCCTGTTCGAGGGTGAAGTACGCGGACTTGCGGCCTTCTCGCAACGCGTTCTGGTAGAGGATCGAGTAGGCGAAAGACGACTTCATCGTCCCGGGTGCGCCGTTCAGGAGGACGACGAAACCGTCCGGGATCCCGCCGCCGACAATGTCGTCCAAGCTGCGCACGTACGTCTTGATGCGATTCCGTTCCGTTCGGGGACCTCCGGAGGCGGATGCAGGGGCCCCACACCTAAGCCTTTCCCTCCCGTTCGCGCTCCGCGCACAATCTTCAAATAGACTCGGGCCGGTGGTGCCGCGCGTTGGCGGACGATGTCCTCGGCGCCATCGCCGCGACGGCGCGTGTGATCGGGGCCCTCGTGCTCCTGTTCTTCCTGCCGGGATACTTGCTCATCAACGCCCTCTATCCGCGGAAAGGGGAGCTGGACCGCGAGTACGACGGGTTGTACCGCCTCACTTTGGGCATCGTCCTCTCGATCGCGGTCACCGTGTTCTGGTCGTTCTTCCTGAATTCCTTTGGCGTGAACGAGGCGACGGGCCTCGGCTACGTCGTGGGACCGAACATCGCGGGTGGCTTGATCGGACTCTCGGCGGCCTTCTTCGTCCTCGGCTGGTGGCGGGGTGCATATCCCTGGATGGCGCGACTCCACCCGGCCCTCGCGCGCGTCCCGAAGCCGGGGCCGGGCGAGCTGCTGACCGAAGAGCAGCGGGACCATCGCGTCCGCCTGAAACTGCAAGAGCTCGCGGAGAAACGCGAGAGCCTGCGGCGCGCGATCAAGGACGCCGAACGGCGGATGCGGATGCAGTCCGCGGGCGCACGGATCCATTACGAAGAGGTCCGGGACCGCTCCCGCGTGGAGCTGAAGGCGGTCGAGGCGAAGCTGAGGGAGCTCGAAGAGGAACGGGCCGCGGAGCTGTACTGACGGGAGGGCGCATGGAGTACAAGCTCGTCATCGCGGTCCGCTCGGACCTGGAGCTGTCACGGGGCAAGCTGGCGGTCCAGGTCGCCCACGCCTCCGTCATGGCGGCCTTCGACGCGAAGGCCCGTCACCGGAAGTGGTTCGCGGAATGGTGGGCGGAGGGCCAGAAGAAGGTCGTCGTGAAGGGCGGGACGGTGTCCGACCTGCACGGCCTGCGGACGAAGGCCCGTTCGATGGGACTCACGACGGCGCTCGTGGAGGATGCCGGCCTGACGGAACTCCCACCTGGAACGGTCACGTGCCTCGGCATCGGCCCGGGCCCGAACGCCATCGTGGACCAGGTCACGGGCGGCCTGAAGCTGATGTGATGAAGCCGAAATCCCGGTTCCTCGGGATCGACGACGCCCCGTTCCACTTCTCCGACGAATCCGTCCCGGTCGTCGGTGTCGTGGTCCAAGCTCCCGCGTACATCGAAGGCGTCTTGACGACCCTCGCGGAGGTCGACGGTCACGATGCGACGGAGCGAATCGCCTCGATGGTGTCGCGTTCGCGGTATCGGGCCGGGCTCGCGATGGTCCTGATCGACGGGACCGCGGTCGGCGGGTTCAACGTGATCGACGTGGACGCGTTGCACGAGAAGGTGGAGCGTCCCGTCGTGACGGTGACACGCCGGAAACCGGACCTGGCGGCGATCGAGACCGCCCTCCGACGCCGCTTCGACGACTGGGAGGACCGGCTCCGAATCATGCGGCGTCACCGAGTCGAAGCCGTTCGGGTCCGCCAAGGAACCCTGTGGGTTTCGTACGTCGGCACGGATCGGACCGCCGTGCAGGAGGCCCTCCGCCTCGCGACCGTCCGAGGAGTCCTGCCGGAACCGCTCCGGATTGCCCACCTGATCGCCGCCGGCATCATGCGGGGCGAGTCCCGCGGCCGGGCGTGACCTCGAATGCATCTCGCGGGCGGAAGTTGGCCCGGCGTCAGCGGCCGTCCTGGCGCCGGAGGAATTCGCCCACGACCTGCATGTACCGCTCCCGTTCCTCCCACATCGGCAGATGGGAACTGTTCGGGAAGATCGCGAGCTTCGAGCCTCGAATCCCTCGATGGATGGTCCGAGCGATCCGCGGGGGGATCTCATCATACTTGCCGCCCGTGATCAGCGTGGGGACCTTGATCGCCGGAAGCTGATCCGTGATGTCCCAGTACCGGAGGGACCCTTGGACCGCGAATTCGCTGGGTCCCCACATCGTCTGATAGACGGGCACGCTGACCTCGCGCAGCGACCGGGTCAGCTCGCGAGGCCAGGTCCGAAGGCGGCAGATGTGGCGGCGGTAGAACGCCATCGCGGCCCGCGCATACGCCGGATCGTCGAAGGCCTCCCGGCGTTCCAGTCGATCGATCGTCCGCTGGACCGGAATCGGCAATGTTCGCACGAGACGCCGCAGTTCCACGTTCGCGACGGGCACACTGGGGAGCCCGCTCGCGACGACCAGGCTCCGTAGGTTCCGTTGGTACTTGATCGCATACGCGAGCGCGAGCATCCCGCCGTAACTGTTCCCGAGCAGGTGGATCCTCCCGAGTCCCAGGGCCCTCCGGACGCCCTCGACTTCCTCGACGCCGCGCTCGATCGTGAAGAAGGACGTCCCTCGAGGCCGTTCGCTCGCGCCGACCCCGAGCTGATCGTAGAAGACGATCCGATAGCCGAACGAGGCGAGATCGGCGAGGCATGTGAGGTATCCATGCGGCACGCCCGGTCCCCCATGGAGACAGAGGACCGTGCCGCGGTCCGGGGCGCCGAAGGATTCCCAGAACAGGCGATAACCGAGGACGGTGACCTTTCCCTTCGCGGCCGGTCTCGGTTTCCCCATGGCCTCGGTCGCATGCATCCGCGTCGCGGAGCTATACTTTTCCGCGGTCTTCGGAGGACTCACTTGATCGCGAACCGAAGGAGAGCGGCGATGCCACCCAGGGCCTCGAGCTTCTGTCCCGCCTCGTGGTGTTGGCTCACGAGGACGACGGTCCCGCGGGCGGACTCGACCGTCCGCATGACCTCCTCGATCCCGGGATTTCGGACGACCGCGTCGCTCACCAGGAGGGTCTCGATCGCCCCGGCATCCGCCGCCTCCTGCACCTCGGCCGGGCCGTAGGCGTTGGGACGGTCCGTCGCGAGCGCCTCCAACAGTTTCTCGACGAGCGCCGTCTCGTATCCGACGCGGCTCTCGCCGAACACCTTTGCACCGACGCCGGCCTTCAGCGCTTCCTGGATCCCTTGCATGCCCGCGTGGGCGGTCCCGTGGACGTGCACCTTCGCCGCGAGGGCGGGATCGCGGGCTTTGAGGAATTCGACGAACGCCTCGCGGGTGAAGCCAGGCCCCACGACGACCAAGGCCTCTCCGATCTCCGTCGTTCGGAGGGAATTCAGGATGTCCTCGAGGAAGACGGTCCGCGCGTCCCCCGACGGGAACATTTTCCCGTGTCCCGGGGCTCGGATTGACGCCAGCTCCCGCACGCCATACTGACGCAGTTGGGCGATGAGGGCCTCCTCATCGTCGAGGGCGAGGAAGGCGACGAGCGGTTTCTGGGCCGCGGCGACGGCCTCATCGATCCGACGAAGTTCGTGGACTTTCCAGGTCTTGATGATCGAGAGCACGTCCTCCACGCCGACGTTCAGCGTGTGATGCCGACCGAGGTCCTGCGGTCCCTCGACGATGACGCCCGTGATCCGGAGTCGGTCGGAAAAAGCCTGGAACTCGACTCCCTCGACCCGGATCGTCAGTGTGACGCGGACCTTCTCCCCGCGCTCCGGTCGAACCTTGTCCGACTTTACCTCCTCCCGCCGGGTCGTCGAAGCGCGGACGAGGTCTCCTGGGAGGAGGAGGTTATGGAGATGCCAAAGGTCATCGGGATTCTCGACGCGCATCTTGATCTCCCCCGTCTTCGGGTCGCGGTGGAGGACGCGCATCGAATCCGGGCCATGGAGGGAGACCGTATTTCTGCGTATCGCGAAGCAGGCTTGCACGAGGTGTTAGCATGCTAACGGCCGGTCCCGAAGTCAAGATTGCGGAAGTGGTCACCGAACAGTTTCACGGACCTGGGCGAAAAGTTATAATATAGCTTCTCTATATATAAATCCGTGGTCGAGCCGCACGATTCCTCTGAGAACCGAATCGACTCAATGATGCTCCTGTCGTACGATGTCGCCGGTGCCTCGCGGTCGCTTTCGGTAAGGGTCGCCCATCTGATCTTCGGGCGCTCCGACACGAAGCAGACAACCTCCGTCCCGTACTCCGCTCGTCCAGGTGTCGTGTGGATTGGCCAGTCGGTCCTGTTGATGCCGTCGTCCCTCGCCCACGATCTCGCGAACCGACTGCGAGCCTTGGGGGCGACGGTCACGATCGCTCTCGTCGCGATCTCGGTGGATGAACTGGAGGCCTTCCGGCGGCGGGGGCGACCGAAGGCTCGACTTGTTATCAAGCTAACGACGGTCTGAATCGGGACCCAGGGTATATCCTCCGTCAGTCTTATCGTGCCGAAACGCTTGGTTCCACTAAGGACCAAAATCGGTTCCAGTTCCGCGCGGGCCGGGAGGGGTACACCTACCCAGAACTCCTTCAGATCCGATCCGGGGCCGTCGCCCAAATCCTCATGCCTTCGGAACAAGCAAGACGCCGCACGCGGATCGTCTCCACCTTCATCGCCTTGGCCTACGTCTTCGTCGTGGGTCCACTTGTCGGAGGCTTAGCGGCTTTTTCGGGACTCTCGATCGTGGCTCCCATCGTCGCCGTGGCCGGTTTCTTCGTCGGGCTCATTGGAATCCTCGTGTGGTGGGATCGCATGAGCTTGCCGCTCCTGGCGGAGAACCCGCGATCGATCCGCGACATCGAGCTCATCGGTGTCCAGTCGTTCGGCACCTTCCAGGAAATTCGCGCCCGCGCGCAAGGCGAAGAGCTCCGAATTGCGGTGTCAGGATCCCGAGGGCGACTCGAGGAAGCCACGCGAAAGGCGGGCTTCGCTTTCCCCTCCGCGTAGGCATGGTAACGACGCCGGTGCGAACCGCGAAGGCTTGACGGATGGCCAGATCTACTTGATCACGCCGTAGCCGATGAGCCGCCACTTCCCGCCGATCCGACGGGACACGGCGACCCGCTGGCCGAGCTCCGCGACGACGGGGATCTTGAGGGCCATGTCCGCGCGGTTCTCCCGCGCCGAGGTGACCACCCCGACCGTCGTGGCGGTCCCGACGGACACCATGAGCGGCTCCGACGTCTTGATCCCCTCGACGGGGAGGTCCTCCGCGACGCCGACGACCCGCTCGAGGAGGTTCACCTCGACGGACATCTTCATCAGGACCTCGGGTAGGGTCCCCGGAGGACCCACGACCCGACCGACCAGGCCGTCCGCTTTCGTCAGGACGGGATCCAGGTTCGTCCCGATCGCGATGA
>Ga0209378_1003141_pt1 | contig 11250 bp, 9 predicted proteins | sample GraSoiAngelo_156_FD_186170 | JGI IMG/M metagenome (GOLD analysis project Ga0209378, IMG submission 186170) | Grasslands soil microbial communities from the Angelo Coastal Reserve, California, USA - 14_1009_13_40cm (SPAdes) (version 2) | ecosystem: Environmental > Terrestrial > Soil > Grasslands ... | reverse complement strand
GACGGTTTTGCTCGTCCTCGGATTGGTGCTTGTTGGAATTGTGGCGTTCCGTCAGAAACTGAGGACGTAAGCAGCCCGGCTCGCTGGTAGCTGGCACAATTGGTCAAAAGGGGAGATGGTTCCCCCTCCGTTATTCTGTGCCGACCGCACGGTTCTCGGCCAGATCGGTTCCTAAAAGCGCTCATGGCGCGACCGCCGTGGCCGCCGCCTGATTTGAATTTGCAAGGCCCGAAAGCTTTCGGGGTTGCCGCTCCAAGAATCAAATCGCAAATCGCCGTCGAATTCGTTTTGACATCGAAAATTTAAAAATCAAAAATGTCGTCGTCCCCGTAGTTGAACGGATTTTTCATCGGGTGCGCTAAGAAACTGAACTTTCCAGCCCAACATCGGTCGAAGCATTCATGAAGGTGAAAAAAAGTAGAATCTTGACGGTCGGCTTTGCGCTTGCCGTGGGCGTAGTGACGACAGTCCAGGCACAGCCGAGCGAAGCTCGACTGATGAAGGAAACGAAGGTGACGAAGAGTCAGGCAGAAAAGGCCGCACTCACGAAAGTTCCTGACGGAGTAATCAAGAGCGCCGAGCTCGAAAAGGAGCATGGGCTTTTAATTTGGTCGTTCGACATCGCGAAACCAGGCACGAAGAACATTACGGAAGTCCAAGTCGACGCGAAACCCGGCAAGATCGCATCGGTCCAAATCGAAACTCCAAAGGACCAATCGACTGAAGCCGCCGAGAAGAAATAATCGATCCGGAGCGATTTCGCCGGACAACCGTGGACAACGCCGGTGCGCAGCGTTGCACCGAGATGATCGCCGATCACTTGGCGCAGTTTCATATTCCTGTGCCTCGCAACAGCCGGTGTAATCTCTAAGCGTCCCCGGCGAGAATCGAACTCGCATTTAAGGTTTAGGAAACCTCCGTTCTATCCGTTGAACTACGGGGACGGGCGAAAGGGAAAAGTAGAAAGGCTAAAGGAGAAAATCCAGAGGGTAGATTTCGCGTTGCGGATTTCAAGTCTGTATTGGCGACACCGAAAGTTTTCGCGTGCTCGCGACCGCCGTCGGAGTCGCCGATCTTTCACTAAATCCTTTGACAGCCCATGTGGATCATTTAATATACCCAAGTGAGTAATGGAGCGAACAAGAAAGTCTCGGCTTGGAGTGCCAAGAAAAACGCCAAGAGCGTAGTTCGAGAGCGCGCTCGTCACGCGTACGGATCTAAATCGACCGCGTTATTGTCGCCGAAGGCGAAAAGCTTTGCGCCAGCGGACGTGATTCAACGTGTCGCAAAGGGACTTCCTTTTAGCGAACTTGAGACGTTGAGAAGCGAGATCGATGAACCGCTGGACTCGCTCGCGCGACGGCTCTCGATCTCGCGATCGACCTTACAGCGCCGGCGGAGCGAGCATCGGCTTTCGCCCCAAGAGTCGGACCGCGTCATGCGCTTTTGGCGACTTCTTCAACACGCGACAAAGGTTTTTGGTGATGTCGCGCGCGCGCGGCAATGGCTGAAATTTCCGCAACGTGGACTCGGCGCGGCTGTGCCGCTCGATTACGCGAGCACCGAAGTGGGCGCGCGCGAAGTCGAAAATCTTCTGGGGCGAATCGATTACGGCGTTTACTCCTGATGCCGTCGGGCTGGCGAATCGTTCGCGCTGCACGCATCAAGACTGCCTTCACGGGTGAAGGCAGCCGGGTTTACGGAGGGAGGTGGAACTCGCGCGGGACTGCCGTGGTTTACGTGAGCGAACACGAATCTCTCGCAGCGCTCGAGCTCTTCGTTCACATCATGCCAGTATCTCCAATCGAGCGATACTTCTCGTTCCGGCTCGAGTGGAACGACAATTTGACGGAGTACTTTCCGGTCAAGAAACTTCCGCCCGACTGGAACGCGGAACCCCCGACGAGTGCGAGCATGCGCATCGGCGATGAATGGGCGCGGCGGGCCAGATCCGTTGCGTTAGCGTTGCCTAGTTTGCTCAGCACGAGCGAGCTGAATTTTTTGCTCAACCCGAACCATCCGGACTTCAAGAGAATCAAAATAAACGGGCCGATAGAATATCATTTCGATCCACGAATGGCTCGGCGCTGATTCCTGGGGCTGTAGCGGCGGTCTATGACCGTCGCACTTTCGGCACCAACTGCGTTACTTCTGAATCTTTACGCCGAGCTCTTTAACGAGGAAGGCCCAGCGGTCGGCGGTTTCTTGGATGATTTTTGTGGTCGGTTTGCCGGCGCCGTGACCGGCTTTGGTTTCGATCCGAATCAATACGGGTTTGTCACAACCTTGGGCAGCTTGCAGTCTCGCGGCGAACTTGAAACTGTGCGCGGGCACGACGCGATCATCGTGATCGGCGGTCGTGATCAACGTCGGCGGATAACAACAACCTTTGACGATGTGATGCAACGGCGAGTAAGCGTAAAGAAACGGAAAGTCGTCTTTGTTCTCGGAGCTGCCGTAATCGGAAGTCCACGCCCAGCCGATGGTAAATTTTTGGAAATGCAGCATGTCCATCACGCCCACCGCGGGTAGCGTGGCGCCGTAAAGATCGGGCCTTTGCGTCATGCACGCGCCGACCAGCAAGCCGCCATTGCTCCCGCCGCCGATTGCGAGTTTCGATGTCGATGTAAATTTATTGTCGATTAGGTACTCGGCCGCGGCGATGAAATCGTCGAACACGTCATAAGTTGCCGCCAACTATGATCGCGAAAAAGTCGATGTCGATCTTAGCCTTGGCATCGCGACCGCCTTTAAGAACGTCGCGAGCTAGGAAGACAACAAACTAAACTGGGAATGATTCCTCAGCTTCAGCAGCGGGCCATCTACTGGCCGCGATTTTTTGCAGTCGTTTAATCCTGGAGGACCATGCCAGAGATGCCGTGCGCTCCCTGAGACGACTTACCGTCGCTTCGCCGCGCCGGCAATTAAGCGATCTCGCGAGACAATCGCACGTTTATGTGTGCCGCGACCGATTTCGCCGGCGGGATCGTGCGCGACCACGTCGAAGACGAAAAGTTTTCCGTCGCGCCCGCGATAAGTGGCGGTCGCGGCGACTTTCGCGCCGATCGGCGTCGCGGCCGTATGGCTAACATCGATATGTGCGCCCACCGACATTTCGCCCGGTTGCAAAAGCGGATGCAGAATGCGCGCGCCGGCCAGTTCCATCAACGCGATCATGCGCGTCGTAGCGAAGACCGCTGGAAAATTATCGCGCAGATCGTCGCTCAGTTGGAGCGCGCTTGCGCAGTCGGATTCGCGCACCACAAGATGGACCATCGCGCTCGCGCCGACCTTCGGTTCGGTCGCCGCGGCGACACGGACTCGTCCGGTGGCGAGCTCGGTCATTCGTGTTTCCAGCCGTTGCCGTTGCTGTCGCCGTCTCGCGCCAGCGCCGGTTCGGGAACAAGATCGACATCTTCGGTTGCGCCTTCCAATTCCGGGTCCATCAGAGATTTCTCGTGATGCTCTTTTGCGATGAGCATGTAAAGCGATGGCACGATGAAGAGTGTGAAAATTGTTCCGATCGTCATGCCGCCGACGAGCACTAGACCGATGGAATTTCGCGCGGCCGCACCGGCGCCGCTCACCAGCGTCAGCGGAAAGTGACCGGCAACCGTTGCCGTGCTGGTCATCATGATTGGCCGCAAACGGATGCGCGCCGCTTGCGCTATGGCCGCGAGTTTGCTTAGGCCTTCTCGCTGTAGCTCATTCGCGAACTGCACGATCAGAATTCCATTCTTTGAAACGAGACCGACCAAGGTCACCAGTCCGACCTGCGAATAAATATTTAGCGTGGTCGTCCAGCCGTCCGTGAAAAATTTCCCGCTCGGCATCTTGAGAAAGGTGAAAAGCAACGCGCCGAACATCGCGAGCGGGACCGAACCGAGCAGAATGATCAATGGGTCGCGGAAACTGTTGAATTGCGCGGCGAGCACCAGAAAGATCAGCACAACGGCGAGTATGAAGGCGGGAAGAAATTTATTTCCCTCCGTGCGCAACTGCCGCGAGTCGCCGGTGTAATCGAGAACGTAGCCTTTGGGCAAAATCTTGTGCGCTTCGTCTTCGAGAAATTTAAGGGCCGTATCAAGTGGCGCACCTGAAACACCGCTGATCTGTACGGCGTTGAGCTGTTGCATGCGATTGAGCGAACGCGCGACGGTTTGGTGTCGAATCATGGCAACGGTGCTTAACGGCACGAGCTGATTGTTCGGACCGGTCACGTAAATATTTTCCAATTGCTCCGGATTGAGGCGCTCGGTCCGCTTGATTTGCGGAATCACCTTGTAACTGCGGCCGGCAATGTTGAAACGATTGACGAAGTTGCCGCCGATGCTGGCGGAGAGATCGGCGCCCACCTGCTGCATGTCGAGGCCCATCGCCGCGACTTTATCGTGATCGAAAACGATTTCCGATTGTGGTTGGTCGATCTTGGTGTCGATCTGCGGCGGGAAGAAAAACATTCCGCTCTGCATCGCCTTCAACTGAATCTGTTTTGCGAACTCGAGAATTCGTTCCGGATCGGCGGTCGAAGCGATAATGAAGCTAACCGGAAAACTGTCGCCGCCCGGAAGCGCTGACGGCATCACCGGAAACATCTGAATTCCGGGGATGGCACTGAGCTTTTGCTGCACCACCGGCAAATACGCGGCCGTCGGCGTTTTACGAACGCCCCAAGGTTTCAACACCATGCCGCCGAACCCGTTGTCGGGGAAAGTGATTTGGAACGTGAATCGTGTGTCCGGAATGTCCTTGAAGATCTTTCCAGCCGCGTCGGCATAACGAATCGTGTCATCGATCGTCGCGTTCGCCGGCGCGGTCACAATGCCGAAGATAACGCCTTGGTCTTCGGTGGGGGCCGGTTCGCTCGGCGACATTTTATAAAACAGCACCGCTAAGATCGACAATCCGATCCAGACCGCGTAGACGGCGGGACGCTGCGCCAATGTGCGATCGAGATGGCTGCCGTACCAATCGCGAAAGCGGTCGAACGTGCGATTGACGACCCCGCTGAATCCTTTCTCGGCGTGTCCAGCGCGCAAAAGATTTGCCGACATCATCGGTGAAAGCGTCAGCGCGACGACGCCTGAAATGAAAACTGCGCCAGCAAGGGTCAACGCGAATTCGCGAAACAGGGCGCCGGTCAAACCGCCTTGCAGCGCAATCGGTGTGTAGACGGCCGCGAGGGTGATCGTCATGGCGATAATCGGCCCGATCAATTCGCGCGCGCCTTGTAGCGCGGCCTTGATGCGCGACATGCCATCGCGCATGTGTCGTTCCACGTTCTCGACAACGACGATTGCGTCATCCACCACCAATCCGACGGAAAGCACGATCGCTAGCAGCGTGAGCAGATTCAGCGTGAAGCCGAACGCCTGCATCAAGAAAAGAGCACCGATCAGTGAGATTGGGATCGCCACAACCGGCACGATCACCGAGCGAAAAGATCCGAGGAACAAAAAGATCACGACCATCACAATGAGCAGTGTGTCGATCAAAGTTTTTACGACTTCGCGAATGGCGTCGTTGATGTAGGCGGTCGCGTCGTAGGCGATGTCGCCGGTCATGCCAGTGGGAAGTTCCTTTCTGATTTCCTCCATCTCGGCGCGCACTCGTTTGATCACATCGATCGAATTCGCATTCGGCAAAACCCAGATACCCATGAACACGGCGCGCTGACCCGAGAACCGAACCTCGGTGTTATAATCTTCCGCACCGAGCACGACGTCGGCGATGTCGCTCAGGCGAATAAGATTTCCTTTGTCTTCGCGGACGACGAGTTTTTTGAAATCGTCGGCCGTGTGCAAATCGGTGTTGGCGGTCAGGTTGACCTGCAAGAGCGAACCTTTCGTGCTGCCGACCGCCGCGAGATAATTGTTTCGGGAAAGCGCGCTGCGCACTTGCGCCGGACTGACGTTCAACGCCGCCATCCGGTCCGGCTTCATCCAGACGCGCATTGCGAAAGTGCGTCCGCCAAGAATGTCGGCCTTCTGCACGCCACCGAGCGCGGTCAGGCGCGGTTGGACCAAGCGCACGAGATAATCGGTGACTTCGTTAGGCTGAAGAATGTCTGAAGTAAAACTCAGATAGGCCGAGGCAAATCTCGAGTCCGCCGCTTCAATATTGATGACTGGAATCTCGGCTTCCGGCGGCAGATCGCGCCGGATCGCGTCCACCTTCGAGCTGATATCGGAGAGTGCCTTGTTCGCGTCGTAATTCAATTTCAACCGCGCGGTGATGAGGGAGCTGCCTTGTTTGCTTTGCGATTGGAGGTAATCGATACCGTCTGCTGCTGCGATCGCGCGCTCCAACGGCGTGGTGATAAAGCCCCGGACCAGCTCAGCGTCGGCGCCGACGTAAACCGTGCTCACCGTGATCGCGGCGATATCGCTGCGTGGATATTGTCGCACGTTGATCGTCTTCAACGCCTGCAAACCGGCGATCAAGATCACGAAGCTGACCACCAACGCCAGCACCGGGCGTTTGATGAAAAGATCGGTGAACGATTTCATGTCAATCTTGGCGATTCTCGGTCTTGCATCACGAGTCCACTGGCGTGGGGTTCACCTGCGGCTTTGGCGCGAGATCGTTGTTGATTGTCACGGCCATGCCGTTGCGCAATTTGAAAACGCCCGTGCCCACCACCGTTTCTCCCGCTTCCAATCCGTTGTTAATCGAGACGAAATCGCCCCGCGCTTCGCCCACGCGAACGAATTGTTGCCGGATCGTTTGCGATTCTTTGCCGCTCTTCGGGTCCTTTTTCTTTTCGATCACGAAAACCGAATCGCCATACGGTGCGTATGAGATTGCCGACCCGGGAATAACGAGTGCCTTGTGTTTCTCGGGAAGCACTACGTCGACCTTGGCAAACATTCCCGGCCGCAGCACGTGGTCGGGGTTTTCCAGAGTTGCTTGCACCTGCACATTGCGCGTGATCGGATCCACGTTCGGGTTGATCGCCGTTAATTTTCCGACGAACTCATGACCTGGCACCGCATCCGTGTGCACGCGCGCTTCAAGTCCGGGAGATAATTTCGCAAGGTGTTGCTGCGGCAGCGCAAAATCGACATACACCGGGTCGAGCGCTTGCAACGGCACGACTAGCTGACCGGCGTTGATCATCTGTCCGACATTCACCTGTCTAATGCCGAGTTGGCCATCGAAAGGCGCGCGCACTTCCTTCTTCGCGATCATCGCGCGCATGTTGTCGACGCTACCTTCTTTCTGTTTGAACTTTGATTCCGCGCCGTCGATCTCCGCTTTTGAAATTACTTTGCGCGCCGCTAGTCCGCGCGAACGTTCGAGATCCGCGCGTGCCAGTTCCAAATCTGCCTCGGCCGTGCGCAGCTGCGCCTGTTCCGAAGATGTATCGAGTCTCAGCAGCACGTCGCCTTTTTTCGCGACTCCGCCACTTTCAAAGCCGACTTCGCTAACGGTGCCGCCCAGTTCGGCGGAAACGATCGCGCCTTGCACGGCCGACACAGAACCGACCGAGGAAAGCACCGGCGCCCAATCTTCTTCTTTCACTTGCGCGCTCGTGACTGTCTCCACCGGCATGGGCGGCTTGCTCGAGACCATCTTGACGATCTGCAAAGCTTTGATTCCCGCCAAAATCAAAAATAGGCCGACTACCGCAAGCGCGGCCTTGATTACGATCTTTCGAGTCGGTTTCACGCTGGCGATTTCCGGCTTCGCGACATCATGCATAAGCCGACTTGGTTTCTTTGGTGAACAACAGTCGCCATAAACTGCGCAGAGCTTTCAATTGACGCTGGCGCCGCTCATCATCCGACCCCTCCGAAACCTGGAGCACTTCGCGCATGAGCATCCCGTCGTTCACGGCGAAGATCAGTTCCGCGATCTGCCGGGGGGTAAGATCGCGCGGCGCATTCTGCACTTCAGGAGAACGCGCGATCAAATCGGTAACGCCGCTCCTTGTCGTCTCGCAAACATCCCGGACCAATTCAGCCACCCGCGGATTGCGCGACGCTTCAGCGAAAAGATCGACCACGAAGGCGGCGGTAATGTGCGGCGCGTCTTCGGAGCAATGCGCGGTGAAAAGAACCTCGAGCGATTCGAGTAAGCTCGGGGCCTGGCGCGCGCGCTCGAGAATCTCATGAATCTGCTTCTTATGCCGGTCGGCCATCGCCGAAATCACGTCCTCCTTGTTTTCGAAATAGCGATAAATCAGGCCGACGCTGATTCCGGCTTCGGCGCTGATATCGTGCATGCTGGCCTGGTGAAAGCCTCGCTTGGCGAAGCAGACCAATGCGGCGTCGAGGATCTGGGTTCGCCGATCGAGACTGGTTTCTACCTGTGTGGTGGACATTGGGCCAAGACAATGAATGAACGTTCATTCATTGTCAAGTGGCCCCGCTTTTACGACGCAATCCGCTGCTCAAGGTGCTGCCCTTTCACCGTCCCAACTCGCTCCAGCGGTAGCGAGCTCGGTTGCTGGGCAAATTGCCAAATTGAAACGACTGCGCTCAGCGCGAAAAGCGCGTATAGCGCCGTTTCCATAATATTTCGGCTCTTTTCTTCGGATTGAACCAGAAGCGCGTAAGTTGATCGGTTTTTCATATTTCGGTTCCTTTACTTTTAAGACGCCGCCCACTCACAATTTTGTCTAACCAACTGAGCATTGAACGTTCATGATTGGCGTCGAAGATTGGACGCGTCGAACACATGCGTTGGATTCAAATTAATGCGAGCTCGCTTCGCCCGCTCTCGCCTGGCGCGCGATATCTGATCGGCGTTTCGGGCGGACGCGACTCGGTCGCGTTGCTGCACTGGCTGGTCGAATGCGGCTACAACAAATTGATCGTCTGCCATTTGAATCACCGGCTGCGCGGCCGATCAAGCCGGGCCGACGCCATCTTCGTGCAGAAACTTGCTGCAAAGTACGATGTCGATCTTGCCCTTGGCGCAATCGATGTGCGCGCTCTGGCCGTGCGCACAAAACAATCGATTGAAACTGCCGCGCGCGACGCTCGCTACAAATTTTTCGCGCAAGTCGCAAAGCGGCGGCGCTGCCGCACGATTTTCCTCGGTCATCACGCCGACGATCTTGTCGAAACTTTTCTGCTCAATCTTTTCCGCGGCGCCGGCCCAGGCGGACTCAGCGCCATGCGCGGGGTTTCCATCCGTAAGATCGACTACGTGAAATTGCAGATCGTGCGGCCGCTGCTTGGGGTCTCGCGCGAGCAAATCGACGATTACGTTCGCAAGCACCGTCTGAAATTCCGTGAGGACGCCTCTAACAAGAATCTCGCGCCGCTGCGCAACCGCATCCGTCACCGCATCATCCCGGAGATCGAGAAGCAGCTCGGACGAAATGTGCGGGCGACGATTTGGCGAGCGGCGACGATCGCTGCTGAGGAAGAGAACTTTTTCGAAGCACTGTTGCCGGATAAGCTTTCAAAACTCACGGCGTTGGCGGTAAAACCGTTGCGGGCAATGCCTATCGCAGTCCAACGCCGCATGCTGCACAAATGGCTGCGCGCGAGCGATGTGCCCGATCTAAGTTTCGATCTGGTTGAACGCGTCCGCGCGCTCCTCGATCTGGCCAACCGCGTCGCCAAGACAAATCTTCCGCAAGATCGACATGTGCGACGCCGCGCCGGCCAAATTTTCATCGAATGATTTCTTCTGTAGCGGCGCTCTGCGAGCGTCGCATTTATTCGAGCGACGGTCATAGACCGCCGCCACGATCCGTGGCTAAATTGCTTTGAAATGAGCTCAGAAATTCGCGTCCGTTTCGCGCCGTCGCCTACCGGTTATCTTCACATCGGCGGCGCGCGCACCGCGCTGTTTAATTGGCTCTTTGCCCGACATCACGGCGGCAAATTCATTTTGCGCATCGAGGATACCGACAAAACGCGCAACACTGAGGAAGCGGCCGCTGCGATTTATGAAGGATTGCAGTGGTTGGACCTAAATTGGGACGAAGGTCCGCACGTTGGAGGAAATTTCGGGCCCTATTTGCAAAGCGAACGAACGGAACTTTACGAACGCTATTTGAAGAAACTTCAGGACGGCGGTCACATTTTCGACGATCAAGGTGCGCTTCGGTTTCGTTCGCCACGCGAACACGTCCTGGTCAATGATCTCGTCTGCGGCAAAATCGATTTCGATCTCACCAATCCCGGCACGCATCCCGATATGACGGTGCGCCGCCCGGATGGCTCGTGGATTTTTCATTTCGTCAACGTGATCGACGACATCGAGATGAGAATCTCACACGTCATCCGCGGCGAAGACCATCTTTCGAACACGCCGAAGCACATCGAACTTTACAAGGCACTTGGCGCTATTCAGCCTCGCTTCGCACATATCCCGCTCATTTTGAATCAGGACGGCTCCAAGATGAGCAAGCGCGATGAAGGCGCGAGCGTTGCCGTTTATATCGAGCAAGGCTACGCGCCCGAAGCGCTGCGCAATTATCTTTGCCTGCTCGGCTGGTCGCCGAAAGACAACCGCGAAAAGGTCGACATTGAAGAAGTCGTCAAACTTTTCGAGCTGGAGAAAATCAACCGCCGCAACGCCGCGTTCGATCTCAACAAATGTTTTTGGCTCAATGGCCAATACATCGCGCAGATGTCGCTTGATCGCTTCGCCGAATTGTCCCGACCGTTTTTGGAGAAAGCCAGGATCGACATCTCCAACGAAAAGTATCTCCGCGCTGTGCTCGCGATCGTGAAAGAGAAAATCAAGCTCTTCAAAGATGTGCCGGAATGGACGCGCTACTTCTTTACTGAGGATTACGACTTCGATCCGGCTGCGGCGGAGAACGTTTTTGGCAAACCGGAAGCCGCGACGCGATTGAGCGCATTGCGCGACGAGTTTGCCAAGATCGACAATTGGAACCTCGAACAAATTGAATCGACCCTGAAAGCGCTCGCCCAAAAGCTCGGCTGCAAGACTGGCGATCTCGTTCACCCCGCGCGGATCGCGGTGAGCGGACGCGCCATTGGCCCGAGCCTTTATCACATGCTCGAAGTCATGGGAAAAGAGCGTGTGCTCGCACGATTCGAACAGGCTAAGGCAAAATTTTCAAAACTCCCACGCGTGTCAACCTGAGCGGAGCGAAGAACCTCACCTACGGAGCTTGGATTGCACTTTGAACTAAGAGCGGTTCCATCCCCCTGTGCGAGGTCACTCCGTTCGCGATGACATGAAAAAGAAAGCCGCGAAAGAGGTTTACACGCTGGCCGATTTGCGGAATTGGCAAAACGCGACGCGCGGTCTCAATCC
>Ga0209378_1003132_pt1 | contig 11265 bp, 10 predicted proteins | sample GraSoiAngelo_156_FD_186170 | JGI IMG/M metagenome (GOLD analysis project Ga0209378, IMG submission 186170) | Grasslands soil microbial communities from the Angelo Coastal Reserve, California, USA - 14_1009_13_40cm (SPAdes) (version 2) | ecosystem: Environmental > Terrestrial > Soil > Grasslands ... | reverse complement strand
TTCATTTACGGCACGACGGCGGCGTTGCTCCTCTTCACCTATGCGACTGTGGAAGCGTTTCTCGTTAATCTCCTCGTGGACGGTGCGGGCATTAGCGACCGCTTCGCCAGCGCGCTCCTTGGCACGCTGTTCGGCCTCGCATTTCATCCGATTAAGAACCGCATGGAGCACGCGCTGCGCCGTTACGGCCCTCTCCCCGGCCGCGACGCCTGATGCTGACATCAGTGTGGTGAGTGCTGATAACCAGATCTGCCAACGCCGACGAAGATTGAGCGAGCTCCCGTCAAGAAAACGCACAATCGCGAGAAGCCCTGATTCTCGAGCCAACTCGAGCTCGTCTTTTCTTTTCTTCTTACTTCTTCCTTTTTACTTTTTCCTTCTTACTTCTAGTTCTTAACGAGGTATCCCGATGGCAACTAAATATGATGCGATCGTTATTGGCACTGGCCAGGCAGGACCGTCTCTTGCGGTTCGGCTTGCAGGTACAGGAATGAAGGTGGCGATTATCGAGCGCAAGCGCTTCGGCGGCACTTGTGTCAATAACGGTTGCATCCCAACGAAGACACTGGTGGCGAGTGCGCGCACAGCTCATGTCGCGCGCCGGGCCGGTGATTATGGGGTGACGATTCGCAGCTCGATCGCCGTTGACATGAAAAAAGTCAAAATGCGTAAGGACGCAGTGGTCCGTCAGAGCAGCGAGGGCCTGGAGAAGTGGCTAAAGAACACTCAGAATCTGACCGTTATGGAAGGGCAGGCGCGGTTTGCCGACGCGCATCGGGTCCGTGTCGGCGACGACCTTCTCGAGGCAGACAAATTCTTTATCAACGTTGGCGGACGCGCGTCTGTTCCTCCGTTCCGCGGCATCGATGAGGTGCGCTATTTGAACAATTCAACGATGATGGACGTGGACTTTCTGCCCGAGCACCTGATTGTCATCGGCGGCAGCTATGTGGGGTTAGAGTTTGCTCAGATGTACCGACGCTTCGGCAGTGAAGTAACCGTTGTGGAGAGGGGGCCGCGACTGATTCACCGTGAAGACGAAGACGTTTCCGAAAACATCAAAACAATTCTCGAGGGAGAAGGTATCAAGATCCGTCTGGGCGCTGAATGCATCGGCTTTGAAAAACGCGGCGACAAAGTGGCAGTGCAAGTTGATTGCAGCAGCGGCGATAAGACTGTCATTGGCTCGCATATCCTTCTCGCTGTCGGTCGTGTGCCGAACACCAACGACCTCGGCCTGGAACACGCCGGGATTAAAGTCGACAAGCGCGGTTACATCCAGGTTGACGATCAACTTCGCACCAATGTGCCCGGCATTTATGCGCTGGGTGATTGCAACGGACGAGGCGCCTTCACTCATACCGCATACAACGATTATGAAATTGTCGCTGCTAATCTCCTAGACGGCGACCAGCGGGGCGTGAGCGACCGGATCACTGCTTACGCCCTTTACATTGATCCGCCGTTGGGCAGAGCAGGAATGACTGAGGCGGAAGTGCGAAAGTCAGGACGGAAAGCTTTGATTGGAAAGCGCCCGATGACGCAGGTCGGCCGTGCGCGGGAGAAAGGCGAGACGGACGGATTCATGAAGGTTTTGGTGGATGCCGAAACGAAAAAGTTCCTTGGAGCGTCGCTCCTGGGGATCGAGTGCGATGAGGTAATTCATTCGATCCTCGACGTCATGTACGCCAACGCGCCATACACGGTGATTCAGCGCGCCATGCACATTCATCCGACTGTCACAGAATTGATCCCTACCATGCTCGGTGAATTGAAGCCGTTGGAGTGAACGTCGTCGCAATCAGGGGAGCATCATGAGTGGGCCTTGCTGCTAAAACGCAGACGCGATTTTAGAGAGCAGCGTTAGCGACGCTTGCGCAAAGCACGTCGCTGTGGACCGGCGTTGACGTTTGGAACTTCTTCACCGAGGGCAGTGGCTAAATCGATTTGATGATCCTGCTCTTGCACCAGGATCTCGCGAATCTGCTCAGCCATCGCATATTCTCCAAGCGCTTCACACTGTGGAATGCGATCGCGGTAATTACGAATGGTTTCATTTTCGTTGTCGAGATCGTAGCGGAGCATGTCTCGCGCGTTTTTCGATGTGCGGACCGGCTTCGGACTAGTCACCGGAATTTTGCCGAGATAATCGATCTGCCGCGAGAGGATCAGGGCATGATCGAGCTCCTGCTTGGCGTGGATTTCGAGCTGAGCGGCGATGTCCATGTATTCGGCGCCCTTGAGCACCTGGGAATAGACGACGTAAGCGATGATGGCTTGATATTCGCGGGCCAAGTCTTCGTTCAACAGCTACGCGAGACGGTCCCGGGAGATTTCGTTGGATTTTTGTTCAGGCATTTGATTCCTCCTTTAGATTGAAAGACAAATTACACGTTAGAGCGCTTTGGACGCACCGCTAGTTCTGAGATCGCTTTGCAGCTAGCTGAGTTACTGCAGCAGCTTGGACATAAAATTGCGGCCGCTGGTCACGATTGGGCCAGCTATGTCCGCTGGCGACAACTTGGTATCCTGACACGCCGAAGCCTTGGCGAAGGAGGTTCGACGCGCTTACACGCGATCGTCACGCCGGGCTTGAGGATTACCGTCAACCCGGTATCCTCGCACGGCATGCATCGTGACCATCAGCGTTGGTACTCGCACCGTCTCAATAGAGATATGGGTGTCGCTGTTTACGGCAATTACGGCGCGCCTATCCTCGCCTTCCCGACGAGCTGCGGCGACGAATGGGAGATGGAAGGCCAGGGCATGATTCGCACCCTCACTCCTTACTTGGAACAGGGGCGAATCCGAATCTTCTGCATCAATAGCGTGAACAGCGATTCATTCCAAAACAAGGGAGCGCACCCGTTCCATCGGAGCTGGATGCAGGCGCAGTACGACGCGTATGTGGCGAACGAGGTTTTCCCATTCATCGACTCCCAGTGCCAGACGCCGGGCATCGGGATTGCCACCCTGGGCGCATCGCTCGGTGCCTATCACGCGGCCAACACTCTCTTCAAGCATCCTGACCACGTGAAGCGCTGCTACGCGCTCTCGGGCATCTACGATATGCGCGACTCGATGGACCGGATGTACGACGACAATTTCTACTTCAATAACCCGATCGACTATATGGCAAACCAGAGTGACCCCTGGTTTCTCCACCAGTACGCGAGTTGCGACATCCGGCTCGTGACAGGCTGTGGCCCATGGGAGAACAGCGGACCGACCTACCGAATGTCGGAGGTGTTAGCGAGCCGGGGAATTGCTCATCATCTGGACGACTGGGGCCCGGAGGGAGGGCACGAATGGCCCTACTGGCATCATCAAATGTGGGAGTACGTCGGCGCCCACTACTAATCAATTTCAGCATTCTTGTCGGGCTGAGTATTTCCCTTGCTGAAACTTACGGTTTATCAGAACTGGTCTTGCGCACGCGCTCGAGGTAGTGCTCCAGCCTAACCGGCCCCAGCTCCATCATTCCATCCATGAAGCGGCACAAGTCGAACTTGTCGCCTTCGGCGGCCGGGCGGCGTTGTAAACCTCCGTGACTTTCGCATAGCCAAGGTAATAGGTCGTGATCTGCGGTGAGCTTGTCAGGGTTCGCGTCCACATATTATTGGCCAGTTGGTCGCCCTGCAGCGCCTCCTCTTTGACGAACCGCACCATCTCTTCGCGCGACATGTTTCCAGTGTGGACCCGGATATCCACGATCGTGCGAGCGATGTTCTCGAGCTGCTTTTTGAGATGCGCCAGACGCGGCAACGCGCTGCCCCAGCCTTGATCCAGCAGGAGGCGCTCGCAAAATGTTCCCCAGCCTTCGACGTAAACCGGATCTGGGAAGACCGCCCGCACCTTGTGCGGATGGTGCGCGGCATACTTGAGCTGCACGTAATGACCCGGAATCAGTTCATGCGGCACAATCATCCGGCTGAACGGCCGGTTAAAATCGCGGAAGAATGCTTCGCGCTGTTCGGCCGTCGCGTCTTGGGGCGGCACCGGTAGAAACAAAATCGTCTTTGCTTCCGGCGAATACGGCCCGGCAGGATAGACGCCGCCAAAACTCTGACCCACGAAGTACGCCGGCGCCCGCTCGACGACCAGCGTCAGCGGATCAGGCAGCGTCATGATCCGGTTCTTTCGCACAAACTTTTCGATCTCGACTACATCTGCCTTCCAGCGTGAAGCGTAGGTTTCTTCGTTCGTATCGCGGTCTTCGGCCACGCGATCGAACAGCCGGCGCAGCAAAACGGCGTCATCCGCGGGCGGCTCCTTGTCCGTCATCAATTCGCGCCAGACCTTCCGGCCGAAATTTGCAGCTTCAGTCCTCTTGGCCGCGAGATCCGCGGTCGTTCGTTTCAAAACATCGGCCACAGGCTCGTTAATCCTGGTGCCGAGTCGAAACGTCGTCGCATATTCCGGGCCGAGTCTCGGCGAACCGGTCGCGCTTTGCGAAAGCTTCTCGATGTTATCGGCGAGTTCCGAGATCGCCTTGGCTACCTTCGCGCCTTCGCCGCGCGCTTCTGGATTGTCACCGACCGCTCGCGCAAACCCCTCCCGGTAAAACGTCGCGGTCGCGCGCAACTGTCCCACCGCGATCCCGCAAAGTTCCGGCGCAACCTCGTCGCCCTTCGCGCGCGCGAAGGTTGCACTGCACTGACGAGCGAACGCCGGCAACAGACCGGCGCGCGCGCGAACCCGCTGTTGTCGTTCTGTGAGCGGCAGATCATCGCGCACCAGCAGAAACACGGCCGCGTTGGCAATGACCTCCGACCAGTACAGCGGATCGCGCTGCGGCCGCCGCAGAACTATCTGTTCGTGCACTTCGCGTTCGACCTGGGCGAGCAACGCTTCAGCGTCCAGGCGATCGTCGAACGGCAAATCAGGAGCGCTAGTGAGCTTCGTTAGCCGGTCGCGTTCCGCCTGATTCACCTCAACCCAGCGCGCCAGCTTTTCCGTCGAAAAATCTTCCAGCTTGCTGTCAAACGCGTGATTCCCCGCCTGTGTCGCTCGGGTTGGGAACATTTCGAGATACGCACTTAGATACGCGTCAGCGACTCCGCCCAACGCGTCCTGCGCGCACAACAACGCAATGGAACCAGAAAAGATAGCGAACCAACAATGACGCATATGAACACGAGACATCCGAACTCTCCTCCCCCCACTTAGAACTTAAATGCTGAAACTTGCCAAGCCTCAGCCTCTCAAACGCTTCACCGCGTCGCACAGCTTTACGCCGTCACGTCGAATTTAGTCTCTGATTTTATAGGGAGGAAACGGAGACACTCGGAATTCACAGATTCTGCCGCCAAAACGCAGATCAGTCCGGCGAAAGAATGTTGCCGCGACCTTTACCCAACCAATTTTCGGCGGAACAACCTCTGACTTTCCGGCTCGCTCTCAACTCTCAACTAACGACTCTCAACTGCTCAGCTGCTGGTGAATGTTAAATGTTTAGATCTGCCCTACTGCCTTTCCGCCCCTAGTTATGATCCAGGCGTCAGCTGCTTGAGAACTTTTTCCGCGCCGCGACGAATCTCTCCGCGGTATTGCTCCGTATCTGTCCACGACGACGCCGGCAACCTATGAGAATCAAGGAGAGCCAGTGCCTTTTCCGCGTGCTGTCGCGCCAACTCCTTCTGCGCGTCTGCCAAATACGCTTCGGCGAGAGTCTCGTTCGCGTCGGCCGATTCAGGATAAGCAAGTAGCACCAACTTCAAGACATCGACCGCTAACTTCGGCTCCCCGGCGCGCATGTGATCTTGTCCGATCGTGCTGACGGTGACTTCCGGGAACAACTGCGCGTCCGGGTCTTTATGCCGCGCTTCAATCAGTTGCTGCGTAACTTGGGCGACTCCGCCGGGCATCTGAATTTGATTAATGACCGACGCAGATGCCACGGTGTCCGCGGGCGCGTGACCCGGTGTTTTGATCAGCGTGGTCACAAACCAATCTACGATGATGCCGGGCAATTCGGGATGGACTTTGAACATGTCGGTCCCGTGGCCGCCTTTCGCCTGCACCTTACCGATGTCGAATGGCTCGTACCAAAGCCAGGGCGCTTCGTGCGACGCAGAGTAGTGCACGAATTTCCTGCTTGGGCTTGAGGCAGTGACGTAGAGCAGCTCCATCGCTTCTACGATGGGAGGGTACTCGTCATCGTCGGCCACGACGAATAGCTCTGGCAGTTGCGACGCCTGCCGCAGGAAGTCGAGACTTTCGGTCTCGCCGGAAAGCAAGACCAGCGATTTCACCGCGGCGGGGTGGAGGCGCGCGGTTTCGACGGAATCTTCAACGCCGATTACCCCCGCTCCTCCGATGCCAACGACATCCCGGTTCACACCAGGCTGCGAAACCAAAAACTCAAGTGTAGCGTCAAGCTCGCCGGGCCATCGTCGCTTTCTCGTTTTATTCGGATCGGTATCGACCGTTAATACATTAATTCCGGCGGCAGCAAGCTGATGCGCGACATCGTCCCACGATTTCCGTGTGCGGTTGCTTTGATGGAACAACAACACACCGGGGCCCGGCTTCGCCGCAGCGAAGTAAGTTCCCTTCAGGATTGTGCCGCCCGGTGTCTTAAGATCGACAACGCGCGCGACGTTTTTTGTCGGCGCTGCGAAAGTGATCATCCCAAATAGAACTGCTGACAAAAGAAAGATGTGTGTTGGTTTCATTTCGAATGCTCCTGCTGAAAGTCATTTCTGATGACTCGCCCGTCTTTCATCACGAATCGAATTCGTTCGAGCTCGCTGATGTCGGCGATTGGATCACCCGCAACGGCAATAAGATCGGCAAATTTTCCCGGCTCAATCGATCCGATCCGATCTTGCCAGCCCAACATTTCCGCTGCGTTGGTCGTGATGGCGCGAATGACCTCTGGTGCCGGCATCCCAGCAGCGCGTAAGTTAACAAAGATCTCGGTGCTTGCTTCCCCGCGCGTCTTTCCGGGATAAAACCAGCACATATCCGATCCCGCGGCGAATTTCACGCCCGATTTCAACACTCGCGCAACCAACTGATCATATTGCCGTGTGCGGCCTGACTCGGCACTGGCGAACGCGGCGCGGGAGGCAGCTGAGAACAGTACGAGCTGCTCGGAAGCTTTCCGCAAAAAGCCATCATAGGAGGTTGGCGTCAGATCGAAGAAAATGCCTTTGTCGCGCATCTGCTTAAGTTGCGCTTCGGTTGCCTCATTGCCATGCTCGATGGAATCTGCGCCGGCATCAATCGCGGTTTGTATGCTGGTCTTGTCGACCGCGTGGACGGCGACCTTGAGGTGCTTTCGGTGCGCTTCTTCAATAACCGCCGCAAGCTCAGGAACGGTGAGATTTTCATCGGCCGCAACCTTGATCAGGTCGACGTTCTGAAACGCATTCCGCCGAACTGCCTCCCGGGCACGGTCTGTTCCGTCAATTAACAAAAACTCCTGATCAAGGATCGCGTCGGCAAGGGCGGGATTGAGGTTCCAAAGATAATCACCGCGCGTGATGAGTTTGCGTCCAGAAGCCAGGATCCTTGGACCGGCGACGCGGCCAGCTTTGATCGCGTCACGCAGTTCAGTATCACCATCAATGCCAGAGTGACCGAGGTTGCGAAGAGTCGTAATGCCGCTCTCAAGATCTTCGCGAGCCATCTGTGCGCCCAGCAAAGCGCGCTTCGTGGGAGATTCCACGATGGCGAGTAGAAGTCCGGGCGCAAAATTCCCGTTCTCATGGCGTTGCGCCTCCGCGTCTGGCGGCCTAACGATGTCGAGAAATAGGTGAGTGTGACCGTCAATCAAACCCGGCAGCAAGGTTGCGTTGCCGAGATCGATCGTCTTAACGTCGCCAGACGCGTGAGCCTTCACCTGTGTGGCGGGACCAACTTCTTTGATTTTCCCGTTTTCAACCAATACGTCCGCGGGCGAGAGCACATTGCCGGAGCGCGGGTCGAGCAGGCGGGCAGCTTTTATCAGAGTTGTAGGCGAAGGCGATTGGGCCGCCAGTTGTGTAGCAGCAAATATTCCGACTGCGTACGAAAAGATTCGGCTTACGTTCATGTGTTCGTTTCGGATGAGATGCATCAGAATCATTATTGTTCCCGCGCCCGAAAAAATTTGAGGAACCTCCCCGGCTGTTATGTGGCAAATCTTTGCTCGTTAGCGGGAACAAACTTCCGTTTGAGGACTCCCATTTTGGGATAACGGCGTCATGTCCGCCGACCTGGAGTTTGAAAATCTTGTGAACCTTTACTACCGCGATCTGTATCGGTTTGGTTTGAGTTTGACCGGAAGCGAAGCCGATGCGGCTGATCTGACGCAGGAGACTTTCTACATTTGGGCGAACAAAGGTCACCAGCTCCAGAAGGCGGCGAGCGTTAAAGGTTGGCTCTTCACGACGTTGCACCGCGAATTTCTCAAAACCTGTCGCCGCCGAAACCGTTTTTCGAACGAATCAATCGACGAAGGCGCGGAGGGTTTGCCGAACGTGCCGGCGGACTGCGCGGAGCGAGTCGATTCGCGAACGTTGCTTCGCGTTCTGGGCGAGATCGCCGAAGATTTTCGTGCGCCGCTCGTGCTCTATTATATGGAAGATTTGTCCTATAAAGAAATCGCGGATGTCCTGGCGCTTCCGCTCGGCACGGTACAGTCGCGTATAGCGCGCGCGAAAATTCAGCTTTTGCGCCGGTTAAGTGAAACCAATTTACCGCTTGAGCAGACGAAATGAATACACGGGACGCCAAAGAGATCCTGCTTCTCTATCGCGGAACGACCGACGATTCCGATCCGCAATTTCGCGCGGCGTTGGATTACGCTAAAAGCGATCCAGAGCTTGGCCAATGGTTGCGCGAGCAAACCAAGTGTTACGATACGATCCGGACGAAGCTTCGCGGAATCGAACCGCCGCTTGGGCTATCGGAGAAAATTGTGCGCAGTCGGCCGATCCCGTTTCCGCGAATTTGGTCGCGCGTTCTGCAGCTCGCTGCAGCCATCGTCATATCGGCCAGTGTCACCGTGCTGCTGATGAAATGGTCGGAGCGCCGCAACCATTCTGTCGCTGGCGCGCAGGAAATTCTGGTGACTGGCGAAGTGCTCGATATGACTTGCTACATCGCCTACAACTTGAGTGGTCCCGATCACGCCGAGTGCGCGAGAGTGTGCATTAGAAACGGGTTGCCTGTTGGAATCAAAGCTCAAGATGGAAAGGTTTATTTGCTGTCCGGGGAACCCGGCCATTCGGTCAACGCCGAGCTGGCGGACTACGCTGCCAAGACTGTAACAATCAAAGGAAGACAAAGTGTGCGAGACGGCTTCGCGCAACTTCAAGTCGAAGAAATTCGAAAGTTGTGATCGTCTCCACGGAATTTTTTGAAATTGGGTCAAATCTCAAGATTGGAGCAGCTATGGAGGCCCGCAACGATCTGGTATTCGACGCGCTTACAAGAGAACTCTCAGCGGTTGTTGACGCGGATTATTGGGGAGTAACTCCAACTTGATCAAGCGTCCGCACGCGTAGACGCTGACTTGATATCGACAACCGGCGTGCCGTCGAATGCCTCGATCGGCCCGATCTTCACGCGTGTGCCATCAATTTCGCGCACCGTCACCGGATGCAGCCCGAGCGGGTTGGGTCGCGCAGGTGAGCGCGTGTAAAAGACGCCGGTGAGCGGACGAGTCGAATCGTTGCGCGGATGTCCTTTCAGCACATCGCGTTTTGCCTCGTGCAACCACGTGATCACGATCAATTCGTTACCGAGTTCCATGCCTAACAATCCCTCCGCGAATCGGGGTTCGATCTCGAGCCACGCGTCGGGCGCACCTTCCGGTCCTTGCCGCGGCGCGTCTTCACGACCCTTCACTGACGATCGGATGAAGCCAACAGGCTCGAGGGTGTAAGAGTTCATTCATCCAATTTTGGTCGTGCTCTCTATGACGCAATATTAAATGTTTAGATACGACCCCGATTTCTGACTAATGAATCAACGGTGTCTTCGATATGATCTGCGCGGCGGACGGTTGTTCGATGAAGCATTTCGGAAACGCCACCCGATCTGGCCGTGCGGCGCGTCGCCGCTTGCACGCGAAGAATTTCCTGGTAGTCGCGGCTCGACCTTTCGGTGGACTCGCGCTCCCCTGCCCCGCTCCTCGCGTGGCGGCGCAGCCTGATTGTAATCGAAACCCTCCGCCTTTTTACGTACGATCCCGCGGCCGATGAAACGCTCGAGCGAACGCAACGCTGCCTGATCCTCCGGTGTAACGAAACTGATGGCGTCACCGATGGCATGCGCACGGCCGGTGCGTCCGATACGATGAACATAATCCTCCGAGTGCATCGGGAAATCGTAATTCACCACGTGAGAAATGCCGTCGACATCGATGCCTCGCGCCGCAATGTCCGTAGCCACCAGCACTCGTACCGCGCCAGACTTGAAATCTTTTAAAGCGCGCAACCGCTGGTTCTGGGAACGATTGGAATGGATGGTACCGGTTTTGATTCCGCTGCTCTCCAGTCGCCGCGCGATTCGGTCCGCCCCATGCTTGGTCCGCGAAAAAACCAACACCGTGTCGAAGTTTGGATCGCTCAGTAGATGAAGAAGTAATGCCGGTTTCAAATCCGGACGGACTTCGTAAACGAACTGCGTCACAGCCTCTGCCGGATTCGCTCGTCGTCCAATCTCAACCATTTTGGGCGAGTGCTGAAACTGATGGGTCAATGCCTCAATTTCACGCGAGAGCGAAGCGGAAAACATGAGGGTCTGCCGTTTGTGCGGCAACGCTTTCATGATTCGCCGAATCGGAGGAAGAAATCCCATGTCGAGCATGCGATCGGCCTCGTCCAGCACCACGAATTCGACCCCGGAAAGATTGGCAGCGCGCTGCTCCATTAAATCGATCAGACGACCCGGCGTAGCCACAACCATGTCGACCCCGGAACGCAGCGCTTCAATTTGCGGACGTTCACTCACTCCGCCGAAAACGGTCGCCACGCGCAAGGGAACATGTTTCGCGTATGCGCGCACGTTCTCCTCAATCTGGACGACGAGCTCACGGGTCGGCGCCAACACCAGCGCGCGCAGCCGATGTGCGTTATGTCGGTTCGCAGTTAACTCGCCGTGGCGAGCAACGGTCTGTCTCGATTCCGCGAGCTTCATCAAAATCGGCAGAACGAAAGCGGCGGTCTTCCCTGTCCCGGTCTGGGCGATGCCGATGACATCGTGTCCCGCGAGAATGAGTGGAATGGCCGCAATCTGGATTGGAGTCGGCTCGGTGTAACCCGAATCCCG
>Ga0209378_1003130_pt1 | contig 11267 bp, 11 predicted proteins | sample GraSoiAngelo_156_FD_186170 | JGI IMG/M metagenome (GOLD analysis project Ga0209378, IMG submission 186170) | Grasslands soil microbial communities from the Angelo Coastal Reserve, California, USA - 14_1009_13_40cm (SPAdes) (version 2) | ecosystem: Environmental > Terrestrial > Soil > Grasslands ... | reverse complement strand
ATGTCCTGCGCCTGTATCACGCGCTGGTCATCGATGAGCAGGTGGGCGCTCATTGCTCGGCTCTGTGCGCCCAGCGACCAGATGTGCAGGTCGTGCAGGTCACGGACGCCGGGGACACGTTTCACGGCGGTCACCACGGCATCCGTCCGCAGGTCTGCGGGTGTCGACTCGAGGAGAATGTCGATGGCCGCGGCCAGCACCCGCCAGGCACTCCAGGCGATCAGCGCCGCGATGCCGAGGCTGAGCAGTGGATCGATGGCGAGCCGGCCGGTAAGCGCAATCAGCAGCCCGGCGACAATGATGCCGGCCGACGCCCAGGCGTCGCCCCAGATGTGCATCAACGCGCTTCGGACCGTCAGATCCCGCTCCATCGGCTGCAGCGAGCGGGCGATGAGCAGCGAGATGCCCAACCCCAGCACCGCCGCCGCCGCCATCAGCCCGCCGCGGACCGCCGACGGATGCTGCAACCGGTGGAGCGCCTCGATAACGATCGCGACCACGATGGCGCCAAGCAGCAGCGCATTGAGCAAGGCAACCAGGATGCCCACGCGCTGGTAGCCGAAGCTTCGCCGCGGGCTGGCCGGTCGCTGCACCTGGCGAAGAGCGAATATCGAGAGCGCGAGCACCACCAGGTCGGTCACGACGTGGCCCGCATCGCTGAGGAGGGCGAGACTGTGCGCCCATAGACCGCCGACCACTTCGACGATAAGCACGATTGCCGTAAGAACGAGAGCCAGCCGCAATCGGGCGGCCGCGTCCACACTCACCCTGGCGTGCTGCATGGCTCCATCTTATTGCGCATCTCGAACCGACCCGATGACCTTGCGTTCGGGGCTAGGACAGCGCCGCCGCGATCGGCAGATACAGCTGGCGATATCGAAGGTATGGCTCCCGATACTCATCGGTGTCCGGACCGGGGGTCGCCACCAGCTGAGGCGGGGCCGCCATCGCGGCCACCCGCTGCGCGTCCCGCCAGGCGCCAAAGCCGACGCCGGCGAGGAGCGCGGCGCCCAGCGCGGAGGCGTCGCTGACCGGCGTCGCCAGCAGCGGCCGCTCCAACACGTCCGCCAGCACCTGGCGCCAGCGGGGATCGAGGGATCCGCCGCCCGCCAGTCGCAGCTCGCTGGTGCGAACGCCGGTGGCCACTAACGCCTCGAGCCCCTGGCGCACGGCAAAGGCCACGCCTTCAAGAGCTGCCCGCAGCAGATGACCGCGACCATGGCCGAGGCCCAGCCCGATCCAGGCCCCTTTGGCCGCCGGATCGAAATGCGGGGTTCGCTCGCCGGTGAGGTACGGCAGGAAGATCAGACCCTGGGCGCCCGGGGGGACTGCGAAGGCTTCGGCATAGACGTCATCCCAGGTCGCCCCCAGCGTGGTGCGCACCCACTCCAGAGCGAGGCCGGCGTTCTGCATCGCCGCCATCGCGTACCAGCGCTCGGGCGCGGCCGCCCTGTAGGTGTGGGTACGGGCGGTCGAATCGATCGCCAGCCGGTCGCGCGGCGCGACCACCTGTGCTCCGCTGCCGATGGTGAGTTGGACCGGCCCGGGATCGAGCAGGCCTCCGGCGAGGGCCGCGGCGGCGGTGTCGGCGGCGCCGCCCACCACCGGCAGGTTTGGTCGCACGCCCAAATGCGCGGAGGCCGCGCGGCTCAGGACGCCACAAATCTCCGCCGACTCACGAATCGGCGGCAGGAAATCGAGGCGCAGATCGAGCGCCTCGAGGACATCTTTGGCCCAGTAATCCGTGGTCAGGTCGTAGAGCAGCGTGCCCGAGGCATCGCTGGGTTCGGTTGCCGCTTCCTGGATCAGCCGAAGGCGAAGCCAGTCCTTCGGCTGGAGCGCCCAGTGCGCGGCTCGATATTGCGGCCGTTCGTGGTCGCGCAGCCAGAGTAGCGTCGGCCCCGCCATACCAGTGGCTGGTGGATTGGCCAGCTTGCGCCGCAGGTCCTCGCCGAGCTCCCGGTAGTCGTCGAGCTGGCGACGCGTCCGTCCGTCCGACCAGAGGATGGCGGGCCGGAGTGGCTGGCCGATGTCATCGCTCAAGACGACACCATGCATCTGGCCCGAAACTCCGACGGCCGCGATCTCCACGGCATGATCGCCGGCGGCCTGCCTCGCCGCGGTGGCTGCTGCATGCCACCAGTCCTCAGGATTCGACTCCGACCATCCGGGCTGCGGGGTGGACATCGAGCAGGGCGCCGAGGCCCTGCCGACGATCGCGCCGTCCACGTCGAGGACGAGCGCCTTTAGCGAGCTGGTGCCGAGGTCGATGCCGAGAAACATATGGCCCCCTCCCATGGACCCAGGCCGAGGCCGTCGGCGACACGTTCCCCATCGCGGGAGCGCGTGGTCGAGATCAGGATGCGTCCGCCAAGGTCCGGGATGCGAAGCCGGCGTCCCGACAGGTTGACGGCGATGACTGTCGCGTCGCCGCGTTGCCACGCCCAGCTGTTGGGTGGCGACTTCAGCTGTCGATACTGGCCCGCCCTCAGGTCTGACGATGTCCGCCGTAGGGCGATCAGGTCGCGAACAAAGTTCAGGGTTGAGCCGCGATCCGCCTGCTGGTCCGCGACGTTGCGGGCCGTGTCACCGTATGGTAGCCAGGGCTTTATCGCGGCATCGGTGAAGCCGGCGCCTTTCGCGTTGCGCCAGTGCATCGGGGTACGCTCCGGATCACGGCCGCGCGGCGCCGGCCAGTGCCGCCTACCCATCGGGTCCTGCAGCTCCTCCTTTCGAATCGGAGTATCCGGCATCCCGATTTCATCGCCGTAGTAGAGGACCGGCGTTCCCCTCAAGGCCAGCAGGCTGAGCAGCGCCGTGCGCAGCTTGCGCTCGTCACCCTCGCACCAGCGCGACATCACCCGGGAAACGTCATGATTCGAAACGGTCCAGACCGGCCAGCCAATCTCCGGAATGATCAGCTCGGTTTCGGCAACGACGTCGGCGAGCGCGGTCGCCTGCAACGGGGCGTGGACGAACGTGAAATTGAAGGCGAGGTGGAGTTCATCGCCTGTGCCATAAAAGCGCCCCATGGTTCGAATGTCGACCACGTATGTTTCGCCGAGCAGGATGCGTGGGGGCTGGTACCGATCGGCCAGCGTGCGCCAGTGTCGCAGGACATCGTGGACCTCAGGCCGGTCGATGTTGTAGACCATGCGCTGGCCGAGCCGCCTTACGTCCGGTGGATCGTCCTTGGTCGCCAGCGGGTTGTCCCTGAGCTCGCGATCCTTGACGATGCCGTGAGCGACGTCGATTCGAAAGCCGGCGATGCCACGGTCGAACCAGAACCGGTAGATGTCATCAAAGGCAGCCCCAACCTCCGGATTCCACCAATTGAGGTCCGGCTGCTCGGGCAAGAAGTTGTGGAGGTAGTACTGGCCCGTCCCTTCGTGCAGCGACCAGGCCGGCCCCCCGAAGGCGCTGACCCAGTTATTCGGGTAGCCGTCATCGGGTTTCGGATCGGCCCAGACATACCAGTCGCGGTAACGCGCGCCGCGTGACGCCAGGGCATCCACAAACCAGGGATGGCGGTCGCTGCTGTGGTTAGGGACGATGTCGAGGAGGACTCGGATCCCGCGATCTCCGGCCTCGCGAATCAGCCGGTCGACATCTGAAAGGGTGCCGAATGCGGGCTGCACGTTGCAGTAGTCGGCGACGTCGTAGCCGAAGTCGGCATCGGGCGAAACCGTGATCGGGCTCAGCCAGATAGCATCGACGCCGAGCCATTGAAGGTAATCGAGCCGGCGGATGACGCCCGGAAGATCGCCGATGCCATCACCGTTCGAGTCCTGGAACGAACGTAGGTAGATCTGGTAGATGACGCCATTGCGCCACCACTCGTTGCTGGTCACTGGCGGCCATGCTAGCTGACGTCTTCCAAGTGCGCAGACGTTGTTTCGGCGATGGACCTTGTCGCCTGGTCAACGACCTTCCCGATCTGGCCGGCGGCGGGCAGTAGGGTTGCCCCGGCGTTACTTTGCGGGCGTGGCGATGTGACCGTTCGGTGAGTGACCCGCGGCCAGGGTTTTGAGCGACGGCTCGATGATGGCGTCGATCAGCCCATAGTCCTTCCCCTGGGCGGGCGTCATGAAGAAGTCGCGTTCGATGTCGTGTTCGATCTGCTCCTTCGGCCGTCCGGTGTGCTGGGCGTAGATGCCGACGACGATCTCGCGCAGGCGGAGAATCTCTCGGGCATGGATTTCGATGTCGGTCGCTTGCGCCCCCTGGATGCCACCGCTTGGCTGGTGGAGGACGATTTGACAGTGCGGCAGCGAAAAGCGCTTGCCGCGTGTGCCGCCGGCAAGGATTAGCGAGGCCGCGCTGGCCGCCATCCCGGTGCAGAGCGTGCTGACCGGCGGATGGACGTAGCGCATCGTGTCATAGATGGCCAGTCCGGCCGACAGCGAGCCGCCCGGGCTGTTGATGTAGATGCTGATCTCTTTGTCGGGATCCTCGCTGTCGAGGAAGAGCAGCTGCGCGATGACCAGGTTGGCGACATCGTCATCGATCTGGGTGCCGAGGAAGATGATGCGATCGCGGAGCAGCCGGGAGTAGATGTCATAGGCTCGCTCGCCGCGGGCGGTTGACTCGATGACGTTGGGAACCAGGGCCATGGGTGATCCTCCTTATCGGTCGACGGTAAATCCGATGCGCCGCCGCGGCGGGGTCGCCTGGGTGGCGGCGAGATACACACTGAAGTCGGCGACGCTCCGCAGTGCGTGCGGACGAAGGCTGGCCGTGGCGATGCGCAACTGCATCCGTGGGTCGTCAGGCCAGCTGCGCTGCTGCTGCATCGCCTCGCGGCTGCCCAGTTGCCGAGCCACGTTCAGGTAGAGGTCGGCCACCGAGAGCTCCAGCGCCCTCGCCAGGGCGATCAGCTTGTCGGTCGAGATGTCCTTCAGGCCGCGCTCGACTTCCGAGAGGTAGGCGGCCGAAAGGCCCGCCGACGTGGCCACCTCGACCAGCGATCGCTCCGCTTCGTCGCGACGCTGCCGGAGCAAGCCGCCGAGGGCGCTCCGAACCGAATTTGAGCTTTCGCTCTGAGCGTATGTCATATGCCTTGAGCGCATCATAGCACGCCGGTGCGCCGCACGACATGTAACGCTTTCGCGTTGCAAGACCATGCCCCGCCGGTTAGCCCCGCTATGGGCGGCCATCCTTGCCGCCGTGCTGGCCGGCTGCACCTCCACTTCGGCGGTAAAGCCGATGCCAACCCCGATCTCGAACGCCCCGGCGGCCAGCGACTCGCCAGCGGCAACACCGGCTGCGTCCGCAGCGGCAAGTCCAACGCCCACGCCTTCCAGCTTGGATCCCCTCTTCGTGCCGGCCCTCTCGGCGATCCAGATGGTCGGCCCCCGGCTCGGATGGGCTGTCGGATCGCATGCGATTTTCGCTACGAGTGATGGCGCGCACTGGACGAAGCAATTTGCGTCGACCGAAGAGTTCGTGGGGGTCGACTTCATCAGCACCACCACCGGCTGGGCGGTGGGCGCCCGCAGCCTGCTCGGCACCAGCGACGGCGGGCGGTCCTGGCACCAGCTTGGCGAGGCGGACAGGCCGATCCGCTCCGTGCATTTCGTGAGCCCCAGCCAGGGCTGGGGAATCGCTGGGGGCACCGACCCCCAGTCGATCCATGGATGGCTGGTACCTAAAGAGGGTGCGACGCTGGTCACGACGCGGGATGGAGGGGTGACGTGGACCACGCTCGACGGCCCGCCCAATCCCCAGACCGTCTGCTTCAGCGATTCGATGCAGGGCTGGGTTGGCACGCAGGAGGACGGCGTTTACCTCTATCAGAACATCGCCCAGGGGCAGAGTTGGAGCAAGGCTCTGCAACGGCCCGACCGGCCCGCTGCCGACCTGGGGCCGGCCACACTGATTCAATGCGCCGGGCCACACGCCCTCTGGGTACTCTTTCTGGGAGGCAGCGCCGCCATGAGCCACAGTCCTTACATCGCCTACGCGACCACGGACGGATCAAGCTGGCGTGCCGTCCTGAATGAACCGATGACGATGCATCAATCCGGCGTTCCGGCAGGCCCGGACAGCTATCCCCCGAGCTTCAGCGTGGTCGATCCCAGCGATGCCGTCTTCGTCGGCGATGGACCCGCGACCAACGTCGCCCAGTGCGTCATCGCCAGCAACGGCGGCGCTTCACTCCGCCGGACTGGTGCGATCCAGAATGCCACCGAGACGTTCGCGGCCGCGTTCGTCAGCGTGACGACCGGCTGGGTCCTGACGCGGAATGGCGGCGGAGACTACGTGATCGACGCGACCACCGACGGCGGCTACCACTGGTCGCAACAGCTGGCCGTCCCGCCAACCTCCGCGGGTTAGTGCTCGTCGGGCTCGACGTCGGGGCGACGCGGGCCACGGCGGTCGCCATCGATGAGACGGGCGCCGTCCACGCATCGGCCTCCGCCGAGTACCCCGCGGATGGCAAGCCATCCGGCGGGCTCGAGCAAGATCCCTCCGAGTGGTGGCGCGCGGCGCAACGAGCGCTGGCCGAGGTGGCGCGCACCTCCGGTGGCGAGGTTGCCGGGATTGGCCTGACCGGCCAGGCGGCCGGCTCGGTTTTTATGGACGCCCGAGGGATCGTCGTGAGACCCGCCATCGTCGGCGGCGATCAGCGCACCCTGCCGCAATCGGTAGCGATCGCTGAACGCGTCGGCCGCGACCGCCTTATCGAGATCACCGGTAACCCTGTGGTCTCCGATGGCCTGGCCTCCACCCTCCTCTGGGTTCGCGATGTCGAACCGGTCCAGTTCCGCCACACCCACCGCGTGCTGGCGCCGAAGGATTTCGTCCGGCTGATGCTGACCGGCGAGGCGGTGACCGATGTCACCGACGCCTCCAGCACGACGCTGCTAGACCTTCGGCGGCGAACCTGGTCACGGGAGATCCTGGATGCGCTCGAGATTCCGCCCGCGTGGTTGCCGGATATCCAGGAGAGCCCGGCGATCTCGGGTGGGCTGCGCCCGTCGGTGGCCGGTGAGCTCGGGTTGCCGGCCCGCCTTCCCATCGCCGCCGGCGCCAGCGGCGAGGCGGCGGCCGCGATCGGCTGCGGCATCGTCGAGGCCGGGCTGATCAGCTCGTCGATCCGGCGGGACGCCGTCCTCTTCGCGCCCGCTGACCACGTCATCATCGACTCGACAGGCCGGACCGATGCCGGATGCCACGCCCTGCCGCAGCACTATCGCCTGCGAGCCCGCACGGCCGCGGCCGGGGCGGCCCTGCACTGGTGGGGTGGTGTCCTGGGCGGGCACTTCACCCGTGACGATCTTTATCAGCTGGCCGCATCCGCACCCGTGGGTTCGAATGGGTTGTTCTTCCTTCCGCATTTCGAGAGCGCGTCCATCCCGCCCGACGACGCCGGCGGGCGCGGCGCGTTCGCCGGGCTGCGCGCGCATCACACCCGGGCCGACCTGACGCGCGCCGTGATGGAAGGCGTGGTCTTCAGTCTCCGGACCGGCCTGGATCGCCTGCGCGAGCTCGGCATCGAGGTGCACCAGGTTCGAACCCCCAGGCGCGGTGGGGGCGCCTGGTTGTGGCGCCAGCTGCAGGCCGACATCTTCGGCGTGCCGGTTGCGTCCATGGCGGCGACGGCTAGCCCGGCTGTGGGCGCGGCGCTGCTGGCCGGGGTCGCCTGCGGACGGTATGCCAGTGTGGCCGAGGCGGTCCGGCATACAGCGCAGCCGGGCAAGCCGATCCAACCCGATCCCGGGCGGTCCGCGCACTATGAGCGGCTCTATCGCACCTTCACGACGCTCGCTCCCGCGATCACCGGCGACGTAGAATCCAGCACGCGGGGCGTAGCGCAGCCTGGTTAGCGCGCCTGCTTTGGGAGCAGGAGGCCGCGGGTTCGAATCCCGCCGCCCCGACATCATCGTTAAGGTTGCGTCATGCTCCCGGTCCTCGTCATTATCGTCGCCATCAGCGTGGTGGTCCTGCTCGCCTTCCGCTGGTTCGAACGCTACCGGTATACCGACGCCTGGCGCAAGAGCGAATTTCGCGGCGTCGCGTTTGGTTTTCTGATGTGGTTCGGCGGCATCTTCGGCCACCGGGTTCCGCCGCCACCCCAGGCAAAGGTCGAGTTCGCGACCCGTTCCGGCGAGTCGGAACCGCCAGGATCAGGCGGCTCGCCGCTCCCGGATCAGGCTGCGAACGATAAAGAGTAGGTTGGCGGGGCGCTCCGCCAGCCGCCGCATCAGGTACGGATACCACTCCGTCCCGTAGGGCACGTAAATCCTTACCCGATAGCCTTCCCGCAGCAGACCGTCCTGCAGATCGCGCCGGATGCCGTACAGCATCTGAAACTCGAAACGATCGGGCCCGATGTCGTGCGCGCGAGCGAATCGCTTGGTCGCATCGATGAGCCGGTCGTCATGGGTGGCGATCGCCGGGTAGGTGCCCTCGAGGAGGAGTTGCTGCATCTCCGCCTCGAACTTCGCGTCGACGTCGACCTTCCTGGGATAGGCGACCGATGCCGGTTCATCGTAGGCACCCTTGACCAGCCGTACCCGAACGCGGGCGGCATCCACGCGCCCGACGTCGTCGATTGTCCGATACAGATAGCTTTGCAGGACGACTCCACAGTTCGGATACTCTCGATGCAGGTCGAGCACCAGCTCGAGCGTACGCTGGGTGTAGGCGGAGCTTTCCATGTCGATCCGGACGAAATTGTCCAGCTGTTGAGCTCGCTGGACGATCCGGGTCAGCAGGTCGCGGCACAGGTCGGATGAGATGTCGAGGCCCAGCTGGGTCAGCTTGACCGAGACGTTGGCATTCAAGCGGTCGGTCGCGATCCGTTCGAAGGCCGCCAGGTAGTCGTCGGCCGCCGCCCGGGCCGCCTTTTCTTCGTTCACGTTCTCGCCGAGATGATCGAGGCTGGCGGACCAGCCACGCCGATTCAGGTCGGTTACCACGCGAACCGCGTCATCCAGCCGGTCGCCGGCGACAAAGCGGTAGGCGAGCGAGGCGGTAAGCCGCTGTCGGGTGACAAATCGTTGGAGGCCTCGGCGGTGCGAGAGATAGAGAAACGACGCGCGCAGCACGTCAGCGGCTGAGCGCGGCATCGAAGGCGCCGTGCACCTCCAGCGCGTTGAGTGCCCGGGCCCGGTGGCTCAACAGGTTCTTCTCCTCCGTGGTCAGCTCCGCCAGTCGCCGTCCATCGGCGAGCTGGAACACCGGGTCGAAGCCGAAGCCATGCGTGCCGCGCGGCTCCGACGCGATGCGACCGGTGAGGACACCCTCGCCCTCGAATATCCGACCGTCCGGCAGGGCCAGCACGGCGACGCAGTGAAAGGACGCCGGTGGCGAACTGCTGGCGGCGTCGCCGAGGGCAGCGAGCAAGGCCCGTACCAGGGCCGGGCCGTCGCCATAGTGGTCCCGGCCGGCGAAGTACGCTGACTGGACGCCCGGCCTGCCGCCGAGCAGCGGCACTTCCAGCCCGGAGTCGTCGGCCAGGGTGGGCAGCCCGCTCAGCCGCCGTCCGGCGTCGGCCTTCTTTTTCGCGTTGTCCAGATACGAAGCTCCATCCTCGGAAACGTCGAACCGGAGCCTGATGTCTTTTGGCGTGACGAGCTCCATCGGCAGATCGGCAAGGATCGACCGGATCTCGCGAAGCTTTCCCTCGTTCGTCGTGGCGAGCAGCAGCCGGTTCAGTGCAGCTTCAGCGCTTTTTTCTGCGCCTCGACGAGCTCGGCGGCGCCCTTCACCGCCAGCTTGAGCATCTGCTCCATCTCTTCCGGCTTAAACGGTTCCTGCTCGGCCGTTCCCTGGATCTCGATGAAACGTCCGTCCTCTGCCAGCACGCAATTCATATCTGTCTGGGCGGCGAAATCCTCGAGGTAGTTCAGATCCAGCCGAGGCTGCCCTTGCACGATGCCGACGCTGACCGCCGAAACGAAATGCTTGATGGGCACCACCCGCAGCAGGTTGCGCTCGACCGCCTTCTGCAAGGCGAGGTGGAGCGCGACGAATCCACCGGTGATCGACGCGGTCCGCGTACCACCGTCGGCCTGCAGGACGTCACAGTCGACCATGATCGTGCGCTCCCCCATCAGGGGCATGTTGATGGCGGCGCGAAGCGCGCGACCGATCAGCCGCTGGATTTCCTGGGTGCGGCCATCGATGCGACCGGTGCGGGCCTCCCGCGCGGTGCGCGTCTGGGTTGCCCGGGGCAGCATCGAGTACTCGGCGGTCACCCACCCTTCGCCCGTGCCCTTCTTGTGCGGTGGCGGCTTGTCGTCCCAGCTGGCGGTGCACAGCACCCGGGTGTCGCCCATGTTGATCAATGCCGAACCCTCGGCATAGAGATTGACGGCGGTTTCGATCTTCACCGGCCGGATCTCGTCCGGTTTCCGGCCGTCAGGTCGCGTCTGGGCCAACGCCCTCTATCTTCGCAGAGCGCGGATCACGAGGATGCTGATCTCGAACAGGATGATCAGCGGAAGCGCCAGCAATGTGGGCGTGACCGGGTCAACACCCGGCGTCACCATGGCGGCCCCGGCAAAGATGCCGATCCAGAACTTGAACCGCTGGCGGGATAAGGTCCTGGCGCTGACGATGCCGGCCAGGCCGAGCATGGTCATGGCCAGGGGCAGCTCAAAGGTGACCCCGAAGATCGCGATCAGAATCAAGACAAAGTTGATGTAGCTGCTGGCCAGCGGAAAGTACTGGATATCCGTCGTGCCAAACCCGATAAGGAACCGCAGCGCAATCGGCATGGCGAAGAAGGCGAAGCCGATGCCCATGGCAAACAGGATTACGGCGGAGCTGACAAACCCCAGGGCGAAGCGTCGTTCGTTTCGATGAAGCCCGGGCGCGACGAACGTCCACACCTGCCACAGGATGATCGGACTGGCGAGAATGAAGCCCGTAAACATCCCGACCTTGAAATAGAGAAAGAACTTGTCGACGGGACCCGTGAACCAGATGGGCTTGCCGGCTCCGATCACCTGATGCACCGGGCCCAGTACCACGGAAAGCACCCAGCCCGAGATCAGGAAGCCGATCACCGTCGCTAGTCCCCAGGCGATCAGCGAGATGATGAGCACGCGCCGTAGTTCCTCGAGATGCTCGATCACGGTCATCCGGCGCTCTTCGTCGTCGGAAACGACGAGCGGTTTGGCCATGGCTCCCGCTAGCGCGGCCGCCTAACGGTCAGGCCTTGGTGTCTGTGGTCGACTTGACGTCCGTGGCCGGCTGATCAGTCGGCGTGCCGGAATCCCGGTTGGGCTCCGAGGCGCTCTTCTTGAACTCGTCCT
>Ga0209378_1003126_pt1 | contig 11270 bp, 9 predicted proteins | sample GraSoiAngelo_156_FD_186170 | JGI IMG/M metagenome (GOLD analysis project Ga0209378, IMG submission 186170) | Grasslands soil microbial communities from the Angelo Coastal Reserve, California, USA - 14_1009_13_40cm (SPAdes) (version 2) | ecosystem: Environmental > Terrestrial > Soil > Grasslands ... | reverse complement strand
GAGATTTCCAGAGTCTTGGTCCTCAACCTTCTCTGGCAAAGCAAGCGGTGCTCACGCACCGCCCAGGATATTTCTGTCTTGACAACGCCTTCGCTCTTATCGATGGCCACCCGTCAGGGGAACGACCGATCCATCCTTGTTGAAGACTACCTTTCCTCCCACCATCGTGAGGAGCGGGGTAATGTCCCTGATCTGATCCTCTGGAACCGTCCAATAATCAGCCGACAGCACTACGAGGTCCGCGAACTTTCCAGCTCCAGCGTTCCTTTAACATTCTCTTCGTAAGTGGAGTACGCCGCCCAGATCGTGTGAAAGCGTAGCGCTTCTTCACGGGTGAGTTTCTGGTCCGACCCAACGACTTCTCCGTCGATGGTCTTACGCGTAATCGCCACCCACATGTAGAAGAATTGATCCCGAGGTTCCAGCGACCAGTCGATTCCCCCCGGCGATATGAATCCCGTGCTGCAGTATCGTGCGGTAGGGATGCGACATGTCCGCGTACTCGCGGCCGTAATTGTTGAGGAAGTTGCGCCGCAGATTGTAGAAGTGCCAGGTCTGAGGGTGGATCATCACCCCGAGTCGCTTGATGCGATCGTAGTGTTCCGGCTGCAACATATAGCCGTGCTCGATGGACCACTTGAAAGCGCGCTCGGCCCCCTTGAGCTTTGAGGTCTTCGAAATGCTAATTTGCCCGCGCAGGGCTACCTGCAGCCAAGAGCATCACTTTCTCTTTTGATCCGACGATATGGTTATGCATGGCCTGGCGTGCAGCACGTGGATCGCGTCTGCGGATCGCTTCCACAATGTCGGTATGCTCGCGGGCGGGAAGCTCGCCGTAGTATCCGATGTCGATGGCAGCAAACATGAGGCGCTCCATCTGACAGCGTACCTCGGTGACAGCACGCACCAACAGGCGGTTACGACTCAACCGTGCGATGCCGATGTGGAATTCTGTATCGGCTTCGATAAAGCGTTCGTAACTGTTGCGGTCTTCGCTTTTATACTGTATCCGTGCGAGTTTCGTCAGGCGCTCAATCAGAGCGGCGTCAGCCCAACGCCGCGCGGCTACTTCCGCGCAAAACCCTTCCAGTTCGGCCCGGTACTCATACATCTCGTTCAGCTCATGAATAGTTAAGTGGCTGACGAAATACCCTTTCTGGGGCACAAGGCGCAGCAGACTCTCCTGTTGCAAGCGCATGATCGCTTCGCGGACTGGGGTTCGACTGCCCCTGTACCTGATAGCCAGCACTTTTTCGTTAATGGCCTCTCCAGGCTGAAACGTGCCATGAATAATTTCGCTCTTGAGCTGTTGGTAAATGCGTTCTGCGAGCGTGGTGCTGTTCGAGGGGAGAGGCGGATTTATGCGGCCCGAGGCGCGATGCCTGAGATTGGATTTCAACGTCGGCCGCGCCCGATCTAAATTTGTGACATTTGCCACGAAAACCTCAAAAAAAACCACCCTTGCTGCGTTCGGGAACTATAAACCAGGAACAGGATCAGAGCATTATCCGTATACCACACATATACTAACTTGAATATTCTTGACATGCAGCATTTCTCTGGAGTAGGTTGTCGAGCCGAATCCCTGTAGGCGGGAGGTAAGAGTGAGGCTGGCAAGATCGCGGTTCCGCCAATGGCTACTGAGCCCGGAACTCCTGGTGATCGCCTCCCTGGCGTTTGGTGTTACTCTCAGGGCCGAAGAAAAACCTTCCATCGTGGTTACCGTGATTCGGGCGGCCAAGTTGTTTGACCCCACATCTGGCCGGGTGCTTGACTCTCCTGTCGTGCTCATCTCTGGAAATCACATTGAAGCAGTGGGCAGCCGGGATCTTGTCACGCCGGCCAATGCGCGAATGATCGATCTCGGAGGCGCCACCCTTCTTCCCGGCTTCATTGATGTTCACACGCACTTGACTTTCGACGCCGGAGGCCGTGGTTACGAATCGCTCGGCATCTCCATCCCGCGCGCTGCACTGACCGGTGCTAAGAATGCAAGACTCACATTGTTAGCTGATTTCACCAGTGTCCGGAACGTAGGGGCAGAAGGCTACGCAGATGTCGCCCTGCGTGACGCCATTGATGCCGGTGATGTGATCGGGCCTCGTATGCAGGTTTCCGGTCCGCCGTTGGGCATTACCGGCGGACACTGCGACAGCAATCTGCTGCCGCCGCAATTTCATTACTCCGCCGAGGGCGCGGCGGATGGGGTGGAAGCTGTGATGCACAAGGTTCGGGAGGTGGTGAAATACGGCGCTGACGTTATCAAATTCTGCGCTTCCGGCGGAGTCTTCTCGAAGGGTGACAACCCCCGCCTGGAACAATACAGTCCCGCCGAAATGCAGGCTTTGATTACAGAATCCCATCGCCTGGGCCGAAAGGTGGCGACCCACGCGCATTCCACGGTTGCGATCAAAGACGCAGTACGCGCCGGCGTGGACTCAATCGAACATGGGATTTTTCTCGACGACGAAGGCATCCAGTTGATGAAGGAGCACAACACTTTCCTGGTTCCGACCTCCTATCCGCTCTTCTGGTTTGAGGAGCACGCGCCGCAGATGCATTTGCCGCCCTGGGTCACGGAGAAAGCGGCCATCATTATTCCCGCCGCCAAGCAGAACATGACGAAAGCCTTTCACAGCGGCGTGCGGATTGCACTGGGCACAGACGCGGGAGTCTATCCGCACGGCGAGAATGGGGGCGAGTTCTGGTCGATGGTCACACTTGGCCTGACTTCAGTCCAAGCGCTGCAGGCAGGCACAATCAATGCGGCTGAACTGATGGGGTGGTCAGATCGAATCGGTTCGATTTCGAAGGGTAAGTTCGCGGACATGGTGGCGGTCAGGGGCGATCCGCTCGCCGACGTCCGACTATTGCAGCATGTCCAATTCGTCATGAAGGACGGTGTAGTTTACAAGGACGAAATTACTGGCCAGTCGAGAGCTTTAGAGTCGCAGTAGCACAGCCGTGGCGGTGGTGAGAGGGGGCAACATGCGAATCAAGGAATTGAGCAGCATTGTTTTTGTTCTCATCTTAGTGGCGATAAATTTATGGGGGCAGGGCACTCAAGGCGGTCTGGTTGGCACAATCCGAGATGAAAAGGGGGCTGAGATATTCGGCGCCAAAGTTCGCGTCACGAATGTTGGAACTGGGCTTCAACGCGAAACAACCACAGCGGGCAATGGGCTCTATCGCGCGCTCGCGCTGCCCACCGGCACCTACGAGGTCACAGCCGAAGCGCAAGGATTCGCTACAACCACCGTAAAAGATATTGAAATCGGTGTTGATCAAACCCGCACTCTGGACTTGGCGCTAAGGGTGAGCGCAAGGGCTGAAACGGTTACTGTGCAGGCTAATGCCGATCTCACCCAAACCGAAAATTCCAAACTGGGCGAAGTCATAGATAACCGCAAAGTGGAGGACCTTCCACTGAATGGACGCGACTTTGCTCAATTGGCCCGGCTGAATCCCGGGGTAGCCACGTCGGGCGGAGGAGGAGGACAGCAGGGCGGCGAAGGAGGAGTATCGGGTTTCTCGTCCAACGGGCAGCGCTCCACGTCGAATAATTTCCTGGTCGATGGAGTGGACAATAATGACTATTTCGGCGGCGCAGCAGCCCAGATTCCTTCGATCGATTCCATCCAGGAGTTTGAAGTTCAGACCAATACCTTCGCGGCCGAATACGGTCGCAACAGCGGTTCAGTGGTTAACCTGGTCACAAAATCAGGGACGAACCAGTTGCACGGATCGCTGTACGAATTCTTCCGCAACGATGTGCTGGATGCTCGGAACTTCTTCAACGACGATTCTTTCCCCAAATCGGCGCTGCGGCTAAACCAGTTCGGTGGGACGTTCGGCGGTCCCATCATCAAGAACAAAACATTTTATTTTTTGAATTACGAGGCGTTTCGCCGGCGGGCAGGCATCACCCGCATTACAAACGTGCCTACACCGGCTGAAATAGCTGGCAACTTCACCGATAAGAACGGCAATCCGATAAGTGTGCAGGTGAACCCCGTCAGCGCACAACTGTTCAGGCTTTTCCCCAGCCCAAACCTGAATAGTGCATCCGGAAACTTCATTTCATCTCCCGAGCAGAATGATGCTACGGATCAGTTCCTGGTTAAGATTGATCACCGTTTGCGCAGTTCTGACAATTTATCTGCACGCTACAGCCGCACGCGCGTAGATAAATTTTTCCCTTTTACGCCTGGGCAAAGCGGAACCAACGTTCCCGGATACGGCTTGAACGATACTGAAGCAAATAATCTCGTGGCGCTCTCTTACACGCGAGTCATTAGCCCCACAACCTTGAATGAAGCGCGATTTGGCTTCACGCGTTCCAACGTGTTGCTGGTAACCCAGCCCGGACCCAAAGCAGCAGACTTCGGCTTCAATACCGGGTGGGCACCGAACGCTCCTCTCAGCCTGGGCAACATCCCGCAATTGGCATTTGCGGGCGGATTTGTGTCCGGCAGTTCGGCAATAACCAATCTTGGTGGAGCGATCGATCAGCCGAATCGCACGGCTACAAATACTTTCCAGTGGATTGACAACCTCTCACACACGACGGCGCGGCACGCTTTCAAAGTAGGCGGCGACTTTCGCCATACGCAACTAAATCGTTTGTATGATCTGTCATTCAGCGGGCAGATTACGTTCAGCGGGCTGGACAATACCGAGGGTCCGCCCGACTCACAGGGTAACCGGACAAACATTCCCAACGCTTTGATCGATTTTGCGAAGGGACTGGCCGACGGAGTGCTGCAGTTCGTTGGCGATTCTCATCGCAACTTCCGGACCACAAGTTACGGCCTTTTCGCGCAGGATAGCTTCAAGCTTCGCCACAATCTGACTCTGAACTATGGCTTGCGTTATGAGCTCAACACAGTGTTGCGCGAAGCGCACGGGCGGCTGAGCACATGGCGTCCGCAGAATTTCTCGACGTTCCTGCCCATCAACCCCTTTGTGCAGACGAATCTTGATATTTTGCGGGCTTCCGGTATCGTGCTGCAATCCGATGTTGACGGAATCTACGATCCCGACCACAACAACATCGCGCCGCGGATCGGACTCGCCTGGGACGTTTTCAGCAATGGTAAAACCGTGCTGCGCACGGGCTATGGAGTCTTCTACGAGACCATCATTGGAAACATTCCCGGGAATGTGATGCTGAATCCGCCATTCTTGCCCGACTACTTCACTCCCTTTCCTTTGACGGCGGGACTCTGGCCAGCTGTCTTTGGCCCCTCGCCTTTTCCCGTACTTACGATTACGCAGCAGAAACTAAGAACGCCATATGCGCAGCATTACAACTTAGAAGTCCAACATGAGCTGCCGGGACGCATGCTGCTGGAAGTCGGCTATGTGGGCACATCAGGCACCAAACTGCCTCGATTCCGGCAGGTCGATCAGGCGTTTATCACTCAAAAGCAGCTCGATCAACTAACCCCCGATATCCCCACTCGGCTGTCGTTAATGGGAATTCCTTCCTTTGTAATTCCGCAGATTTTAGCTGGCGGGATTGCAGCAATTCCCAGTGTTGCCCGCACGCCATACTTTGGATATGCGCAGCTCTTCCAGGCGGAAAACGTCGTCAGCTCGAATTACAACAGCCTGCAAGCGAAGCTGGATAAGAGATTCAGTCACGGCCTCTCATTCCTGAGCTCTTATACCTGGTCTCATTCAATCGACGGGGCTTCGGTGTTCTTCGGCTCGGGGGCCAATGCCACAACCATCTTCCCGCAGGACAACTACAATCTGCGCGCCGAACGCGGCAATTCCGATTTTGACATTCGCCATCGGCTGAGCTGGAGCTTGATCTATGAACTACCGCAGATGCACGGCCTACCGAAGTTGCTCGGCCAAGGCTGGCAATTCGGGGGAATCCTGACGTTGCAAACAGGGCAGCCCTTCTCGGTGCTCACCGGTAAAGGCTTGAGCGGCACGGGACTCGGCAATGATCGGCCAAACCTGGTGGGGGACCCAAACGCTGGACCACATACGGTGCAGAAATGGTTTAATACTTCGGCATTCGTCGACAATCCGCCTCTGACATTCGGAGACGCAGGCCGCAACATCGTTGTCGCTCCCGGGTATCGCGACTTCGATTTCTCGTTGCTGAAGAACACAAAAATCGGGGAGAAAGTGAATGTTCAGTTCCGCACTGAATTCTTCAACATTTTCAATCACCCCAGCTTTGCGATTCCCAGCAACATAAGCGCGGCGGCCAATTTTGGAGCGCTGTTCACGACCCCGGATGCGGCGCAGAACAACGTGGGCCTGGGCTCCGGCGGCCCGCGGCTCGTGCAATTCGCCTTGAAGCTGAGTTTCTAGAAGAAGGCCAATTACTAATGCGCTTGGCTCACCTTATTAGTTGCCGAACAATCCTGCTGATGTTTGTTCTTGCTGCGGTCATCCGAGGGCACGCTGTGCCGGTGGCAAAGCAGATCGGCCCGGGACTTTATGCCTACATCTCCGACAACGACTCGAGCGCCAATTCCACTTTTCTAATCGGTGGCAACGGCATTCTCGTCGTCGATACCGGGTTGAATGATGAGGAGGGCGGGAAACTCTTACATGCGATCAGGAATATCTCTGCGCTTCCCGTGCGGTACATCGTGAACACGCATTACCATCCGGACCACCAGGGAGGCAATGCCATTGTCGGCCCGTCTGCTGTCGTCATCTGTACAGACTGGACACGCGAGCGCACTGCACAACTCCTCAGCTCACTGCCGTTAGCAAACCGATCGCGATTTCGTCTTGCAGACGTAACTTTCCAGCAGAAGATTACACTCCACCTTAACCCATATACCGCCGAAGTATATTTTCCGGGGAAGGGGCACACCTCGGGAGATGCGCTGGTCTATTTCCCGGAACAGCATGCAATCGCCATGGGCGATCTATTTTTGAATCGGTCCTCACCCGCCATGGATCAGGGCAGCGTCGAGAACTGGATCAAAGCACTCGATGCCGTGCTGACGTTGCCCCTGGAAGCGGTCGTGCCCGGTCATTTTGAATTAGCCACAAAGACCGAACTGCATCGATTTCGCGACTACCTGAACGATCTCTATCAACAGGTGCGTGCGCTGTATGAGAAGAGGGCCAGCCTGGAGCAGGTCAGGCAGGGCATACACATGGAGCAATACCAGGATTTCCGCCAGTACCCAAAGTTTGAAGCGACTTTTGCCGATAACGCCAACACGATCTATCAGCAGCTCAAGCAGCAATAGAAAAAGTCATGTCTGATTTTCCGATTTCGTGGGTCAGGGAATGCTTCCCCGCGCTCAATCTGGGAGACAACTTCATTTTCTTCGACAACGGAGCGGGTGCCCAGATTCCCCAGGCAGCATTGGACGCAGTGCAGAAACACCTGATTCTCCGCAACGTGCAGCGCGGGGGCCGTTACCGCCACAGCGTGGAGGTGGACGAAACCATTCAACGGGCAAGGCAGAGCGTTGCAGCGTTGCTCAACGCGAACTCGGCGGACGAGGTTGCTTTCGGCATGAATGCAACCTCATTCATTCGCATTGTAAGTCTCGCGATCGCCGAAATCATGGGAGCGCGGCGAGAAATTATCGTCACTGATATGGACCATGAAGCGAATATCGCGACATGGCTGGTGCTGGAAAAGCGAGGAGCGGAGATCCGGTGGTGGAAGATGCGGGAGGATGGGCTCCTCCATACGGGAGACCTCGAGCCACTGTTAAGCTCTCATACTCGCATGGTCGCGTGTGCAATGGCTTCCAACGCGCTGGGTTCCATTGTGGATGTGAAGGAAGTTTCCCGGATGGCGCATGCCGCTGGTGCCGAAGTGTTCGTCGACGCGGTGCATTATGCGCCGCATGGTCCTATCGATGTCCAGGATCTCGATTGCGATTATCTCGTCTGCTCAGGATACAAAATCTTCGCGCCACACATGGGATTCTTATGGGGCAAGGCAGCCGCGCTCGACGCATTGCCGACTTTCCGAGAAGATTTCATCCCAGACAAGGCACCGATGAAGATCGAAGTAGGAACGTTTGTTTACGAGAATGTCGCCGGTATGGATGCCGCAATCGGTTATATCGAAGATCTGGGCGGGCGCACAACACACAATGGCCATGCTAATAAGTCGCGTCGAGCTACTTTGGTCGGCGGCATGCAGGCGATTCGCTATTACGAGGCAAAGCTCTCCGCTCGTCTGCTGGAAGAGCTGCAGCAACTACCTCGAGTGAGTATTTACGGAGTACGCGACCCGGAAAATATTGCGCGTCGCGTTCCGACAATTTGTTTCAATATCGGGAGAGTAAAGCCGGCAACTGTCACGTCAGAATTGGCGGACCGAGCAATTGGAGTCCGCGACGGCAATATGTATTCTCCGCGCCTGTTGAAGAGGCTGGGAATTTCTTCCGACGATGGTGCTGTGCGGGCCTCACTTGTCCACTACAACACCGAAGAAGAAATCGATCGCTTCATCGAGGCTCTCGCTTCTCTCATTGCGAACTCAGCTTAATTTTTTCAGGACATCAGATGGAATCGCAGGCCGCAAGTTCGCCGCAAGCTGGAGCTGGGTCCGCGCCGGCAGCTCAAGAGAAAGATGAGCTGAGGCGAAGTCTGAGCCAACGGCAGTTGACAATGATCGCCATAGGCGGGGCGATCGGAGTGGGGCTGTTCTTGGGCAGCGGCCTAACCATCCAACTCGCAGGACCGGGTGTAATCATAAGCTACCTGCTGGGTGCAGCGATCGCGGCAGTAGTCGCCTTCTGTTTGGCCGAGATGGCGGTGGTACATCCATTCTCCGGATCTTTCGGGATCTATGCGGAAACTTATCTGAGCCGATGGGTGGGCTTCTGCGTCAGAGCGACCTACGGACTCGTGCAGATCATCGCGATCGGGGCCGAAGTCACTGCCGTGGCCATTTACTTCGCGTACTGGTTTCCTCATGTTCCCCCTTGGATCTGGGTCTTCCTGGTCTCGCTCGCTCTGGTGGCGATCAATGCGCTCCAGGTAAGCAATTTCGGCGAGTTCGAATACTGGTTTGCGGCCATCAAGGTACTAGCAATTCTGATTTTTATCGCGGTCGGAGTTGCACTGATCTCAGGCGTTGGACCGCGGTCGGCCATCGGTTTCCAAAACCTCTCCCGAAATGGCGGATTTCTGCCGCATGGACTAAAGGGCGTGTGGCTCGCCCTAACCTTAGCGATAACCAGCTATATGGGTGTAGAGATCATTGCGGTCACTTCGGGTGAGGCAAAGCAACCTTCCAAAACCATACCCAATGCCATGCGCGCAATCCTATTTCGCTTGATTCTGTTTTATGTTCTTGCCATTTCGATCACAGTGGCGATGAACCCCTGGAACGAGCTTGGCAGTGGCGGTGTTACGGCGAGTCCATTTGTGCGTGCGTTCACAGCGGCCGGAATCCCCTTTGCAGCGAGCATTATGAACCTGGTTGTAATTACGGCGGCGATTTCAAGCGCGAACACCAATTTGTACCTTTCCACCCGAATGCTGTACTCGCTCTCGCGCGGGAGATTTGCGCCCGACTGGCTGGGCCGACTCAGCAGAAACGGGGTTCCGGATCGCGCGCTTGCCTTATCGACGTCGGGTATGCTGATTGCCATTCTGCTCGCGGTTCTTGCCCCGCACAATGCATTTTTGCTGCTGTATGGGACGGCAGTGGCAGGCATGTTCTTTGTCTGGATCGTTATTCTGCTGACGCATTTGAGGTTCCGGCAAACGATCGGCCGGGAAAGAGCCGACCAGTTACCAGTAAAATTGCCAATGCATCCCTGGATGACACTCGCAGGCCTGGTGGCTGTGCTCTGTATCGCAGGCACTACCTTCTGGGTTGATGGCCTGCAATACTCAATTCCCGCGTTCGCAGCGTTTCTGCTGATAGAAACGCTGATTTATTTTCGGAGGAGAAAGATGCAGGATTGGACTGATCTGGCTCTGCGGAGTTGAATTACAACCCACGACTCTTTAAAGGGATACGAACGTTTCGAAGCAAGAGTGTTCGATCACGCGCCTTGAAGTAAGTGGAAGATGGGTGGACTCTCGCCCTACCTTATCGAGCGGGCACACATTCACGCATCTTGCGCACCTTTCTCCGACTGTAGCTACAAACCTGCATTTCACGGACCTTAAACAAGAAACGTGGGAGAAACACCAAGCAACTCTGGGAAGGACAGGAAATCGTGAGCGTCGAGGTGCTTGAATTCGAGCTGAAATTGGTGCATTCGTGTATGGATCCTAAGGACACATAGGCTATGACCAAGGCCATCGAAGAGGTCTACTCTTCATTGAAGGGACAGTTCCGGGGAGACCTGATTCGTCCGGGCGATGATGAATACGAGACGGCCCGAGGTATTTGGAACGCAATGGTAGCCCGCAGACCCCGCGACGCTGGGAACTGAGGTTTAGAAATTCGCCGACTGGCATGGTCGATACGAAAGAAAGGACGGCCCTGCGCGACCTAAAAGACGTGTGTTTTCCGCGCGCCCTGAGAAACACGATTTTGCCCTACCCTCACGGAATGGCGCTCCTTTCAAAGCGCACGCGGAAGTGCTCAACAAGGTGCTTGACAGAGCCGACATTGTTGGAGATAGCTCGTTATCCAGTCAGCTGGCTCTGGCTCGCTGACTACACCCTCGACGGTTGCGACCGACCCCTAGTTGACGCGTCCGCTCGACCGAACAGTCCGAAAAGACCAGCCGGCAATGATGTCATAATCTGGAGCTTGTCTCTAAGGCTGTTTCCATCTCCTCCAGCAGTTCATCGCTCGAGACCACGCGCCCAAAGGTCGATATTCTTCAAAGTTGCCTGGTGCATTGCGTCGTCGAAGGTCGCGTTCAGGTCGCTGGAACAGTGGGCACGCCAGCATCACGACATCAAGTGAGGTTTGACCAGCCGAATGGAGGTTTAGCTTTCTCGCATTGTTGGACCAGCTGAACGTATCTATCGGTAAAGGCTCATAGGCACCGGTCTCTTACTTGTTCATGGCCGCTCGGGTTCTGCCGGCTTTGGCGCTGTCATCTCGCCACAAGGCCCTTCGCCGCGACGGATTCCCCCTGCACCGTGGCCAGCGCTTCCTCCTCTGGCCGCAGCTCGTTCCTTCTGACAAGCTTTCAGTGCCTCTTGCTGCTGCGGGCTGACCAGGCCCTCGATCTGTTGATGTGACTGCTGGCGAATCTCGCGTATCTTTTCGCGCTTCTGCTGCTCATTCAGGGAAGAGTCATTGCACACGGACTGCACCTGAGAGCGGTTTTCTTGCTCAATCCGTCGGC
>Ga0209378_1003119_pt1 | contig 11282 bp, 12 predicted proteins | sample GraSoiAngelo_156_FD_186170 | JGI IMG/M metagenome (GOLD analysis project Ga0209378, IMG submission 186170) | Grasslands soil microbial communities from the Angelo Coastal Reserve, California, USA - 14_1009_13_40cm (SPAdes) (version 2) | ecosystem: Environmental > Terrestrial > Soil > Grasslands ... | reverse complement strand
GTAATTCATCGTGGGGCCGAAAAGGTTGTGCTCGAACTGACTCAACGCCACGCCGACGCAGCCTAGCCACGCTAGACCAGCACCATCGTAAAATCGAATCACAGGCGTGTGAGGCCGCATCCTGCACATCATTGCGGCGTTGGATAATGTTTTTTGCGTGGACAAAGTCGAGGATTCTGACTTGAAGTTCTTTGGTAGCGACTGCGAGCACTCTTCGGTGTCGGGGAGGCGGTTATTGAAGTGGGCCGTGCTGAAGAATGTGGACACCGCGCCAGGGAAGTCCCCGTAACCTTGGCCTCGCAGTCGCTCAACTATCAGTGCCGATTGGAATCCTAATTTCCTTTGGCTCGCCGTATCACAGCCGACCGTAGGGCAGCGCATCGGAAATCAGATCAAAGCCGCGATGATCTTTACGCGGGCCGCACTTCGTAAATGTGCATATCATTTTCTGCGAAACGCCGCCGCAAGCTTCTTAGCAACCCATCGCAGTACGACCCAAATCAGCCACAACGCGATAAGAAATCCGACGACTGGTAGGAGCAACCCAATGAGCTTCCAGAAAGACCTTGCGCCGCCTGGAATATATGATGGTACCTGCGCAATCGCTAAGAGCACTTCGTAAATGTGGGTGGTTGATCGCATCGGCGCTGGATATTCAATCACATTTTGTCATTGCTGTGTGAAGCGCGAAAGCGGCAAAATCCAGAAGACGTTTTGGGATTCCAAGAACATGGACGCGTGGGACAGCTCGTTGTTGTTAGCACTTATGTACCTGTCTGGCGTTTTGTGGCATCTGGAGGAAGCGACCGGCGAATGAAGCACTGGGTTGTGGAGTCTAGTTGGCCGGTCGCATTGTGGCTTGATTCACGCGATAAGCGGGCAGCAAAACACTGACTGCGTTTTAACTAACTGCGATTCGGCGATTCGCGCTGCCAATTTAAGTTGAATCAGAGCGACAGTTTTGAAAAACGCTCAAGGATTGCGGCCTCAACCTAGGACCAGAGCAGTTTCCATTTATGCAGCAAGAGGGTTTCGCCGATTCTGGATGGCTCTAGCCTTAAAAAGTACGCCTCACCAATCTTTGAAATCGCCGGAAATGAACGGTTTTCTTTGGACGTGTTATGACTTTAGCGCACCACCGTTATGACCGCGCCCTTATTATTGATCTGATTTACAATGAGAATAGCGGGTGAAGGGAATCGAACCCTCGTGTGCAGCTTGGGAAGCTGCCGTTCTACCATTGAACTACACCCGCGTTTCGAAGAAATGAACTCCGAAAGCTTTCGCGAGTAAATGGTGACTGGTGATTTGCGAATAGTCAATCTGCTCGTGCAGCGCGAGCGAGAGCGACGCGAGGACATGTCGCATTCCCGAAGCTTTGCTAAACACCTGCCCTTCGCCGACGATTTCGCACGCATCGCCTTGGAGTGCGGCGTTGCCCCACCGCTTGTCGCAAACAATCACTGCCAGGAAATCACATCATCAGCAGCAGTACCGGTGTTTTTGTCGGCTGATCCCACACCGCCCAGTTGATCTTTGCCCAAAGACCAGGCGATAACTCCTAGCTGGAGTGGATTAGCTCCAGCATTAGCAGCATAAGGATTGGCTACTTGATTGTTGTAGTCGCCGTCGATGCGAACTGCATAGTTGGTGCCCCACGGATCGAAATATCGTCCCAAATTGCCAGCGGCGGTCCCGATACCCGAGCGCGGGTTTGTGCCGTCCTTGACGTCCGGTGGAGAAATGAAAACAATTTGGCGTGTGTTAAGGGTCGCGGCGGCTGGACACGACCCTGCCGCGGCAGTACATCCGCGAAGTTCAGTAAAAAGCGTTTCATTTGTCGCCGGCGTTCCGCCAGGTCCAAAAGTCGTTTCTGTTGTTCCAGCGATCGGATACCTGCCGTAATCGGTGTAGTATGCGTTCACTGCGTTCACGATTTGGGTGAGATCGTTTTTCGCTTGCGTCCTTTTAGCCTGGTCCTGCACAGCGCGGAACGCAGGGAAGAGCAGACCGATCAAAATCGCGATGATTGCAATGACGACCAGCAACTCGATGAGGGTGAAGGCTGAGGATCGACCCGGAGATTTCTGCATCGCGGCGGGATTATGATCCGCCAAAGCGTTCTTCACAATCATTTCGTTAAGGCTGTAATGGCGGCTGTGTCAGCGGCGCGTAACGCCGCGATGTCGTTAAAGTTTTTCACGCTTTCTCTTTTTATCTGATAACCGTTGTAACGTTTCTAACTCATTCCCATTCCTGCATCTGCTCCGGGAACGGGCATTGTGCGCAATCGGAATTATCCCGCATACAAAAGTCCTCGTAAATCTGAAGCAAACCCTGCTGCTGCGCGACAGTTTTCAGAAATTGTTTCCGGCGTGGATCGGCTCCGAAGAGACGCGTCGCTCCCGTTTCGAGTCGGCGGTTCGATAATTGCGCCGGGAGCTTCGCATATTCCGCCCACACATTTTTCCCGAGCGATCCCGAAGGATCGAGATCGTGTGCCAGCCAAAATGGAAACAATACATTAGCCAGGATATCGGCAACCCGCGCTTCGCCGATCAGGGCCATTTTCTTTTGGGACGTTTTGGAAGTGAGCGTGTAATGAAAATTCCAAAACGGATGATCCAGCGTTTCAAAAAAATGTTTTGCTGCGGCGACACTGCTCTTAGCCAAAGCGCGCTGAAGACGAGGCCAGTCGCGCGCCAGGATCGCCAGCGCGGCCAGCCGTCGCTGCGGATGATTCAAGGGTCGTGTGCTGCTGTGGCGCCAAATTTTGCCTGGCAAAATTAGACGCTGTAACTCGTCACGATGTGGCCACCACCCGTCCCACAGCCGGCGCACATATTCGCGTGTCGATTTTTTATAAATATCGAGATCGGCGGCGCGTAGGAAGCCAGCCGTGCCAAATAAAATCGATTCAAGATCCGACGCAGTTTCGCGTAGTGATTTTAACGGCAACCGTTGCGTAATCAGTGTGAAAGGCAGCTTGTTTTCCTTGTAACCGAGTGCAGTGGCCAGCTCCTGGAAAAGCACCTCGTCGCGTCCACGACTGTCAATCTTGTGGCGAATGCGTGCCGCTTTTTGTCGCAAACGAAACTGCGCTGCTGCGTCCAGTACACTGCGAACGCGTTCTTCGGGCAAATCTTTGAGTGGCGCCTGACAACGACCTGGCCGCGCCAGCGGAATGTTCGCACTGAATGCGTCCGGGAGATCTGCCGGATCAATATGAACCTGTGGCACGTTGCGGTTCGATCTTGTCCGCGTGAAAAATTCGCGATCGCTCCTGTCGACGAATACGTGCAACACAGTCCCTTCGAAAGCCGGATTGGTCGCATGACCGTGTGTTTCCCAACTGCGATCCAGCAGATCGATCTCGATGCAACCGCGAAGTGGATCACCGTCATTTACCCGAATTGCAGCATCACGAAAATCAGGACCTGCTTCGCGATTCCACGTACCAAATTGAACAATATCGATCTTGTCACCGGCGGTGGTAATGAAGTGTTTGCCGAAATCTCCAGCGAACCAGCGGGCTTGCAGCTCGAGCTCTGATGGAATCCGCGGCGAGACGAACAGGGCACGCTCGCGAACGCGATTCGTATCGCGCAATTGTGCGTAACGATCGGCAAGGCTAGTCACGCGCAGATTATGAGAAAGGCAGCTATAAATGTCACGCGCGGCGTGATTCGGTTTTCGGGTAGCGCCCGCGTGTCGCGTGCGGATGCCAGTCCGGCTCGGACCGAGTGCGTCCTCGCGATCGCGGACTTTCTTTGTGCTAGGCTAATTCGTGAGAATCTGATTTTAGGGAAAGATCGTTTCGGCTCGACGCCGAAAGTCAGAGCCGGACTGGCATTAACATGCGAGACGCGCGCGCTATCCAGCCGGGCTGGCGGATTCCGCGGCGACTTGCTCCTGTATCGCGGGTTCGCTGAGACGGCGGTGCAAATCCTGGACGATCTGTTCGACCAGAGCCGCGTGCGGTCGCGCGAAAACAAACATATACTTTGGGCCTTTTCCGCCGGCAGAAAAAATTACCAGGTTTTCGGATAGAAATTTTGGCTCACGACCGACGTCGAAACCCTCCAGATCGATCGTACGCGCAAATGGCCGCCCTGCCTTGCGCGCGACAAAAGTGATTCTGCGCGGCTCTTCACTCGTAGCGGCGAGCGCGCCAAACAAATTCGCGGGAATCCGCCGGCCGCGTCCGCTTACGCATGGCACCGCCCACAGGATGGTCTCACCGAGAACGTTTTCCCTGGCGAAAATAGGCGCCAGCCGGGCTGGCAATGCCGATGGTAGAGTTACCGGTGCGTCGTGATCAGCTGGGCCATTCAGTTTCCTCCAGGCCAGCCAAATCTTCACTTTCATCGCGCGTAAAATTCTTGGCGCAAAATAGAAGAATGCACCGATACAGATCAGAAAGATGACCAGGGCAAGGACGGGATTGAAGTGCACGAGAGCGAGTCCACCGAGCACGGCCGCATCTTCACCGAGACTTAGTCCAATATTTGAAAATGGTTCCGGTGACGAGTTACTGGCGAGACGCGTAGCCGCCTTTGCGGTATGTGCGACCAAGCTCGTGCCACCCGCGAGCAAAGCCACGATCACAGTAAATGCGGGACTTGGATGGCCAAGCACCTGAATTGCAAGGAGCGCGCCGCCAATGGGCCGAATCACCGTGTGAACGGCATCCCACGCCGAATCGACCCACGGAATTTTATCGGCAAAGAACTCCAGGAAATAGAGAACGCCGGCGATGGTGATGATCCACGGATTACCGAGGACCTCCAGCGATTGGTACTGCGGCGCCAGGGCGATCCAGTGAAAATGGATAGCCAGGCCGGTGGCGAAAACTGTCAGGTAAAGATTGATCCCGGCAAGCGCGGCGAGACCGAGCGCGACGGCAAGCAGATGTAGTTTTTCCACGCGGAGAATATCCTACCAGTGCACTCGTTGTCACGCGCTAGCTTAAGCAAGAATTAAATGACGAAGCTCAATGACGAATGACGAAACAATGACAATGACGAAGCACAACAAGCCATCCTGAAGCGCATTTTGATCATTTCGGATTTGGCATTCCTTCGTCATTAGACATTCGTTATTCGTCATTCATACTGCGCCATGCTCGACATTCGCCTGATTCGGGAGAAACCGGATTTTGTTCACGAGCGACTTGCGACGCGGGGCGGAGGAGACGAAGCCAGAATCGACGACGTGTTGCGCGTGGACGTCGAGCGTCGGAAAGCGGAAACCAAGTTGCAACAGTTGAACGCCGATCGCAAAAAATTGAGCAAGGAGATCGGCGGCAAAAAATCGCGCGGCGAATCGACGGACGAACTGGAGCAACAGGTTCGACAAATCGGCGAACAGATCGCCGACATAAGTACGCGCGCAACGGCTGCTGAAGACGAGCAAAATGATTTGCTTCTTCGGATCGCAAACCTGCCACACGAAAGTGTTCCAATTGGCAAAGACGCAACCGCCAATCGTGTAGTGCGTACCTGGGGCGAGAAACCGCGATTAAGCAAACCCGACGATCACATCGCTCTCGGCGCGAAGCTGCGCTTTTTAGACATGGAACGGGCCGCAAAATTGAGCGGCAGCGGTTTTATTTGTTTTACGGGCGCTGGCGCGAGGCTGGAGCGCGCGCTCATTAATTTCATGGTCGATTTGCACACGCGGGAGCATGCTTACATGGAAATCAGCCCGCCATTTTTGGTCCGGCGCGATTGCATGGTCGGCACATCGCAATTGCCGAAGTTCGAGGAAGACATGTACGCAATCGAAACAGATCCCACTCCAGGGCTACTTTTTCTTGCGCCAACTGCGGAAGTTCCACTAACGAACCTTCATCGGGAAGAGATTTTGAGCGTTGATGATCTTCCCAGGAAATTTGTTGCTTACACCCCGTGCTTCCGACGCGAAGCGGGCGCAGCGGGTCGCGAGACCCGTGGCATTCTCCGGGTGCATCAATTCGACAAGGTGGAGCTGGTCAAAGTTACAACGCCGGAAAAATCGTACGACGAATTGGAATCCCTTACGGAAAATGCGGAACGCGTGTTGCAACTGCTCGGCCTGCATTATCGAGTGGTCGAGCTTTGCTCCGGCGATCTGGGTTTTGCTGCAGCTAAGAGCTACGACATTGAAGTCTGGTCGCCGGGACAAGATGGTTATTTGGAAGTATCAAGTTGCTCAAACTGCGAAGACTTCCAGGCGCGCCGGATGCAGCTTCGATTCAAAGATCGCGACGGGAAAAACCGGTTCTGCCATACATTGAATGGTTCTGGCGTGGCGTTGCCCAGATTGTTTGCAGCCTTAATCGAGAGCTATCAGCGGCCGGATGGTTCGGTGCAGATTCCGGAAAAGTTACAGCCCTATTTTGGCGCGGAGATGATTAGCCACGAATGGGCGAAGTCGGGGCCCGCGTGATTTTAACGATTCAACGGTCGAACGTGGCGAAAAGCGATTCGTCATTCGGATTTCGTCATTATTGCAATCCAGGTATGCCGAGCCCGCCCGTGATTCTCGTCATTTCTGATTGCGTGAGCGCTTTGCCTTGTTCCACAGCCTGCTGAACCGCGCTAAGAACCATTTCTTCGAGAAATTCCACATCGTTTGGGTCAACGACTTCTTTGTCGATTTTGATGGCGAGAACGTCACCTGCGCCGTTTGCCGTCACTTTCACCTTGCCGCCAGCCGCGCTTACTTCGACCGTCTTGTTCTCCAGCTCAGCCTGAGTTTTGGCCATTTGCTCCTGCATCTTCTGCGCCTGCTTCATTAATTTATTGATGTTCATAGGATTTGGATCAGCCTTTTGTCATTCCGAGCGAAGTCGCCTGCCAAGCCGTAGCTTTATGCGAAGGATGGAGGAATCTCTGATTTCGAATGCAATGCCAGAGATGTTTCGACTCCACTTCGCTTCGCTCAACATGACAAGGTCGCAACGTCGGATTCAGGATTTTATTTGAGCATTGAACAGCCCGATGGCTTCTTGAATAAGCGGGTCCTCTTTGAATTTTTCGGATTGAGAATGCTCCGAAACCGATTCCTGCCTGCTGGGAAGACCCTCCTTTAGGGTGAGCCTCACACTCCAGTCTTTCCCGGTGATCTCGTGCAGCAATGTTTCAAGAAGTTTGCGATTAGCTTGTGTAGCCAAAATATCCATCATCGCTTTGTCGCCAGGCGCGAAACCGATCTGGAAATTGCGCCCGTCGATTCCGAGAACATGTGCGGCCGAAGCAGAATTGCGCACGAAAGCTTTTTGCCCCGGAATTTTTGCAAGAATCTTTTGCCACAGTTCATTCGCATCAGGTGAAGTTTCAGCTACGCGCGAGGGGGTCTCGCTGTAGCCGGGGTCGCTAACCCCGGCCTTCGCAGTGCGCGACTCCTCACGACCGCGGTCAGCCCGCGCGGCTACAGGTTGCGCGGACGGTCCCGCGCCCCCACCATTGCGAAGCTCGCCAAGTTTTTCGATTACCTCATCCAATGTTGCCTGTCCCAGGCTTTGGATAGCCTTGATAATTGCTACTTCGAGATGCAGCTTTTTGTTCGGAGCCCACTTCATGCGGCCTTCTGCGGCGGCAAATTGATCAAGCAATTCAAGCAAATGGCCGGTCGTGACCAGCTCGGCATGCCTCGCGAGTGACGTTTGCACATCAGGCTCGACATCTTCCTTAAGCGCATCAGGCTTTGCCTTGAATACGAGGAGATCACGCAGGTAAGCGATCAAGTCCGACATAAGCCGCATCATGTCCTTGCCGGCGTCGCTCTGCTGATGCAGCAGATCGATCGCGCCCGGAGTCTCACCGCGCAAAATCCGTCCTGTCAGATCGGCAACTGTTTGTTCGCTTGTGAATCCGAAAACATCGAGCACATCGTTCTCACTGATTTTCTCCCCGCAAAATGCAACCAGCTGATCGAGCATCGATTCCGCGTCGCGCAAGCCACCCTCTGCGCCGCGTGCAATCGCATGTGCAGCCGCGGGCTCCAGCGCGATGTTCTCGTTTCCCGCAATAAATTGCAGATGTTTCGCGATCAGGTTCGCCGGAATGCGGTGGAGATCAAACCGCTGGCACCGACTCAGAATGGTTGGGAGAACTTTCTGCGGCTCAGTGGTCGCGAAGATGAACTTCACATGCTCGGGCGGCTCCTCGAGGGTCTTTAGAAGCGCATTGAACGCCGCTGAGGAAAGCATGTGCACTTCATCGATCAGATAAATCTTGTAACGGCCCTTGGCCGTCGCGTATCGAACGTTCTCGCGCAGTTGTCGTACATCTTCCACGCTGTTGTTGCTGGCACCGTCAATCTCGATCACGTCGAGGCTATTGCCGCCGGCAATCTCGCGGCAATTGTCGCATTCACCACATGGCGTGATGGTAGGTCCTTTTACGCAATTGAGTGACTTCGCCAGAATCCGTGCCGTCGATGTCTTGCCAACACCGCGTGGGCCAACAAACAGATACGCATGGGCGAGGCGGTTTTGCGCCACAGCATTCTTCAACGTACGCGAGACATGCGCCTGCCCGACCAGATCGTCGAACGTTTGGGGTCGATATTTTCTGGCGAAAACCTCGTAACTCACACGCTTAACCTAATAGAAAAGTTGATGGTTGGTAGCTGATAGTTGATGGATCGAAAATGAAATCGAAAAGCTTAACCCCCGTTGTGCTCCTGCTCGTGCTCGCAATCGTGCTCGATTCTTCAGCACGTGAGCCGCAGAAATCTCCGCCACCGAGACCAGCCATCGTAAGCAAGATCGTTCGCGCTCGCGATCTGGGAATTCCGTTTGAAGGAACCCCTGGAAAGTTCAATGCGATCACCGACGTCCCTGGTGTTGAAGTCGGCTACACAACGTTGATCAGCGGCGAAGGAAAACTTAAGGTCGGTAAAGGGCCGGTGCGCACCGGTGTTACTGCGATCCTTCCGCGCGGGCACGCTTCGTTGAATGATCCGGTTTACGCCGGATTCTTTAGCTTAAATGGCAACGGCGAAATGACTGGCACAGCGTGGGTTGATGAGAGCGGATTTCTCGAAGGGCCGATTGTCATCACAAACACACATAGCGTTGGAGTGGCGCGCGACGCAGTCATCGCCTGGCGGATTAATCACGGTGCAGCAGACAAGACCGGCTACTGGTGGAGTCTGCCTGTAGTTGCCGAGACATGGGACGGCTGGCTTAACGACATCAATGGTTTTCACGTGAAGCCGGCGGATGTCTGGCATGCTCTCGATAGCGCGCATGGCGGCGCGCTAGAGGAGGGGAGCGTGGGCGGCGGAACAGGAATGATCTGTTACGAGTTCAAAGGTGGAAACGGGACCGCCTCGCGTAAAGTCGAGATTCGTCCAGAAGGCGCCGACAAAAACAGTTCACCGCAAAGTTTTATCGTCGGCGTGTTTCTACAGGCAAATTTCGGTCGACGCCCACAACTCACGATAGCTGGCGTCCCGGTCGGCAAAGAAATTCCCGGTGACGTCTATAAACAAGAAAGCGGCTCGTGCATCGCTGTAGTTGCAACTGACGCACCGCTACTGCCAAACCAGCTGAAGCGGCTCGCGCGCCGGGTGTCGCTCGGGCTCGCTCGGACCGGAACAATTTCCGGGAACGGCTCCGGTGATTTGTTCATCGCGTTTTCAACAGCGAATCCGAACGTCGTCAATCCGGATCAAGTTACACATCAAGTGCAAACAGTTCCCAATGATCTGATGGATCCGATTTTTGCCGGAGTCGTTCAGGCGACTGAAGAAGCGGCCGTGAACGCGTTAGTTGATAACAACTCTATGACCGGACGCGACAATCATCGGGTCGAAGCGCTGCCGCACGATCGCCTTGGCCAAATCATGAATCGTCGCCGCTGAAAACTGCGTAGCACAGGCATCTTGCCTGTGGGGCAATCGGGCGTCTCGCCTGGTTTACTGCTTCTCTTTGGCAGCCAGGATGCCCGCCAGCCTCACAGCCAAGATGGCTGTGCTCCTCCTCCTGACGGCTGCAACTAGATCATCATGATCAACACCGGCACAATCTTCGTCGCAGCTATCTCGAGAATATGGAGGGTTAACTTCTCAGCGCGTTCCTGCGACTGCGCTGGCTGGCTGTCGACGAAAACTCGGAGATCGCGTTTTTGATTTTCTACGAAGAAATTGAAGTCTTCCTTATCGATCTTTTTCTGCTTCAAAAGAACCAGGCGCTCTTCAAGTTCCTGGGCGTTTTGGCGGATTAGCTCGCTCGTGTCGCCTTTCGCTTGCGCGAGTAAATCCTGAAATTCTTTCATCGAAGCCGCGACCGATTCATCAGTGACCTGATCGAGCGCTGAGTCGAGTTCTGATCTCTTCCTGGAAGATTTCTTGCGCTTAGTTTTACCGGCCGAGGGCATGATCGTAGATCTTGTTAACATCCTTTTTCATCTCGCTTGCCAGCGCCGGAGTGACTTTGCCGCGGCTTGCTTTGCTTCGCAGATGCGCGGCATCCGCATCGAATTGTCCTTTAAGATCGACGAGAACCGGACGCCGGGCCGTGAATTTTTCATCGGCAATGGCCTTCTGAAAGTTCGCATTGCCTTCGTTTACCTTGGCGTCGAACGCGGCAGCATTGAAACGTTTACCGGGTACGGCGAACTGGTCGATGAACGCGAGTTCAAAATTCCGCAGGCTTTCAATTTCTGCATCGCTTCCTGTCTTGCTGAAAGTTGCAGTGCCACAATTCGCGAGGGCAATTGCCGCAGCGACAAGGAAAATATTCCGAACAAAGAGGTTGTTCGCGATATTTGAGTTCATAAAGGCCGAGGTCGTTAGGCGTAAATCTTGCGCCCGCGCGCTTCCACATGTCAAGGTGGAAGACAGGCATCTTGCCTGTCATGGCAGACGGGCCTCTGGCCTGTCGAATTGTTTTTTGGCCGGCGGGTTCAAATATCCGACAGGCTCGGAAGCCTGTCTTCCGGTTCATTTCCTTGCCTGCTGCAGCACGGCCCTTTGCTCTCGACATTGGCAATGTGTTGCGAGTCCTCGACGAGGATCTGTGCGAATCCAAATGTTCTAGCTTTCGGAGTTCACTTCGCATATCACGCGGGCGTAGCTTAATGGTGAAGCCCAGTTTCCAAGCTGGCGGCGCAGGTTCGATTTCTCGTTGCCCGCGCACTTACCCATGAAAACCAGGCTGAAATTGCCCGTCTAAATCGGAAAGTCAGAACGAAAAGTCAGAAAACGTCCACTCATTTACGCGCTTGTCCGCCAATGCCCTGAACAGGGAATCTGAGCATCTAGGTAGAAGTGTTGCTGCCACCGGTATG
>Ga0209378_1003118_pt1 | contig 11286 bp, 11 predicted proteins | sample GraSoiAngelo_156_FD_186170 | JGI IMG/M metagenome (GOLD analysis project Ga0209378, IMG submission 186170) | Grasslands soil microbial communities from the Angelo Coastal Reserve, California, USA - 14_1009_13_40cm (SPAdes) (version 2) | ecosystem: Environmental > Terrestrial > Soil > Grasslands ... | reverse complement strand
CTGCTGCTGCTCCTCGTGCGCGACCCCGCTTCCGGCGAGCGCGCGATAGCGGGAGGCCGCGTCGAGACCCGGCACCCCCGCCGCCGCGTCGAAGGCCTCGAGGGCCGCCGCCGGCTGCTTCAGCTTGAGCTCCGCATCGCCGACCAGGAGAAGCGCCCCGGCCCGGAGGTCGGGGTCCTCGCTCCGGGCGAGCGCGCGCCCCTGCGTCAGGGCGTCGGCGTACTTCTTGGCCTTCAACAGGGCCGTCGCCTGGTCGAGCCCGGCCAGCTCGCCCAGGCGGCGCTGCTGGGCCTGCACCGCGCCCACGCGGTCGCGCGCCCACTGCTGGAGCGCCGCGTCCGGGCTCCCCTCCGCCACCTCCGCGTAGAGCGCGAGCGCGGCGTCGAGCTTCCGCTGCTCCTCCTCCGCCACCGCGCTCCCCGCCAGCGCCCGGTACCGGAGTGCCGCGTCCACGCCGGGCGCCGTCACCGTCTTGAAGACGTCGAGGGAACCCGCGTAGTCCTTCAGCTTGAGCTTCGCCTCCCCGACCACCAGCGCGGCTTCGGCCTGGAGCTCGGGCGTCTTGGCCGCGGCCGACGCGAGCGCGACCGCGTCCTGGTACTTTTCCCGCGTGTACGCGAGGCGCGCGAGGTCGAGGGCGGCCCGCTGCGCGAGCGCGTGGTCCGGAAACGCCTGCCGGAGCCGCTTCCACGCTGCCTCCTGGTCCTGCGGCCGGCCGAGCTGGCCCGCCAGCAGTCCCGCATCGTAGAGGTCTTCGGCCGCGGGGGACGAATCGGCCAGGAGCGCCCGGTACTGCGCCGCCAGCTCCCCATTGTCTCCGAGCCTCGCGACGGCCTCCGTGAGCTTGCGGCGCGCGGACGCCGCCAGCTCGCTCGAGGGGCTGCGCGCGAGGAACGCGCGGAGGTGCTTGACCCCGTCGGCGGTCTGGCCCGTCGCCAGCTCCGCCCAGCCGAGCAGGTACTGGGCGTCGCCCAGGTGCTCGTGGGTCGGATATTTCGTCACAAACCCCTGGAGGGCCGGCACCGCCTCTTCGTAGCGCTTGGCGTCGACGAGCGTGCGGGCGAGCGTGAACGTCGCGTCCCCCGCCAGCGGGTGCCCCGGCCACTTCTCCAGAAATTGCCGGAACCCCTGAATCGCCGGCTCGAGCCGCTTCTGCTCCAACTCCAGCCAGGCCAGCCCGTACACCGTATCCGGCACCAGCGGCGACCCCGCGTCCCCCCGGAGCACGGCCTCGTACGCCGCCCGCGCCTCCCCGTGCCGCTTCAGCCGAAACAGCGTCTCCGCCTCCCAGTACCGCGCCTCTTGCGACCGCCCCGGCGCCGGCACGAGCTTCGCCGCCCGCCGAAACGCCTCCAACCCCCCCTCCAGGTCCCCCGCCCCGAGCCGCGCCTTGCCCAGCGCCAGGACCGCCTCCCGCGCCCACTGCTGGAGTGCGGCGTCCGCGCCTCCCTGCGCCACTTCCTCGTACAGCGCGAGCGCCTCCCGCCACTGCTGCTGCTCCTCCCGCGCCACCGCGCTCCCCGCCAGCGCCCGGTACCGGAGCCCTCCGTCCACCCCCGGCAGCGCCGCCACCGCCTTGAACGCCTCCAGCGCCCGCGCGTAGTCCTTCAGCTTGAGCGCCGCCTCCCCGAGCAGGAGGGAGGCGTCGGCCCGGAGCTCGTCGTTCTTCGCCGCCGCCGCGGCCAGCGCGAGGGCGCTGTCCCAGCGCTCGGCCGCGTAGGCCGACTTCGCGAGCTCGAAGGCGGCCCGCTGCGCGAGCAGGTCGTCCGGGAACTCCTGCCGGAGCCGCGTCCACGCCGCCTCCTGGTCCTCCGGCCGGCCGAGCCGGACCGCGATCTGGCCGGCCGCGTAGAGGCCGTGCGGCGTGGCTCGAGGCGCCGTCATCAGGGAGCGGTACTCCGTCTCGAGCTCGCCCCGGTCGCCCGACCGCAGCACCGCCTCGGCGAGCTGCCGGCGTGCCGTCTCCGCGAGTTCGTGGGTCGGGTGGGCGGTGACGAACGCGCGCAGCGCCGGGATGGCCTCGGCGGTCTGTTCCGCCGTGAGCCGTGTCCAGCCGAGCAGGTACTGCGCCTCGGGCTCCTGGGGGCTCTTGGGGAACTTGGCCCCGAACGCCGAGAGGAGCGGCAGGGCCTCCTCGTACCGCTTGAGGTCGACGAGCGTGCGCGCGAGCGCGAAGGTGGCCGCGGGCGCCAGCGGGCTGTCCGGCCACGCCTCCAGGACGTCGCGGAAGCTCTTGATCGCGGGCTCGAGGTGCTTCTGCTCGAGCTGCGCCCAGGCCCGGCCGTACATCGTGTCGGCCGCGAACGGCAGCTTGGGATCCTTCTCGAGCACGACCTGGAGCGCCCGGTCGTACGCCGTCTCGGCTTCCGCGTAGCGTTTGAGGCGAAAGAGCGTCTCGGCTTCCCAGAACTTCGCCTCGCCCGGCCTCCCCGACGGCTCCTTGAGCCCGAGGACCCGGCGGAACGCGTCGAGGGCGGGGGCGAGGTCCTGCTGGGCGAAGCGCGCCTTGCCGAGCAGGAGCCAGGCGTCGCCCGCACGCCGGTCGTCGGGATACTTGGCGACGAACTCCTCGAGCACCCGGCGCGCCGTCGGGTAGAGCTTATCGTCGAACGCGCTCGTGCCGACGCGCCACAGGCGGTCGGAGTCCTCGAGGGCGGTCGCGAGCGGTGCCCGCACGAGGAGGAGCGTGGAAAGCGTCAGGACCACAATCAGCAATAGCCGACGCCGCACACGGTCATCCTAGCACGAGTTCGCGCGCCGGGACGCCGTCCCGTGTATCCTGACGGAGATCCCGGTGCGGCTCTGTATCTTCGACCTCGACCATACGCTCGTCGCCTCGTCGCTCGACCTCGCCGCGATGGCGGTCGACATGCGGACGCTCATCGAGCGCGAGCTCGGCCCGCTCCCCGAGCGCCCGGAGCGCTACGAGTCTGGGCGCTCGCCCTCGCGCGCGCGCAGCGGGCGATGGCCGCCGCCGCGCTCGAGCCCGGCGCCCTCGAGGCGGTCACGGGCGCGCGCGCGCGCGGCTTCGCCACGGCCGTGTGGACGAACAACGCGCGAGTCTGCACGGTCCGCGTGCTCGCGGAGCTCGCGCTCGCGCCCCACTTCGACCTCGTCATCACGCGCGACGACTTCCGGCGGCTCAAGCCCGACCCCGACGGTTACCGCGTCATCCGCGCGCGGCTGCCACGGCTCACGGAGGCGGTCGTCGTCGGCGACTCCTGGGTCGACGGGCTGGCCGCGCGCGCGGCGGGGCTCCCCTTCATCGCCTACCGGGCCGACGAGGGGGAGCTCGCCCGCCACGGCGTGGTCCCGCGCGCCCGGCTCACGGCGCTGTCCGACCTCCCGCCGCTGCTCGACGCGGGCGCCTGAGCGGGCCCCGGGCCGTATAATCGGTCAGTGGATCTGTTCGAATCGGAGCGCTCCGCCGCCGCCCCCGCGCCGCTCGCCGACCGGATGCGCCCGGCCGCGCTCGCCGAGGTCGTGGGCCAGGAGCACCTGCTCGGCGCGGGCAAGGTGCTGCGGCGGGCGCTCGAGGCTGGCGAGCTGCACTCGATGATCCTGTGGGGGCCGCCCGGCTCAGGCAAGACGACGCTGGCGCGGCTGATGGCGCGGGTGGCCGGCGCCGGGTTCGTCGCCTTCTCGCCGTCCTCTCGGGCGTCAAGGAGATCCGCGCCGTCCTCACCGACGCGGAGACGGCGCGGGCCCGGCGGGGCGCCCGCACGATCCTCTTCGTCGACGAGATCCACCGCTTCAACCGCGCCCAGCAGGACGCGTTCCTGCCCCACGTCGAGATGGGCACGATCATCCTGGTCGGCGCCACGACCGAAAACCCCTCCTTCGAGGTCAACTCGGCGCTCCTCTCGCGCTGCCGGGTCTACGTGCTGCACGCCCTCGGCGAGGCCGAGCTGCTGGCGCTCCTGCGCCGCGCCCTCGCCGACAGCGAGCGCGGCCTCGCCGGCCTCGGGCCGGCCGTGAGCGACGAAGCGCTCGGGCTCATCGCGGGCCTCGCCAACGGCGACGCGCGCGCGGCGCTCAACGTCCTCGAACTCGCGGTCGTGCTGTCGACGGCGGACGCGGGCGGCCGGCGCGTCGTCACCGAGACCACGGTCCGCGAGGCGGCCCAGCAGCGCGCGCTCCTCTACGACAAGAGCGGCGAGGCGCACTACAACCTGATCTCGGCGCTCCACAAGTCGCTCCGCGACTCCGACCCCGACGCCGCTCTCTACTGGCTCGCCCGCATGCTCGAGTCGGGCGAGGACCCGCTCTACCTCGCCCGGCGACTGGTGCGCTTCGCCTCCGAGGACGTCGGCAACGCCGACCCCGCCGCGCTCACGCTCGCGCTGGCCGCCAAGGACGCCTACCACTTCCTCGGCTCGCCCGAAGGCGAGCTGGCCCTCGCCCAGGCCGCGCTCTACCTCGCGGTGGCGCCGAAGTCGAACGCGGTCTACACGGCGTTCGGCGAGGCCCAGCAGGACGTCCGCGAGCGCCCCGCCGAGCCGGTGCCGCTCCACATCCGCAACGCGCCGACCCGCCTCATGCAGGACCTCGGCTACGGCCGGGGCTACCAGTACGCCCACGACGCGCCGGACGCGCGCGTCGAGCAGGAGCACCTCCCCGAGGCCCTCCGCGGGCGGCACTATTACCGACCGAGCGACCGCGGGGCCGAGGCCGACATCGGCCGCCGCCTGGCCGACTGGCGCCGCTGGCGGGCGGCGCGGGCGCGGTAGAATAGCGGGGGATGGCCCTCCGCGTCGGGGTGATCTTCGGCGGCCGGTCGGGCGAGCACGAGGTGTCGTTGGCGTCGGCCGCGTCGGTGATGAGGGCGCTCGCGGAGGCCGGCCACCAGGTCGTCCCCGTCGGCATCGCGCGCGACGGCCGCTGGCTCACCGGGGGCGACCCGCTCGGCACGCTCGCCGCGGAGGCGCGCGTGGCCCTGCCCGCGGCCGACGCGACCGGTTCCGTCAAGAAGGCGCTGGTCGAGCGCGCCGGCTCGGCGCCCGTCGCCGGCGCCCCGCTCGCCCGCCTGGAAGCGGCCGGCGCCTTTCCCGCCGGCCTCCGCCGCGAGGTCGACGTCGTGTTCATCATGCTCCACGGCCCGTACGGCGAGGACGGGACGATCCAGAGCGTGCTCGAGCTCGCGGACCTCCCCTACGTCGGCGCCGGCGTGACGGCCTCCGCCGTCGGGATGGACAAGGCGGCGATGAAAGGCCTCTTCCGCGCGCACGGTCTGCCCGTCGTCGAGCACGCGGTCGTGCTCCGCCGCGAGTGGCGGGTCCGGCCGGCCGCGGTGGCGGCGCGAATCGCCACGGCGCCGGGTTTCCCCTGCTTCGTGAAGCCCTCGAACCTCGGCTCGAGCGTCGGCATCAGCAAGGTCCGCACGGCGGCCGACCTCCCGGCCGCGATGGACGAGGCTGCGCGCCACGACCGCAAGCTCCTGGTCGAGCGGGCGGTCGTCGGCAGGGAGATCGAGGTGAGCGTGCTCGGCAACGACGAGCCGCGCGCCTCCCTGCCGGGCGAGATCCTCTACGCGGGCGAGTGGTACGACTACGAGACGAAGTACGCGGAGGGACAGGCCACGCTCCGCGTCCCCGCGCCCCTCGCCCCGGAGCTCGAACGCCGCTTCCGGGAGCTCGCCCTCGCCGCCTTCCGCGCGATCGACGCGGCGGGCATGGCCCGCGTCGACTTCTTCCTGGAGGGCGACCGGATCCTGGTGAACGAGATCAACACGATCCCCGGCTTCACGAGCACGAGCGTCTACGCGCGGCTCTGGGAAGCCTCGGGGCTTTCCTACGCGGAGCTGGTCTCGCGGCTGCTCGACCTCGCCCTCGAGCGCCACCGCGACCGCCCCGGTTCGGCGTGATCCGCGCGGCGCGAGGCCGGTCGGCGGTCGCTGACGGCCGGGCGCGCCGCGGACGGCCCGGGATCCCGGGGGCCGCGCCGCGCGGGGGACCGGACGGGGACGGCGCGACGGCCCGCGTCGACGTGCCACGCGGCGCGCACGCGGTCGCGGGCGGCGCCCTGGCCTCCCCACGGCAGCGCCGACGGGGTCCGACCGGGGGCGCCACCACGTGAGAATCGCCATCACGGGCGGCGGCACGGGCGGCCACACGAGCGCGGGGCTCGCCGTCGCGTCGGCCCTCGCCGAGCGGGGCGTCGAGTGCGTGTGGATCGGCAGCCGCCACGGGATCGAGGCGGCGCGGGTCCCCGAGCGCGGGATCCCGCTCTACGCGATCCCGACGGGCAAGCTCCGCCGCTACTGGTCGTGGCAGAACCTGACCGACCTCGCGCTCCGAGTCCCCGCGGGGACCTGGCAGGCCTTCCGGCTGCTCGGCCGACTCCGGCCTCAGGCCGTCTTCGCGACGGGCGGCTTCGTCGCCGTCCCCGTCGTCCTCGCGGCGGCGGTCCGGCGAGTGCCGGTCGTGATCCACGAGCAGACGGCCGTCCCCGGCCTCGCCACCCGGCTCACCGCGCGCTTCGCGCGGCGCGTCGCCCTCACCTTCGCCGGCTCCGGTCTGGGCTTGCCGGCGGAGCGGTGCGTCGTGACCGGCAACCCCCTCCGCGAGGAGCTGCGCGACGGCGCGCGCGAGCGCGCCCTCGACCGGTTCCAGCTCGACGCCGCCGCGCCGCTCGTCTACGTCACGGGCGGCGTCCAGGGCGCCCACCGGCTGAACCGCGTCGTGGGCGCGGCGCTGCCCGGCCTGCTCGAGGCGGCGCAGATCATCCACCAATGCGGCGACAACCAGACGACGGGCGACCGGGGCTGGCTCGAGGCACGCCGCACGGCCTTGCCGCCGGCGCTCCGCGCGCGCTATCGCGTGGTGCCCTACGTGGGCACCGAGCTCGCCGACGTCTTCGCCGCCGCCCAGCTCGTGGTCAGCCGCGCGGGCGCGGGCACCGTCAACGAGTGCTGCCAGCTCGGCCTCCCCGCCCTCTACGTCCCCCTGCCCGGCGCCCGCGGCGACGAGCAGACCGCCAACGCCCGGCTCGTGGAGGCCGCCGGCGGCTGCGTGGTGCTGCCGGAGCCGGCGCTGACGGCCGAGCGTCTCGTGGCGACGGTCCGGCCGCTCCTCGCCGCGCCGGCGCGTCTCAAGGAGATGGGGGAGCGCGCCCGCACGCTGGCCCGACCCGACGCGGCCCGCCGGATCGCGGAGCTCTGCCTTCAGGTCGCGCACGGCGGGCGTCCGTGAAGGTCGAACCGGAGCGGGCAGCCCCGGCACCGCGGCACCGGACGGCAGTGCCGCTTGCCGACGGCGACCAGCAGCGCGTGGTACTCGTTGAAGAGCCCGGGATCGGCCGGCAGGTGCGCCTCGACGAGCGCCCGCACCGCCTCGGCGGAGGTGCCGGGCGCGATCAGCCGGTGGCGCGCGAGCACGCGCCGAGCGTAGGCGTCCACGACGAAGACCGGCCGGCGGCCCGCGTAGAGGAGGATCGCGTCCGCCGTCTCGGGGCCGAGCCCGGGCACCGCCAAGAGCGCCGCCCGCAGGCCGCCGAGCTCCGCGGACCGGAGCCCCGCCATGCGACCGCCGAGGCGACCGAGCACGAAGTCCACGAACGCGCGCAGGCGCCTGGCCTTGACCCGGAAGGTCCCGGCCGGGCGGATGAGCCGCGCGAGCGAGGCCGGGGCCAGGGCCGCCAGCCGGCGGGGCGCGAGGAGCCGGCGCGCCCGGAGCGCTCGGAGCGCCCGCTCGACGTTGGTCCACGCCGCGTGCTGGGTCAAGATCGCGCCCACGGCGATCTCGAACCGCGTTCGGCCCGGCCACCAGCGCTGCGGCCCGAAGCGCCGCTCGAGCGCCGCGTAGAGCCGCAGCAGGCGCGCCCGGAGCGGGTCGCGCGGCGACCCCGGGCGGCGGCCTAGGGGAGGGACGGAGGTGGTGCTCGGCCTCATCCTTCTGCAGAGTCTGACGATCGCGGTGAGCGGGCCGCCGACCTCACCCGAGTATCTCCCGCTCCGGCTCGCGGAGGCCGAGGGGTATTTCGCCGACGCCGGCCTCGCCGTCACGCTCCGGTCGACGCGCGCCGACGCCGGCGCGGCCGAGGCGCTCGCGCAGCAGCAGGCCGACCTGGCGGCGACCTCGGTGGAGGCGGCCCTCCGCTTCGGCATGGCCAAGACCGGCGACGCGCCCCACATCGTGTTCGGCCTCACCGCGGCGCCGCCGGCCGTCCTGGCGGTGCCGGCCTCCCTCGGGCCGACGACGCGCTCGGTCCGAGACCTCGCCGGCAGCGCGGTCGGGATCTCGAGCCCCGGCGCGCCCGAGCAGACCTGGTTCCTCGCGCTCCTGGCGCGCGCCGAGCTTCGCGTGTCCCAGGTGAGCCTGCTGAGTTACGGCGAGCGGGCGCTCGCCGAGGCGCTGGCCCACGGGCAGCTGCGCGCGGGGCTCGTCGACGATCCGCTGGCGAGCCGGCTCTTGGCCGACGGCACGGTGACGGCGCTGGCCGACTTCCGGGACCCCGACGCGAGCGCGCGGGCCCTCGGGCGGCCGACCGTGCACGCGGCCGTCTTCGAGTCCGCCCGCCGCCGCCTCCCCGACGCCCAGCTCGAGGCCCTCGCCCAGGCCCTCCTGCGCGCCGTCGCCCGGCTCGAGACGGCGAGCGCGGAGGAGCTCGTGGAACGGCTGCCCCGCCAGGCGGTCGGGCTGCCGGACGACTTCGCCGTCCGCCTGGCGGGCAGCCGCACGCTCTACCTTCCGCAGGGCCTCGTCGAGCCCCCGGCCCTCGAGGCGACGATCGCCATGGTCCGCGAGTACGTCCCCCTCCCGAAGGTCCTTCGCGGCGCCCGCGTCACCGAGATGCTCCGCCTCGGGCCGCTCCGCCACCTGCTCACCCCCGGGGGAGCACGCTGACGCCGAACGACTCGAGGAGTGCGCGCGTGGTCGTGAGCGGCAGCCCGACGACGTTCGTGTAGCACCCCGCCACGGCCGCGACGAGTCGTCCGCCGCCCGCCTGGACCGCGTAGGCCCCCGCCGCGTCGAGCGGCTCGCCCGTCCTGACGTAGGCCTCGATCTCCGCGTCCGAGTAGTCGCGCATCGTCACCTGGGTGCGGACGACCGCCGTCCGTTCGCGGCGCGCGCGGGCGCGGACGACCGCGACGCCGGTCAGGACCTCGTGCCGCCGGTCGCGGAGGCGGCGCAGCATCCGGACCGCCTCCGCCGCCCCGTCGGGCTTTCCCAGGATCTCTCCGTCGACGGCGACGAGCGTGTCCGCGCCGAGGACGACGGCGTCGGGGACCCCGCCGGCGACGGCGCGGGCCTTGGCCAGCGCGAGCGCCACGACGACATCGGCGGGGGGTCCCGGGGGCGGAGCCTCGTCGATCGCGCTCGGCAGGATCCGGAACCCGCGGCAGATCTGGCCGAGCAGCTCCCGGCGCCGCGGCGACGCCGACGCGAGCACGAGCTCCAGACGCGGAGGGCTAGAGTCGGCGGAGCGCGAGGGCGGCGATGACAACGCCGATCAGCCCGACCAGGTTCACCTTGAGGGAAAAGCCGAGCGTCAGGGAGACAAAGCGGAGGTCGAGGGTGGCCGGGGTCGTGAGCCCGATCGTGGGGCCCCGGGTCAAGACGTCCTGGGCCCAGCCCTCCCGGAACAGCGCCCCGAGCAGCTCGCCCAGGAGAGAGCCGACGACCAGGCCGGCGACGACGACGAGAAGGATCAGCCCGACCCCGCGCTGGGCCGGCACCTAGCCGACGATCAGGGGGTGCCGGTCGGTGATGATCCGGTCCTGCCGCGCGATCGCCTCGCTCAGGAACTTCGGGAGGTTGAACGAGTGCAGGTGGGCCGCCCCCCCCCAGTACTCGACCGGGCCCCGGACCCGCTCGGCCAGGAGCCGGTCGATCGTCTCGAGGGACTGCCGCCGGGGATCGCCGCCCTTCGAGGCGAGCATGAAACCCCACGGGGTGCCGAAGCACGACACGAACGCCTGGTAGCCGGCCACGACGGGGAACACCTCCCGCAGGGTCCGGTGGACGGCCGAGAAGAACAGCGTCTCGCCGACCTTGGTCATCCCCGCCTGCATCGTCATGGCGCCGCTGGCCGTGAGCCGATCCCGGAGCAGCAGGTAGAACTCCTTCGTGAAGAGCAGGCACGCCGGGCCCTCCTCCAAGGGCTCGACGAGATCGACGACGATGAGGTCAAAGCGCTCGTCGGTCCGCTCCAGGTAGGCGCGGGCGTCCTCGTGGCGGAGTTCGGTCCGGGAGTCGTCGAACGCGCCTCGGTGCATTTCGGGCAGATGCTGGCGGCAGAGGGCGACGACCTCGTCGTCGATGTCGACCATGACCGCGCGCTGGATCGAGGGGCACTTGAGGATCTCGCGGAGCGTGGCCCCCTCGCCGCCCCCGATCACGAGGGCCCGGGTGGGCGGCGCGTCGACGGCCAGGAGGCCCGGATGGACCAGCGCCTCGTGGTAGACGAACTCGTCAGCCGCGCTGCTCTGGATCCGCCCGTCGAGCACGAGACACTTGCCGTACGAGGCGGTCTCCATGATTTCCACCTGCTGGAACTTCGTGCGGGCCGAGACGATCGTCCGGACGATGGCGTGCATATGGCCTTCGACCGGCGTGGTGGTTTCGAAGAACCACTTGTAGCTCTGCGGGTTGATCAACCCCTTCAGGCCCGGGCCACGGCGACGGTCCGGTTGGACAGGAGCCCGCCCGCCTGCAGGAACATCCCCCGCTGCATCTCGACCACGGAGGCGCGCTCGGCGGCGAATTGCTCGACCAGGTAGCTGGCGGCGACCTCGGGTTTCAGCACGTCCCCGCAGGAGAAGATGTCGACCGCCGCGTAGCGGTATTCGGGCCAGGTGTGGATCGAGAGGTGGGATTCGGCGATGACGACGACGCCGCTGATCCCGAACGGGTTGAACTCGTGGAACACGACGTCGACGATGGTGGCCTGCGCCCGCCGGGCGGCTTCTACGAGCGCGCCCTTCACGGCTTCCAGGCTGTCGATGGCATCGGGAGCGCAATCAAACAACTCCAGAAGCAGATGTCGTCCCAGGGCGTTCAATCCCGTCGCCTCCCCTTTCGGCGCCTGCGCCATCTACCGCACCTCTCCTTGGCGACACACGGTAGCGTCGCCCTCCCACTTCCTCTCACTGCGCTCGTCCAGCCGCGTCGCGGCTGCGAAAAGAATTTCTGAGTAAAACTTCCTCACAGTAGGGTCAGAATTTTTCGATTGCAAGGAAATAATGCGGCTTTCCGACCGCTTCGGCGCCGGGAGTCGGGCAAAATTCCGCTTGCATTCGGTCGACCACCGGCTACAGTGAGCCAGGAGAATGAGACGGGCGCGGCG
>Ga0209378_1003110_pt1 | contig 11299 bp, 7 predicted proteins | sample GraSoiAngelo_156_FD_186170 | JGI IMG/M metagenome (GOLD analysis project Ga0209378, IMG submission 186170) | Grasslands soil microbial communities from the Angelo Coastal Reserve, California, USA - 14_1009_13_40cm (SPAdes) (version 2) | ecosystem: Environmental > Terrestrial > Soil > Grasslands ... | reverse complement strand
CGGTTTGCTGCGCGCGTCAGGTTTCGCGGAGGTCCATGTCGAGCCGTTCGATTTCCTGCATCCGGCCCTGCCCAAAGGCTTCGCACGCCGTTTCGCGCCGCTGGCCGAGAAGCTGGAAAAAATCCCCGGCCTACGCCAGATCGCGGGCAGCCTTTTGATCAGCGCGCAGAAGCCGTAGTCCTCCCCCCAGGAGCCCGGCGGGGCAAGGGCTTTCCGGGACCAGGGTGCACGCCAACCCGGCGGCTCCCGGAATGATAAAAGCGGGCTTGACTGTTTTTATCTTTGGCGCTAGGGTGTGCGCATGGTGACCAGGGCGGCTCCGGGCGGTCGCCGCACCCGCCGCCGGCGGAGCCAGGAGGAGCGCCGGGAAGCGACCCGCGGGGCGGTGCTCGACGCCACCGTGGAGTGCCTGGCCGAGCGCGGCTACGCGGGGACGACCACCACGCGCATCGCGCGCCGCGCCCGCGTCTCACGCGGCGCCCTCCTGCACTACTACGCCTCGAAGATCGAGCTCCTCACGAGCGCCATCGAGCACATCCTCCGGCGCCGCGAGCAGGAGTTCCGGGCGGCGTTCGTCGCGCTGCCCGCCGACGCCGACCGGCGGGCGGCGGCGATCGACATCCTGTGGAGGATGGTCTCGGGCTCGACCTTCTACGCCTGGCTCGAGCTCGTGGTCGCCGCGCGCAGCGATCGCCAGCTCCTGCGCGAGGTGTCCCGGATCACGACGCAGTTCACCGACACCGTGATCGCCACCTACCGCGAGCTGTTTGCCGAAGCCGCCGCGCCGAACGTGCGCTTCGACCTCGTCCCGGCGTTCACGTTCGCGTTTCTCCAGGGCCTCGCCCTCGATCGCATCGCCATCGCGGACGACCAGCGCGTGAGCGAGCTGATCGCCGTGCTGAAGGATCTGGCCGCCGTCGTGCTCGGTCCCAACCCGCGTCCCCCGGGCGCGTAGAGAGAGGAGGAATCATGTCCCTTCAGGTCGCCGCCGTCGAACCCCACGTGTTCGTGCCGGAGGAGGAGCGACCGGCCGCACGCAAGGAGACCTTTCGGCAGCTGGTCTCGCGCCTGAGCCACCAGTCGGTCGTCAAGCACTTCGACGCCTATGCCGACATCGCCTGGGATGCGGAGGAGTTCCGCATCGATCCCCTCGATCCGCGCTGGGAGCTCGCCGCGGACGACGTGCTCGGGGGCAGCGCGTGGTACCGCGCCCAGCCGCTCGCGGTGCGCGCGCGGCTCGGTCTCCACCTGGTCGCCCACTTCATGAAGATCGGTCTCCAGTTCGAGGGCGTCCTCAAGCGGGGGCTCCTCGCCTTTGCCGCCTCGCTCCCCAACCGCTCGCCCGAGTTTCGCTACGTCTATCACGAGATCATCGAGGAGGCGCAGCACGCGCTCATGTTCCAGGAGTTCGTGAACCGCTCGGGCTTCGACCTCCGCGGGCTCACCGGCGTCCACCGCTTCCTCGCCGGCCGGGTGCCGAGGCTCGCGACGGTCTTCCCCGAGCTCTTCTTCGTCTTCGTCCTGGGCGGCGAGGATCCCATCGATCACGTGCAGCGCCGGGCGCTCCGCCGCGACCAGCCGGTGCACCCTCTGCTCCGGCGGATCATGCAGATCCACGTGACCGAGGAGGCGCGTCACCTCTGCTTCGCGCGCCACTACCTGAAGGAGCACGTTCCGCACCTCGGACGGGCCCGCCGCGCCGCGCTCGCCGTCGGCGCGCCGGTCGTGCTGAGCGTCATGGCCCAGCTCATGATGCGGCCGTCGCCGGCGATCATCCGCGCGTACCGCATCCCGCGGCAGGTCATCGACGAGGTCTACGTCCGCAACCCCCGCCACCGGGCGGACACGCTCGAGGCGCTCGACAAGGTCCGCACGCTCGCCAGCGAGCTCGGGCTGATCACACCCCGCACCCGGCGCCTCTGGCAGGCGCTCGGCATCTGGGCCGGGCACCCGTCGTCTTGACTCCCCCGGGGCTCGCGTAGGACTCTCACCGCCCGGTGCGGGTCCTCTTCTACTATCGCGGCATCGAGAACCTGGGCGTCGGCTACCTCATGTCGATGCTCAGGCACCACGGGCACGAGATCGACCTGATCTTCGACCCCGGCCTCGACGACAACCTCTTCCTGAAGGCCCCGCACCTCGCCTGGCTGAACCGCCACGAGGCGCTGCTCGAGCGCGCCGTCGCCTTCCGGCCGGACCTGATCGCGATGGGCTCGCTCACCAACCTCTGGCCCTTCTGCTCGACGATGGCCGCGAAGCTGAAGCAGCGGATCGGCGCGCCGATCATCGTGGGCGGCCACCACGCGCAGGCGCTCCCCGACTACATCCTGGAGAGCCCGCACGTCGACATGGTGTGCACCGGGGAGGGTGAGGTCGCGCTTCTCGCGCTGGTTCGCCGGATGGAGCGCGGCGAGGACTACACCACCATCCCGACCCTCTGGGTCAAGAAGGACGGCGCCGTCCACCGCAACGAGATGGGAGCGCTCGAGAACGACCTCGACCAGTTTCCCTTCCCGGAGAAGCAGCTCTGGTGGGAGTACGGCTGCTTCAAGGACAACCTCGAGATCTTCACGGGCCGCGGCTGCCCGTTCAAGTGCACGTTCTGCAACATCCACTACCAGCGGGAGATCTTCCGAGGGAAGGGCGACTTCCTCCGCAAGCGGTCGATCGCGAACGTCATGGCGGAGTTCAGGCAGAACCTGGCGCGCTACGACGTCAAGTTCGTCTCCGTCCACGACGACAACTTCACCACCGACCCGCACTGGGTGGAGGAGTTCTGCGAGGCGTACCGCAAAGAGGTGAACCTCCCCTGGTACTGTTTCGGCTACCCGACCACCATCAAGCCGCGGCTGGTGAAGGCGATGAAGGCCGCCAACTGCGCCACCATCTTCATGGGCGTCGACTCGGGCGACCCCGACGTGCGCCGCTACTACATGGAGCGGCCGATGCCCGACGAGCTCATCTTCCGCGCGGCCCGGCTCGTCAAGGACGCCGGCATCGGCCTCCAGGTCTCGTGCATCTACGGCAACCCGGGCGAGACGCCCGAGCAGATGATGAAGACGCTCCGCATGGTCGACGCGATCCGGCCGACGCAGTGCTCGGCGTACATCTTCTACCCGTTCCCGAAGACCAAGCTGCACGACATGGCCGTCCAGATGGGCTACCTCGACGCGGAGGGGCAGGAGAAGGTCCGCCGGGGCGTCTCCGGGTACCACCACGAGTCGATCCTGAAGCACCCCCACAAGGAGCTCGCCGAGACGCTCGCCAAGATCACGCCCGTCTACGCGCGCGCGCCCGAGGTGGTGAAGCCGTGGCTGCGCTGGATGATCGCGCGGCGCATGAAGCGCCTGGCGCTCTTCCTCTACATCGTGTTGATCCCGCTCACCTTCCCGTTCCTCGGTGTGGAGGGGATCAAGGTGACGCTCCGGATGGCGTGGCGGGCGCTCTGGCGGCGGGCGCCGCAGCCGTTGCCAGCGCCGCCGGTGCCCGAAGCCCGCGCGGCGTAGGGCCGCCGATCACCGCCGGGCCGACTCCCCGATCTCATTGTCAGCGCGGTCGGACGCGCAGGACCGTGCCGAGCCCCCGGCCGAGGCCGTCCGTCACGTCCTCGCGCCCGTCGATGGCGTAGAACCGCCCGACGGCATCGACCAGCGTCGGAGGGACGACGAACACGGCCGGGCCGGGGAGTTGCCCCGGGAGGCGCGCCACCACGTCGACGTCGCCGTGCAGCGCGGCCGGGTCGAGGGCGTGCTCCGGTGAGCGCCGGTACACGCCCGCCGAGAGGTGGATGGCCGCCGCCGAGTCGATGGGCCGATACCAGTTGTAGCCGTTGGTCTCGGGATACCAGAGGCTCGCGTAGGAGGAGTCGAGCAGGCGGACCGTGTCATAGAGGACGTAGGCGGGCCGCTCGTCCGGGTGGCGCGCGAGCCAGAGCCCGAGCTGGGTCTCGGTCGTGCCAAAGGCGGGGCCGAAGTCCGGACACGCGGGCCCGCGCACGAAGAGGATCCAGAAGTTGAGCGCGCCCGCCACACCGAGCCCGCCGAGGGCTCCGAGCACGGCGACGGGCCCCGACACGCGCGGGCGGAGGCGATCCCACGCGGCCACCGCGCCCGCGGCGGCGACCAGGCACGCCCACGGCCCGAGGTTGGCGACGCGGTAGACGTAGGGCGGTCCTTCGCGCGACAGCGAGAGCACGCCGCCCAGCACGCAGACGGCGTACCAGGTGACGACCAGGCGCCGCTGTCGGTCGGCGCGCCGGAGGGCGACCAGGAGCCCGGCCAGGAAGAGGAGCCCCGTCACCGGGTCGAGCATCGGCCAGCCGGGAAGGTTGTCACGGGCATAGGTGCCGCCGCGCAGGTTGAACATGGCGAGATGCGCCGCCACGTTCTCGGCGAGCGTCCCGAGGACGCCGTGCGGCGCCGCGGGGCCGGTGAGCGCGAGGACACCGAGATCGCCGGCGCTCCGCGTGGCGAGGTAGACGGCGTAGGGCGCGGCGCAGAGGAGGGCGACGGCGAGGCAGAGCCCCGCGTGCGCGAGCGTCCGTCGTCTCTCGGCCGAGGCGACGAGCTCCCACCCGAGCCACACGCCCGCCTGCGCCAGCACGAGGCGCGCGGCGGTGTAGGTGTAGATGGAGGCGCCGAGGAGGACGCCCGCGAGCGCGCTCCACACCAGCCGGTCCCTGGCGAGAGCGCGGCCGAGGCTGGCCAGCCCGGCCAACTGAAGGGCGGTCATCGCGACCTCGTACGTGCCGTCGCGTCCGGTGCGTGCCGCCCAGTGCGACACGGCGAGGAGCCCGGCGGCGAGGAGCGCCTGGCGTCGGCCCGTGACGCTGCGCGCGAGGGCGTAGAGGAGCGGCACGCAGGCCAGGCTCGGCACGACCGACGTCATGCGGGTGGCGAGGAAGCCGTCGCCGAAGAGCCGGAGAACGCCGGAGACGCCGGCCAGGTAGAGGTTCGGGACGTCGGCCCAGACCCCGGGGATGGGCGGCGTGCCCTCGAACCAGGCCTTGTGCGCGCTGAGCCGCCACGCGATCGCGTGCTGCGCGTTCAGCGTCTCGTCGAGGTAGAGGCCGGGCGGCACCGTGTCGAGCATGTGGAGTCGGAACACGGCGGCGAGCGCGGTGACCGCGAGCAGGGTGGCCCCGGTCCACGTCCGGGCGCGCGCCGGGGGGCGACCCATGCGGGGGCGTGATCTATCACGCGGCCCCGCGCCTATCCATGCGCAAGCACCGCGGGGGGCGGCCGCCCGGCGCCCTCATGGCTTGACCTCCGCCTCCGGCTTGCGACAATCGCCGCCCGTGGAGCCCCGTCCCCGCCTCTCCGTGCTGGTGCCCGTCTACAACGAGGTCGCCACCGTGCGCGCGCTGCTCGCGCGCGTCATGGCGGTGCCCATTCCGAAGGAGATCATCGTGGTCGACGACGGCTCGACCGACGGGACGCGCGCCGTGCTCGAGGAGATGCACGCGGCGACGCCCGCGACGCCCGAGAACCGCCTCGTCGTCCTCTTCCAGGAGCGCAACCAGGGCAAGGGCGCCGCGGTCCGCCGCGCCGTGGGGCACGTGACGGGCGAGATCGCTCTCGTCCAGGACGCCGACCTCGAGTACGACCCGGCCGAGTACCCGCGCCTGCTCCAGCCCATCCTCGACGGGCACGCCGACGTGGTCTTCGGCTCGCGCTTCGCCGGCAGTCCGCGCCGCGTGCTCTTCTTCTGGCACACGGTGGCGAACCGGCTGCTGACGCTCGTCTCGAACATCTGCACCAACCTGAACCTCACCGACATGGAGACCTGCTACAAGGTCTTCCGGGCCGACATCCTGCGTCGCATCCCCATCCGCTCGAACCGCTTCGGCCTCGAGCCGGAGCTGACCGCCAAGGTCGCCCACCTGCGCTGCCGGGTCTACGAGGTGCCGATCGCGTACCACGGCCGGCAGTACTCCGAGGGCAAGAAGATCGGCTGGAAGGACGGCGTCTCGGCCTTCTGGACCATCCTGCGCTTCACGATCCGGCCCGACGTCGGGCGCGAGGACGAGGGGTACACCACCCTCCGGCGCGTGGAGGTCCTGCGGCGCTACACGGCGTTCCTCTGGGACCTGATGCGACCCTACGTCGGCCGGCGCGTCCTCGAGGTGGGCTCCGGCACCGGCGTCATGACGCGCTACCTCTCGACGCGCGAGGAGGTGGTCGCGAGCGACGTCGACCCGGAGTACGTGGAGCTCCTGCGCCGCACCTTCGCCGACACGCCGAACGTGCAGGTGCGCTTCCTCGACCTCGCCCGCCTCGGCGAGGACGGCCTCGCGCCGCATCGCTTCGACACGGTGGTGTGCGCGAACGTCCTCGAGCACGTGGCCGACGATGCCGCCTCGCTGCGCGTCATGCGCGCGCTGCTCGCGCCGGGCGGGCGCGTGGTGCTCATCGTGCCGGCGCTGCATGCCCTCTACGGGACGATCGACGCCGCCATCGGCCACCACCGTCGCTACACGCGCGACGAGATCGACGCGAAGCTGCACGCCGCGGGGCTCGAGGTCGAGCACGTGAGCTACTTCAACCTGCTCGGCATGGTCGGCTGGTGGCTGAACGCGCGCGTGCTGAAACGCCGGAGCGTGCCCGGGCTCCAGGCGCGCCTGAACGACCGGCTGGTGCCGCTGCTCCGCCTGGAGCGCCGCCTGAAGCCGCCCATCGGCATGTCGCTGCTGGCCGTGGGCCGGGCGCCCGTGTGAGGCGGCTCGTCGCCGCCTGCCTCCTCCTCGCCGCCGCGCGCGGCGCGGGCGCCTACGAGGAGCCGGTCAGCGCCTTTGCGGCGAGCGTCGGCGCGCGCGACGGCTCGAGTGGATCCGCGCCCGGCGTGACCGTCTACCTGGTCCCCGACGAGCGCACGTTCCTCCTGACCGACATCCTGGTCGCCAACCACGGCCAGGAGGTGGGCCAACAACCCGCAGGGGTTCAGCACCCTGCAGAACGCGCACGGGGGCGCGGGGGAACGACGAGGAGCGCGACCAGGCGCCCGCGCCGCGGCCGTAGCCGCGTGACGCGAGGCGCAGGGCGGAGCGGGCGCGCCGCCTCGTCGGTCAGTCTGCCAGGTACGCGGCCAGGGCGTCGCGCCACGAGCGCAGGGGCGGCTCGCCGATCGCCGCCAACCGCGTGTTCGCGAGCACCGAGTACGCCGGGCGCGGCGCGGGCGCCGCGAGCTCGGCGCTGGTGATCGGCTCGATCTCGGCGTCCACTCCGGCCAGCGCGAGCGCGGTGCACGCGAACTCGTACCACGAGCACGCGCCGGCGTTCGTCATGTGGTAGATGCCGCCCGGGGCGTCGCCCGCGACCAGGCGCGGGAGGAGGCGGGCGAGCGCCGTCGCGACGTCGCGCGCCCAGGTGGGCGCGGTCACCTGATCGTGCACGACGCGGAGGCGCCGGCTCGCGCGCGCCCGGGCCAGCACGCGGTCGACGAAGCCGCTGCCGCCCGCCGCATAGAGCCCCGCCACGCGCACCACCGCGTGGCGCGGCGCGAGCGCCTGTACGAGGCGCTCGCCCTCGAGCTTCGAGCGGGCGTAGGCGCCGAGCGGATTCGGCGGGTCGTCCTCGGTGTACGAACGCGCGGCGCGGCCGTCGAAGACGTAGTCCGTGCTCATGTGCACCAGGAGGGCGTCGGTGGCGCGGCACGCCTCGGCGAGCGCGGCTACGCCGAGCGCGTTCACGGCCAGCGCCGGCGCCGGGTCGTGCTCGGCCGCGTCCACGCGGTTGTCGGCAGCGGCGTTCACCACCACGCTCGGGGCGAGCGCGGCCAGGCGGGGCGCGACCGCGGGCGCGTTGCTCAGGTCGAGCTGAGCGCGGCTCAGGGCCACCGTGTCGGCGCCGGGCAGCGCGCGCACCAGCTCCCGGCCGAGCTGGCCCGTCCCGCCGACGACCACGACGCGCATCGGCGCCGAGTATAGGCGGCCGTCACCATTGCGTCAGCTCCCTCCGCGTCGATACATTGGCACGATGGCCCGCCTCTGGCGCTACGTCGGGCGCTACAGCCTGCGCTACCTGGGCGGCATCGCGTGCCTCGTCGGCGCCACCTCGCTCGCGATGATGATCCCCCGGCTCCTCGACCGGAGCGTGCACGCGATCGAGACCGGCGCGGACGCCCGCGTGCTCCTCCGCTATCTCGGGCTGATCGTCTCGATCACCGTCGTCCAGGGCCTGGTGCGGACGTTCTCGCGCTTCGTCATCTTCAACGTCGGGCGCGACATCGAGTACGACCTGCGGAACGACCTCTTCCGTCACCTGGAGACCCTCCCGCTCGCCTTCTACCAGCAGCGGCACACGGGCGATCTCATGTCGCGTCTCGTGAACGACGTGACGGCGGTGCGCATGCTGCTCGGCCCGGGCATCTTGAACTTCATCAACACGCCGGTCGCCTACGTCTACGGCCTGGCCTTCATGCTCTCCTACAACGTGCGGCTCACGCTCGCCTCGCTCGCGATCTACCCGGTGGCGCTCCTGGTGGTGAAGCGGACGAGCCGGCTCCTCATGGAGCGCTCGCTGCGCGTGCAGGAGGGGCTCGGCGAGCTCTCGAACCGCGTGCAGGAGAACCTGAGCGGCATGCACGTGGTCAAGTCCTACGCCTGCGAGGAGCACGAGGTGGAGACCTTCGCGCGCCTGAACGAGCGCTTCCAGGAGCTGAGCCTCCGCCTGGCGCGCGTGCGCGGCTTCATCGTGCCGGTGATGGGCACGGTGGGCGGCACGGGCGCGCTCATGGTGCTCTGGTACGGCGGCCACCTCGCCATCGCCGGGCAGCTGACGATCGGCAACCTGGTCGGGTTCCTCGGCTACCTGGGTCAGCTCGCGTGGCCTACCATGGCGCTCGGCTGGATGCTCTCGATCCTCCAGCGCGGGCGCGCCGCGATGCAGCGCCTGAACGAGCTCCTCCAGGTGACGCCCGCGATCGCGAGCCCGCCCGGCGCGACCGCGCCCGCGGCGGTGGCGGGCGAGGTGGCGCTGCGCGGCGTCACCTTCCGCTATCCCGGCCGCCTCGACCGGACGCCCGTGCTCGACGACGTCGATCTGACCGTGCCGGCCGGGCGCACGGTCGCGATCGTCGGGCGCACCGGCGCGGGGAAGTCGGCGCTCGTCCAGCTCCTGCCGCGCCTCTTCGACGTGGAGGCGGGGAGCGTCCTCCTCGACGGCCGCGACATCCGCACGCTGCCGCTCGGCTGGCTCCGCCGCCAGGTGGGGCTCGTGCCGCAGGACCCCTTCCTCTTCTCGCGCACCATCCGCGAGAACGTGGGCCTCGCGCTCGAGGGCGACGGCGACGGGCACGTCGACTGGGCGGTGCGCATGGCGGCGCTCGCGCGCGACCTGGCGGAGTTTCCCCGGGGCCTCGACACGATCGTCGGCGAGCGCGGCGTGACGCTCTCGGGCGGACAGAAGCAGCGCGTCGCGCTCGCGCGCGTGCTCGCCGCCGCGCCGCGGGTGCTCCTCCTCGACGACGCGCTCTCGAGCGTCGACGCCGAGACCGAGCGCACCATCCTGGACCAGCTGCGCGGCTTCTTCCGCGAGCGCACGACCATCCTCGTCGCCCACCGCCTCACCACCGTGAAGGAGGCGGACCTGATCTGCGTGCTCGACGAGGGGCGGGTGGTCGAGCTGGGCGACCACGAGAGCCTGCTCGCCCGCGGCGGCGTGTACGCCGACCTCTTCCGCCAGCAGTCGCTCGAGGTCGAGCTGGAGGCGATCTGATGCCGGCCGAGATCCACGGCGAGCGGGAGCTCGGCAAGGCGTACGACGCGCGTCTCCTCCGGCGCCTGTGGACCTACGTGCGGCCCTACCGGGGCATCGTCTGCCTCGCGCTGCTCCTCTCGCCCGTCTACCAGCTCCTCGAGCAGGTGCAGCCGTACCTGATGAAGCTCGGCATCGACCGCTACGTGCAGCGCGGCGACGAGAGCGGGCTCGGGCGCCTCGGCTTCCTCTACCTCGGCGCCATCGTCGGCCAGCTGCTGGCCGCCTACTGGCAGCAGTACCTGACCATGGTCGTCGCGCAGCGGAGCCTCGCCGACCTGCGCGTCGCGCTCTTCGCGCGCGTGCAGCGCTTCCCGATGCGCTTCTTCGATCGGAACCCGGTCGGCCGGATCGTGTCGCGCCTCACCACCGACGTCGACGTGCTGCAGGAGATGTTCGCGGCGGGCGCGATGACGATCGTGCTCGATTTCCTGGGCCTGCTCGGCATCCTCGGCTTCATGCTCTGGATCAACTGGGCGCTCGCGCTCGTCAGCATGGCGCTCCTGCCCTTCATGGTATTCGCGATCGACTACTTCCGGCGCATGGCGCGCAAGACCTACCGCCTGATCCGCGAGCGCATCGGCCGCATCAACGGCTACCTCCAGGAGGCGATCTCGGGGATGGCGGCGATCGCGCTCGCGGGCCGCGAGGCGCGCGCCTTCGCGGAGTTCGAGCGGCTGAACGCGGACCACCGCGACGCGAACCACCTCTCCAACAAGCTCGAGGCGGCGCTCTTCTCCTTCGTCGAGGCGGTCAGCACGGTGTCGATCGCGCTCATGCTGTGGGAGGGGGGCCGGCTCCACGGCGTGGGGCTGGCCGAGCTCGGCACGGTGGTCGCCTTCATCCAGTACATCCAGAAATTCTTCGTCCCCATCCGCGACTTCAGCCAGAAGTACGCCGTCATGCAGTCCTCCATGACCGCCGCGGAGCGCATCTTCGCGCTCCTCGACCTGGAGACGGAGCCGGCGCCCGTGCACGCGCGCGTGCCGGCACGGGTGCGGGGCGAGATCGAGTTCGAGCACGTGTGGTTTGCCTACCGCGGGGAGCAGTGGGTGCTGCGCGACGTCTCCCTCCGCATCGCGGCGGGCGAGCACGTGGCGATCGTGGGGGCCACGGGCTCGGGGAAGACGACGCTCATCAAGCTCCTCGACCGCCTCTACGACGTCCAGCGCGGGCGCATCCTGGTGGACGGCATCGAGGTGCGCGACTGGGACCCGACGGCGCTGCGACGCCGCATCGCGGTGGTGCTCCAGGACGTGTTCCTCTTCAGCGGCGCGGTCGAGGACAACATCACGCTCGGGCGCGCCGACATCTCGCGCGCCGCGGTCGAGGCCGCGGCGGCGCACGTGAACGCCGACGGCTTCATCCGCCGGCTCGGCGGCTACGAGGCGCCGGTGCGGGAACGCGGGAGCAATCTCTCCGGCGGCCAGCGCCAGCTCCTCGCCTTCGCCCGCGCGCTGGCGCACGAGCCGACGATCCTCGTGCTCGACGAGGCCACCTCGAGCGTCGACGCCGAAACCGAGTGGCTCATCCAGGACGCGCTCGTG
>Ga0209378_1003108_pt1 | contig 11300 bp, 15 predicted proteins | sample GraSoiAngelo_156_FD_186170 | JGI IMG/M metagenome (GOLD analysis project Ga0209378, IMG submission 186170) | Grasslands soil microbial communities from the Angelo Coastal Reserve, California, USA - 14_1009_13_40cm (SPAdes) (version 2) | ecosystem: Environmental > Terrestrial > Soil > Grasslands ... | reverse complement strand
CCCGGGGATTCGCGGCCGGGATCGTCCTCCGCCATGCCTAGGCCTCCACCACGATCATCGGGCGGCGGGTGATGGGCCCGCGCTGTCGGCAAACCACGACCATGTACGCTCGAAGAGACGCGAGTCGAATCTAACCCAGGGGTAGGGGACGCACAAGGGGATCCGCGTGCGCCGGAGGCGCGCGGACTCGACACTCCGGAGCGAAGCCGGTAGCATCGCGCTTCGCGTGCGACCGGAGAAGACGTTCCACCTCGAGGAAGCGAATGGGATCGTGCCGCGTCTCCACGTCCTGATGGAGCGCCTGCAGCGCGGTGCGCTCCGGCTGCACGAGGAGCTGACCGGCCTGGCGCGCGAGACGGGCGTGGAGCTCGCGAGCCTCGCGCCGGAGGAGCTCATGCGGCAACGGCCCGCGGCCCGCGCCCTGATGGAGGAGCTCGACGGGATCGTCGCGGAGATCGAGGCGAGCGGTGCACACCTGAAGGACGTGCAGCTCGGCCTGGTCGACTTCCCCGCGGAGCTGGACGGCGAGATCGTCTACCTCTGCTGGCAGTTTGGGGAGCCCGAGGTCGCCTTCTGGCATCGGATCGAGGACGGCTTCGCCGGGCGTCGGCCGCTGCCGGGCCCGCCGCGCCCGCGCTACCTCCAGTGATCGGGCTGGTCCGCTTCCTCTACCTCCTCGCCCTCGCGCTCTGGGTGGGCGAGGTGGTGTGCTTCTCCTTCGTGGTCGCGCCCGCCGTCTTCGGCGTCCTCGGCGCGGCGCGCGCGGGCGACGTGGTCGGGGCCATCTTTCCCCGCTACTACGCGCTCGGGACGGCCGCGGGCGCGGTCGCGCTCGCCTGCGCGCTCGTGCTGGCGCGCCGGGCGACGGCGGCGGGCTGGTGGACGGGCACCGTGGTCGCGCTCGCGCTCGGTCTCGCGGCCACCCTGTGGGCGGGCCGCGTGGTGCACCCGCGCGCTCAGCGCCTGCGCGTCGCGCTCCAGGCGCGCGGCGAGGCGCCCGCCGCCGACCCGGCGTTTCGGCGCGCGCATCGCACGGCCGTGGCGCTGAACGGCGTCGCCTTGCTGGCCGGCCTGGTCGGCCTCGGCCTCTCCGCGGCCGCGCTCCGGCAGTAGGCGCCATGCCGGCGCCCTACCGCGGCGTCCTCTTCGACCTGTTCGGCACGCTCGTCGGCTTCGATGCGGGGCGGCTCCCCGAGCTGGAGGTCGACGGCGTCCGTCACCGGACGACGGTGGGCGGGCTCGGGCCGGCGCTCGCCGAGTGGGTGCCGGGCGTGGCGCTCGCGGACTTCGCGCACGCGCTCCTCGCGGTGAGCGACGAGCTGGCGCGGGCGCGCGCCGTCGATCACGTGGAGCGGCCCTCGCGCGAGCGCTTCCGCCGCGCGCTCGCGCGCGTCGGCTGCGCGGCCGGCGCGCTCTCCGAGGCGGCCGTCGATCTCTCGCGCGCCCACATGGCGCTCATCGCCGCCGCGACCGTGCTCCCGCCCGCGCACGCCGAGCTGCTGGCTGCGCTCGGGACGCGCTACCGGCTCGGTCTGGTGAGCAACTTCGACGACACCGGGACGGCCTACGGCATCCTCGTGCGGCACGGCATCGCGCGCTGGTTCGACACGGTCGTGATCTCCGAAGGCCTCGGGCTCCGCAAGCCGCATCCGGCGGTGGCGCGCGCCGGGCTGCGCGGGCTCGGGCTCGCGGCCGGGGAGACCCTGCTGGTCGGCGACACCTACGGCGAGGACGTCGCGGGCGCGCGCGCAGCCGGGCTCGACGCGGCGTGGATCGACGCCCGGGGGCAGGGCGTCCCGGAAGGCGCCGCGCCCCCGCGCTGGGTGCTGCGCGCGCTGCCGGAGCTGGCGGCGCTCCTGTGACGCTTCTCCTCGCGCCCCGCCGCCGCCTGCAGATCGCGGTCGCCGGCGGTGGCGTGTGCAGCCGAAGGACGGCGGCGCTCGCGCACGCGGTGGGGCGCGCGCTCGCCGCCGCCGGCGCCGTGCTCGTCTGCGGCGGGCTCGGCGGCGTGATGGAGGCCGCCGCCCGCGGCGCGGCGGAGACCGGCGGCACGGTGATCGGCATCCTCCCCGGCTACGCACACCGCGATGCCAATCGCTGGGTGACGGTCGCGCTCCCGACCGGCCTCGGCTACGCGCGCAACGTGCTCGTCGCAGCCGCGGGCGACGCCCTCATCGCGCTGCCCGGCCAGCACGGCACGCTCTCCGAGGTGGCGCTGGCGCGCGTCCTCGGGCGCCCGGTCGTCACCCTGGGACGGAAGCGTGAGGTGGCCGGCGTGGTCGCCGCGCGCACGCCCGAAGAGGCCGTCCGTCGGGCCCTGGCCCTCGCCCGCCGCCACTCCCGGTAGCGCTGACTCGAGACGGCTGTCCGCGGGAGCGGAGACGGCGCCCCCGCCTCCCCGCGCCGTATCTCGGGTGCCGCTCTACGCGCCGCCCCGCGTGCGCGGCAGGGGCGCGGGGCGCGGTGGCGCCGGGCTCCGGTAGGGGAGCGGAATGTACTGCACCGAGGGCCGTCCCGTCGGCGCCTGCGGGAAGAGGCGCATGTAGCCCGCGATCTCGTGCGGCATATCGGTGTTGATCGGAAGCCCGAGGCGCCGGAGCATCTCGACGTCGAGCGGGTGGTCGTGCGTCCACTCGCCGCGCGTCAGGATGGTGGCCAGCTCCTCGGCCTTCTCGGGGCCGAGGCGCGGCCCCAGGATGCCGCGCACGCACTCGCGCAGCTGGACGATCGCCTTGCGCGCCACGTCGGCCAGGATGACCGTCTCGTCGTCGACCTCCTGGTTGCGCTCGGTCTTCCACTCGATCGCGCGCACGATCGAAGCGGCGGGGTGCTGGCCGAGCTGCGGGTCGAGCGAGCCGAGCACGGCGTTCGGGTCCATGACGATCTCGTCGGCGGCGAGGGCGATCAGCGTGCCGCCGCTCATCGCGTAGTGTGGCACGTACACCGTCACCTTGCCCTTGCGGGCGCCGATCGCGTGCGCGATCTGCTCGGCGGCGAGTGCGAGGCCGCCCGGCGTGTGCAGCACGATGTCGATCGGGATGTCCTCGGCCGTGAGCCGGAGCGCGCGCAGCACCTCCTCGCTGTCCTGGATGTCGATGTAGCGCACGAGCGGGAAGCCGATGAAGCTGAGCGTCTCCTGGCGGTGGATGAGGGCGATCAGCCGGTGCTTGGTGCGCCGCTCCCAGCCGCGCAGGAACTGGAGGCGTTGCATCTCGAGGCGGCGTCGCTGCAGCATGGGCAGGAGCGCCGAGAGGAGAAAGAAGACCCAGACGACGTCGAGGACGCTCAACGCAACGCGCTCAGAGCCGGCGCGGCGAGGGGGTCCCCGTGCCGCCGCGCTTGAGCCGCTTGCGGAGCAGCGGGATGGCGTTGATCTTGAGCGGGCGGAGCAGGTCCCAGTAGATGCCGCGCGGGCGCGGGTGCGCCGGGCGGGTAGCGACCACCTCGGTGGGGGTGACGAGGAAGTCGACGGGCAGGTCGTGCGGCAGCATGGTGATCCGCTCGACGACCACCTGGAGGGGGTGGACGGTGGTCAGGATCGGCGTCGACTCGCGCACCTTGCCCTCTTCGCGCAGGAGCCCGTACTCGAGGTCGCAGTAGCCGCCGCCCTTGCCGAGCCGCGCGCCGTCGCGCCCGACCGCGACCGAGCCGCACACGACCAGGTCGACGGGCCGCATCTCGCGCGGCGACACCGCGCGCCCCCAGCGGCAGGCGCCGGAGATGCTCGCCGCCAGCGCCGCCTTCTTGCCGAGGCGCTGCGGGTCGATCTCGACGAAGCACTTCTCGGTGCGCAGCCGCGGCACGGCCATGTAGAGAATCTTGCCTTCGGCGAGGGCGAGCCGGCGCACCGGGAGCTGCGGCGCGTCGGGGTTCACCTTCACCACCAGCGCGCGCCGCCACACCGCCATCTCGCGCAGGAGCTGCGCGGCCCGCTCGGCGCCGGCGAAGTTGGGAACCCGGCCGAGGGCCCCGGGGAATCGCGCCGCGCCTTCGCGCTGAATCGTCTGCCAGACCTTCTGGCGGATCTCCGCCTTCGTCATCGCGAGCCGGCGTCGTACCTGGGCGGACGCTACACTAGGGTCTCCGGGGAGTCAATTGGATCCGCACGCTTCACGGCTCGCGGCGGGCGCGAGACGGCGCGCGAAGACGAGGAAGCCGGTGTGCGCGACCATGCGATGCTCCGGTCGCACGCTCCGGTCGCGCACGTGCCAGAAGCGGACCAACGTCTCGAGCGTCTCGACCGCGCCGAAGGTGCCGTGCTGGCGGAAGCCGTCGACCGCCTGCTTCACCTGGAGCGCGGTCGGCACGAAAGCGGTCACCACCGCCCCCGGACGGAGCGCCGCGGCGGCGGTGTCGAGGAGGCGCCAGGGCTCCGCCAGGTCGACCACCAGGCGATCGACCTGCCGCTCCTCGAGCCCGGCGAAGGCGTCGGCGGTGCGGAGCGTCCAGTTGGGTGCGGGGCCGTGGTAGCGGGCCACGTTGTCGCGCGCCAGCGCCGCGAAGTCCTCGCGCGCCTCGTAGGAGGTGAGCCGCCCGCTGGGGCCGACGGCGCGCAAGAGGGCGATGGTGAGGGCGCCGGGACCGGTGCCGACCTCGACCACGTGGGCGCCGGGCCCGATGTCCCCCCAAAGGAGGATGGGACCCACGTCCTTCGGATAGATGGGCTGCGCGCGCCGCGGCAGATTCGGGATGAGCTGCGCGTAGGTGGGGCGCAGGACGAGGAGCGGCTCGCCCGCCGTCGTCTCCACCGTGCTACCCTCGGCGAGCCCGATGAGGGCGTCGCAGGGAAGCGGCGCGCCGCGCACCGAGATGCTGCGCCCGGGCCGCAGCACGCGCAGATAGGTGCGCTCCTTGCGGTCGATGAGCACGACCGCCTCCTCCGCGCGCAGGGTCGCGCGCTCCCCCACCGCCGCCCGCTCCGGCGCGGCGCTCACCCGCGCGCGCCCGCGACCACGGGGGATGCCTTCGCCTGCACCTCGCGCACCAGGCGGCAGAAGGCGCAGAGCGAGCCGTACGCCGGCATGCCGCAGCCCTCGCACTGGTTCGGCGCGTCCCGCTCGATCCGGGCGAAGGCGGGCTGTGCGGTACGCAGGAACTCCTTCACGAAGGCCAGCTTGGTGCCGGGGCTCGCCGCTTCGAGCCGGTTGAGCACGTCCTTGTAGAGGAGCTGGGACGCGCCCGCGGCGTTCGGACACTCGTCGACGATGTAATCGATGCCGCGCATGAAGGCGTAGACCGCCGTCTCGTACTCGCTCGTCAGGTAGAGCGGCTTCACCTTGCGCACGAACTTGGGATGGGTCGGCGGCAGCACCGGCCGCTGGCGCGCGAGGTGGTCCGTCTGCCAGCGGAGCACGTTGCCCATGAGCCGCGCCGCCTCGTCGTCCAGGTTGTGGCCCGTCACCAGCACGTCGAAGCCGCCCTCGAGCGCGGCGGCGTCGAAGTAGTGGCGCTTCATGGTCCCGCAGGCGGAGCACGGCGGGCGGCGGGTCAGCGCCGCGACGGCGGGAACGGCGAGGCCCGCCGCCTCGTCCTCGAGCGCGACGACGCGCAGCGGGAGGTGACGTTGCTCGGCGAACTGGACGACCTTGGCGTGCGAGAGTTCCGAGTACGTCCCGATGCCGAGCCCGAGGTAGAGCCCGGTGGTGTCGTAGCCCAGACCGGCGAGCACGTCCCACAGGGCGAGGCTGTCCTTCCCGCCCGAGACCGCGACCAGGAGGCGTTCCGCGGGCGTGCACATGCGCTCGCCGGCGATCGCGCGCTCGACCTGGCGCCGGAAGTAGAAGAGATAGCACGGCCGGCAGAAAGCCGAGTTGTGCGCTCGGAGCTGGACCTCGGCCTTCGCCCGGCAGCGCGTGCACTTCACGCCCCACCCCCGGAGATGACGGCGCGGATCTCCACCTCCTCGGCGTCCTCCACCACCTCGGCGTCGGTGAGCAGGAGGTCGCCGCGGATCACCATGGCCGTGCCGGGGAGGATGCCGAGCTCCGCGAGCAGCTGCGCGACCCGCCGCCGCCCCGCGATCTCGACCGTGCGATGCTGCGGGTGCAGGTGAACGCGCATGCGAGAGGAGGAGGGACGCTAGCACGCGCCCCCCGACCCCCTCAAGGTTCCACCGGGTGCCGTCCCGAGCAGGGGTCGCGGTAGGCGGGTGACGATTCGACCGGCATGACGATACACGCAACACGTGCCCGGACGTGTGGGTAGGGTACGTCCTCGCTTGGCAGCCCGCGCACCTCGTGCTCTCATCGCCCGGACGCCCAATGACGGCTGCCGAGTTCCAGTCCGCCGGCCTCTACGATCCCGCGGCGCCGGACGCGCCCGCCCGGCTCGAGCTGCTCCAGTGGCTCGCGGCACAAGGTGCGACGCTCGCCGACATGCGCGAGGCGCAGCTCCGCTGGGGCTCACTCGCCGGCCTCGCCGGCGACCTCGCGCTCCGCGCCGGCGAGCGGCTGACCCTCGCCGAGGTGGCGGCACGTGCGGGCACGACGCCCGAGCATGCCGAGCGCATCAACCTCGCGGCCGGCTTCCCGCCCGTCGCCCCCAACGAGCGGGTCTTCGACGCCGAGACGGCGGCGACCTTCACGAGCTTCGCCGTCGGTGCGGCGCTCTTCGGCGAAGCGCCGATGATGCACTTCTTCCGCGTCGTCGGCGCGGCGCTCGCCCGCGTCTCCGAGGCGGCCGTCGCGCTCTTCCTCGCCAACATCGAGGCGCCGATCGTCGCGCGCGGCGCGGGGGAGCTCGCGCTCGCCCAGGCGAACCTGCGCGCGGTCAATACGCTCGACACGATCCCAAACGCCGTCCGGGCGATGTTCCGCGCGCAGATGGAGGTCGCCATCCGCCGGCTTCGGAGCGCCCGGCCGGAGCGTGCGATGCAGGACACGGTCCGGCTGACGGTCGGCTTCGTCGACCTGGTCGGCTACACCCGGCTCTCGCAGCAGCTCGACGCACGGGCGCTCGGCGCGCTCGTCGAGCGGTTCGAGGCCCTCGCGAGCGACGCCGTCGCCGCGCGCGACGGGCGGCTCGTGAAGCTGGTCGGCGACGCCGTGATGTTCGTCGCGGTCGGCGCGGGCGCCGCCTGTGACATCGCGCTGACGCTCCTCGAGCGCTTCGCCGACGATCCCGCGGTGGCGCCGCGCGGCGGGCTGGCCGAGGGGCGGCTGCTCGCCCGGGGCGGCGACTACTATGGGCCGGCCGTGAACCTCGCGTCGCGAATCGGGGAGCTTGCCGTGCCGCGCGAGATCCTGGTGACCGCGGAGGTGGCGGCGGACGCCGGCGCGGGGCGCTTTCGCTTCGAGCCCGCCGGGCGCCGCATCCTGAAAGGCTTCGACGCGCCGGTCATGCTCTACGCCGTCGCGCGGCCGTGAGCGTGCCGGGCGGATCCTGATGACCGACTGGGAGGGTACTGTCCTGGTCCGGACAGTACCGACTGGGAGGCGCGCCCTGTCGGTGACAGTTCAAGATGTCCGGGGCATTGACAGCAGCGCACGGCGCCCGTATACGGAGAAGCTGTCCGGCGGGGGGCCTCCAGTTCTCCTCAACCGGGCATTTTTTTACCGCCGCACGCATGGCAGAGGGCAAGAAGGCCAAGACGGCCGAGAAGGGCGGCGACGCGGCGCGAAAGCGCCTGTGTCCGTCCTGCGGGGCCGAGAGCCGTGTCGTGCAGCTCGCCGGCTTCGGCCCGCGGGGCTTCTACTGGGTGTGCGACAAGAACTGCGGCTACAGCGAGCGGACCCGCTGAGGCCCGCTAGGCCCGCTAGGGAGGCACAATCCGGCCATGGCGCGCGCGCGAAAGAGCGACAAGAGCGGTAGCGGCAAGTCCAAGGCGTTCTCCATCTTCGACGGCGACGAGAACCACGCCGAGGACGGGCAGGAGGATCTCCCCAAGGACGAGGCCGGGCGCCGCAAGATCAAGCGCCAGTACGAGGAGCTGCTCGGCATCCGCATCGAGAAGCTGCGCGGCCGCATCCTGAACCGCGAGCGCATCAACAAGACGATCGAGGGCATCTATTTCATCTGCGCGTCGTGCAAGAAGGTGTGCCACAACGTGGACGACGGGCTGGTGGAGGACCCGAACAACCTGAACAACCTGTGCAGCGCGTGCTCCAGCGCGAAGGAGCCGCGCGGCGGCAAGGGCGGCGGCAAGGCCGCCGCGTAGCGCGCACTCGCCGTCTCGCGGTAGGCTCCTAGCCGCCGAGCGCCGCCAGATCCGCCGGCAGGAGTGCGCTCAGGCTGAGCGGGCGGCCGTCGGTGGGGTGCGGGAGCGTCAGGCCCGCGGCGTGGAGCGCGTGGCGGCCGCGCGGGAGGCCCGCCGGTGCCCCTCCATAGAGGACGTCGCCCAGCACCGGGTGGCCGCGCGCGGCCAGGTGCACGCGCACCTGATGCGTCACGCCGGTCAGTATCGTCGCCTCGACGAGGCTCCGCTCGCGGCCCGCCGCGACGATGGCGAGGCGCGTCTCCGCGGGCCACGCACGCACGCCGGCCGTGGCGGGCAGCATGCGCCGGCGGTCGCGCGGGTCGTGCGCGAGCGGGAGCGCGACGCGCGCGCCGTCGAGGGCGCTCGCGTCGCCGGCGACCCAGGCGAGATAGCGCTTCTCGACCGCGCGGGCACGGAGCGCGGCGCGCAGCGCGCAGTGCGCGGCGCGCGTGCGCGCGGCGACCAGCAGCCCCGAGGTGCCGCTGTCGAGGCGGTGCACGAGGCCCGGCGCGAGCGGATCACCGACGTCCGCCATCTCCGGATAACGCGCGAGGAGGAAGGCGGCCGCCGTGCCGCGCTGGCGTGGGTCGAGCGCGTGGCCGGGGATGCCGCCCGGCTTGTCGAGCGCGACCAGAGCGTCGTCCTCGTGGAGAACGGCGAGCGCGAGCCCCGGCTCGGGCGTGATGGTCGCGGGCAGGTCGGGCAGGGTGACCCGGTCGCCGGGCGCGACCCGGACGCCCTTGGCGGCCGGCCGCCCGTTCACGCAAACCGCGCCCTCGGCGATCAGCCGGCGGACGAGGCGCCGCGACATGGCCGGGAGCGCCCCGCGGAGGAAGGTGTCGAGGCGGACGGCGTCCGCTCCGACGGTGAGCGTCAGCGCGGCCACGGTGCGCCGCCCGCGGCGGTGGCAGGCGCGGGTGCGCGCTCGGCGGCGAGGTTCTCGCGCACCAGCGCGTAGACGCGGCGCGAGAAGAGCAGCGAGAGGTGGCCGAGCCCGCGCACCTCGACGTTGAACGCGCCCGGGTAGTACCCGCGGCTCGCCGGGACCACGACCGCGTCGTCGGCCGAGTAGATCGAGATACAGTCGGCGAGCCGCGGTACGGGGTCGTCGGCGGCGAGGCGGGCGAGGAGCGGTGAGCCGGGGCGCATCTGGCCGACCATGGGGTCCAACCGGAAGCGCGGGAAGATCTCGGTGCCCTGATGCGGCGTGCCGAGCGTGATGAGCCGGCCGACGCCGCTCGCCTGCCCGCGCGCCCGGATGTACGCGCGCGCGACCAGCCCGCCCATGCTGTGCGCGACGATGTCGACCCGGGAGGCACCCGCCGTACGCCGGACGCGATCGAGCGTCTCGCCGAGCCGGCGCGCGCTCCGCTCGATGTCGCCGCCCACGGGGGTGTGGGCGACGGCGTAGAGGTGGCGCCACCCGTCGCGCTCGAGCCGGCGCGCGAGCCAGAGGAAGTTGGCGGGGTGCTGCGCGTAGCCGTGCAGCAGGACGACCGGAGGGTGCGGATCGCCCGGCTCGAGCGGCCGCACGCGCCGGCGGCGGAGCGCGAGCGGCGTCGCCAGACCCAGGAGCGCGGTCGCCGCGCACTCCACGGCGAACAGCCAGGCGCGCGCCGGCCAGGGCGCGCGCTCCTCGTCCGCCGCGCACGCGGGCGGATGGCGCCGGCGATGGCGTGCCGCCCCCGCGTAAGCGCACAGGTTGAAGAGCGCGCTCGCCGCGGCGATGCCGAGCACGAGCAGCATGCCGATGCGCGCGAGCGCCGCCACGCCGCGAGGACAGCCGCTATCGCGCGGCGTGTCAAGGGCCGAACCTTGCTTTTCGCGAGGCGGCGCCTAACATAGCGGGCGGGCGACGGCCCGCGCGCACTGTCGTGCCACACGCTCCACGCTACGCGATCATCATGGCGGGCGGCGCCGGGACCCGCTTCTGGCCCCGCAGCCGCGTGCACACCCCGAAGCAGCTGCTCGCGCTGCGCGGGGGGCGGAGCCTGCTGCAGGAGACGGTCGCGCGCGTCTCGCCGCCCGTCCGGCGCGATCACGTCCTCGTGGTGACCGCGCGCGCCCAGGCGCGCGCGGTGGCGCGCCAGCTGGCGCGCCGCGGGCGGGGCGCCCTGCTGGTCGAGCCCGAGGGGCGCAACACCGCGGCGGCGATCGCCCTGGCTGCCCTCCACGTTGCGCGGCGCGCGCCCGAGGCGGTGCTCGCGGTGCTTCCGGCCGACCACGTGATCGACGATCTGCCCGCGTTTCGCCGCGATCTCCGGCTGGCGCTCGAGGTCGCGGAGCAGAGCGGGGCGCTGGTCACCATCGGTGTCCCGCCGACGCACGCCGAGACGGGCTACGGCTACATTCGCCTGGGCGCAGCGCTGCCCGCCTCGCACGGGCAGGGTGCCTGGGCCGCCGAGTTCATCGAGAAGCCGGAGCGCGCGCGCGCGGAAGCGCTCGTCACGGGCGGCGACGTGCTCTGGAACTCGGGCATCTTCGCGTGGCGGGCGAGCGCCATCCTGGCTGCGCTGCGCGTGCACCTCACCGAGGTGATCGGACCCCTCGAGCGGGCGGGGACGGGCGCCCGCGCGCTCGCCGCGGCTTACCGCCGCCTGCCCGCGGTCTCGATCGACTACGGCGTCCTCGAGCGCGCCGAGCGGGTGGCGGTCGTGCGCGCCCGCTTTCGCTGGAGCGATGTGGGGAGCTGGGCAGCGGTGGCGGCGCTCTGGTCGGGAGGGAACGGGCGCAACGCGCTCCGCGGGCGCGCCGTCTCCATCGACAGCCGCGGCTGCCTGGTCGACAGCTCCGAGCGGCTGGTCGCCGTGCTCGGGGTGGAGGACCTGGTCGTGGTCGATACCCCCGACGCGATCCTCGTCTGCCACAAGGATCGCGCCCAGGACGTGCGCTTGGTGGTGGACGAGCTCCGTCGCCGCGGCTTGAGGCGCTACCTCTGATGGCGGAGACGGTCGGATCGGCGCGCCTGGCGCCGCTCCCCCCGCCGGTGCCCGAGCGGCCCACCGCGCAGCGCTCGACCATGCTCGAGCGCTTCGGCCCGCTCGCCCGGCTCCTCGTCCACCTCCTCTTCCGCCACGTGCGCGTGCGGGCCGAGGCCGTGGAGCAC
>Ga0209378_1003103_pt1 | contig 11317 bp, 9 predicted proteins | sample GraSoiAngelo_156_FD_186170 | JGI IMG/M metagenome (GOLD analysis project Ga0209378, IMG submission 186170) | Grasslands soil microbial communities from the Angelo Coastal Reserve, California, USA - 14_1009_13_40cm (SPAdes) (version 2) | ecosystem: Environmental > Terrestrial > Soil > Grasslands ... | reverse complement strand
GTAGCCGCCTCCCTTGTCGACGCCGCCGGCCAGGAGGACGACCGGGCCGGCGAACGAGTCGAGGCTCTTCGCCGCTGCGCCCACGTTGGTGGCCTTCGAGTCGTCGTACCACGCGACCCCGCCGCGCTCGGCGACGCGCGCGAGCCGGTGGGGCAGCGGCTCGATCTCGTCGATCGCCGCCTGCACGGCCGCGGGCGGCGCGCCGGCCAGGCGCGCGACCGTGACCGCTGCCAGGATGTTCTCGACGTTGTGGCGGCCCGCGAGCCGGGTGCGGCCGAGCCCGTAGCGCTCCTCCGTCGCGGCGGGCAGGCGGAGCGCGACGAAGCCCTCGCCCGCGAAAGCGCCGCAGGCGACCGCGCCCGCGCCGAACGACACGATACGCGCGCGCACCCCGGCGACCGCACGCCACGCCTCCGCGTCGTCGCGATTCACGACCGCGAAGTCCTCCGCCTCCTGCGCGGCGAAGAGGCGCGCCTTCGCCTCGCGGTACTCCGCGAAGCTCGCGTGGCGGTCGAGGTGGTCGGGCCGACGCGCGGCCGCAGGCGCTCCACCCACTCGAGCTGGAAGCTCGAGACCTCGGCAACGGCGATCTCCGGTGCCTGGTCGAGCGCGCTGATGAGCGGCGTCCCCAGGTTGCCGCCGATGAAGGTCCGGCGCCCCGCGCGCTCGAGGGCCAGGCCGACCAGGCTGGTCGTCGTGCTCTTGCCGTTCGTGCCGGTGATCGCGACCAGCGGGCACGCGAGGAGGCGGAAGGCCAGCTCGATCTCGCTCCAGACGGGGATGCCCCGGCGCTCGGCGGCCGCCAGCACCGGCGCGTCGCGCGGCACGCCCGGGCTCGGCACGACGAGCTCGACGCCCGCCAGGAGCTGCGGCCCGTCCTCGCCGAAGCGCAGCTCGACGCCCGCCGGCGCACCCGTGACCCCGAGCGCCGCCGTCGGGCGCGCGTCCGCCGCCCGCACGTGCACGCCGCGCGCCGCGAGCGCGGCGGCCACCGCCTGCCCGGTGCGGCGGAAGCCGAGCACGAGGACGTGACGCGGGAGGTCCATCCTAGGAGGCTGTCGGGGTAGCCATGGCGGCTGCGGCGAACGATCCGGGGGCTGCGAGCGACGTGCTCGCTCCTCCCTCCTGCGGCGTGCCTTCAGGCACGCCTCGTCGGTCGTCGCTGCGCTCGCCGCTCTCGCTCCCCGCCTCGTTCGCCTCGCTCACCATGGCTACCCCGACAGACTCCTAGCGGAGCTTCAGCGTCGCGAGCGCGAGCAGCGCGCACACCACCGAGACGATCCAGAAGCGGACGATGATCTGCGGCTCGGGCCAGCCGAGGAGCTCGAAGTGGTGATGGACGGGCGCCATGCGGAAGATGCGCTTGCGGCGGAGCTTGAAGGAGATCACCTGCCCGATCACCGAGAGCGCCTCGCCGACGAACACCCCGCCCACCAGCACGAGCACCAGCTCCTGGCGGGTGATGAGCGCCACGATGCCGAGCGCCGAGCCGAGCGCGAGCGAGCCGACGTCGCCCATGAACATCTGCGCCGGGTAGGCATTGAACCAGAGGAAGCCCAAGCCGGCGGCCGCGAGCGCGCCGCAGAAGACCGCCAGCTCGCCCGCCCCGGGCACGAAGGGGATCTGGAGGTACTCCGCGATCTTCGCGTGGCCGGCGGTGTAGGCGAAGACGGCGTAGGTGCCGCCCGCGATCATGACCGGACCGATGGCGAGGCCGTCGAGCCCGTCGGTCAGGTTGACGGCGTTCGCGGCGCCCACCACGACGAGCGCCCCGAAGGGCACGTACCAGAGGCCCAGGTCGGGGTGGACGTCCTTCAGGAACGGCATGTTGAGCTGCCCGCCGTGCTCGGGCCGAAGGTAGACGGCGAGCGCGGCGGCGCCGGCGATCGCGAACTCGGCGGCCAGGCGCACGCGCCCGGGGATGCCCGCCGAGCTCCGGAGCCGCACCTTGGCGTAGTCGTCGAGGAAGCCGACGAGCCCGTGGCCCAGCGTCACCAGGAGCGCGATCCACACGTAGGGGACGCTCAGGTCGGCGAGCATCAGGGTCGCGAGCAGGAGCGAGAAGATGATGAGCGTCCCGCCCATGGTCGGCGTGCCGGCCTTGGTGGCGTGGTTGGCGGGGCCGTCGCTGCGGATCGCCTGGCCGATCTGCAGCGCGGAGAGCCGGCGGATGAGCATGGGCCCGAGCACGAGCGAGAGCGTGAGCGCGGCGAGCCCGGCCACCAGCGTGCGGAAGGTGATGTACTTGAAGACGTTGAGCGGCGGGTACGACACGTGCAGCGGATAGAGGAGCAGGTAGAGCATCACGGCCGGCGCTCCCCCCCCGCCGCGGCGCTGAGGCGCCGGAGGACCTCCTCCATCGCCGCGCCCCGCGAGCCCTTCAGCAGGACGAGGTCGCCGGCGCGGCAGTAGGCGGCGAGGCGCGCGGCCAGCTCGTCGTGGCTCGCGGCGATCGTGATGCACTCGGCGGGGAGCCCGGCCGCCTCGGCGCCGGCGCGCACCTCCGCGGCGTGCGGCCCGAGGAGGAAGAGCGCATCGAGGCGCGCCCCCGCGGCCGCGGCGCCGAGCTCGCGGTGCGCGCGCGGCGCCTCTTCGCCCAGCTCGCGCATCTCGCCGAGCGCCGCCAGGCGCCGTCGGCCGCGGCTCACCGCGAGCGTGCTCAGCGCGGCCGCCATCGAGGCGGGGTTCGCGTTGTAGGCGTCGTTCAGCACGGTGACGCCGGTCGGGAGCTGCGTCACCTCCATGCGCATGCCGGGCGGCTGGAAGGCTTCGAGCCCGGCCTGCACCGCGGCGATGTCCACCCCGAGGGCGTGCGCGGCGGCGGCAGCGGCGAGCGCGTTGGTGACGTTGTGGCGGCCGGGGACCGCGAGCCGGATCGTGGCCTCCCGCCGCTCCACGACCAGGCGGAACTCCGTGCCCTCGAGCCCGCGGTCGACGATGCCCTGGGCGCCGACCGTCACGCCGGCCGCCGGCGCCGTCCCGAACGGCACCTTGCGTCCCGGGAAGGCGCGCGCCGACGCGCTGACCAGGGGATCGTCCGCGTTCACCACCGCGGTCGCCGAGGGCCGCAGGCGGCGGTAGAGCTCCGCCTTCGCCTCGGCGACGCCGTGGATCGAGCCCAGGCCCTCGAGATGCGCGGGCGCGACGCAGGTGATGACGCCCACGTCCGGCTCCGCGATCTGCGCCAGGCGCCAGATCTCGCCCGGCCCGTTCATGCCGAGCTCGAGGATCGCCGCTTCCTCCGTGCCCGCGAGGCGGAGCAGGGTGAGCGGGAGGCCGACCAGGTTGTTCTGCGTGCCCGTCGTGCGCAGCACCCGCCCCGGGCCGAAGGCGCGCGCCAGGATCGCGGCCAGCATCTCCTTGGTGGTCGTCTTGCCGTTGCTGCCGGTCACGGCCACGATGCGCGGGCGGCAACGCCGGCGATGGAACGCGGCCAGGTCGCCGAGCGCGGCGAGCGTGTCGCGCACCGCGATGACGCCGCAGCCGAGCGGCCGCTCGGCATGCGCGCGCTCGACCACGACCGCGCCCGCGCCGCACTCGGCCGCGTCCCCCAGGAAGTCGTGCCCGTCGTGCGCCTCGCCGCGGATGGCGACGAAGAGCTCGCCCGGCCGGAGGCTCCGGCTGTCGGTCGTGACCCCCGGGAAGCGGGTGCGGGCACCCAGTCGAACGAGCTCCCCGCCGGTGGCGGCGAGGATCTCCTCCAGCGCGAAGGCTGCCGGGGCCGCCTGGGTGGGCTCGCTCACGCGAGTCTCCCGAGGGCGCGCCGCACCTCCTCGCGGTCGTCGAGATGGCGCTTCACGGTGCCGACGATCTGGTAGTCCTCGTGCCCCTTGCCGGCGACCAGGACGAGGTCGCCCGGGCGCGCGAGGCCGAGCGCGAGGGCGATGGCCGCGCGCCGGTCCGGCTCGACCAGGTGGCCGGTCATGCCCGCGGCACGCACCCCCTCCTCGATGTCGGCGAGGATGCGCAGCGGGTCCTCGGTGCGCGGGTTGTCGGAGGTGAGGACGACGACGTCGCTCCGCCGCGCGGCGGCCTCGCCCATGAGCGGCCGCTTGCCGCGGTCGCGGTCGCCGCCGCAGCCGAAGACCGTGATCAGCCGCCCGCGCGCGAGCGGGCGGAGCACGTCGAGTGCGCGGGCGAGCGCGTCGGGCGAGTGCGCGTAGTCGACCACCACGGTGAAGCCCGGCCCCGGGATCTGCTCGAGCCGCCCGGGTGGCGGCTCGGCGGCCGCGAGGCCGCGCGCGATCGCCTCCAGCGGCGTGCCGAGCGCCCAGGCCGCGGCCGCCGCCCCCAGGATGTTCTCGAGGTGCGGCGCGCCCACCAGCCGGCTCTCGAACGGCAGGCGCTCGGCGCCCAGCGCGAGCGTGCCGCGCGTCCCTGCGAGCGACGTCTCGGCCTCGAGCGGGCGCACGTCGGCGCCCGCCCCGCGGCCGACCCGCACGCAGCGCGTGCGCACGCGCGCCGCCAGGCGCGCGCCCGCCGGGTCGTCGACGTTCACGACCGCCACCGGGTCGCGCTTCCCGCTCGCGGGCAGCTCGTCGAGGAAGAGCCGCGCCTTGGCGGCCCCGTAGCGCTCGGGGTCGCCGTGGAAGTCGAGGTGGTCGCGCGTCAGGTTGGTGAACACGGCGGCGTCGAAGCGGCAGCCGGTGACACGCTCCTGGGCGAGCGCGTGGGAGGAGACCTCCAGCGCGACGTGCGTGGTGCCCGCCGCCCGCATCTCGGCGAGCAGCGCCTGGAGCGCGATCGGGTCGGGCGTGGTGAGCGGGGCGGGCTGGCTCGCCCCGTCGAAGCGATAGGAGATGGTCCCCACCACGCCCGGGCGCCATCCGGCCGCCCGCCAGATCGCCTCGAGCAGGTAGGTGGTGGTCGTCTTGCCGTTGGTCCCGGTCACGCCGACGAGCGTGAGCGCGGCGCTCGGGTCGCCCGCGACGCGGGCGGCGGCGCGGCCGAGGAGGCGGTGCGGCGCGTCCACCCGCACGACCGGGGCGCCCCCGGCGTCCACCTCGCCCGTCGTGATCACCGCACGAGCCCCGCGTCCGAGCGCCTCGGCGATGTGCCGCCGGCCATCGGTGTGGACGCCCGGCAGGGCGAAGAACACGTCGCCCGGCCGGACCCGGCGCGAGTCCGCCGCGACGCCACCGACCTCCACGTCCTCCCGCACCCCGTTCGCCTCCACGCCCAGCGCCTGCAAGAGCTCGCTCAGCCGCATCTAGGAGTCTGTCCGAGTATTCATGGTGAGCGAGGCGAACGAGCCGGGGAGCGAGAGCGGCAAGCGCAGCGATGCGCCGCAGGAGGGAGGAGCGAGCGACCATCTGGCCGCGCGGCTCCCGCCGCGCGCCCCCGGATCGTTCGCCGCAGCCGCCATGAATACTCGGGCAGCCTCCTGGGCCGTCTTCATCATGGTGAGGCCGTCCCCGGACCCGGCACGAGCCGGAGCGCGAGGCGCCGCTCGGGCACGAGCGGCGCCCCCGGCGGCGGGGACTGCTCGCTCACGTAGCCGATGCCGCTCACCTGCACGTCCCAGCCCGCCGCGTACGCGCGGGTGAGCGCCTCGCGGCGCGAGAGTCCGAGGAAGCTCGGCGTCGAGGGCTCCGCCGGGGCGGCCGCAGTGCGCGCGGAGCGGGCGAGGGCGGGCGTCTTCCTGGGTGCCGGGCCGGCCGGCGCCGAAGCCATGCGGAGCGGCAGAGCCGGGCTCTCCACCCCGAGGCGCTTGAGTACCGTCCCCGCGATGGCCCGGAAGACGGGCGCGGCGACCACCCCGCCGTAGCTCGAGCCGCCGGGCTCGTCGATCAGCACGAGGATGACGACGCGCGGGCGATCGGCGGGCACGAAGCCGACGAAGGAGCCGATGCGCTTGGAGGAGTAGGTGCCGGTGTGCAGGTTCACCTTCTGCGCAGTACCCGTTTTCCCCGCGACGGGAAAGTCGTCGAGGCGTGCCTTCTCGCCCGTCCCCCCCTTCTCCTCGACGGCGCGGCGGAGGAGCTCGGTGACCGTCGCGGCGGTGCGCGCGCTCACCACGCGCCGCAGCACGGCGGGCTCGTTCGCGAGCACGACGTCGCCCTCGGGGGTGAGCACGCGGCGGACGAGGTAGGGGCGCACGAGGAGGCCCCCGTTCGCGATCGCGGCGAAGGCGGCCGCCATCTGGAGCGGCGTCACCGACACGCCCTGCCCGAAGCTGTGCGTGGCGAGGTCGATCCGCGCCCATCGCTCGACCGGGCGCAGGATGCCCGGGGTCTCGCCCGGCAGCTCGATCCCGGTGCGCGCGCCGAAGCCGAACGCCCGCAGGTAGCGGTAGTAGCGTTCGGCGCCGAGGCGCTCGGCCACCTTGGTCGCGCCGATGTTGCTCGAATACTGGATCACCTGCGCGAAGCTCAGCCAGCCGTGCCGGTGCGCGTCGTGGATGCGCCACCTGCCGATCTGGTAGCGACCGTTCTCGCAGAAGAACGTGTCCGTCGGCTTGACCACGCGCTCCTCGATCGCGGCGGCGGCGAGGATCGCCTTGAAGGTGGAGCCCGGCTCGTAGGGATCGGTGATGGCGCGGTTGCGCACGCGGTCGCGCCAGCCGCGGTCGTGCCGCCGGCCGGGCTGATTGGGGTCGAAGGTGGGGACGTTGGCGAGCGCCAGCACCTCGCCGGTCGAAGGGTCGAGCACCAGCGCCGCCCCGCCCACGGCCTTCGCCGCCGCCACCCCCGCCGCGAGCTCGCGCTCGGTCACGTCCTGGATGCCGGCGTCGATGGTGAGCTCGACGCGGCTCCCCTGCGCAGGCGGCGCCGGCACGCCCGCGGTGAAGATCACCTGCCGGCGCCCGTCGCGGTCCGCCTCGATGTCGTGCGGCTGCCCGCGGATCACGGGGTCCAGACGGCGCTCGAGCCCCTCGAGCCCCTGCGAGTCCAGCCCGACGAAGCCGAGCACGTGGGCCGCGAGGCCGTTGTGGGGGTAGAAGCGGCGGCCCTCCCGGACCGTGTAGACGCCCTTCAGGCCGAGCCGCGCGACGGCCTCGGCCTCGTGAGGCGGCACCTGCCGCTTGAGCCACACGAAGCGCTCCGTGACGGCCGCCTTGCCGCGCACGGCGCGGAGCGGAAGGTGGAGGGCCGCGGCGAGCGCGGCGAGGCGCGCGTCCTGCCGGCCGAACTCGCGCGGCCGCACGTAGACCGACGCGACATCGACCGAGAGGGCGAGCGCCTCGCCGTGGCGGTCGACGATCGGGCCGCGATGCGGCGTGAGCTCGATCCGCGCCCGGTGCTGCAGCGCGGCCAGCCGCGCCAGGTCGGGTCCGCGGAGCACGGTCAGGTCGACGGCGCGGAGGACGATCAGCGCGAGCAGACCGGCGAACACACCCGCGACCGCGAGCATGCGCGCCTGCGGCGGCCCGGGCGGGGTCACCGCAGGATCACGACCTGTCCCTTGCCGGGCTCCTGCATGCCGAGCCGGCGGCGGGCGAGGTCGCCGAGACGGCCCGGGTCGCGCAGCGTCGCCAGCTCGACCTCGAGCTCGCGATGCTCGTGCTCGAGGCGGAGCTGCATGTCGCGCGCCGCGGAGAGCTCGTAGCCGACATGCGTCACCTGGAGCCGGAGCCAGACCTGCAGCAGGCAGAGGCCGACGAGCACCGCGCCCAGCCCGAGCGCGCGGCGCACCAGCCAGCCACGCATGGCGCGCAGCAGCCGGGCGGGGCGCGCCGCCGGTCGTGCGAGCGGTCGCCGGACCGTCAGGACGCGGGCCGCGGCGCCGGCGGAGCGGCTCACGCGCGCTCCTCCAGCCGCTCGACGACGCGGAGGCGGGCGCTGCGGGCGCGCGGGTTGCGCGCGACCTCGCGCGCCGAGGGACGAAGCGGGCGCCGGGTCAGCAGGCGGACCTTGGCGCTCCAGCCGCACACGCAGCGCGGCGTGCGCGGCGGACAGAGGCAGTCGGCCGCCCAGCGGCGGAAGGCGTCCTTCACCCGCCGGTCCTCGAGCGAGTGGTAGGCGAGCACGGCGAGCCGGCCGCGCGGACGGAGCACGCGATAGCCGTCGGCGAGGAAGCGCTCGAGCTCGCCCAGCTCGTCGTTCACCGCCATGCGGATCGCCTGGAAGCTGCGGGTTGCGGGATGGAGCCCGGGCCGTCCGCGTCCGAGGACGCCGCCGATCACGCGCGCGAGCTCGCCCGTCGTGCGGAGGGGACGGGCGCGCGCGATGGCGCGCGCCAGCGCGCGGGCGCGCGGCTCCTCGCCGAAGGCGGCCAGGATGCGGGCGAGCTCGCGCTCGGGCCACTGGTTCACGATCTCGGCGGCGCTCGGGTCGCTGCCGGCGTCCATGCGCATGTCGAGCGGCGCGTCGACCCGGAAGCTGAAGCCGCGCGCCGGATCGTCGAGCTGGAGGGAGCTGACGCCCAGGTCGAGCAGCACGGCGTCGGCGCCGTCCCACCCGAACTCGGCGAGCACGGCGGCGAGCTCGCTGAAGCGTGCCTGGCGGAGGACGACGCGTTCGCCCGGCAGGCGCTCAGCGGCGCGCGCGAGGGCCGCGCGATCGCGATCGAGCCCGAGGAGCCTCGCGCCGGGAGCAGCGGCCAGGAGGGCCGTCGCGTGGCCGCCGAGACCCACGGTCGCGTCCACGAGACAGGCACCCGGCCGGGGGCGCAGCCACTCCACCACCTCCCCCACCAGCACCGCAACGTGAGCGGCGCCCCCCGGCCCGATGTCCGTCCGCGTCGTCACTGGCGGCGCCCCGACTCCCCAAGCGCTCGCCGCCCTCACCGCTCACCTCCACCCGCGCCCGCCGGCGGCTCATGCTCACCGAATCTCTTGCACTACAGCCCGAGCTCGTCCAGGAGGTCCGGGTTGTCCTCGAAGAGCTCCTTCTCGTCGTCGCGGTCGACCTGATGATAGACGTCCTTGGCCCAGACGCGGAACTTGTCGGTTGCACCGACGAACATCACCTCGCGCCCGATGCCGGCGTACTCGCGCAGTGTGGGCGGGATCAGCATGCGCCCCTGCGCGTCGAGCTGCACGTCCTGGGCGGCGCCGATGTAGTACGCCTCGAAGGTCGCCAGCTTGCGGTTGAAGCGCTTCTCGGTGGCGATCTTCTCCTCGAACCGCTGCCACCCCGAGAGGGGGTACACGTCGAGGCACGGACGTCCGCGGCGTCGGAACTTGGTGACCACGAGGCGCTCGTCCTGGAGCCCGGAGAGTACCTCCCGGAAGCGGGCCGGGATGGCGACCCGCCCCTTGTCGTCCACCAAGTATTGATGGGTACCGCGGAACATTCCGTGCCCTACAGCGCATCCCTACCCTACCACCCCTAGGCCCCAATTCGCCATCCACCACCACGTCCTACCACAATCCCCCACCGCGCCGTGCTTCTAAGCCAGGTAGGGGGACACTGTCAAGCGAAATTTCTAATCGGCACGGATTTCGCCCTGGCTTCGCCCGCGCTGCGTCGAGAACCCGAGATCACGCCCCCGGAGCGGGGCGCGAGCCCTTGCCACTGGACGGGCCGGCCGGACAGTTCTAATCAAGAAGCGTTTCCGCCGGAGGAGGTCGAGCAGTCGCTCGCCGCCTCGCGCGGCGGGAGGAAAGTCCGGACTCCACAGGGCATGGTGGCCGCTAACGGCGGCCCCGAGCGATCGGGGGAAAGTGCCACAGAAAGGAGACAGCCCCGTGCCTTCGGGCGCGGAGCAACGGTGAAACGGTGAGGTAAGAGCTCACCAGGTCCGTTCGAGAGAGCGGACGCTCGGTAAACCCCACCCGGAGCAAGACCGTGTAGGAGGGAGGTCTGGCCGCGAGGCCAGGCGCGGGCTGCCCGTCCGTTCCCTCGGGTCGGTCGCTCGATCCCCCGGGCAACCGGGGGACCAGACGAATGGCTGCTGCTCTCGCTTCCTGGGCGGGAGGACAGAATCCGGCTTACAGACCTCCTCCGGCGGCTCGACCCGAGACCATGTCTCGGGTCGGAGACGGACAGCGAGCGTGCGGCCCGGTTCATCACGCGAACGGCGTGACGCATGATGGCTGCGCGGGGCTTCAAGTTTTGCCGCGCCGGCTTCGCCGGCCGCGGCACGGCTTGCGCACGACCCACCGGCGCCCCACGCTCGCGTTCCGATTCCGACCCGAGACATGGGTCTCGGGTCGAGGTCTAGCGCGCCGGCTTCGCCGGCCGCGGCACGGCTTCCGCACGATCCACCGGCGCCCCACGCTCGCTTTCCGATTCCGACCCGAGGTCTCGGGTCGGAGCATAGAGCATGCGCTGGCAGCTCGGGCAGAGGATCACCTCTGCGTTGCGCTGGATCTGGTTGAAGAGCTGGGGTGGGACGCGCATGCGGCAGCCCTGGCAGATACCGCCGCGCACCTCGACCACTGCGAGGCCGCCGCGGCGCGAGAAGATCATCTCGTACTTGCGCCGGAGGTCGCCGTCGATCGTCTGCACCAGCTCCGAGCGCGTGGCGCGCTCGCGCTCGATCTCGCTGGAGAGGCGCGCGAGCGTCTCGCGCAGCTCGCTCGCCTCGCGGTCGCGCTCCGCCGCGAGCCGCGCGAGCTCGGTGTCGAGGCCCGCGAGCTTCGCCGTGGCCCCTTCCACCTGCTCCATCACGGCCATCAGCTCGGTCTCGAGCGTGCCGATCTCCTCCTTGAGCAGGTCCACCTCGCGCCGGGCCAGCCCGAGCTCCTTGTCGTTGCGGATGCGGGTCATGCGCATGCGGCGGTCCTTCATCTTGGCCTCGGCGGCGGTGAGACGGCCCTCGAGGTCGCGCTGGCGCACGCCGAGCGCCGCCAGCTCCACGCGCACCGCGTTCGCGGCGGCCGTCTGGGCGCTCACGGCCTCCTCTAGCGCGGCCACCCGCCCCTCCCCCTCGGCCACCGCGCGGGTCTTGGCGCGCAGGCTCTGATCCACCAGCTGCAACGTCGCCAGGACCTCGATCTTCGTCGGCATCTGCCTCCGTCGCGCCGGACCCGCCACCCCGACCGGCGGTGGTGGGCCCAGTGTGACTCGAACACACGACCGACCGGTTATGAGCCGGCAGCTCTGACCGCCTGAGCTATGGGCCCGCTCGGCGCGAGTCAAGCACCGAACCGGGCCCGCTGCAAGGGTCGCTCAGGATTCCATGAAGCCGCGCAGGCGGCGCGCGCGGCTCGGATGACGGAGCTTGCGCAACGCCTTCGCCTCGATCTGGCGGATGCGCTCGCGCGTGACCGCAAAGCGCGTCCCGACCTCCTCGAGCGTGTGGTCCGAGCGCTCCCCGATGCCGAAGCGCAGCCGCAGCACCTGCTCCTCCCGCGGCGTGAGCGTGGCGAGCACCTTGCGCGTCTGATCCTGGAGGTGCAGGCCCATCACCGCCTCCGCGGGCGAGGGGA
>Ga0209378_1003101_pt1 | contig 11320 bp, 8 predicted proteins | sample GraSoiAngelo_156_FD_186170 | JGI IMG/M metagenome (GOLD analysis project Ga0209378, IMG submission 186170) | Grasslands soil microbial communities from the Angelo Coastal Reserve, California, USA - 14_1009_13_40cm (SPAdes) (version 2) | ecosystem: Environmental > Terrestrial > Soil > Grasslands ... | reverse complement strand
GGTGAACAAATCGAACAGTTCCACGCGTTCAAGCAACGGCTCCATCGGTTCCTGAATCGCCCGCAAAATTTTCGCGTGCGAAACTTCTTCCGACACAATCATCGCAATGTCGCGCGTGATTGATGGATACCGGTCAAGCTCGCGAAACTTTTTCGCTGATTCGCCAACGACTAAAAGAAGATCGGCATGCAGCTCGGCAATCAGCACCGGACCTGCCGCAATGGATTTGGTCGTCGAAAGTTGTCCGCCAAAGCCGATCATCTGATCTCGGGACCAAATGTCGACCGCGAGCGCGAGATCGGGATATTTCGCCGGCCGAAACGACAGATCTGGAATAACGCACTCCAACGCGCCCTTGAGATCGAACAGGTCCAGACCGCGGCTCGTTTGCGATCGCCAATTCGGCGCGCGCGTAATATTTCCCCAGAGCAAAATCCCGAGATGCCGTTCTTCCTTTCCGGACGGCGGGATAAACGTGCGCCCGATTTCAAAGGTGGCGACGGTCTCGGCGCCCGCCCGAATATTTCGCTCGAGCACTTCGAGCAGCCCGCCGATCAAGCTCGGCCGCAGCGCGACGTGATCTTCGCTCAACGGATTTCGCAACGCTATCGCCTTTTCGCTGAATGCGGAGGCGCTTCTCGGGATCAATTTGGATGTGCGCGCTTCTGAAAGGCCACGCGCAACAAGCCGCTCACGCATCGCCGACTCCAGATTGTGCAAGTGATCTGCCGCGCTTGAGGCGGTGAACCGGCTTCGGCCGGTCCCCGGAACTTTGTCGACTCCGAATGCGCGAACGACCTCTTCGATGAGATCGACATCGCGCTGCAAATCCCGCCGATGACTCGGAATTTTCCATTTCATCATCTTAGCGGCGCTGGTCTTCTGCAAACTGAACCCCGTCAGAATCTCATCAACTGTTCTTGGCTTGATCGCGATCCCGACGACTCGATCGCATTTTTCATAGCTCAATGAAACATCGGCTGGATTCACCGGAATTTTCCCGGCAGTCGCAATTTCTTTCGCCGGCGTTCCGCCTGTGATTTCGCGGATCAGCTCGGTCGCGCGCTGAGACGCGCGTAAAACCATTCCGGGATCGACGCCGCGCTCGAACCGGTAACTCGCGTCGCTCGGCAAATTGAGATTGCGCGCAGTGCGACGAACGCTCGCAGGCAAGAAATAGGCGGCCTCGAGCAAAATGTTTTTCGTCGAGTCGGTGACTCCGGTTTCCTCGCCGCCCATTACGCCGGCGATTCCAACTGCGCGCTCCTGATCGGCAACGACCAGATTATCCGGCTTGAGCGAGTAAGTCTTGCCGTCGAGCGCGAGAAATTTCTCGCCGTCCCGCGCCAGCCGGACATTAATTCCACCTTCCAATTTGTCGGCGTCGAACGCGTGCGTCGGCTGGCCGAGCTCCAGCATCACGAAGTTCGAGATGTCGACGATGTTGTTGATCGACCGAATGCCGACGCTCTCGATTTTCGCGCGCAACCATTGCGGACTGGGCCCGACTTTCACGTCGTCGATCTTGCGGGCGGAGAAAAATGGACATTCGCGTATGGCGCTGATGGCCACGCCAGTCTTCCTGATGTCGATCTTCGCTTCGCGTGGCGTTGATTTGAGTGTGTTTCCAGTCAGCGCTGCGATTTCGCGCGCGAGTCCGAAATGGCTTAGTAAGTCGCCACGATTCGGGGTGATCTCAACATCCAAAATCATCTCGCTTGGAAAAACGTCGCCAATCGGCACGCCGATTTTTGCCTCCGGCGATAGAATCAAAAGCCCGGCCGCATCTTCGCCGAGGCCGAGCTCAATCGCGCTGCAAAGCATTCCTTCGCTTTCAACGCCGCGCAGTTCGCTCTTTCGAATCTCGGTGCCGTTCGGCAACTTCGCGCCGGGCAACGCCAGTGGAACTTTGTCGCCAACTTTGTAATTGCTCGCGCCGCAAACGATCTGGCGTTTCGTGCCGCTGCCGTCGTTGACTTCGCAAACGCTGAGGCGATCGGCATTTGGATGACGCGATGACGCGGTGATCTGTGAAACGATCACGTTGTCGATCTTTGCGCCGCGCGTCTCGACGTTCTTGGTTTCGACGCCGGCACGAGTAAGTAAATCGGCGATCTCCTCAGGATCTTCTGGAAGATCGACAAATTCGGCCAGCCAGTTAACGGAAAATTTCATTGTCTTTGGCAATCTGTCATTCCGAGCGAAGTCGAGGAATCTCTTACTATTTCTGAATCAGAAATATCTAGAGATGTCTCCACTTCGGTCGACATGACAAAAGAGATGTTCACGCGAATTGTTTTAAGAACCGCAGATCGTTCTGCGCGAAGAGACGGATGTCGGGAATGTCGAACAAAATCATGGCGAGCCGATCCATGCCGAGACCGAATGCGTAGCCTGTCCATTTTTCCGGATCGTAAGCTTTGTCGCCGCGCGCTTTGTTGACCGCTTCGAAAACAGTTGGATGTACGATGCCGGACCCGGCGACCTCGATCCATTGTTCGCCTTTTTTGAGTGCCTTTGATTTGACGTAAACCTCAAGACTCGGCTCGGTGAATGGAAAATAATGCGGTCGAAATTGGACGGCGGTGTCGGCACCGAACAGTTCGCGCATGAAAAACTCAAGCGAACCTTTCAAATCGGCTACGCTCACGTTCTCATCAACATAGAGCCCTTCGATTTGATGAAACTGCGCGCTGTGGGTCGCATCGACTTCATCGCGACGATAGGCCGCGCCGGGCGCGATCACGCGAATCGGCGGCGGCCCGGATTGCATCGTGCGGATTTGCACCGTCGAAGTGTGGGTCCGGAGTAATCGGCCGTCCGGCAGATAAAATGTGTCCTGCTCGTTCCGCGCTGGGTGTTCGGGCGGCGTGTTCAGGGCGTCGAAACAATGCCATTCGTCTTCAACGTCCGGTCCGTCCGCGAGGGCAAAGCCCATTCGCCGGAAAATTTCGATCGACCGCTCGAGCATTTGCGTGAGCGGATGCAACGCGCCGAGCTCGTGCGGCGTTCCGGGTAGCGAGATGTCGATCTTGGCAAGCCCGCCGGTCTCTTTCTGTGATCGAAACTGTTGCGCGCGGATGTCGATAGCTGCGGTGACAGCGTTCCGCACCTCGTTGAGCAGTTTGCCGACGACCGGCTTCTCTTCCTTGGCGAGCGTTTTCATTTGCTCGCCCCAGGCCGAAACGGTGCCGCTGCGGCCGAGATATTTCAGCCGGGCAGTTTCGAGCGCCCGCTCGTCGCGCGCGGATTTGATCTCGCGCAGGGCGTCGTCGCGCAGTTGTTCCAGCGGATGCATAAGACGTTGAAGCGTTAAAGAGTTTAAGCGTTGAAGCGAAGCCGCTGCAACGTTTCAACGCTTCATCGGTTCAACGAATTACGCCGCCTTCTTTTTCGACTTCGATTTGTCTTCCAGCGCGCTCTTCGCTTGATCGACAATCGACTTGAAAGCGTTCTCGTCGGTGACTGCGAGATCGGCCAGGACCTTACGATCGAGTCCGATGCCGGCTGCTTTCAGTCCTTCGGCGAACCGGCTGTAAGTTAGCCCGTTCGCACGAGCGGCAGCATTGAGGCGCTGGATCCACAAATAACGAAAAGTGCGTTTGCGGGTCTTGCGATCGCGATAGGCCCAATATTTGCCTTTCATCGTTGCGTCTTTGGCGTAACGAAAAAGTTTTGACCGGCGACCCCGATAACCTTTGGCGGATTTGATGACGCGTTTGCGCCGCGCACGGCTGGCCGGCGCGTTAGTGGCTCTTGGCATTGTTGTTGTGTCCCGAATTACTCCGGGACTCCTCGTTCAGCGGGCTGTTCTTTAATTATCGACCTTTCCGACCTCGCTCGCTGATTAGTCCCACGGCGCGGGACAGGTGGAAAGACGTTCCGAATCGTTCGGAGCGCGAAAAATAGACGGGAAAATGACGAATGACAAATGACGAGAAATCGTGACGACAAGCGCACGTTGTGGAGGATCACCTGGTTCATCCATAGCCATTCCTTCGACATTCGTGCTTCGCTGCGTATAAGCCGCATATAACGCGGGTAGCGAGCATATGTTTACGCGGCTTCGACATTTTCTGATATAATTCCGCCGTGCATTGGCTTGGCCGACATCGCTTGATGATCCTGGCGGGCATTTGCGCCTTTATCACTGTTTTGGTGCTCGCTCTGCATTTCGCCGCAGGCGTTCCGTTCTTGTCCATCGTCTGGAGCAGCGAGCAAGCGTACGAAGACGTCCTTCGGCGGGAGGGACGGAAAACTAAAACGCACAATGATTTTGTTTTCATCGGAATCGACCAGGAATCGCTCAAGTTGACCGCAGTCGGACCCGAGGAAATTCAAAACAATCGCGCGTTTCAATTGATGACAGAACGGCCGTTTCCGTGGTCACGGGAGATTTGGGCGCTATTACTCGACCGATTATTCAGTGCTGGAACGCGGGTCGTCATGTTCGACATGATCTTCGGCGCACACTACGACGGTGACGCCGCGTTCGGTGCCGCATTGGAGCGTTATCGCGACAAAGTTGTAATAGGCGCAAATTTCGATTTCTCCGATATCCCAAATGGTGGCGCAGCAATCAACATTGCCCCGAGCGTTTCGTTAATCCCAGATAAACCAATGGAGGATGATCGCGTCGGTTACGTAGTGTTTTTCCCTGACGCCTTGGATCACAAAATCCGTTCAGCTCGTTACACGGTAACCGACAGGCAACTATCATATCAGTTACCGCAATCCAATGAGACGGCCTACGAATCTCTGGGCGCACGCGCGCTCCGTAAGCTCGGCCATTCGGGCGATGTGCCGCGCGATCTACAATCTCATTCGATTCGCTTCAGTGCGCTCGACGCCTACCTGCCGAAGGCGCTTTGGGAGGTTTTCGATCCTAAAATGTGGCATGCGAACTATCGCGACGGTAATTACTTCAAAGACAAAGTCGTTATCGTCGGAGCGTCATCACAGGTGGCGCACGATGTTTTCGATACGCCACTTAGTCCGGAAACGCCGGGACCTGCTTTGCACTTGCACGCGCTGGCGGCGGCGCTCGATCACGAATTTCTTTATGACACGGCGATCCCAATCGATTTCGCGACCGTCATTGGCGGCGGAATTTTATCGTGGATCGTGGTCGCCTTCGTTCGCCGGCCATTCCTTTGTTTGCTGACGCTTCTGGCGGTCAGCGGAGCTTATCTGGGCGTTTCGCGAATTCTTTACGATACACGCGGACTGCTGATCATGGTTGTGCCGACGCTAAGCGTGTTTCTAGCGAGCGGCCTGTTGGGACTCGGTTTTGAATACACTCTGGAACGCTTGGAAAAACTGCGCACGCGCCGGACACTCGAGCGTTACGTTTCGAAAAACCTGGTCAAAGAAATTCTCGATAACCCGGGCGGCTATTACAACTCCATGCTTGGGTCGCGCAAGCCGGTGACCGTGCTCTTTTCGGACCTGGTCGGCTTCACCAATTTGTCGGAAAAGGCCGACCCGGCTGCGCTCGTCGCGCAGCTCAATCGTTACCTTAGCAGCATGGTGCCGATGGTGTTCGATAACGGCGGGACGCTCGATAAATTTATCGGCGACGCCATCATGGCGGTTTGGGGAAACGTGAGCAGCCATGGCGCCGCGGAAGATGCGAAGGCCGCGGTCCGAGCGGCGCTTGGGATGCGGCGCGAGATGCCAAAATTAAATGCGGCGTGGCGCGCGGAGGGGATGCAACCGCTCGCCTTCGGCATTGGCATCAATCATGGCGAGGCCATTGTTGGCAACATCGGATCGCACGAGCGGCTCGATCCGACCGTGATTGGCGACGCGGTGAATCTCGCCTCGCGACTGGAAGCGCTAACGCGTATTTACGCCGTTGATATTCTGGTTGGACAAAGCGCAGCCGAGCTTGTGCGCGACGACTTTCACTTTCGCTCGGTCGCGCGTGTTCAAGTGAAAGGAAAAAGCGAACCGGTCGAAGTGTTCACGCTCGTCGGCGCGCGGAAGGACGATGTCGATCCGGAATTTTTGAAGTGGCTCGACATTTACGAAGAGGGGATCGCCAAATTCCGGAAACGCGATTTCAAAGACGCGAAGATTCTGTTTTCACATTTTCTCGAATTTTATCCGGACGATTCTCTCGGGAAGATGTATCTCGCGAGCGCGCTCGAATACGAACAAGCACCGCCGGACGAAGCTTGGAACGCGGTCGAAGTTTTCAAAAAGAAGTAGCCCGCTAATTACGCGAATCAGACGAATAAACTCTGATCGAGCAAGGAATTGATGTTGGAGTGCATTATTCGTGTCCTTGGCGTGATTCGCGGGTCAAATTTCTGGCGCAGGTCAAACTCCCGTCGTAAAGAATCGGCGTGACCAAAACCGCGCCGCAAAAATTTCATTTCATAGGCATTTGCGGCACGGCCATGGGCTCGGTCGCGGCGGCGTTGCAGGAGCGCGGGTTTAAAGTCAGCGGCTCGGACGAAAGTGTTTATCCGCCGATGTCGACCTTTCTCGAAGAGCGCGGGATCAAACTTCATCAAGGTTACGGTGAGGAAAACATTCCGAGCGACGCGGATGTGGTCGTGATCGGCAACGCGATCAAGCGCGGCAATCCGGAAGTGGAAGCGGTCCTGAACCGGAAACTGTTTTACCTTTCGCTGCCGGAAGTTCTGAAAAATTATTTCCTGCGCGGCAAACACAATCTCGTCGTCACCGGCACGCACGGAAAAACAACGACGACATCGTTGCTGACCTGGATTATGGAAAAAGGCGGCCGCAAACCCAGTTATCTCATCGGCGGCATTCCAAAAAATCTTGGTCAGGGCGCGCGGTTGAACGACTCCAAGTATTTTGTGATCGAAGGCGATGAATACGACAGCGCGTTTTTTGACAAGCGCTCCAAGTTTATTCATTACTTGCCGGAGCTGGTGATCGTAAACAACATCGAGTTCGATCACGCCGACATCTTCAATAATCTTGACGAGATCAAACTAAGCTTTCGCCGGTTGCTCAATATCGTTCCGCAAAACGGAATGGTTCTGGTCAATGGCGACGATCATAACTGCGTTGAGGTCGCGAAGGATTGTCTCGCCCAGATGGTCGAAGTCGGTTTTTCAAAAAACTGCGCGCAAAGGATTCGCGACGTCACTCATTCGCCCGAGGGTTCGCGGTTCAAACTTGGCGACGACGTTTATGAAATCCCGCTCATCGGGGAATTTAATGTGCGGAACGCGGCCATGGCCGCGAGTGCGGCCCGCTTTTACGACGTGCCCAAATCGAAGATCGAAAACGCGTTCAAAAGTTTTACGGGCATCGCGCGGCGCCAGGAAGTGCGCGGTGAAGCGCGGGGCGTGAAAGTGATCGACGACTTTGGCCATCATCCGACGGCGATCGGGCAAACGTTGCACGCCCTGCGGCAGCGTTATCAGAGTCAGCGGATCTGGGCAATCTTCGAGCCGCGGTCGAACTCGACCCGGCGCTCAGTTTTTCAGAAGGAACTACTGGAGGCGCTCAAAGTGGCGGACGGTGTGTTCATCGCGCAAGTGGCCAGGCTCGAACAAATCCCAGAAGCGGAACGTTTACATCCAGAAGAGATGGTAAAGGAAATTTCCGAAGACGGGCGGCCAGCGTTCTATGAAAAAAACGCCGACGCAATTGTCGATCGAATTGTACCCCTATTGAAAGAGAGAGACGTCGTCGCCGTTTTCAGTAACGGCGGATTCGACAACATTCACGAGAAATTGCTGGCGCGACTGAGAACGTAAGTCGCTAAATCGAGAATGGCGAATCGACTGTCGCTGTAACGATTGATCGAATCACGATTCAGGGCGGCGAAGCCGCTGACGTGTGATCGTGCACGATTTTCCAGCCTTCGGGGAAACGGTGAAAAATTAGTGTGAAACGGCCGTGAGGCTTGTCGCTCGCGCGTTTGAGTTCCCAACTACCAAGCACGACAGCGGAATCGTTACTTAACGGCGTGATTTCAAGATCTGAAAACGTCAGCGTTCCCATTTTCGCGCGGTCCGAATATTTCTTTTCGTAACGATCCAGAACTTTCTGCCACCCGCGCGTGACTTCGTCGCCGGAAACGAACACCGTGTCGTCGGAGCGCGAGTAACCGTTCATGAACGTATCGATGTCGCCGCGATTCCACGCGTCCTGCTGCGATTGCAGAACAATTCGAATTTCAGAAGCGGTGTCTGTTTGAGCAGCGACTAATTCGGACGGTGCAACCCAGAACATCGCAACCGCCGCGATAGAAAAAGCGAGGAACGTCAGACGCATTACGGCGTTGGCGTCGGAGTGGGCGTCGGTTCCGAGAATTTTCTGTAGGTTAAAACAAGCTTGGCGCTAGGCACCGGCTCGACTGTTACGCGTGCAGGACCATCGATGACAACCGGTTGGATAAATTCCGGTGGCGCGGTGGAATCGATCATTGTCGCCGTCAACACTGCTCTTGGAGGTGGTGTGGGCGCTGGCGTAGGAGTCGGCGTAGGCGTCGCTGTCGGTGTCGGAGTTGCGGTCGGCGTTCCGGTGGGTGTCGGCGTCGCACTTGGAGTTGGCGTAGGAGTTGGAGTTGGAGTCGCTGTTGACGTGGCCGCTGCTGCAATCACAACGCCTCGCGTGCTACCGCCTTCCTGTGTGAAGTTATAGATTCGCAGGAAGTGGTGATCAGGAACATTAATGCTGAAGGTGGAGTTCGTGATCACTACAGTTTTGAAACTGGAGGCGATAGCGACAGCGCCGAGCGCGCAAACGAAAATCAGCAGCGACGCCGCATTCTTCATTTATTGTCCGTCTCCAACGCTCGGATCGCGTCCGAAGTTTAATTGCTATCTTTTCTGTAGCTGATGAAACAATTTCCGGTCGTAGTCCCGCATGTGACGGAGACATCCGCAGGGCCGGCGATCACCACGCTATTAATCACGTCTGGCGGGGACGCATCGAGAACGGCCGCGGCTAGAACATTTGCCGATGTGCCACCATTGGGCGGCTTGGTCACAGTGACGACACCTCGCGGACTTCCATCGTCTTGTGTGAAATTACGAATCACCATGAACTGATCGCCATGGATCGGGGGAAGATCTGCCAACATACCACTCGTAATGACCATGCTTTTGAAATCGTCAGCGAAAGCCGTTCCCGCGAGTCCGCAGAGAGCGATTGGTAAAATTTGAAGAAAATTTTTCATAGACCGGGGAACGTAATGTTTCGAAACATTCTTAATATGAGATCGCGGGTGGTGTCCAGTTCGGCGCTGACTTTTCTTCGCCCCGGCGGTAAAGCCGAAGGAAATTGACCCGCTCCCGCGCATCTGGTAGCATTCTCGCCACCATTAAATCCGTGCATCGATCGGTTCTGTTGCTTGTCGCGACCAGTTCGAGCTTTGCTCAAGTTGCGCCAGTCGCGCCGCAGCCTGCCAAGACGCCGCCACTCCAAGCCGCGGCTCCCCAGCCCGCGCGTCCGGCGCCATCCGTTCCGCGAGTAATTTCGACCCCCGCCCGCGCTGCCCAGACGCCGGCTCCGGCCGCGCCTGCAAGTCCCCAGCCTGGCGCGCCGCAAATGGTACGACTGCAATTTCCAAACAGCGACGTCGGCGACGTGCTCCGCCTTTACGAGCAGCTCACCGGCAAAAAGTTGGTAATGGACAATTTTGTTCAGGGCAAGGTCAGCATCTTCATCGCCAAAGAAGTGCCGCGCGAGGAAGCGATCAAGATCATCGAGATGAATCTGCTCCTCAACGGCTATTCGCTCATCCCCGCGGAAGACACCGACATTGTTAAAGTCATCGGGACAGGGAAAAATCCGCGCACGACCGGAGTGCCGATCGTTTCCGACGAAACCGAGATCCCGGATGGCGATCACGTCATCAGTTACCTGTTTAAGCTTCGCTATGCCGATCCAACAGAATTGCAGCAGGCGCTCGGGCAATATCTTTCCCCGCCGCAGCCGTACACGTCATTTCTGGCGCTGCCAAAGGCAGGTGCGATTCTGGTAACGGAGAACTCAAGTGTGATTCGGACCCTGGCCCGCATCATTAACCAGGTGGACGTGCCGCCGGCGGAGGTGGTGAGCGAGTTCATCAAATTGGAGCGTGCGGACGCGAGCAAAGTGGTGGACATGCTCAAAGACATTTTCGAGAAGGGCGAAAAAACTGGCACGCAGCCAGGTCAACCTGGTTATCGCGGCGGTGTCCGACCAGTCGGTGCAGGCAATGTGCCGGCGCCGGTGGCGGAAGTCAGCGAAGTCGGTGGTTTGACTGCGCTGACCGAGGAATCGGTTGTGGTCGGCAAAATAAAATTGTCAGCCGACGTGCGCACGAATCGGATCCACGTCATCACCCGCCCGGTCAATATGCCGTTTGTTCGCAAACTTATTTCCGAGTTCGATGCCAATGTGGAATTCGCCAAACCGGTCACCCGCGCGCTCAATTACATTTCGGCGGCGGATGTGTTGCCGGTAATCGTGCAAGCGCTGAGCGAGCCGGGGCAGCAAACGGGCGCGGGTGCGGAAGGCGGTGCTCCCCAACCGGGAGCGAGCCCGGGTCAGCCGCGCCGGACGACAACCGCGACCGCGACCAGCGGCGGCCTCGCGACAACATCGACATCGACGACCGGCACGGGCTTGGGTGGGACCAGCGGCGGCGGAACGCTTAACATTTCCGAAGAACTCTCGACTCAGCCGGTCGACACAACGCCGAAAGCAGTTGTGATCGGTAATGCCAAGATCATCGCCGATCAGCGCGCGAACACGATCATCATGCTCGGCAATCAGGAAATCGTGGTCAAAGTCCAAAAGATTTTGGACGAGATGGACGTAAAAGCGCCGCAGGTCGCCCTGAGCACGGTCATCGGCGAATTGACGCTCAATAACAACGAAGAATTCGGGGTCGATTATTTCGCCAAGTACGACAGGAAAATCGTCGGCATTTCGCGAAACACCGGTGCGCCAATTCCTATCCCGGGCGCAACTGTGAATGCAATGGGCACGCCGATTGCCGGAAGTGGCGTTGTCGATCCAGCTCATTTGATTAATTTTAGTCAAGCTATTCAAAATGTTATGACGGGCACGAACGTGTACGTCGCAGCTGGCAACTATCTGGCGACGATAGTGCACGCGCTGGAAGGTACGGGACGATTCCGCGTCATTAATCGGCCGGTCGTTTTCACGAGCAACAATAAGAAAGCGATTATCGCCTCCGGAACCGAGATTCCGGTGCCGGTGAGCACGCTGTCTTCGCTCGTCAACGCAAATAATCCTGTGACCGGAACAAACGTTGGACAGCAATCGAATATCGAGTTCAAACGTGTCGCCTTACAGCTAGAGGTTGTGCCGCTAA
>Ga0209378_1003098_pt1 | contig 11326 bp, 14 predicted proteins | sample GraSoiAngelo_156_FD_186170 | JGI IMG/M metagenome (GOLD analysis project Ga0209378, IMG submission 186170) | Grasslands soil microbial communities from the Angelo Coastal Reserve, California, USA - 14_1009_13_40cm (SPAdes) (version 2) | ecosystem: Environmental > Terrestrial > Soil > Grasslands ... | reverse complement strand
TCCGGAAGGTGGCTCCGAGCTGGCCATTTCGGCAGTCACGGAGGTCCGACCGTTGACGATGCGGTTGACCACCTTGACGTCGCAGGCGAGATGATCTGCCAGCTGCCTCTGCGTCATCCCGAGAGGAATCAAGAACTCTTCGCGGAGGATCTCACCCGGGGTGGTCGGCTGCCTGCGTCGGGGGATTGGTCTCATCGAGCCTCCTCAGTGGTAGTCCCGGATGCCGACCTCAGCGGGACCGGAATCGGTCCAGCGGAAGACCACCCGCCACTGATCGTTGATCCGTATGCTGTGGCGTCCTGCCAGTTTTCCTTTCAGCCCTTCGAGCCGGTTGCCCGGCGGCGAGGCGAGATCTGTCAACACCGCAGCATAGTCGAGCATATCGAGCTTCCTAGCAGCCACCCTCGCCACGTTCGCCCAGCCGACGTTCTTCGAGAGCCGCCCTTCCGAGAAGAATCGTTCGACGACGGGGTTGGCGAAGCTCTGGATCGCCACCGGAACGCGTCTACCGAATCAAGGTATACCTGTCAAAGGTACAGCCGTCCAGCCTCAAGGCGACGACACAAGTCGGTATCGGGCTCTCCCGCGGCCCCAGCGGCGGACCGTTCGACGATGCCGCCGCGACCTCGCTCGGCGTCACCCCCCCGGTGGCGATGTTCGCGACCAAGCGCCGCGGTGGACGTCGCCACATCGGTCGCCCAGCCCGCGATCATCGCGAAGACAGAGCGCAGAAGGTCCTCGAGTCTGCGCCTGCGCTCCCGATGCCCGTGAGAACTGAATCGGGGACAGCGACCGGAGACTCTCCGGTCGGGAAGGGAAAGTCTAGGATTGACACGGGCAAAATCGGGTAAGCCGTGCGAGAGCGATAAGACGGACCGTCAGTGAAAAGCAGAACTGCTACGCGCTGTTACGACGAAATCGGGAGTTGCGGTCCGGAGGGTTCGACTCCCCTCGGCTCCACTTGCCTCAGCTCACGGGAACCCCGATCGCGCGGAGGATGGCCTTCTCGATCTCGACCATCCGGCCAGGACCCAAGTTCCCGCCGATCGGACGTGCTGCCAGGCGATCACGACGGAGGGTTGTGATCTGCTCGCACTTCGCGACTGACGGTCGGTCGAGCCCAGCCTCGCGCGCGCGCAGTCTCACGTGGGTGGGCGCTTCCCGCAGCACGCTCGAAACAGGGATGACGATCACGTCGCTCGCCAGCCGGTTGCGGATGTCGGGCGACACGACGAGCGCGGGCCGCCGCTTGCTCCCTGGCTCATCGGGGATGCGGACCCAGTACAGATGACCCCGTCGGGGATACGACTCGGAAGCACTCACTCATCCCACCCGCGGCGAGCGGTCTCGTCCCCCAAGGACGACCAATCGTTGTCCTCCTGCCGCTCCGTCGCGCCAAGGGAGCGATAGTAGCGCTCGATGGCCCGATCGAGCTCGGCTTGCCCGCGTCGGCGCACCCACGCTGCAAGCGCGCGCTCGAAAGCCTGGCTTCGCGTCATCGAACCAGCCAGGCGGTCGACCTCGCGAAGCAGTGTTCGATCCACGGTCACGGAAACCTTCGTCTTGGCCGCTGGCATCGTAGGACTGATTATCCGATGGTTGGTACGACCGCAAATCAGAGCTGACAGGATGCCGGGGACGGCCTCGCCGAAATCTCCGCCCGCCTGTGGATCGCGGTCCTGTTTGTGGGGAGACACAGCCCTCCGGGAGTGCTAGGGAGCGGAGCACCATGAACGACATCATCCTCCACCATTACTGGGAGTCCCCCTACGCCGAGAAGATCCGGCGCATCCTCGGTTTCAAGCGTCTCGCGTGGCGCTCGGTCATCATCCCGATGATCATGCCGAAGCCGGACCTGACGGCGCTCACGGGCGGCTACCGGAAGACGCCGGTCCTCCAGCTCGGGGCCGACATCTACTGCGACACCGACCTGATCACCCGCACGATCGAGCGCCTCCAGCCCGAGCCGACTCTCTTCCCCGACGGCAGCGCGGCACTTTCCTACATGCTCGGTGCGTGGCAAGGGGAGCTCTTCTGGCTCGCCGTCCGCACGGTCGGGACGAGCGCGCCGGTGTTCCCCCCGGGATTCATCGAAGATCGTGCGACCATGGTCGAGGGCGGCCTCTCGCTCGAGCGGGTCCTTCGCGACGCACCCGCGCAGCGCGAGCAGCTGCGGGCGAAGCTCGACCTGCTCGACGCCCATTTCCGCGAGCGACAGTTCGTCCTCGGCGCGCGGCCGAGCCTAGCCGACTTCTCGCTCTTCCACCCGGTGTGGCCCATCAAGATGGTGCCGCAGACGACGGCGATCCTCGAGCCCTTTGCGCACCTGCGCGCCTGGATGGAGCGCATCGAAGCGTTCGGGCACGGACAGATCACGGAGATCGACGGCAAGGAGGCGGTGGAGGTGGCGCGGAAGGCGACCCCCCGGACCGAGACGCGGGCGGACCCCGAGGAGCCCAACGGCCTCACGCCCGGCGACCGCGTGGAGGTCGTCCACGAGAGCTTCGGCCGCGACCCGGTGGCGGGCGAGCTCACGACCTCGTCGGTGCAGGAGATCGCGGTTCGGCGTCGCGACGAGCGCGCCGGCGAGGTGGTCGTCCACTTCCCGCGCGAGCACTACGTGGTACGACGGGTCTGAGCGCTATCGAGGCGCCCGCCGCCCATCGCCGCCGCTCCCCCGGGATGCGGGGGGCGAGGGGCCCTCCGTGACCAAACAGCGCAGGACGCGCGTTGTCCGCGGGACTGTCGGCGTGCTGTCGGTGCACACCCGCCGGAAAGCCACCGAGAGCAACCGAGAAAGAAGGGGCAGGGAGGCCCGGTGTTTCTGCGAGCCGCTCGATCTCGAGGGCGAGCTGTCTCGGTATCGCGAGAGATTCAACGCGGCCCTCACGCACCCATCTGGGAGGTCGAGCGCGGCGCCGCGGCGGGAGCGCGCTGCGTCAGTACGACCGCCCTCATCAGTCGCGCAGGCTCGCAGGCGGCGACGCAGACCAGCATCGTCACGCGCGCGGGGGCAGCGTCTGGCACGGGTGATTCCCGCGCAGCCCGCCCACGGGCGGCTGCACTTCGGACGGTGCGTTGATCGTCGCTGCATGGTGGTAGCCCCTCGCCACAAGTCTGATCACGTGAGGTCTAGGAACTCCGCGAGAGCGGCGCGCACCTCTTGCTGCAAGCCCTCGGGAAGCACCTCGCCAACCTGCCCCCCTGGAGCACGGGCGGTGGAAGCGGCGCAGCCTGAGTTCTGCCGCCGGGTCGGCTAGCTTCCGGTCCTACACGCAGAGGTGGTTGCTCTCGCAGAGCCCGCCGACGCCGTGAACGCACGGGTCGCCCAGGAGCGGCGGGCAGCCGGCGTCTGACTCGCAGCGGACCGAGGTTAGGTTGTCCTGTCCCTTGTTCGGGGTGCCCCCCGTCCTCTTATTCGGGTGCCCCCCCATTTTTGGGGGCTCGTTGGGGCTGAGACGTGATTTCGTTCACCTTCGTGCGTGTGCTCGACTGCGCGGGTCGGCATGAGGGCGCCCGGATTACTTTCGTAGACGGTCGCCGTGAACCCCAAGCGAGTTGTGGAACGTGCCGCTGAGCAGAGGAGCCGGTATGACGGACGTCGTGAGGCCGTACCTCGTAGCACTTATCGCCATGATGTCTTTCGTGCTGTCCAGCGTGGGCGGCAGTCCCGCGAGCGACCCGCCCCGCACCCAGTGTTGTCTTCCCTCAGGGCAGGGCCAACGGTGCGTCGTGAAGACCCCGAACGCCTGTCGACAAGGTGGCGGCATCGACGTGGGGCCGGGCAGCTGTAGCCCGAACCCGTGCGGTGGCGCGACGACCACCACGACCAGCACCAGCACGACGTTGCCGGTGCTCTGCGGCAACGGGACCATCGAGCCGGGGCGCTCTGCAGCGCCGACTGCACCTGCCCGTGCGACTTCCTCGATCCGAGCGTGTGCCTCCATCCGTTCCCGAACGACTACTTCACCAAAGCAGACCCGACGACGGGCACCGGGCGGCGGGTGAACCTCGCCCTGGCGGCCATGCCACGGAACGCCTCGGAGAAGCCGATCGATCCCACCGACTACGACCGCAGCGACGGCTTCAGCCCGGGCGCGGCAATCGTGCTCAGGGTGCCGGGGGTCGATCTCGGCGTGACCGGTGCGGTGCCGATCACCGACCTCGCGCGCTCGCTCGACGCGAACGCGCCGATCGTACTCGTCAACGCTGACACCCTCGCCCATCACCTCTTCTGGGCGGAGATCGACTCGAACGCCAGCAGCGAGGCGACCCGGGCCATCTTGCTCCACCCGGCGGTGAACCTGGCGGACGGGACGCGCTACATCGTCGCGCTGCGGCGGATGAAGGACTCCACCGGAGCGCTCATCCCGCCGAACCCCGACTTCGTCGCCTACCGCGACCGCACGGCGACCGGCGATCCCGTGAAGGAGGCGCGGCGCGCCCACATGGAAAGCCTCTTCACCACCCTGGCGGCCGCCGGCGTCCCGCGCGACGACCTGTATCTCGCGTGGGACTTCACGGTCGCGAGCCGGCGGAACAACTCCGAGCGCCTCCTCTTCGCCCGGGACGACGCCTTCGCGCGCCTGGGCAGCCAGGCACCGACCTTCACGGTCACCCAGATCGACAACGAGGTCGACGACAAGATCTTCCGCCGGGTCACCGGCCAATATCTCGTCGAGCGCTACGTGAGCTCGCCCGCGCCGCCCGCGCGCTACGTGCTCGGGCTCGACGGGCTCCCCCTCCACCAGCCGACCCCGCAGCAGGCGCCCTTCCTCTGCATCATCCCGCGCGCGGCGCTCGCCAACGCCACCGCCAGCGCCACCCCCGCCCGGCCCTCGCTCTACGGGCACGGCCTGTTCGGCACCAACAGCGAGGTGAACGCCGGTAACGTCGAGTCGATGGCCAACGAGCACAACTTCGTCTTCTGCGCCACGAACTGGATCGGCATGTCGACCGAGGACATCCCGAACACGCTCACCATCCTGGGCGACCTCTCGAACTTTCCGACGCTCACCGACCGCGTCCAGCAAAGCGTCGTGGACCAGCTCTTCCTGGCGCGCCTGTTGATCCACCCGGCCGGCTTCGCCAGCAATCCGGCGTTCCAGGACGCCTTCGGCGCCCCAGTGATCGACACGAGCCACGTGTTCTACGACGGGAACAGCCAGGGTGGGATCCTCGGCGGCCTCGTCATGGAGTTCGCCCAGGACATCACCCGCGGCGTCCTCGGCGTACCGGCCATCACCTTCAGCACGCTGGTGACCCGGAGCTCGGACTTCGGCCCGTTCGCGGCGGTGCTCTACCCCGCATATCCCCACGAGCTCGAGCGGCCGCTCATCTTCTCCCTGGTCCAGATGCTCTGGGACCGCGGCGAGCCGAGCGGCTCCGCGCACCACATGACCACCGATCCGTTGCCGAATACGCCGGCGCACACGATCCTCATCCACGAGGCCTTCGGCGACCACCAGGTGGCGAACGTCCAGACCGAGGTGGAGGCGCGGACGATCGGTGCAAGCATCTACCAGCCCGCCCTGACGGTCGGACGGTCGACGGACGTGACCCCGTTCTTCGCCATCCCGGCCATCCCGAGCTTCCCGTTCGATGGATCGGCTCTCGTGGTGTGGGACCATGGCTGCAGCACCCCGGCGAGCTGCCCGAACCCACCGGCGGTCGCGGACTGCACCTGCCCACCGCCGACCACGAACACACCGCCGCCGGGAGGCCACGATCCCCACGAGGACCCGCGCAGCCAGCCGAGCGCGCGCACGCAGAAGTCTGAGTTTCTGCAGGCGAACGGCGTCGTGGTCGACGTGTGCGGCGGGATGCCGTGCCTCGCGCCGTAGGCCTCAGCGCCGCCGGCCGATCGTGTAGGATAGGCGGTAGGACCCGCTCGTCACCCTGCACGTCGCCGCTCGGGCAGTGGGGATGCGTGAGGCAGAGAGCTGGCTCATAGCCAGCAACTGCCGGCTCACCTTGGTGTTGGAGGCAGGACGATGAAGACCCTCATGATCGGCCTCGGGACCCTCGTGCTCGTCGCACTCGGCCAACCCGCCCTCGCCCAGCGATGCCTGTCCTTCCGGCCGCCCGCCTTCTTCGCTGGAGCGGGTGTGGCTCCAGGCTATCCGTACCCGGCCTACGGCTACCCCGTGTACCCGTACTACCCGTACCCGCTTCCCCCGGCACCGAGCCTCGGCTTCGGTCGGGGCGGCATCTACGGGCACGTGTTCGTCGGGCGGGACGAGAGCATCACCAGCTACACGTTCCCCGGCCGCGATAGCTGGCAGTAGCGGGCACGCGCGGCCCCCACCCCGTCCGCCCCTGATCGAGGTGAACCACATCCCCGAGCTCTCCGGGGCGAGATCCGAGCGACTGCGGGCAGCGCGCTCAGTGTCCAAGCTACCGTCGTCGCTTGCCGACGAAGGGCCGCCCGTGAAGGGGCTACTGGCGCTGCCGGTACCCCTGTGGACACTGCGAGCCGCCATGTTGCTCGTGAAGGTGTTCGTACTCGCGGTGCCGCTGGTCGTCATGCTCGTGCTGCTCCAGCTCGGCGTAGGTTGGCTTCGGCGGTGGTATCCAAGCCTTCGGCGGTATGAGGGGCGCCGTTGGGACCCGCTCGCCGCGCTCGGCACGCTGGGCTTCGCCACGGCCATGTATGCGGGCCTGAGCTACACCTTCCCAGATCTTCCGCGTCGCTGGATTGGAATCCTCTTGGTGCTCGGCGCGATCTTCGTCAACGGGCTACTGACCGCATTCGACATGAACTGACTCCGCTCCTCTCATGATGCGCGGCGGGCACCGTCGTGTGAGCCATGCTCAACCGGCGGCGTTCCCTTCGCCGCCGAGGTCGAGGTGGAGCGCATCCCCGCTTCCTGGGCGAGATCACGCGCCCACGTACAGGGGTGGTTGTGCTCGCCGCAGGTGTGAGGATAAAAGCCAAGAGCCGCACAGGGGAGGAAAGCTCGATGCCCACAAACCCGCCGAAGAACATGACCCGCATCACTCCGTACCTGTACTACGAAGACGTGGCTAACGCGCTGGACTGGTTGGTCAAGGTCTTCGGCTTCCGAGAGCGCATGCGGATGCCCGGGCCAGGTGGAAAGATCATGCACGCCGAGGTGGAGTTGGCCGACGGTGTCGTGATGATGGGGCATCCCGGCCCCGAGTTTCAGAACCCGAAGCGCCTCGGCCACGTGACTCAGAACGTGTACGTCTACGTTGACGACGTGGACAAGCACTTCGAGCGCGCCAAGAGCGCCGGTGCCACCGTCCTCTCCGAGCCCAAGGATCAGTTCTACGGCGACCGGACCTACGGAGCGGCGGATGTCGAGGGGCACCACTGGTACTTTGCCCAGCACATCCGCGATGTCGCGCCCGAGGACCTGAAGCCGCCGGCGTAGGCTGCTCAGCGCCCCGTCCTCCCAGTCCCTTTCAGCCCCATCCCAACGCCCTCACCGCCGAGATCGAGATGGCCCGCATCCCGAAATGCTCGGGGAGATGCGATGAATCCCTCCCGATCACACCCTGGTAGGGGAAGAGGCTGCTGCGATCCCCACGAAGGCGAGGGTGTCGTCGTCTACTTCGGTGAACCGATCCGCTCGGGCTACGCGCTCATCCGCCCCCTCTCGGACTACGGGCAGGACGGTGCCGCCATCCTCTACAAGGCTTGGGTCTGCGACAGCCCGACCTGCGGCCACAACCTCCGCATCTCTTCGAAAGCCGCCTCGATCCGGCTCCGGCAGTGGCAGGGGTGCGCCGCCGTCGCCTTCCCACCTCACGCGCCCGACGCGGTGCGGACGACTCGCGGCGTCAGATGTTCGCCAAAGCAAGGACGATCGCGAGGGCGTCGTTCACGAGTGCCATCGTAGCGGGTTTGAGACTACCCAACCGGCGCCCGAGCCGACTCTTGTCGATCGCACGAAGCTGATTCAGCAGTACGACCGATTCCAAGCGCAGCCCGCCCTCGGGCGGCTTCACGAGGACCTCCGTCGGGTAGAGTTGCGTATCGAACTTCGACGTGATGGGGGCGATGATGGTCACCGGGCTGTAGCGGTTGTCGATGTCGTTCTGGATGATGACCGCGGGCCGGGTCTTCTTGATCTCCGAGCCGCGGGTGGGACCCAGCTCGACCAAGTAGACGTCACCGCGCTTGACGGGTGCTACCTTCCGCGCTTGCGCCATACCTCGTCGGCGAGCGGGTCCCATTCGGCCGCCAGCTGACGGTCGAGGTCAGCCCGCCGGATGGCGCGTTCCTTCAGGCGGGCACGGAGCTCTGCACGATCGTGAGCCGTGCGCTTCACCAGCTCATCGAGGAAGCGGCTGCGGTCGCCCTTGGGCGCCATGCGGTCGAGAAGCCGTACCGCCTCTTCAGACAGTGAGACGTTGATGCGTCGCTGCATGGTGGTAGCACCTCGTGCGAGCACGCGATTCTACACACGAGCGTGTGTATGGTCAAAAGTGATCACGAAGTAAGGGTTCGACTCCCTTCGGCTCCACTGATTTTTCCGGCGTTTTTTGGTCGGACGCTGCTCTCGAAGGCCGATGGATGCCCTCGTGCTGGCCATGCAGGTCGGCGTCACCTTCTGAACCACGCCCCTGCACCTCCTCTCATTCATCACGCCACGCCTTGACAGAGCCCCTCGATATTGGAGTTGTGAGGTTGGATGACGTTCGGCGCGTCGGCCCCGCTGAAGGCGCTCCAGACGAAGTTCGGATTCACGCCGGAGCGCGTCGTCGCCGCCGCCCGCGAGACCCTGGCCCGGGCAGGCGCCCGGCACTGAGGGAGATTTCCATGACCGACGACGCTCTCCTCGCCCTCGACGCCTACTGGCGTGCCGCGAACTACCTCACCGTCGGGCAGATATATCTCCGGGAGAACGCGCTCCTCCGCGAGCCGCTCCGGTCCGAGCACGTGAAGCCCCGGCTCCTCGGGCACTGGGGCACGTCGCCCGGTCTCAGCCTGATCTACGTCCATCTGAACCGCCTGATCCGAGAGGTCGACGCGAACGTCATCTACCTGGCCGGTCCAGGCCACGGGGGCCCGGCTCTCCTCGCGAACGCGTACCTCGAGGGCACCTACAGCGAGATCTACCCCGCGATCACACGGGACGCCGACGGCCTGCAACGGCTCTTCCGCCAGTTCTCGACGCCGGGCGGCGTGCCGAGCCACGTGAGCGTGCCGACGCCCGGCTCCATCCACGAGGGCGGCGAGCTCGGCTACGTCCTCGTGCACGCCTTCGGGGCCGTCTTCGACAACCCGGACCTCCTCGCGGTCGCCGTGATCGGAGATGGCGAGGCCGAAACGGGGCCACTCGAGGGCTCGTGGAAGGGCATCCACTTCCTCGACCCGGCGCGGGATGGTGCGGTGCTGCCCGTCCTCCACCTGAACGGATACAAGATCTCCGGCCCGACCGTCCTCGGTCGTGAGCGCGACGAGACGATACGGAGCCTCCTCCGCGGCCACGGTTACGACGTCCACGTCGTCGCCGGCGACGATCCGTCGAGCGTCCACCGCGACCTCGCCGCGACACTCGACGTTTGCTGGGCGCGGATTCGCGAGATCCAGGACGACGCCCGCCGGCACCCGGCCCGGATGCGCGGCTCGTGGCCCGCCATCGTACTGCGCACGCCGAAGGGCTGGACCGGCCCGAAGACGGTGGATGGCGAGCCGGTCGAGGGGACGTTTCGGGCGCATCAGGTCCCCCTGGCAAACGTGCGGCAGAACCCGGCCCACCTGGCGATGCTGGAGAGCTGGATGCGAAGTTACCGGCCCGAGGAGCTGTTCGACGCCTCGGGCCGCCTCGTGCCGGCGCTCGCCGCGCTCCCGCCGACGGGCGACCGCCGCATGAGCGCCAATCCACACGCCAACGGCGGGAAGCTGCTCGTCGACCTCGACCTGCCGGACTTCACCGGGTACGCGCTCCCCGTGCCGCGGCCGGCGACCGAGCAGCACGAGTCGACCCGGCAGCTGGGTCTCCTCCTGCGCGACGTCTTCCGGCGGAACGCCCGCCAGCGAAACTTCCGCCTGTTCTGCCCCGACGAGACGAACTCGAACCGTCTCGGCGCCGTCTTCGAGGTCGAGAACCGCTGCTTCGGCGGACCGGTGATCGCCATCGACGATCACGTCGCCCGGGACGGGCGGGTCATGGAGGTCCTGAGCGAGCACAGCTGCGAAGGATGGCTCGAGGGCTACCTGCTCACGGGACGACACGGTCTCTTCGCCACCTACGAGGCGTTCGTGATGATCTCGGCGTCGATGACGGTGCAGCACGCGAAGTGGCTCGAGGAGGGCATCAAGCTCCCGTGGCGCCGGCCGATCGCCTCGCTGAACATCCTCCTCACCTCGACGTGCTGGCGGAACGACCACAACGGCTTCAGCCACCAGGGGCCCGGCCTGATCGACACCATGCTCTCGAAGAAGGGATCAGTGGCGCGCATCTACCTGCCTCCCGACGCCAATTGCCTCCTCTCCGTCGCCGACCACTGTCTCCGCAGCCGCAACTACGTGAACCTGATCGTCATCGACAAGCAGCCGCAGCTCCAGTGGCTCGACATCGACGCGGCGCGGGCACATTGCGCGCGCGGCGCCTCGATGTGGTCGTGGGCGAGCACGGAGGGCGGCCGCGATCCCGACGTCGTGCTCGCTTCGGCCGGCGACGTCCCGACGCTCGAGGCCGTGGCGGCGGCGTGGCTCATCCGCAAGCACGCGCCCGAGCTTCGCGTCCGGGTCGTCAACGTCATCGACCTGATGACGCTCTTCCCGCCCGACGTGCATCCACACGGGATCGATCAGCAGGCCTTCGTCGACCTCTTCACGTCCGATCGGCCGGTCGTGTTCGCATTCCACGGATACCAGCGGGCGATCCACGAGATCGTGCACGGGCGGCCCGCGCCCGACCGCTTCCACGTCCGCGGCTTCAACGAGCAGGGGACGACGACGACCCCCTTCGACATGGTGGTCCTGAACGGCATGAGCCGCTACCACCTGTGCATCGAGGCGCTGCGTCGGGTGCGGAGCGCGCGCGCGCCACAGCTGATCGATGCGTGCCAGGACATGCTCGGCCGGCACCAGCGCTACGTGCGCGAGCACATGGAGGACATGCCCGAGGTGCGCGACTGGACCTGGTCGGAGGCGTGAGCGTGTCGGCGCCCCTTCGTATCCTCTGCCTCAACACCGGCTCGTCGTCGCTCAAGTTCGCGTTGTACGAGATCGGGGAGCGCGAGGTGGCGCTCGCGACCGGTGCGGCCGAGGGGATCGGCAACCCGGGTGCTCGCCTCTCGCTGCGGAAGGGTACCGACACACCGGCCGTCGAGGCTCCCGACGGCCGGG
>Ga0209378_1003094_pt1 | contig 11339 bp, 10 predicted proteins | sample GraSoiAngelo_156_FD_186170 | JGI IMG/M metagenome (GOLD analysis project Ga0209378, IMG submission 186170) | Grasslands soil microbial communities from the Angelo Coastal Reserve, California, USA - 14_1009_13_40cm (SPAdes) (version 2) | ecosystem: Environmental > Terrestrial > Soil > Grasslands ... | reverse complement strand
TATGGGATGCCGCTGCTGAACGGAATCGCTGCCGCGCGGGAGATCGCGCAGGCCTGCCCGAAGGCGAAGGTGATTCTCCTGACCATGCATACGGATGACCAGTACGTCCTGGAAGCGCTCCGGATTGGCGTCAAAGGGTTCGTCGTCAAGAGCCAGGCGCCCGGAGATCTGGTCCGGGCGATCCACGAAGTCCTTCGCGGCATGGTCTACCTGAGCCCGCGCGTGTCGCGCGCCTTGGTGCAGGCGTACCTGGCGAAATCGGCGCTGCCCGCGGACCCGCTGACGGCCCGGGAGCGCGAGGTCCTGCAGCTCGTCGCCGAGGGTAACACGACGAAGGAGGTCGCCAGGCTCCTCGGCATCAGCGCCAAGACCGTTGAGTCCCACCGGACACGGATCATGAAGAAGCTCGACACGCCAAACACCGCTGGCGTCGTCCGGTACGCGATCCGTCGGGGTCTGATCCAGGTCTGAAGCTCGCTTGGCTCCGTAAGGGCAATCCCCGGAGCCGCCCTTCAGGTTCCAAGGCCCTCAAAACCTTTCAAAATCTTCAGAATCGGGGCGCCTTTCAGGGAATTTCCGTATTCGTTTGTAGGGGTCACCTGGATTGAGGCGTTGACCGGTCGATCGTACGGTGACGGGCGGATAGAGAGAAGACGAGAGATCCAATGTGTGGAATCGTCGGCTACGTCGGTGGTGCGAACGCCGTCCCGATCCTCATGGACGGGCTCAGGCGGCTCGAATACCGGGGCTACGACTCGGCGGGCGTTGCGGTGATCCACGACGGCCGTCTCGAGGTGCGGCGGAGCGTGGGGAAGATCGCCGCCCTCGAGCGCGTCCTGGCGCGCGAGCCCCTGGAGGGACGGCTGGGCGTGGCCCACACACGCTGGGCGACCCACGGCAGGCCCTCGGACCAGAACGCACACCCACACCGCGACTGCTCGAAGTCCGTCGCGGTCGTCCACAACGGCATCATCGAGAACCACGCGCACCTCAGGAAGGCGCTCGAGCGCGATGGCCATACGTTCGAGTCCCAGACGGACACCGAGGTCATCGCCCACCTGATCGAGCGGTACGCGGGTGAGGGCGTCGAATCGGCGGCGCGTCGTGCGGCGGCCATGCTCCACGGCGCCTACGCGCTCGGCATCATCAGCGCGCAGGCGCCGGGGAAGCTCCTCGGGGTGAAGAACGGCGGCGCCCCGCTGGTCGTCGCAGTCGGCCCGGACGGACTCTTCCTCGCCTCGGACATCGCGGCGGTGGTCAGGTACACGCGTGACGTCGTCGTGCTCGACGACGGCGAGATGGCCGTGCTATCCGGCGAGGGCGTGAAAGTCGTCGGGCTCGACGGTCACCCCGTCCACAAAGCGGTGACGACGGTCCCCTGGGACACCGAGGCAGCCGGGAAGGATGGCTATCCGCACTTCATGCTCAAGGAGATCCACGAGCAGCCGCGCGCCCTCGAGGCGACGCGGCGCGCGCTGGGGGACCTGGACGGTACGCTCGGTCTCGATCGTGAGGCGCTCCGACGGATCGACCGCGTCGCCATGGTGGCGTGCGGCACGTCGTGGCACGCGGCGCTGGTCGGCAAGTATATGGTCGAGACGCTCTGCCGGATTCCGGCAGAGGTGGACATCGCATCGGAGTACCGGTACCGCGTCCCTCTCGACAACCGCTCGACGCTCACGGTGGCGATCTCCCAGTCGGGCGAGACGGCGGACACGTTGGGGGCCCTCCGGCACGCGAAGGACCGCGGGTCGAAGTGCGTCGCGATTTGCAACGTGGTCGGGTCGAGCGCGAGCCGAGAGGCCGACGGCGTCCTGTACACGCGCGTCGGGCCGGAGATCGGCGTCGCCTCAACCAAGAGCTTTACGGGGCAGCTCGTGGCGCTCTACCTGTTTGCGGTTCACCTCGGACGGACCACGGGCGCCCTCTCGACGGACCAGGCGAGTGGGCTGCTCGGCGAATTGACGGAGATCCCGCACCTCGCGAAGACGGTCCTCGCCCGGGGTGGACAGGTGGCGGAGCTCGCGTCGGCGCTGACGCCGTACCCGAGCTTCCTCTACCTCGGGCGAGGCATCAACTATCCGGTGGCCCTCGAGGGGGCGCTCAAGCTCAAGGAGTTGGTCTACACCCACGCCGAAGGCTATCCCGCGGGCGAGATGAAGCACGGGCCGATCGCCCTCGTCGACCCGGAGCTGCCGGTGGTCGTGCTGGCACCGCGGGGTCGTCTGTACGAGAAGGTGCTCGGGAACATCGAAGAGGTGAAGGCTCGGAACGGCCTCGTGGTCGCGCTCGCGAGCGACGGGGACGACGACATCACGACACGAGCGGATCACGTGCTCCACGTCCCATCGACGTCCGAGCTGTTGACGCCGATCGTCTGGTCGATTCCGTTGCAGCTCCTGGCGTACCACATCGCCGTGCTCCGGGACTGCGACGTGGACCAGCCCAGGAATCTCGCGAAGAGCGTCACGGTGGAATAAGCGGTCGGGCGTGTCCGCTCGGCGGACCCCGGCCGCGACGAATGATGACTACGGGCCTGTGCGGTTCGGCCCCGAGAGGGGGCCATGAACCAAAGGGGGCGAAGCCCATCCGATGAACGGCGTGACGATGACCGAAGCGATTTCTCCGATCCAGGACGCTGGCGTGGTCCACGGAAGTGTTGTGGACGCGTCGCCGGCACCGGCGTGGCACGCCCTGTGGACGCGGAGCCACTGCGAGCAGCTGGTCCACGACCAGTTGGCGGTGAAGGGATTCAACCTGTTCCTGCCGAAGATCGACCAGTGGTCGCGGCGCGGCGGGGTCACGCGCCTCATCCGCGTTCCACTCTTCCCGGGGTACGTCTTCCTTCACGGCGCGATGGACAAAGGGAGCTACGTGGAGGTCTTGAAAGCGCGGGGGCTGGTGCAGGTCCTCGGGGAGCGCTGGGACCGGCTGGCGACGATTCCTGACGGGGAGATCGACGCGATCCAGCGGATCGTCGGTGCCAAGGTTCTCACCCTGCCGTACCCCTATCTGCGGGAGGGCCAGCGGGTGCGGATCACACGGGGGCCGCTCGCTGACGTGGAAGGCATTCTCGTTCGCACCAAGCCGAACCGAGGCCTGCTGGTGGTGTCGGTCGACCTCCTACGGCGGAGCGTCGCCGCGCACGTCGACTGCACCTGGGTGGTGCCGGCGTAGGCTACGAGGAGAGCATCATGACACTGCGCAGGTGTGTCGTCACTGGCGTTCTCATCATGATGGCGCTGATGGTCCCCGGGCTCGCGACGGCAGAGGAACGGCTGAAGGGACAATCCGGGGTCGCGGGGGTGGACGGCGACTACAGGATCGGGCCCGAGGACGTGCTCGACGTCGCCGTGTGGAACAACACTTCCATCAGCCGTACCGTGCCGGTTCGCCCGGATGGCAAGATCTCGCTTCCGCTCCTCAACGACGTGCAGGCGGCGGGGCTCACCCCGATGCAACTGCGGGACGTCCTGACGAAGAAGCTCGTCGAGTACGTGCCCGCGCCCGAGGTCTCCGTCATCGTCCGCGAGGTCCGGAGCTTCAACGTCTCCGTCATCGGTGAGATCAGGACCCCGGGCCGCTACGAGCTCAAGAGCCGGACGACCGTGCTGGACGTTCTCGCCCGGGCGGGCCCGTTCAGCGACTTCGCCTCGCGCGCACGAATCTTCGTCCTCAGGCCCAACGGAACGACCATGAAGCGGATTCCGTTCAACTACAACAAGGTCATCGCCGCGGACGGGGAGGCGGAGAACTTCCTCGTCCAGCCCGGCGACATCGTCGTGGTGCCCTAGGAATGCAGAATTACGTCGGAAAGGGTACGGTACTCGAGCTCGGGCTCGAGATTTGGAGCCGCCGGCAGTGGCTCGCGGTCGTGGTCTTTGCTCTGATGCTTGCCGGCACGGCGAGCGTCGCGGCCTTCCTGCCAAACATCTATCGGTCGACCGTCATCGTGCTCGTGGAGCGCCACCAGGTACCCGAGACGTTCGTCAGATCCTCAATCACCGGCGAGCTCGAGACCAGGCTCCAGACCATCAGCCACGAGATGCTGAGCCGCGCGAGGCTCGAGGATTTGATCACTCGGTTCGGCCTGTATCCTGAAATGAGGAAGCGGGCGCCGATCGAGGTGGTCGTCGAGAAAATGCGGCGTGACGTCCAGTTCGAGCTCAAGGGGGTCGAGCAGACGAGCGGCCGGAGCGCTACCGTTGCGTTCAGCCTCAGCTACCGGGGGCGCGATCCGGCGACGGTCGCCCGGGTCACCAACATGCTCGCGTCTCTCTACGTCGACCAAAACTCGAAGATCCGCGAGCAGCAGGCGTCGCAAACGACCCGGTTCTTGAGGGGCCAGCTCGAGGAAACCCAGAAGCGGCTCGAGGCGCAGGAAGCGCGAGTTCGGGACTTCAGGGCCCGTCACATCGGCGAGCTCCCCCAGCAGATGGCAGTGAACCTCGCCACGCTGGAACGACTCCAGGCCCAGCTTCAGCTCAACAGCTCGAACCAGCTGCACGCGAGAGACCAGCGGGCGGCGCTGATCAAGCAGTTGGCCGACACGGACGCGGCCGAAACCGTGGGAGCCCCTGAGAGCACGACCACAAAGCTCGCCAAGCTGAAACAAGAGCTGGTGGCGCTTCGCACGCGCTACAGCGACAAGTATCCCGACGTCATTCGCGTGAGCGCGGAGATCGCTGCTCTCGAGAGCTTGCTTGGCGAGACTTCGTCGACCCCGTCGAAGACGGCGCTCAGCGAGGTCGACGCGGAGATGCGATCCCTCAAGGCCGAGGAAGAGCGTCTCCGGCGCGCGATCGACATGTATCAGCGACGGGTCGAGAATGCGCCTCAGCGCGAGCAAGAGTTCCAGGCGCTGTCGCGGGACTCCGAGACGACGAAGGAGCTCTACTCCTCGCTCTTGAAGCGATTCGAGGACGCCCAGCTCGCAGAGAGCATGGAGCAGAGCCAGCAGAGCGGGCAGTTTCGGATCCTGGATCCCGCCATTCCGGCGAAGGAGCCGCAGGCGCCGAACCGGATCGGGCTCATCCTCGCCGGCGTGCTCCTGGCCGTCGGGACGGCGGCGGCCGCGGCGATGCTGGCCGAGCGCCTCGACACCTCCTTCCACACGTTCGAGGACCTCCGGTCGTTCGCGAAGGTCCCCGTGCTGGCGAGCATCCCACACGTCCCCAGTGCCGACGAGACGGCCCGGCTGGCGCGCCGACACCGGCTGGCCACGGCCTCGATCACGCTCGGGCTGGCGCTCGTCGTGGCGGCGTCGTACTACCTGGCGCACGGGAACGACGAGCTGGTTCGTCTCCTGTCACGCGGCGGGTCCTGATCAGGAGCTGCGATGTATCTGAGCTTTTACGGGCTCAAAGAAAAGCCGTTCAACGCGACGCCAGATCCGAAGTTTCTCTGCCTCACGCCCGGACACCGCGAGGCCCTGGCCCAGCTCGTGTACAGCGTCCAGGAGAATCGCGGATTCCTCGTGTTGACCGGCGAGGTCGGAACCGGCAAGACCACCCTTCTCCAGGCATTCCTCCAGCGGCTCAACGGGAAGGCCGTCGTCGCGTACGTGCTCGACTCGACGCTACCGTTCGAAGGTTTGCTCGAGTACATGCTCGAGGAGCTGGGGGTGCCGACACCCGCGAGCTCGCCGGCCCAGCGCCTCCTCGCCCTTCGGCGCTTCATGCTCGACCGTCGACGCGCCGGCCAGACCACCGTGCTGGTCGTCGACGAAGCGCAGAACCTCGATACGGCAGCTCTTGAAAAGATCCGCATGCTTTCCAACTTCGAGACACCGACGGAGAAGCTCTTGCAGATTCTGCTCGTGGGCCAGCCAGAGTTGCGGACGAAGCTCAACCGCCCAGAGCTTCGGCAGCTCCAGCAGCGGATCGAACTGCGGTGTAGCCTCCCCCCGTTGTCGCGGGAGCAGGTCCGCGACTACATCCTGACACGTCTCCGTATTGCCGGCGCACACGACCTCGGGCTCTTCAGCGAGCAGGCTCAGACCCGGATTGCCGTGCACTCGCGCGGGATCCCGCGCCGCGTCAACATTCTGTGCGATCACTGCCTCGTCCTCGGCTACGCCGACCAGCGGCGGCGGATCGAGGTCGATGTTGTCGACCAGGCCATCGAGGCGCTCGAGGGTCCGGCCGGCAGTCGAGCGCGTCGGTTCACGTCGCCGGTCCGGGCCGCTTGGCAACGTTCGTTCGTGGGCGCGGTCTCCGCCGCGGGGCTCGCCGGTACGCATCTCCTCGCGCTTGCACGCCACGTGCGCGACCTGGTCATGCGATGAGCAAGTTCTTCGAAGCGCTTGAGCGAGCCGAGAGAGAGCAGGCGACGCAGGCGTCCTCGCCGGGCACGACGGACGGACCGTCCGCGTCGCCGCGCATCGAGCCGCCCGTCGTCCAGGCAACAGCGCCGGCGAACGAGCTCGCGGTCGATGGCTCCCATCGTGTCGAGGCGCTCCTCGTGAGCCTCCTCGATCCCGCGTCGTTCGAGGCCGAGCAGTACCGCGTGCTCCGCCACGTCGTGGAGACGCTACGCAAGGGCGCCAACCTCCAGGTCGTGGCGGTCACGAGCCCGGGAATCGGCGACGGCAAGACCACGACTGCCATCAACCTCGCGGGAGCGCTCGCGCAATCCGCGAGCGCGCGCGTCCTGCTGGTGGACATGGACCTTCGGCGACCCGCGGTGGCGCGGCGGCTCGGGCTCGCCGGGTCGAAGCGCGCCCTCGTGGACGCGCTCCTGGACTCGGGCCTCACGCTCGGGGACACGGTCGAGCCGCTAGCCTACTTCAACCTCTCGGTGCTGCCCGCGGGCAAGCCAGCCGTCGCGCCTTACGAGTTGCTCAAATCCCCGCGGCTCGAGGCACTGCTCGACGAAGCGCGGCAGCGCTACGATTACATCGTCCTCGACACGCCGCCGTTCGTTCCCGTCCCGGACTGCCGGGTGATCGCGAAGTACGTCGACGGGTTCCTCACCGTGGTTGCGGCGCATCGAACACCGCGGAGCGCGCTGGCGCAGGCCCTGGACCTGATGGACCCGGGGAAGGTGGCGGGCCTCGTGTTCAACGGCGACGACGCGCGCCGCTCCAGCTACTACAGCGCGTACGTGGGATCGCCTCGCGGGGCTCGGTGGCGCCGGCCGTGGAGGAAGCCATGATGGTCGTCGCCCTGGGAGGCGGAACCGGGCTGCCCGTCGTCCTCACCGGAGTGCGGCGCCATCTTCCCGCGAGTTGCCGGGTCACCGCGATCGTGACGGCCGCCGACGACGGCGGGAGCTCGGGAGTCCTGCGAAAGGAGTACGGGGTCCTCCCGCCTGGGGACATCCGCAACTGCCTGATCGCGCTGGCGCGGGTGGCGCCCGAGGTGTCGGCCGCGCTCCAGTACCGGTTCGACGGCGGCGCGGCTCAGCACCCGGTCGGAAACCTTCTCCTGGCGGCGCTCGACATGGTCGCGACCGACGAGGTGACGGCGATTCGGCTGGCGGCCGAGCTGCTTGGCGTGGACGATCTCGTCCTGCCGTCGAGCGCGCAGCGGGTTCACCTCGTCGCCGACCTTCTGGATGGCCGTTCGGTGTCTGGCGAGTCCGCGATCCCGCGAAGCGGCGCTCCGATCAAGCGCGTCCGGATCGATCCTCTCGATGCGGCCACGGCCCCCGGGGTGCTCGAGGCGTTGCGCGCGGCAGATGCGATCATCGTGGGTCCCGGAAGTCTCTACACGAGCCTCCTCGCCACGCTCGTCGTCCCCGGCGTGGCGGAGGCGGTGACGCGCTCGCGAGCCGTCCGGATCTTCGTATGCAACGCGATGACCGAGCGTGGCGAGACCGATGGGTACGGCGTCGCCGAGCATCTCCGGGCTCTGGCCGCCCATGGCCTGCCGCCGGAGGCGTTTGATTACGTCGTTGTCAACACGACTCCGATCCCTCCGAAGGTCCGCGCCCGATACGCCGCCGAGGGCGCGAGGCCTGTGGATCCCGACTTCGTGCTGCCGGGTGAGCCGCCGGTGATCGTCCGTGCCGACCTTCTCGAGCCCGGGCCCGTCGTCCGGCACGCCGCCGACAGACTGGGGCCGATCCTGTGCGACCTGGCAGCCAAGCGCCTGGAGTGGGTCTAGGACGGGCCGGCGGCTGACGGCCCCGTGTCAAGCCGATGGGCATCGTCTTCAGACGACAGGAGGCGTGAGATGCCGAAAGCGTGTGATCCCCGTGCGGCGGGGCTTGCCGACCTGATCCGCGATCACGCGGCGCGCATCGCGGTCGTGGGCCAGGGCTACGTCGGCCTTCCGCTGGCGATCGAATTCGCTCGCGCGGGCTTCACCGTCGCCGGCCTGGACACCGACCCCGAGCGGGTCGCGGCACTCGCGGAGCATCGCTCGTATGTCGGCGACGTGGCAAGCGACGAGATCGGACGCCTCGCCGCCGAAGGGCGCTACCGCGCGACATCGGACTTCTCCGTGCTCGAGGAGAGCGACGTCGTCGTGATCTGCGTGCCGACGCCGCTCAGGAAGTCCAAGGACCCCGACATCTCCCTCGTGGTTGTCGCGGCGGAGCAGGTAGCCGCTCGGTTCCGACCCGTCCAGCTGGTCGTCCTGGAGTCGACGACGTACCCGGGCACGACCGAGGAGCTGCTTCTCCCGCTCTTCGAGGCGCGTGGGGCGAGGGTCGGCGAGAGCCTCTTCCTCGCCTTCTCGCCGGAGCGCATCGACCCCGGAAACCGCCGGTTCCCGATTCGGGAGATCCCCAAGGTCGTCGGCGGAATCACTGGGCCCTGCCGCGAGATGGCGGCGCTCCTCTACGGGCAAATCGTCCACCGGGTGATCAAGGTCTCTAGCCCGAAGGTCGCCGAGCTCGCCAAGCTCTACGAGAACGTGTTCAGGAACGTCAACATCGCGCTGGCGAACGAGTTCGCGCTCATGTGCCGCCGACTGGGCGTCAACACGCGCGAGGTCATCGAGGCCGCCGCCACGAAGCCGTTCGGCTTCCTTCCCTTCTATCCGGGTCCGGGGATCGGCGGCCACTGTATCGCCGTCGACCCCTTCTACCTCTCGTGGAAGATGCGCCTGAACGGGTACGAGGCGCGGTTCATCCACCTGGCCGACGAGATCAACCGGTCCATGCCCGGCTATGTCGTAGAGCTGGTCGCGGAGGCCCTCAATCAAGGGCGACGTTGCCTCAACGGCGCCAGGATCCTGGCGCTCGGCGTCGCGTACAAGCGGGGGGTCGGCGACACCCGGGAGTCGCCGGCGCTCGAGGTCCTCGACCGGCTCCGGGAGCGCGGCGCAGAGCTGGCGTATGCCGATCCGTACGTCCCGTCGATCGTCGTCGGCGGGAACACCCTGAAGGCCGTGGAGCCGAGCGATGAGGAGATCGGTGCGGCCGACTGCGTCCTGATTCTCACCGATCATCCCGAGTTCGACTACCGGCGGGTCGTCGAGGTCGCGCGTCTGGTCGTCGACACGCGACACGCGACCCGGGGGATTGCGGCGCCGCCGGGGCGAGTCGTCACGCTGTAGACTCGGACGGCACCTTCCTCATAGAGAATCCAGGGATTTGACCCAGCGGCTTCCAGTGGTTTCCCTTCCTCGATTGTAGGGAGACGTCGGATTGTCGTTCGAGGCGCACTGCGATCTACTCGTGAGCGATGGCGCGGCGGCTGAGAGCAAAGAAGGAAGGAGGAACGAGCTCGTGAAGCGGAGCCAGGCTTACGACGAGGAGGCTTTCCGGTATTTCTTGGCGATCGAGCGAAAGCGCTCCGAACGCTCGGGCCGCCCCTTCGTGCTTTTGCTGGTGGATCTAAAAGAGCAGCCAGGGGTAGGCGCGCGCATCGACCCTGCGGTCGCCCGCAAGCTCTTCTCGGGTCTGTGGCTCCACCTCCGCGACAGCGACTTCGTCGGCTGGTACCGTGAGGAGCGCGTGGCCGGAGCCGTCCTGACCGAGCTCGGAGATGCACCCTTCAGGGAAGTCCCCCGACTGGTGGGTCAAAGGGTTCGTGGAGTGCTTCGCGAAAGCCTTCCCTCCGATGTTGCCCGCCGCCTCCAGGTGCACGTCTATCGACACCCGGAGCCCGGGAGGTCCGGATCGGGGAGTGGCCGCCGCCCGGTCCTCGATCCCGATAGCCCCCTCGCCGTGGGGCTCGGCTGATCTCGGGGGCGCATCCGGTGCTCAAGCTCGGCGTCGTCGGTTACGGATACTGGGGCCCCAACATTGTGCGCAACTTCTCGAGCCAGCCGGGTTGCCGGGTGGTGGCGATTTGCGACAAGAACCCAAGGGTGTTCGCTCAGGCGTTGAGCCGCCATCCAGGGGTGCGCGCCACCTCGAATCCGGATGAGGTCATGAGCGCACCGGATATCGACGCTGTGGCCGTCGTCACTCCGGTGTCGACGCACTACGACCTCACCAAGAAGGCGCTTGAGCGCGGAAAGCACGTCTTCGTGGAGAAGCCCTTTACGGGAACTTCGGCCCAGGCCGAAGAGCTGATCGAGCTGGCCGATCGCAAGAACCTCCAGATCATGGTGGATCACACGTTTCTCTTCAACGGGGCAGTTCGCAAGATCAAGGAGCTGGTCGACGGGGGGGTCTTGGGGCCGCTCTACTACTACGACTCGACTCGAGTCAACCTGGGGCTCTTTCAGCACGACGTGAACGTCATCTGGGACCTGGCGCCTCACGATCTCGCTATCATCGACTATTTGATCGGTCTGGATCCTGAGCTGGTCGTGGCAACCGGCGGAGCACACCTGAATGGAATGGCGGATATGGCCTATATCACGTTGTGCTTTCCCAACAACATCCTCGCCCATCTCAACGTCAACTGGCTCTCACCCGTGAAGATGCGCACCACGTTGGTCGGGGGGGAGCGGAAGATGCTCGTCTGGAATGATCTCGAGCCCTCCGAAAAGGTCAAGGTGTACGACAAGGGTGTGCAGATCACCGAGGCTCACGACGAGTCGCGCCAACGGCTCAAGGATTTGATCGAGGCGAAGGTCTTCGAGGTGGGATCCGGGCCCGCGATCCACGACCTTCTGGTGAGCTACCGAAGCGGAGACATGTGGGCGCCGCGAGTGGATCAGACCGAGGCCCTCCAGCTCGAGGCCCGCTACTTTTTGGACTGTGTCGCCTCGGGCGAGAAGCCGTTCAATGACGGGCGTGCGGGCCTGCGTGTGGTCAAGATGCTGGAGGCGGCCGACGAGTCGCTCAAGCGCCGCAGAGAGATCGTCTATGCACCCTCGCGCTGACCGGATCGAGCGGGTGGCCCTCTGGTGTGCTCCCATCGAATTGATGCTGTCGTCAGGCCGATGAGCACACGGCACCCCCCGAAGCGAACGGGAACACGGGCGCGTCATCAA
>Ga0209378_1003089_pt1 | contig 11343 bp, 13 predicted proteins | sample GraSoiAngelo_156_FD_186170 | JGI IMG/M metagenome (GOLD analysis project Ga0209378, IMG submission 186170) | Grasslands soil microbial communities from the Angelo Coastal Reserve, California, USA - 14_1009_13_40cm (SPAdes) (version 2) | ecosystem: Environmental > Terrestrial > Soil > Grasslands ... | reverse complement strand
CGGCTGGCACGTGGGACGGACTAATCCGACTCAACTTCGCACTTTTCTCGCAAGCGACTATGATGCACAACCAGCCCCAAACAGCGCCAACCTGTTGCTTGCATCACACTCGGGCGATCTCCCCGGCTTTCACAGCTGCATGACTTTATTTCTCGATCGCACTTGGACCGTTATCCTGCTCGACAATCACGATAGTAAGTCGCTTCCTAACCTGGCTGCAGAAATCATCAATGCGCTCTTAACGCGAACACCGGAAGCGCGTAGCACCAGTGCTCCTTAAGTCGTGCTTGAAGCCGGAACGGCCGCACTACACAATCCCACGCAAATATGCGCGCCGAACTTACCATTCGCGGACTGATCATAGGAATCGTCATCACGCTCGTGTTCACGGCGGCCAACGTGTACTTCGGCCTTAAGGCTGGCCTCACCTTTTCGACGTCGATTCCTGCGGCGGTGATTTCAATGGCGATCCTGCGCGGGTTTCGCGATGCGACCGTTCAGGAAAACAACATCGTGCAGACAGTCGCGTCGGCGGCGGGCACTCTCTCGTCGATCATTTTCGTTCTGCCGGGTTTGATTATGATCGGTTATTGGACCGATTTTCCGTTCTGGACGTCGTTTTGGATCTGCGCGCTCGGTGGAATTCTCGGTGTGATGTATTCAATTCCGCTGCGGCGCGCGCTAGTGACAACTTCGGATTTGCCATATCCGGAAGGCGTCGCGTGCGCTGAGGTCCTCAAGGTCGGCAGCAGTGGCGATTCCGAGCATGCGCACGATATCGAACACGGTCGCGCTGGTCTACTCGCGGTGCTGTGGGGATCGATCGTATCGGCGGTGTTCGCAGTGATTGTGGCAACGCAAGTTTTCGCGGCGGACGTCGCACAAACTTTTCGCATCGGCCGACGCGGCGCGGTGAGCGGTTACGATTTCTTTTTGTCATTCGCGCTTCTCGGGATCGGACATTTGGTCGGTCTTTCGGTTGGTATCGCGATGCTGATCGGTGCCTTCATCGGCTGGGGCTGGGGCGTGCCACATTTTTCGGCGATGGCCGGGGATGTCACGACGGCCGCGGTCACGCTCGCGCAAAAAACCTGGAGCACGAAAGTTCGTTTTGTTGGCGCGGGCGCGATCGGCGTTTCGGCGATTTGGACATTGCTCAAATTGGTAAAGCCAGTCGCGCGCGGTCTCACCAGCGCGATGGCTGCATCGCGCGCGCGCAAAGCGGGCAAGGCCGACACGCTGCCAATTACTGAACGCGATATCCCGATCGGCATTGTCGGCGTCGTGACGTTGGTCTGCATGCTGCCGATCGGTTGGTTACTCGGCTATTTCGGGACCTCAAGCGGTCTGGGCGCGCATTTGCCGACGCTCATTATTGGCGGCGTGACTTACATCGTGTTGATGAGCTTTTTCGTTTCCGCGGTGTGCGGTTACATGGCCGGGCTGATTGGTTCCTCCAACAGTCCGCTCTCCGGCATCGGAATTTTGGTCGTGATCGGCGCCGCCTTGCTTCTGGTGATGGGAGTCAAACCGTACGTCGGTCCGGATGCGGGCAAAGCGCTGATTGCGTTCGCGCTGTTCACAACGGCGGTAGTCTTCAATGTGGCGGCGATTGCGAACAACAACCTCCAGGATCTGAAGACCGGCCAGCTTGTCGATGCCACGCCATGGAAGCAGCAGGTCGCGCTCGTCATCGGTGTGATCGCGGGCGCGTTTGTGATTCCACCAGTGCTCGATCTCGTAAATCACGCTTACGGTTTCGTGGGCGCGCCGGGTGCGGATTTGCGTCCGCATCCACTTCCGGCGCCGCAAGCGGGCCTGATCTCGTCACTCGGCAAAGGCGTGATCTCTGGCGACATCGATTGGAGTCTGATTCGAATCGGCGGCATGATCGGCGTTGGAATTATTCTGCTCGACGAGATCCTCCGTCGCACGACGAAACACATGCATGTTCCGCCGTTGGCGGTCGGGCTTGGAATTTATCTGCCCACGCAAAGCACACTGATGATTGTGGTCGGCGCGATCGTCGGGTGGTTTTTCGACAGACGCGCCGATCGCACACCAAAACCGGAGGCAACAAAGCAGCTTGGGGTGCTGCTCGCGTCAGGCTTGATCGTTGGCGAGGGCATTATCGGTGTCGTCATATCGGCAATCGTGGTATTCTCCGGGAAGGATGCGCCGCTCTCCCTGGTCGGACCGGCGTACGAAACGGCCGGGATCATCATCGGCGGCGCGGCTTTCGTGATCATCGCCTTCGTGCTCTATCGCTGGATCCTGGGAATGGCTTCCGCAAGGCCTGTCCTGAGTGAGCGCAGCGAGTCGATTGGATCGACATGAAGCGGAGATGGAATTGGCCGATCTGGCTCGGCTTCATTGTCGCCGTCGGCGGATTGTTTTCTTACGAGTTCTTCGCGCAATTTCCGATCACGCGCGATTTCCCGTGGGCGAATCTTTTGCTTTTCGCCATCGGCGCCGCGTTGCTGCTCGTCGGTTTGTTCCGCGCGTTTGGGCGACCGCAAGTTTATCGTGGCAAAATTTTCGGCTCGATCTTCGTAACGATCAGCTTTCTCCTCTTTGCATTTTTCGCCTACGAGATTTTTTACGTTCTGCGCCAGGTTCCGCTCTCATCTCACGCGCCGCGCGTTGGGGAAAAGGCGCCGGAATTCACGTTGGTCGATCCAAATGGAAGATCAGTCGCCCTCGCGGATTTGCTTTCCGGCTCAAAAGCTGTTGTGCTGATTTTTTATCGCGGCTTTTGGTGACCGCTCTGCAACTCCGAGTTGCGGAGTTTTCAGCACCGGCTTTCTGATTTTGATGCGCGCGGGACCCGCATAGTCGGCATCAGCGTTGATCCGCCTGAGATTAATCGGCGGCAATCGCAAAAACTCCGCTACAGTTTCCCGCTGCTTTCCGATCCCAGGGCAGAAGTTATTCGCCGTTACGATGTGTTGCATCCCGGCGCAGCACCTAAAGGCGCGGACATTGCCCGGCCCGCCGAGTTTTTGATTGATTCCAGCGGCATGGTTCGCTGGGTCAATCTCACGGAGAACATCGCCGTGCGCTCGCGACCAGAGCAAGTCCTCGATGCCTTCGATCAAATTGCGCCTGTCGTGCAGTGATTGACGCCGCTCCGCCGAGTCAATAACTTCAGCGCACGTGCATTCCGAATTGGAACAACTGCTCATTCTCCAAGATCGCGAACAAAGGATCAGACAGATTCGCACCGAAATCGAGACCGTGCCGCTACGGCGCAAGAGCCTGGAAGCGCAATTGGCAGCAAGCAGGGCGAGCGTGGAAGTCCTCAAGCAAAGAGCGCGACAGGTCGAAATGGACCGCAAGAAACTTGAGCTGGACGTGGGGACTCGCGCCGAGACGATCGCACGGCTCAAGACCCAGCAATATCAGACGCGCAAGAACGACGAATTCCAGGCAATCGGGCACGAGATCGAGCGGTATGAAAATGAAATTCAAAAAATAGAGGACGAGGAGCTCGAATTGATGGTGCTAGCCGACAAGGTGAAGGCGGATCTTGCTGAAGAAGAAAAGAAAGCAGCTGCGGCCAAAGACTCGATCACCCGACAAACAGCTGACCTCGAGGATAAATCGAAAGCTTTGGAATCCCAGCTACAAGGATTAACGACGGAGCGATCCGAGCTGGCCGGAAAAATCGATGAGGATTTGCTCGCTCGCTTCGAACGCCTCTTCCAAAGCAAAGGCGATGCGGCTATTGTTGCCATCGAGCATGGCGTTTGTACGGGCTGCCACATGAAAGTGACGACTGCGACCGCGTCGCAAGTCAAAGCGGGAAAAGAAATCGTTAACTGCGAAAATTGCGGACGGATTCTGTACGACGCGGCGTAATGTGGGAGGGACCTCAGTGTCCCGGATTCTCGCGGCGCCGAGGCCGCGACCACATTCAATCAGACATTGAACCGGAACAAAATCACGTCGCCATCGCGCACGACGTAGTCTTTTCCCTCCAGCCGCAGTTTGCCGGCCTCGCGGGCCTTCGCGAACCGAGTGCGGCCAGATCGTCGTAGTGGATCGTTTCTGCGGCAATAAAGCCGCGCTCGAAATCTGAGTGAACGGCTCCTGCGGCCGTGGGCGCTTTCTCGCCCTCATGAATTGTCCACGCCCGCGTCTCCTTTTCGCCGGTGGTAAAAAACGTGCGCAAACCGAGCAGATGATAGGCCGCGCGAATGAGCGCATGCACACCGCTGTCGTCCACGCCAAGGTTTCGTAAATATTCCAGCGCCTCCTGCTCGCTGAGATCGACGAGTTCGCTCTCGATCTGTGCGCTAATCACGATCGCTTCCGTGGCAAAGTGATGACGCGCGTAATCTTGGACAAGCTCGCGGTGTCGTGCGGCAGCACTTCCTTGATCGCCAGTCGAAATCGCCGCTAAATCGGATTCCGCCACGTTGCACGCGAAAATGGTTGGCTTTGATGTGAGTAAAAAAAATCCGCGCGCGATTGCCTTTTCTTCCGAGGTCAATTCTGCAGTGATCGCCGGCTTCCCGGCGTCGAGATGCGGGGAGAGGTTTTCGATGACTGCGTTTTCGATCTTTGCCGTTTTGTCACCGGCATGCAGCTGTTTCTGTAATCGGTCATGCCTCCTCTGCAAAGATGCCAAGTCCGCGAGCACGAGCTCTGTATTAATCACTTCGATGTCTCGAATCGGATCAATCGTGGCGCTGACGTGATGAACGTCCGGATTTTCGAAACAGCGCACGACCTGCACGATCGCGTCCACTTCGCGAATGTGATGGAGAAACTGGTTTCCCAAGCCTTCGCCCGCGCTTGCTCCTTTGACCAGGCCGGCGATATCGACGAACTCGATCGCGGTTGGCGTGATTTTTTTTGAGTGGGAAATCTCTGCGATTTTTTCCAGCCGCGGATCGGGCACCGTGACGACTCCGACGTTCGGATCGATCGTGCAGAACGGATAATTTTCTGCTGGCGCTTTGTGAGTGCGGGTGACCGCGTTGAAAAGCGTCGATTTCCCGACGTTCGGCAGTCCGACAATTCCAGCGCTGAGCATTCAGCCACAGATGAACACAGATTTACACGGACAAATTTGTATTTTCACCACGCATAATCTGTGTTTCATTCGTGTTAATCCGTGGCTCAAAAATTTCTCGGGCCGGCGGGATTTGAACCCGCGACCTCTTGAACCCCATTCAAGCGCACTACCAAGCTGTGCTACGGCCCGCTGGAGCGAATACTGTTTGCCACTTCCGCGTCTGAGGCAAACGTTTCCGGCCGAGTTGATGAAGTCAGCCATCTCGAAACTTGCAGTTGTCAGTTTCGCCGCAGTTGGAGTTCTTCTCTGTTCGATCGGCGATGCTTTCGCTCAGTCGCGCGGGAGCATCAAGTTAAACGCAGATGCCTTCGCGTTCGCAGCGCGACTCATTAACGACGGACATGTTATCGCGGACCGCAAAGGCGCGTGGAGTGGAGATCGGCCTTCGGCAGATCAAGAGAATGAATTTATCCGTCTCCATGGATTCGGTGAGTATGCAAAATGGCACCTCGGCATTGATGAACGATACCCCGAGAATACGAAGCGAAGATACAAATTTCCTTACGGCGATTTTAAAAGCGTTCATCGATGCGGTCTGCTTGCGGTGAAAGCCAGAGCCCACCAATACGGCTACATCGAAATCGAAAACGCGGCGGCCGAATTGGAGCGCGAAATAAGAAATCAGCCACGGATTAACACGGATTCTCACGGATTTAGAAATTCATCTGTGTTGCAGCCGTGTAAATCTGTGGCGCTAACTCTGCCAGGCCGTTAAAAACGCATCGATCAATTCAGGCAAGTCGTTGCTGTAACCGCCTTCGAGAGCAACAGCGACCGGAATGTCGATTTTACTCAACCACTCGCCGAATGCCGCGAAGTCTTGGCGCTCGAGCGTTAATTGTAACAGCGGATCGCGCGCGTAGGCGTCGAAGCCGGCGGAAACAAGTAGCAGATCGGGCTTAAACGTAATTAGCTTTTCCAGCGACTGCTTTGCAATGCTGACGCACTCATTCCGAGGCGTGAAAGGAGCGACGGGATAATTATCGACGTTGGCGAACGATTTCGCGCCGGTTCCCGGATACGCCGGATATTGATGGATCGACGCGAATTGAATTCGCCGATTGTGCGCCACGATTGCCTCGGTTCCGTTGCCATGATGTCCATCAAAATCCCAAATCGCAATGCGTTGAGCACCGTTTTCCAATGCATCAAGCGTAGCGATGGCAACATTGTTGAAATAACAGAAACCCATCGCGCGATCTCGCATGGCATGATGTCCGGGTGGTCGCATCAGGCTAAACGTGGGTTCGCCACGCAACGCCATACGCGCTGCCTCAATCGCGGCGCCGGCCGATTGTCGCGCGTATGCCTCGATACTCGGATAATAGGGCGTATCGAGATCAAAATCTTCGCGCCGTTTTGCGACGCGTTCGATATGCTTACGCGAATGCGCGCGCAACAATTCATCGTCCGTCGCCGGGACCGGCTCGCGCCATTCCCATTCAGGATGCTGGTCCTTTGTCAGTGGCGCGGTGCGAGCTATGCGCTCCGGACGTTCGGGATGGCCGGGGCTCGAATATTCGAGGCAGCATGGATCGTAAAAAATAGTCATTGAGGTTGCAACGTGACGATCCAATGGATATTCGACTACGACGATGCTAAACGGCCAGAAAATTGTGGTAGTGATGCCGGCGTATAACGCCGCGCGCACATTGCGCCAGACTTACGATGAAGTCATGGCGCATGGCATTGTCGATGTCGTCATCGTGGTGGACGACGCCAGTCACGATGAGACGGTGGCGATTGCGCGCACCCTGCCAAACGTGCAAGTGGAGGTGCATCCGGAGAATCGCGGTTACGGCGCGAACCAAAAGACTTGTTACCGGCTCGCACTCGCCGCAGGCGCGGACATCATCATTATGATTCATCCCGACTATCAGTACACACCGCAGTTGATTCCAGCGATGGCGGCTCTAGTGGCTAGTGGTCTGTACCCTTGCGTGCTCGCTTCGCGTATTCTTGGCGGAGGCGCGCTGCGCGGCGGCATGCCCTGGTGGAAATACGTCTCAAACCGGTTCCTGACTTTTGTAGAGAATCTTCTCATCGGCGCGAAGCTCTCGGAATACCACACTGGTTATCGCGCCTTCTCGCGCGAATTGTTGGAACGGCTGCCACTTGACTCGAACTCCAATGATTTTGTTTTCGACAATCAGATCCTCGCGCAAATCATTGCTCTCGGCTGCGCCATCGGTGAAGTGACATGCCCAGCTCGCTACATGCCCGAGGCGTCATCGATCAATTTCCGGAGAAGCGTGCGCTACGGACTAGGTTGCCTAGCAACGGCGCTGCGTTTCCGTTTGGCGCGCTGGGGCCTGGCTCAGCCGCTCGTCTAAGAACCCACTGCTCCGGTCCCCGGTCGCCTAATGAGCTGAGATGCCTACTCCGGAGCGCTGGCGGCCGTATTCCTACTTAGCTCTAACCCAGCGCACCTGCGCGAGCTACAAGGTCAGTAGCCTCGCACGACGTAGTGACCACGGATCCACACTCTCTGACCGTGTCGCCAAGCCCAATGTCCTGGCCTCCAAACGTAATAGGTGTGGCCTACGTAATAACCAGGGCCGTGAACGTAATAAGGGCGATCGCCAACCTCGACCGTAACGGAGCCCGGATAACCTCCTCCATAATAAGGTCCGCCGTAATTCGGTCCACCATAATACGGCCCGTAGCCCGGGGAGGCGCTATAATACCCTTCGCACCCACCTGCACCGAGCGCGGCGGAGATCAAAACCAATACTATTAGTGGCCATCTCAGTTTAGTTTTTGTCGCACGCTCCGCGGAAACTGTTTTTGCCTCCGCATAATCAACAAGGTTTGTTTTCATAACACTCATTATACGGATTACGAACAGCTTTCACGCGCCTGTCTTGATCGAAACAGTGTTGGCGCGAGTCAAAAAAGGGCCTCACCGCGAAGCGATTACACGACCCCTTGGTCGAGCATCGCATCAGCGACTTTTACAAAGCCGGCGATGTTGGCGCCCACGACAAGATTACCCGGTTGTCCGTACTCCTCCGCGGTGTCCCACGCGTTTTTGAAGATGGTGGACATGATGTGACGCAACCGGGAATCGACTTCTTCGCGCGGCCACGGCAAACGCATGGAGTTTTGGCTCATCTCGAGACCCGACGTGGCTACGCCTCCGGCATTCGCCGCTTTACCGGGGCCGAATAAGATTTTTTTCTCCAGGAAAAGATCAACAGCAGCTGGTACGCTCGGCATGTTGGCCGCTTCGGAGACCAAATAGCAACCGTTCTCGACTAATTTCCGTGCGTCTTCAACAGAGATCTCATTCTGCGTCGCACATGGAAACGCGCAATCGCACTTGATTCCCCACGGCCGCTGCCCGGCCAGATATTTGGAGCCGCGGAATTTTTTGGCGTATTCGCTGATGCGCCCGCGCCGCACGTTCTTGATACTTTTGACCCAGGCGAGCTTTTCTTCATCGATGCCGTTCTTGTCGTAAATTAAGCCGCTGGAGTCGGACATGGTCAGAGGCTTTGCGCCGCACTGGATTAATTTCTCCACTGTAAATTGCGCAGCATTACCGGCGCCTGATACCGTGCAAACTTTACCTTCAATAGCTTCACCGCGCGTTTTGAGCATTTCCTGCGCAAAATACACTGCGCCGTAGCCGGTCGCCTCTGGGCGAATCAGCGACCCGCCCCAACTGAGCCCTTTTCCGGTTAGCACACCGGTGAATTCGTTCGCCAGCCGTTTGTATTGGCCGAAGAGATACCCGATTTCGCGAGCGCCCACGCCGACCCACGTGACGGAACAGCTCGGTCATAAACGATTGGCAAAACCGCATCACCTCGGTGTCGGATTTCCCCTTTGGGTCAAAGTCGGAGCCGCCCTTGCCGCCACCCATTGGCAGACCCGTTAGCGAGTTTTTAAAAACTTGCTCGAACGCAAGGAACTTGATGATGCTGGCACAGACGGTGGGATGAAAACGCAAGCCGCCCTTGTACGGACCAAGGGCGCTGTTCATCTGGACGCGAAACCCTCGGTTTACTTGGATTTGCCCTTTATCGTCGATCCAGGGAACCCGAAACTGAATCATTCGCTCCGGTTCGACCAGACGCTCAAGAATCTTGCCGTCTCGACACTTCTTGCTGCGCTGGATCACCGGCCGGATCGATTCCAACACTTCGGTCACTGCCTGAAGAAACTCAGGCTCGTTGGGATTACGTTTTTTTACGATTTCGAGAACTTCTTGAATGAGGACCATAAGAGTTTGCGGGCTTACTCGCCGCACTGTGAAACGAAAAATCTGGTGCGCGATGCTGGTATCGAACCAGCGACCCCTTGCGTGTGAAGCAAGTGCTCTACCACTGAGCTAATCGCGCGAGTTTTCAGAAGCCGACAAAATAAAGAGCGCGCCGGGGAGCGCAAGCGGAGCACAGGAATTGTAGGGCCCCCCGAAAGCCTTCGGGGTTGCCCTGCGCGGCGTCGCATTTTATCTAGAGGACATGTCTGAACACAAAATCACTCTCACTTGGAAACGCGGCGATAAGCCCTTCGAATACCAGAAATATTCACGGGATCACACTTGGAAATTCGACGGCGGACACGAGATGCAGGCATCGGCTGCTCCCGCCTATCTCGGCAATCCAAACCTGGTCGACCCGGAGGAAGCATTTGTGGCATCGCTTTCGAGCTGCCACATGCTCACGTTCCTTGCCATCGCGGCCAAAAAGAAGTTCGTGCTTGATGAATACGTCGATGAAGCAACCGGCCACATGGAAAAGAACGCCGAGGGTAAATTAGCGATTACACGCGTCACATTAAGGCCGCGACTCAAATTCTCCGGCGATAAACAACCCACGTCGCAAGAACTCGACGAAATGAATCATGCCGCGCATGAGCAATGTTTTATTGCGAACTCGGTAAAGACCGAAATCGAAATCGAACCGCAAACCTGAATCGAATTGGTCAACAGATTTACACAGATTTCACAGATTGGAGCGAGGCTCTGAAACTGTTTCTCTGGATAAATCTGCGTAATCTGCGTAAATCTGCGAAATCTGCGGATATTTTCCGATGACCACGCCGACCGACGCCCAGCGCATGGAAAAGATCGTCAGCCTCTGTAAACGGCGCGGCTTCATTTTCCAATCGAGTGAAATCTATGGCGGTCTGAATGGTCTCTGGGACTACGGCCCGCTCGGCGTCGAATTAAAGCGCAATCTGAAAAACTACTGGTGGCGGGTCATGGTGCACGAGCGCGATGACGTTGTCGGCATGGACGGCTCGATTCTCATGAACCGCGCCGTTTGGAAAGCCAGCGGCCACGAAGACACGTTCAGCGATCCAATGGTCGATTGCCGAGTTTGCAAGGCCCGTTTGCGTGCCGACCAGATGATCGAGAAGAAAGGCGTGCGACAATGTCCCAACTGCGGGAGCAAAGATTTAACCGAGTCGCGCCCGTTCAACTTGATGTTTAAGACCTATGTGGGCGCGACCGAAGATGAATCGTCGATTACTTATCTGCGTCCGGAAACCGCACAGTCCATTTTTGTGCAGTTTAAAAACGTGCTCGAAGTCTCACGGAAAAAGTTGCCTTTCGGCATCGCGCAGATCGGCAAAGCCTTCCGGAACGAAATTAATCCGCGAAATTTCACTTTTCGCTCGCGCGAGTTCGAGCAGATGGAACTCGAATATTTTTGTCGGGCTGAGGAGGGGATGAGACTGCTCGAATATTGGAAGGAACAGCGGCTCAAGTTTTATGAAAACATCGGGATCCCGCGCGACACACTGCACGTGAAAACCGTTTCCGACGAAGAGCGCGCCTTCTATTCGACAGGAACCTATGACATCGAATACGATTTTCCTTTCGGCCGGCAGGAGCTCGAAGGCGTTGCTTATCGCACCGATTACGATTTGTCCCAGCATCAGAAAGCCAGCGGGAAGTCTCTCGAGTATTTTGATGAGGAAACGAAACAACGATTTATTCCGCACGTTGTGGAGCCGAGCGCCGGCGTCGATCGCACAGTGCTGGCCCTGATTTGCGAGGCGTACTCGGAAGACGAAGCGCCCGACGAAAAAGGCAAAATGGAAACGCGACTTGTATTGCGTTTCCATCCGCGCATTGCGCCGATCAAGTGCGCAGTGTTTCCGTTATTGAAAAACAAGGAGCAGCTTGTCGCAAAAGCAAAGGAGATTATCGATCTTCTGCGTCCGCACATGAATGTGTTCTATGACGAGAGTGGCGCGATTGGACGACGTTATCGGCGCCAGGATGAAATCGGCACGCCGTTCGG
>Ga0209378_1003088_pt1 | contig 11348 bp, 7 predicted proteins | sample GraSoiAngelo_156_FD_186170 | JGI IMG/M metagenome (GOLD analysis project Ga0209378, IMG submission 186170) | Grasslands soil microbial communities from the Angelo Coastal Reserve, California, USA - 14_1009_13_40cm (SPAdes) (version 2) | ecosystem: Environmental > Terrestrial > Soil > Grasslands ... | reverse complement strand
CCGATGATGTCGATCGGCATCGGGAAGACGATGGTCGAGGCCTTGTCGCCGGCGATCTGGGTGAGCGTCTGCAGGTAGCGCAGCTGCATCGCCTCGGTCCGCTGCGCAAGCATGGTCGCGGCCTGCAGCAGCTTCTCGGCGGCCTGCAGCTCGCCTTCGGCGTGGATCACCTTGGCGCGCCGCTCGCGCTCGGCTTCGGCCTGGCGCGCAATGGCGCGCACCATCGTCTCGTTCAGGTCGACGTGCTTGATCTCGACGTTGGAGACCTTGATGCCCCAGGCGTTGGTCTGCGAGTCGAGGATAGCCTGGATGTCGAGATTGAGCTTCTCGCGCTCCGACAGCAGCTCGTCGAGCTCGTGCTTGCCCAGCACCGCGCGCAGCGTGGTCTGCGCCAGCTGGCTGGTGGCCTCCAGGAAGTTGACCACCTGGATGATCGCGTGCTGCGCGTCGACGACGCGGAAATAGACCACCGCGTTCACCTTCACCGAGACGTTGTCGCGCGTGATCACGTCCTGCGGCGGCACGTCGAGCACCACCGTGCGCAGGTCGACGCGCACCATCTGCTGGATCACCGGGATGATGATGATCAGGCCCGGCCCTTTCACGGCCTGGAAGCGGCCGAGCAGGAACACCACGGCGCGCTCGTACTCGCGCAGGATCTTGATCGACGCGGCGGCGAGGATCACCACGATCACCAGCGCGCCGAGCCCGAAACTGAAATCGAACCACATCGTCAGCCTCCCTCCTCAGGTACTACCGTCAGGACGAGCCCTTCCATGGCAGTGACGCGCAGGCGTTCTCCCCGGCGCACGGGCCTTTGCGCGCGCACGCGCCAGCTTTCTCCCCGCACCCTCGCCCAGCCTTCGCCTTCGAAATCCTCGAGCGCCTCGGCCGCGGCGCCGATCATCTGCTCGCGCCCGGTGACCACCGGCACGCGCCGGCCGCGCACCAGCATGCCGAGCGCCAGGATCAGGATTGCCGCGCTCGCCGCGGCGACGCCGGCGATCAGCGTGTAGGGGATCGAGAAGCCGGGAAAGTCGCTGTCGATGAGGATGATCGAGCCGAGCACGAAGGCGATCAGCCCGCCGATGCCGAGCGAGCCGTAGGCCGGAAAGAAGGCCTCGGCGATCATGAAGCCGATGCCGAGGACCATCAGCGCGAGGCCGGCGTAGTTCACCGGCAACAGGTGCAGCGCATAGAGCGCGATCAGCAGGCAGATCGTTCCCACCACCCCCGGCAGCACCAGCCCCGGATTCATGAACTCGAAGATGATGGCGTAGATGCCGACCAGGATCAGCAGGTAGGCGATGGTCGGATTGGTGACGATGCTGAGGATCCTGGTGCGCCAGTCGACCTGGACCTCGATCACCGGCGCGTCCGCCTTCTTCAGCTGCTTCAGCAGGTCGGGCACGTCGCCGGCCACCACGTCGATGACCTTCATCTTCAGCGCTTCCTCCGCGGACAGGCTGACGGCATCGCGCACCGCGCGCTCCGCCCATTCGGCGTTCCTGCCCCGCATCCTGGCAAGGCCGCGAATGTACGCCGCCGCGTCATTGATCTGCTTGCGCATCAAGGTGTCTTTCTTCTCGTCCTTTTCCGATCCTCCTCCGCCGAGGGCCACCGGCGAGGCCGCGCCGAGGTTGGTCCCCGGGGCCATGGCGGCGATGTGGCTGGCGTACAGAATGAAGGTGCCGGCGCTCGCCGCGCGCGCCCCGCCGGGCGCGACGAAGCTGGCGACCGGGACCGGCGAAGCGAGGATGTCCTTGATGATCTCGCGCATCGAGGTGTCGAGCCCGCCGGGCGTGTCGATGCGAAGCACCACCAGCTGCGCCTTGTCCTTTGCCGCGCGCTGCAGCGCCCGCCGCACGAAATCGGCGCTCGCCGGCCCGATCGCGCCCTCCAGCGGCACGACGAGCACCGGCGGCGGCGCGGCATGCGCCGACGACAAGCACAAGGCGGCTAGGAAAAGATAAAATTTCATCCCAGTGAAGCAAGAGCAGATTCCCGGCGACGCCATTGTCATCCGCGGCGCCCGCCAAAACAACCTGAAGAATCTGACCCTGGCGATCCCGGGCGGCGAGCTCGTCGTCGTCACCGGGGTGTCGGGCTCGGGCAAGTCCTCGCTCGTCTTCGACACGCTCTATGCCGAAGGGCAGCGGCGCTACGTGGAAACGTTCAGCCCTTACGCGAGGCAGTTCCTGGACCGCATGGACCGGCCGCAGGTCGACGCCGTGGAAGGCATCCCGCCGGCGATCGCCATCGACCAGACCAACCCGGTGCGGACCTCGCGCTCGACGGTCGGCACGATGACCGAGCTGAACGACCACCTGAAGCTGCTCTTCGCGCGCGCCGCAAAGCTGCATTGCCGCGGCTGCGGCAAGCCGGTGCTCAAGGACAGCCCGCAGTCCATTTACGAGTCTCTAACACAAAAGCCGGACCAGAAGCTGGTGATCACCTTCCCGGTCAACGTGCCGAAGAATTTCAGCGAGAAGGAAGTCGAAGCGCTGCTCGAGCGCCAGGGCTATACGCGCATTCATTTTCGCTCAAAGGGGCGCCTCGAGGTCATCCAGGACCGCATCCGAATGTCTTCTGCCGAGCGAGCGAGAGTCATCGAAGCGCTGGAATCCGCTTTGCGGGTCGGTCAGGGTCGGGTCAACGTTTATCCGGAAAAATCGGGCTCTGACCCCGATTTCTCGGTCTGGCGCTATTCCTCCGATCTGCATTGCGCGGATTGCGACATCCATTATTCGGAGGCAACCCCGGCGGCGTTCTCCTTCAATTCGCCGCTCGGCGCCTGCGAGACCTGCCGCGGCTTCGGCCGCGTGATCGGCGTCGATTTCGGGCTGGTGGTGCCCGACGAGGCGAAGACCCTGCGCGCAGGCGCGGTGCGCCCCTGGCAGAGCCCGAGCTTCAAGGACTGCCAGGGCGATCTGGTGAAGTACGCGAAGAAGCGCGCCATTCCGCTCGATTTGCCGTTTCATGAATTAAGTTCCATTCACAAGGACTGGGTACTGGAAGGCGAAGCGGACTGGCAGAGCTGGCGCAAGTCCTGGCCAGGCACCTGGTACGGCGTGCGCCGCTTCTTCAAGTGGCTCGAGACCAAGGCCTACAAGATGCACATCCGGGTCCTGCTCTCCAAGTACCGCGCGTACACCGAGTGCGGGGCCTGTCACGGCACGCGGCTGAAGCCAGACGCCCTGCTGTGGAAGCTCGACGGCAAGTCCATCCACGAGCTGATGCTGCTGCCGGTTTCAAGCGTGAATGGCTTCTTTCAAAGTCTGAGCATCGACGATGAGGCGGCCGACCTCGTGCTGCGCGAGATCCGCACGCGGCTCGGCTACCTGTGCGAGGTCGGCCTCGGCTACCTGACGCTCGACCGGCAATCGCGCACGCTGTCGGGCGGCGAAGTGCAGCGCATCAACCTCACCACGGCCCTTGGTACTTCGCTCGTCAATACCCTGTTCGTGCTCGACGAGCCCTCGATCGGCCTGCACCCGCGCGACATGGGCCGCGTGATCGGCGTGATGCAGCGGCTGCGCGACGCCGGGAACAGCCTGGTCGTCGTCGAGCACGACCCGCAGATCATGTTCGCCGCCGACCGCATTCTCGACATGGGCCCCGGGCCCGGCGAGCGCGGCGGGGAGATCGTCTTCTTCGGCGCGCCGGAGAAGCTGAAGGCCGAAGCGAGCCTCACCGGCGAGTATCTGTCCGGGAGGCGCCAGGCCACGCACGCAAGAAACGAGGCGCCGGCAAGCAAATTCCTGCAGGTCCTGGGCGCGGCGGAGCACAACCTCAAGAACCTGGATGTCAGCATCCCGCTCGGGCGGCTGGTCTGCGTGACCGGCGTCTCGGGGTCGGGCAAGTCGACGCTGATGCAGGACGTCCTGTATCCGGCACTGCTGCGGGGGAAGGGCAAGCCGACCGAGGCGCCGGGCGCGTACCGCGAGCTGAAAGGCGCCGAGCTCGTCAGCGAAGTGGTGCTGGTCGATCAGTCGCCGATCGGCAAGACCACGCGCTCGAACCCGGCCAGCTATGTGGGCGCGTTTGACTGCATTCGGGATTTGTTTTCCAGAACGGATGTTTCGAAGGAGCGGCGCTATACCGCCGGGACATTCAGCTTCAACTCCGGCAACGGCCGCTGCCCTACCTGCGGCGGAAACGGCTTCGAGCACGTCGAGATGCAGTTCCTCTCCGACGTCTACCTGCGCTGCCCCGACTGCGACGGCCGGCGCTACCGCGCCGAAGTGCTGGAAGCGACGCTCCGCGGCAAGTCGGTCGCCGACGTCCTCGACATGACGGTCTCGGAGGCAACCTCCTTCTTCAAGAACGAACTGAAACTGCTGGGGAAGCTGACGCCGCTCGTCGACGTCGGCCTCGAATACCTGCGGCTCGGTCAGCCGGTGCCCACGCTCTCCGGCGGCGAGGCGCAGCGGCTGAAGCTCGCCGGCCACCTCGCGGAAAAGAAAATGGGGTCAGACCCCATTTTATTCCTGTTCGACGAGCCGACCACGGGGCTGCACTTCGACGACGTCGCCAAGCTCCTGCGCGCGTTCCGCCAGCTGCTCCAAGCGGGGCACTCGCTGGTGGTGATCGAGCACAACCTCGACGTCATCCGCTCCTCCGACTGGATCCTCGACCTGGGCCCCGAAGGCGGCGACGCCGGCGGCGAGCTGGTGTGCGAGGGCACGCCGGCGCAGGTGATGGCGCATCCTTCGTCGCCTACCGGAAAGGCCCTGCGCGATTACGAGAAGGCATTCACCCGGCCCGTCGAGCAGAAAGAATCGGGGTCTGTCCCTGTTTTGTCGAATGCGATCCGCATCCATAACGCCCGCGAGCACAACCTCAAGAGCATCGACGTCGAGATCCCGCGCGGGCGCTTCACCGTGGTGACCGGCGTGTCGGGATCCGGGAAATCGACCCTCGCCTTCGACATCCTGTTCGCCGAAGGCCAGCGGCGCTATCTCGAGTCGCTCAATGCCTACGCGAGGCAGTTCGTCCAGGCCGCCTCGCGGCCCGACGTCGACGCGATCTTCGGCATTCCGCCGACGGTGGCGATCGAGCAGCGCACCAGCCGCGGCGGCCGCAAGTCCACCGTCGGCACGCTGACCGAAGTGCACCACTTCCTGCGGCTGCTGTTCGTCAAGCTCGGCACGCAGTACTGCCCGGACTGCGAAGTGCCGATCGAGCCGCAGAGCGAGGAGGCGATCGCCGCGCGCATCCTGCGCGAGTACCGCGGCGAGACGCTGGTCATGCTGGCCCCGCTGGTGGTGAATCGCAAGGGCGTCTACACCGAGCTCGCCAAGTGGGCCGCGGCAAAGGGCTACACGCAGCTGCGCGTCGACGGCAAGCTGCTGCCGGTGCGCCCCTTCCCGCGCATCGACCGCTTCAAGGAGCACAGCATCGAATTGCCGGTGGGCTACGTCAAGGTCAGCGCCCGCGGCGAGAAGGAGCTGCGGGAGCGGCTGGCCAAGGCCCTGGAGTTCGGCAAGGGAGTGGTCCATGTCCTCACCGGCAGGCAGGTCGAGGTGTTCTCGACCAAGCGCGCCTGCCGCTCGTGCGGCCGCAGCTTCCCCGAGCTCGACCCGCGGCTGTTTTCCTACAACTCGAAGCACGGCTGGTGCGCCGCCTGCTACGGCACCGGCCTGAAGATCGACGACGTCCAGTGGGAAGAGGAGCGCGCGCGCACCGGCGCCGAGGACAACGTGCTCGATTCCTGGATCGAGTGGCTGGAGATCGACCAGGCCTGCCCGCAATGCGAGGGACGGCGGCTCAACCCCGAGGCGCTCGCCGTCCTATGGCGGGGAAAGAACATTTCGGAATACGGGGCAATGCCGGTCTCCGCCTTGAGGCATTTCTTTGACGAAGCTTCCCTGGCAGGCAGAGAAAGGGAAATCGCCCGGGATCTCGTCGCCGAGCTGCGCTCGCGGCTGGGCTTTCTCGGCGAAGTCGGCCTCGGCTACCTGACGCTCGAGCGCTCGGCGCCGACCCTCTCGGGCGGCGAGGCGCAGCGCATCCGGCTCGCTGCGCAGCTCGGCTCCAACCTGCGCGGCGTGTGCTACATCCTCGACGAGCCGACCATCGGCCTGCACCACCGCGACAACCGCGTCCTGCTCGACGTGCTGGAGAAGCTCGAGGCGAAGGGCAATTCGCTGGTCGTGGTCGAGCACGACGAGGACACCATCCGGCGCGCGCACCACGTCGTCGACCTCGGCCCCGGCGCCGGCAGGCTCGGCGGCGAGGTCATCGCCGAGGGCGACGCCGAGGACCTGATGAGCCAGCCGCAGTCGGTCACCGGCCGCTTCCTCAAGGATCCCCTGCGCCACCCGATCCATCCGCGCCGTGCCGTCGGAAGAAAAGATCCATTCATCCAGGTGCAAAAGGCGAGGCTGCACAACCTCAAAAATATCGAAGTGCGCATCCCGCTCGGCCGGCTGGTGGCGGTCACTGGAGTTTCGGGATCGGGCAAATCCACTCTCGCGCGCGACGTGCTGTACGAGTCCTTGCGCGAGGAGACCCCCGTCGGCTGCGAGGCGGTGAACGGCGCCGGGGCTGTCGAGCGCGTCCTCGAAGTCGACCAGACGCCGATCGGCAAGACCCCGCGCTCCTGCTCCGCCACCTACGTCGGCTTCTGGGACGCGATCCGGCGCCTGTTCGCCGACACCACCGAGGCGCGCATGCGCGGCTGGAGCGCGAGCCGCTTTTCGTTCAACACGAGCGGCGGTCGCTGCGAGGAGTGCGAAGGCCAGGGAATGAAGAGGATCGCCATGTCCTTTCTGCCCGACGTGAGGGTGAGCTGCGAAGCCTGCGGCGGCGCGCGCTTCAACGCCGATACGCTGGCCGTGAAGCTGCGCGGCAAGTCGGTCGGCGAAGTATTGGCGATGAACGTCGACGAGGCGGCCGGGTTCTTCGCCGCGCATGCCTCGATCCACCGCAGCCTGCGGCTGCTGCAGGACGTCGGCCTGGGCTACCTGACGCTCGGCCAGCAGAGCCCGACGCTCTCCGGAGGCGAAGCGCAGCGCATCAAGCTGGTGACCGAGCTATCCAAGCGCAGTGAATTGAAGACCTTCTACGTCCTCGACGAGCCCACGGTCGGCCTGCACATGGCGGACGTGGAGAAGCTGATCCACGTCTCTCCGGCGGCGAAGCGCAGCGCATCAAGCTGGTGACCGAGCTATCCAAGCGCAGTGAATTGAAGACCCTCTACGTTCTCGACGAGCCCACGGTCGGCCTGCACATGGCGGACGTGGAGAAGCTGATCCACGTGCTGCATCGCCTGGTCGATGCGGGCAATACCGTGATCGTGATCGAGCACAACCTCGACGTCATCGCCGAAGCCGACTGGATCATCGACCTCGGCCCGGAAGGCGGCGACGGCGGCGGCACGATCGTGTTCCAGGGGCCGCCGGAGAAAGCCGGGTCCGCGCCCGGCCACACCGCGGCCGCGCTCGCCGGGTTTCTCGAATCCAGAAAAGCAAATTGAAAGCCCCGCGCCGCGGCGTCGCCCTCGCGCTGATGGTCGCGGCGCCGGTGCTTTGGAGCACCGCGGGCGTGGTCACGCGGCATATCGAGCGCGCGACGCCTTTCGAGCAGGTGTTCTGGCGGAGCCTGTTCGCCGGCGCATTCGTCGCAGCGACGCTTTCCATAGTGATGAAAAGGCATCCCTGGCGGGCAGTGCGCGGTGCCGGCTGGCCCGGTCTTTTGTCGGGGGCGCTGTGGGGCGTGATGTTCACCGCGTTCGTGCTCGCGCTTTCCCTCACCACGACCGCCAATACGCTCGTCGTCATGAGCATCAGTCCGCTTCTCACAGTGCTGCTCGCGCGGCTGGTATTGAGCGACCCGGTGCGGATGCGTACCTGGCTCGCCGCCGCCGCGGCCGGGGCAGGCATCGCGTGGATGTTCGGCGCCGGGTTCTCCGGGCAGAACGCGCGCCACCTGAGCGGCATGCTGGTCGCGCTCGCCATCCCGTTCGCTTCGGCGATCAACGTGGTGACGCTGCGCGCCGCCGCCGGGCGCCTCGACCTCGTTCCTGCGCTCGTGCTGGGGGGCGCGATGTCGTGCGCGATTTCCCTGCCGTTCGCGCTTCCGTTCAGCGCCACGCCGCGCGACCTCGCGCTGCTCGCGTTCCTCGGCTTCTTCCAGCTCGCGCTGCCCTGCATGCTGGTGGTGATCGCGAGCCGCTCGCTGCTCGCGCCGGAAATCGCGCTGCTCGGGCTGCTCGAGGTCGTGCTCGGCCCGCTGTGGGCCTGGCTCGGCGCGGGCGAGATCCCCGCCGATGCGACGCTCGCCGGGGGCGCGATCGTCCTTCTGGCGCTGATCAGCAACGAGCTGGCGGGCAGCCGGCCCGCGCGCAGCGCGGCGTGAACCCGTCCATCCAGCCAGCCCGCAATTCATACCGCAAAGCTTGCGGTTCGTCGCAGAGCGCTCGCGGGCGAGGGGCGGCTTCCCTAGAGTGCGCAGCATCGACACCATGGGAGGCACCAAATGACCGCCAGATACCTGATCGTGCTCCTGATTCTTGCTGCCGGCGCCGCGGCGGCTGCGCTGAGCCAGCGTGGCGCAGCACCGACGGCCGAGCCGGCGGCGGACACGGAAGTGCCGCGCATCGTCATCGTCGGGCACCGCGAGCAGGCTGAATGAGCCGCTTCGCAGCCGCGATCGCCAGCGCCTTCCGCCGCTACGCGACGTGGCTCGTGGCGATCAGCTGGAAGCGGTTCATCCTGCTTTCGGTCCTGCTGCTGATCATCGCCGGAGTGGCCTCGAATATCCCGCCTTTCACCTGGGTGATCATGGAAACGGCGCCGAAGGTTTCACGCCAGGAAGGCGCCGCACCCGGCGCCTCGCTCGGTGACGACATCAGGCGCGAGGTCATCGACGAGATCCGGCGCGAGATCGTCGACGAGACCGGCGTTGATCCCGAGCCGGCCGACCCCGGCGAGCGCAAATCAGGTCGCAGCGTGCGCGTCGGCAACTACCTGCCGAACCTCGCGTTTCTCTTCATCATCGTTTCGGCGGCGATCAAGATTGCCTACGCCGGGCGGGTCAAGGCCGAAGCGAAGGCCGCCGAGGCGCAGGAAATGGCCGAGGCGGAGAGCCTGAAGCGCCAGGTGGTGGAAGCGAGGATGGCGGCGATGCAGGCGCAGGTCGAGCCGCATTTCCTGTTCAACACCCTGGCGAGCATCGATCACCTGATCGAGGTCGATGCGCCGCGCGCGAGCAGGATGCAGAAAAACCTCATCGCCCTGTTGCGCGCCTCGATGCCCGCGATGCGCGAAAGTGCCGCGACCCTGGGACGCGAGCTGCAGGTGGTGCGCCCGTACCTCGAGATCCTGAAGGTGCGCATGGAAGACCGCCTGCGGGCGGAAATCGACGTCGCAGAGGGTCTGTATTCGGCCGACTTTCCGCCGATGGTGCTGCAATCGCTGGTCGAGAACGCGATCAAGCACGGCCTGGAGCCGAAGCCGGAAGGCGGCGCTCTGAGGGTGGAGGCCGAAGTGGCACACGGCAAGCTGGTAGTGAGCGTGGCCGACACCGGCGTGGGGTTCGGCCGCGCCGCGACCGCGGGAACGGGGACCGGCCTCAACAGCATCCGCGAGCGCCTCAAGCTCATCTACGGCCCGCAAGCCGAGCTGCGCATCGCCGGGAATTCGCCGACTGGCACCCGTGTCAGCGTCGTCGTACCCTACAAGACTGCATGACCCCGAGGGCGGTGATCGCGGACGACGAGGCGCTGATGCGCGAGCAGCTGCGTGCCCGCCTTGCCGAGGTCTGGCCCGAGCTCGAGATCGCTGCCGAGGCACGCAACGGCGCCGAGGCGGTCGAGCTGGTCGCCGCCGAGCGACCCGATGTCGTGTTTCTCGACATCCGCATGCCCGCCAAGAGCGGCATCGAGGCGGCGCGCGAGATCGCGGCACTGCCGAGGGAGTCCCGCGTGCCGGAAATCGTGTTCGTCACCGCCTACGACCAGTACGCGATCGACGCATTCGAGCAAGGGGTGATCGACTACGTGCTCAAGCCCGCGGAGCGGGAGCGGCTCGCCCTCACCGTCGAGCGCATCCGCAAACGCCTCGCCGCGCCGACGGACAACGCGCAAGGCGCCCTGCAGCAGGCGCTCGAGCGCCTGGCCGGCAAGCTCGAGGCTCCTTCGCATTTGAGATGGATCCAGGCCTCGGTCGGCCAGCAGATCCAGATGATCCCGGTCGAGGAGGTGCTGTTCTTCATCTCCGATGAAAAATACACCCGCGTGCAGACCGCGCAGCAGGAGGCGCTGATCCGCACGCCGATCAGGGAGCTCATCGCCGCGCTCGACCCGGCGCAGTTCTGGCAGATCCACCGCTCGACGCTGATCAACGCGCGTGCCATTGCCGGCATCAGCCGCGACGAGCGCGGGCGCCAGCTGGTGAGCATCAAGGGCCGGCCGGAGAAGCTCGAGGTGAGCCGCAGCTATGCGCACCTGTTCAAGGGCATGTAATGCTTAGCTGTTCCTCCGGCCCAGCATCAACACGTTGCCCACGAGCGAAACCGTGACGCCAGCTGCGGTCAGCGGATGCCAGATAAAACCCTCTAATAGCGTGGACACCAAGAGCGCAACCACTGGCGCCATGACGCCGACGTAGGAGGCGCGCGCCACGCCGATCCGGCCGACGAGCGTTAGCCAGCCGGCGAAGGCGATGACCGAACCGAGCAACGACAGGTAAAGGAGCGACAGGAGATAAGACGCGCTTAGCTCCACCGTGTATGGCCGGCCGAGCGCGAGCGCCACGGTGAGCGAAGCCAGACCGCCGTAGCCCATGCTCCAGGCCATGGTCGGCCAGCCATGAAGTTTGCGCTGGTGGTTACGCTGCGCGAGCAGGCCGCCCGCGGTGGAGATCAGCACCGCAAGCAGAGTGAACGCCGCCCCGAGCGCCACGCTGTGGCTCTGCGCCAGGCGGGCGAACTCGGGCCAAAACACGAGCGCGATACCCGCGATACCGAACAGGGAACCAAGCGCCATGCGAGCCGTAACCGCCTGCTTGAAAAAGAGCCGCGTGCCGAGCGTGGAGAGCAGCGGGCTCGCCGAATACCCGATCGCCACCAGGCCGGAGGCGACATGCTGCTCCGCGTGATAAACGAAGACATAGCTCAGGCCGTACATCGCGACGCCCATCAGCGCGAGCGCGGCGTGCTCCGAGCGCGTGAATAGCAGAGACAGCCCGCGCCATTTGCACCAGGCGGCGACGATCAGCGCCGCGAAGAGGAACCGGTGGCTCACGCTCACTTCCGGTGCCACCGATCCGAGCTGATAGGTGATCGCGAGCCAGGTGGTGCCCCAGATGAGGACACATCCGGCAAATATCGAAACGTTGCTCAAG
>Ga0209378_1003076_pt1 | contig 11367 bp, 10 predicted proteins | sample GraSoiAngelo_156_FD_186170 | JGI IMG/M metagenome (GOLD analysis project Ga0209378, IMG submission 186170) | Grasslands soil microbial communities from the Angelo Coastal Reserve, California, USA - 14_1009_13_40cm (SPAdes) (version 2) | ecosystem: Environmental > Terrestrial > Soil > Grasslands ... | reverse complement strand
GGGGGGGTGATCTTGAACATGTCATGGGACCATGTGCTCACAGGGATGAAGGGCGGGTACGGCGAGGTCTTCTGCGCCGCGAAGGGCGGCGTGTATTCCTTCAGCCGGGCGCTGGCGCAGTCGGTGGCGCCCCACATCCGCGTGAACGTGCTCGGCCCGGGCTGGATAGAGACCGCGTACGGCAGCACGCTCGAGGCCACGGTGAAGGAGCGCATCACCCGGTCCATCCCGCTGGGCCGCTGGGGCGTGCCGGAGGACATCGCCCACGCGGCGGTGTACCTCGCCTCGGACGCGGCTTCCTACATCACCGGTCAGATGTTGCTGATCAACGGCGGGGGCGTCGTCTAGCCCTCCGGACAAGGAGATTGGTATGGCGCAGAAGGAGCCGACCTACAGCGATGTCGAGGTCGAGCAGAAGCTGAAGGAGTTCCCCGGCTGGTGGTACGAGGACGGCTGGATCCGTCGCACCTATAAGACAGACGGCTGGCCGACCACGCTGATGTTGGTGAACGCGATTGGCTACTTCTCCGAGGCGGCGTACCACCATCCGGATCTGTCGGTCACGTGGGGCCGGGTGATCGTGAAGCTCCAGAACCACGCCGCCGGCGGGATTACCGACAAGGACTTCGAGCTGGCGCGCAAGATCGAGGAATCGGTGCTGTGGCGCCCGAAGGGCGGCGCCCTCGAGGGCACGCCGAACAAGTTCGTGCGCTCGGGCGACCCGCGGTGACGCCCGCCCCGGCGGACGCCGGACCGCGGCGAGTGCTCTTCGTCACGGGCAAGCTCGCCGAGCCCGCGCTCCGCCGCACGCTGGCCGAGATGGCACCGGCGTTCGCCTACGACATCGCGGTCATGAAGATCACGGTGGCAGCCCTGATGACGACGCCGTGGATCGCGCGCTTCCTGGCGGTACCGCCGGGCACTGACCTCGTGCTGATCCCGGGGCTGTGCGAGGGAGAGGGCGCCGTCCTCGCGGAGCGCGTCGGAGTGCGCGTGGAGAAGGGGCCGAAGGACCTGCGCCAGATCCCCGAGTATTTCGGCCGCGCCGCGCTCGTGCGGGAGTATGGGGCCTACGACATCGAAATCGTGGCCGAGGTGAACAACGCCCCCCGGCTCGCACGCGCCGCGCTGCGGCGCGAGGCCGAGCATTACCGGGCGAGTGGCGCCGATGTCATCGACATCGGCTGCACCCCCGGCCGCGCCTTCCCCGAGCTTGCGGACGTGGTGCGGGAGCTCGTGGGCGCCGGGATGCGGGTGAGCGTCGACTCCTTCGATGTGGACGAGATCGCTACGGCGGTGGCGGCCGGGGCGGAGCTCGTGCTGTCCGTCAACCAGTCCAACCTCGACGTCGCACGGGACCTCGCGGGCACGAAGACACGCGTGGTCGTGATCCCCGACTTAGGCCAGGGCCTCGAGACGCTGGAGCCGAGCATCGCGGCGCTCGAGCGCTGGGGCGTGACGTACCTGATCGACCCCGTCATCGAGCCGATCGGCTTCGGCTTTTTCGCCTCGCTCGAGCGCTTCGCCGCCGTCCGCCGCCGCTACCCCACCGCGCCGCTGTTCATGGGCATCGGCAACATCACCGAGCTCACTGCGGCCGACACGACGGGGGTGAACGCCTTGCTGATCGCGATCTGCGCGGAGCTGGGCGTGCGAGCGGTCCTCACGACCGAGGTCATCCCCTGGGCCCACGGCGTGGTGCGTGAAGTCGACATCGCGCGTCGCCTCATGCACCACGCCGTCAGGCAAAAGTCGCTCCCCAAGGGCGTGGACGACCGTCTGGTCACGCTCAAGGATCCCACGATCCTCGCCTACCGCGAGACAGAGCTGCGCGAGCTGCAGGCCAGAGTGACCGACCCGAACTTTCGGATCTTCGCCGATCGCGACGTCATCACCGTCTTCAACGACGAGCTGTTTGTGCGGGGAACCGACATCCAGGAGATCTTTGCCCGGCTTGGCGTCGACGAGGCCACCCACGCCTTCTACCTCGGTCGCGAGCTGATGATGGCGCAGCTCGCGCTCACCCTCGGCAAGAACTACCGGCAAGAGGGGGCACTGCAGTGGGGGTACCTCACGCCCCCGGACGACCGCGGCCCCGCGCACGTGAAGCTCACGCCCCGGTCCAAACGATCCCGCGAGCGCCGCAAGGCGAAAGGCGGAGCGTGAGCGACGTCGTGCCCGTGGTCGAAGAGCTCGTCCCCGCCCCCGATCCCGTTGAGACGTGCGCGCGGTTCGCGGACCTGCCCTTCCTGGTCTTCCTCGACAGCGCCACGCACCCGGAGCAGGCTGGCCGGTACTCCTTCCTCGTCGCGGACCCGGCGACGATCGTGCGCTCGAAGGGTGCGCTTACCCAGCAGCTGGGCGAGGGCCGCTGGACGAGGGTCGCCGCGGATCCCGTGGCTCACGTAAGCGCCCTGCTCGAGCCGTTCGCGGCGGAGCCGGTCGCCGGCCTCCCGCCGTTCCAAGGCGGGGCGGCGGGCTACGTGGGGTACGACTGGGGAGCCCAGCTCGAGCGCGTGCCGCGGACGCGCTACGACGACCTCGCAATCCCGGACGTGATGCTGGGCTTGTACGACTGGGTCATCGCCTGGGATCATCAGACGAAGCGGGCGTGGGTGATTTCGACGGGGATCCCCGAGCAGGGGGCGGCGCGGCGCGACCGGACGGCCCGGCGGCTGGCGTTCGTGAAGGAGCGGTTGGCGGAGCGGCGCTCCGACCGCCCCGCCGCGCCGTCCTACCCCGTGCCAGATGTCCCCGGCCTCCGCTCGAACTTCACCCGCGAGGGCTACCTCGACGCCGTGGCGCGCGTCATCGAGTACGTGTACGCCGGCGACATCTTTCAGGCGAACCTGTCGCAGCGACTCGAGGCGCCGCTTGCCGGGACGCCGTTCGAGTTGTACCGCCGCCTGCGGCAGCGCAACCCCGCCCCGTTCGCGGCGTACCTCGCGTTCGGCGACGTCGTGGTGGTCAGCTCGTCCCCTGAGCGCTTCCTGTGCGTCGACGCTGGCCGCCGCGTCGAAACCCGTCCCATCAAGGGCACGCGACCGCGTGGGGTCGGCCCGGAGCACGATGCGGCGCTCGCCCTGGCGCTCGCCGAGAGCGACAAGGACAGGGCCGAAAACGTGATGATCGTGGACCTGCTGCGCAACGACTTGTCACGGGTATGCCAACCCGGCACCGTGCGGGTACCCGAATTGTTCGCACTCGAGCACTACCAAACCGTCCACCACCTCGTGTCGACGGTCGTGGGAGAGCTCGCGCCCGAGCTCGACGCGCTCGACCTGTTGCGCGCGGCGTTTCCGGGCGGCTCGATCACCGGCGCGCCCAAGGTGCGGGCGATGCAGATCATCGCGGAGCTCGAGCCTACGCAGCGTGGCGTGTATTGCGGCTCGATCGGCTACCTGAGCGCCACCGGGGCCCTCGACTCGAGCATCGTGATTCGGACCTATCTGGTGGTCGGCCGCGACGTCTATTTTCAGGTCGGCGGCGGCATCGTGGCCGATTCGGACCCAGAGCAGGAGTACCGGGAGACGCTCGACAAGGCCCGCGGCTTGATCGCCGCCCTCAAGTCATGATCCTGCTCATCGACAACTACGACTCCTTCGTCTACAACCTCGCCCGCTACGTGCGCGAGCTGGGGGAGGAGACAGTTGTCCGACGCCATGACGCCACGTCGTACGAGGAGATCGAGCAGTTCCGACCATCACACATCATCATCTCCCCCGGTCCGTGCTCGCCCGGCGAGGCGGGGATCTCCACAGACGTGGTGCGGCGGTTCGGTTCCACGACGCCCATCCTCGGCGTCTGTCTGGGCCACCAGTGCATCGGGGCGGCCTACGGAGCGGGGATCGTGCGCGCCGGCCGCCCCATGCACGGCAAGGCGTCGCGCATCCGTCACGCCGGACGGGGGATCTTCGCCGGGCTCCCCAACCCGTTTCGGGCGGCGCGCTACCACTCCCTCGTCGTGGCGCGGGCCGGCCTACCGCCGGAGCTCTCCGTGATTGCCACAGCCGAGGACGGCGAGATCATGGCGGTCGAGCACGTGCGCCACCCGGTGATCGGCCTCCAGTTTCATCCTGAATCGGTGCTCACCGAACACGGGTACCTCCTGCTGGACCGCTTCCTCCACGGCGCGACCGCGCGCACCGACTGGCTCCCTGACCGCGCCGACGGCGCGCGCGCACCGCCCCCTCCGCCCCCTCCCGCCCCCCTGCTCCCCAAACGGGCGCCGGGGATCGCGCCACCCCCGCCGCCCCCCGTGGAATTGGTGCGGTGATCATCGAGTCGATTCTCACGACGCTCGATCCCGCCGGGACGGCCAACTTCGCGCCGATGGGCGTCGAATGGGGCGAGCAGGAGATCGTCGTCAAGCCGTTTCTCGAGACCACGACGTTCAAGAATCTCCGCGACACCGGGGCGGCCGTCGTGAACCTGACGGACGACGTCATGCTGTTCGCGCAGGGCGCGATCGCCACCGTCCAGTTCCCGGCGGTCCCGGCGACGGCAGTCCGCGGCGTCGTGCTCGAGGCGGCGTGCTCCTGGCGAGAGGTCAAGGTGCACTCGCTCGACGCCACCCCGCCGCGCGCGCGCGTCGTGACCGTCGTAGCGCACCGGGGGTTCAGGCGCGAGTTCCTCGGCTTCAACCGGGCGCGCCACGCCGTGCTCGAGGCTGCGATCCTGGCGACACGCACCCATCTCCTGGCGGCCGAGCAGGTCCGCGATGAGTTCGCGCGGCTGCAGGTGATCGTGGACAAGACGGCGGGTCCGCGCGAGCGCGACGCGATGGCGCTGCTCTCGGACTACGTGCACATCGCGCCGTCCGGGCGTACCGAGACCGTGTCGCGATGAGCGAACGCGCGTCCCCCGTGTTCGTGGAGGCGCCGGCCCGGCTGCATTTCGGGGTCCTCGATCTGCGGGGCGACCTGGGACGGCGCTTCGGCGGCATTGGGGCAGCGGTCCCCGCGCCGTCGCTGCTGCTCGAGGCGCGCCCCGCCCCTGAGCTTCGCGCGGAAGGCCCCGACGCGACCCGGGCGCTGGCGTTCGCCCAGCGCTTCGCCGCTCACCACGGCATCCAGCCCCGCGTGCACTTCTGCCTGCACCGCACCATTCCCGCGCATGCGGGGCTCGGGTCGGGCACGCAGCTCGCCCTGGCGGTGGCGCGCGCCACAGCCGAGCTGTACGCGCTGCCGACGGATGCGCCGGCCCTGGCGCGCGCCGTCGACCGGGGGCGGCGGTCGGCGGTCGGTCTGTGGACGTTCGCGTACGGTGGGCTCGTGCTCGAGGGCGGGCGCAGACCGGGCGACGACGCGCCCGCCCCGCTCCTCGCCCGGCTGGCGATTCCCGCAGCGTGGCGCTGCGTGGTCGTCGTCCCCGCGGGGAAGCCCGGGCTCGCGGGTGACGAAGAGGCGGCGGCATTCGGGCGGCTACCGCCGCCGGCCGCGAGCGAGGTGGCGCGCATCGCGCACCTCGTGCTGATGCAGCTGCTCCCCGCCGTGGCCGTGGCCGACTTGCCCGCGTTCGGGGCGGCGCTGACCGAGGTGCAACGCATCACGGGGGGGTGGTTCGCGCCGGCCCAGGGCGGTGTGTTTGCACCGGGCGAGACGGGCGAGCTCGTCGAGCGGCTGCGGCAGTGGGGAGCGATCGGCGTGGGCCAGAGCTCCTGGGGGCCGGCCGCTTACGGGATCGTGGAGGACGCGGCTGCGTCCCAGGCGCTCGCGGCGCGGGTCCGGGCCGTCCTCGGCGCCGGCGGGACCGTGTATGAAGCCGGGTTCAGCGGCGCCGGAGCGCGCGTATGGCGCGGGGCGAGCCCCGTTTCAATCTGAAAAGGTGGGCTTTTGGGGTCGATTGACAGTGCCTGCACCTGGGGATATAACCACTATCCCTGGAAGCTATTCCTGGCTGGAGGTAGTTCGGACGATGGCTGTGGCCTGTCGGGAACGCGCGCCCCCGGACGTTGCTCACGAGGGTTAGCAAGGCTGACAGGCAAGTTGCGTGAACCGTTTTTCTCTCCACCCTCATCCTCAACATGAGGTCAGCTATGAACCGCTTCAAACTGCTGTCCGGCGGCATCGCGGCGAGCATGATGGTGCTCACGGCGTCCGCCGTCGCCCAGGGTCCGGGCGAGTGGACGATGACGGGTCGGACGTACGACCTGCAGCGGTATAGTCCGCTCACCCAGATCAACAAGGCGAACGTGAAGGGCCTCAAGGCCGCGTGGACGTTCTCGACCGGTGTCCTGAACGGCCACGAGGGAAATCCGCTGGTGTTCAACAACGTCATGTACGTGCACAGCGCGTTCCCCAACATCGTCGCCGCCCTCGATCTGACCAAGCCGGGCGCGCCGATGATCTGGAGGACCGTGCCGAGCCAACCGCCCGAGGCGAAGGCGATCGCCTGCTGCGACCTGGTGAACCGCGGCCTCGCCTACCATCCGAGCGGCAAGCTGTTCATCGAGCTGCTGCACGGAGACCTGCTGGCACTCGATGCGAAGACCGGCAAGCAGATCTGGCGCGTCCCGAACGCCGACTACAAGACCGGCTCGACGATGACCAACGCTCCGATCGTGATCAAGGACCTCGTGATCGCGGGGATTTCGGGCGGTGAATTCGGCGTGCGCGGGCGGGTGACGGCCTACGACGTGAACACCGGCAAGGAAGTATGGCGCGCCTACTCGACCGGCCCCGATGCCGAAGTGAAGATCGTGGGCGACGCGAACCCCAACTACCCGTCGATGCGCGGCAAGGATCTGGGCGTCTCGACATGGCAGGGGGATGAGTGGCAGCACGGCGGCGGAACCACGTGGGGCTGGTACTCCTATGATCCGCAGCTGAACCTGTTCTACTACAGCACGGGCAACCCGGGGACGTGGAACCCCGATCAGCGGCCCGGCGACAACAAGTGGTCGATGACCATCTTCGCCCGCAATCCGGACAACGGCGAAGCGAAGTGGGCGTACCAGATGACGCCGCATGACGAGTGGGATTACGACGGCGTCAATGAAGACGTCCTCGTCGACCTGACGATCGGCGCGAAGCCGGTGAAGGCGCTGGTGCATTTCGACCGCAACGGCTTCGGCTACACGCTCGACCGGACCAACGGCAAGGTGCTCGTCGCCGAGCCGTTTGGGCAGGTCAACTGGGCCTCGAAGATCGACCTGACGACGGGCGTTCCGGTGCGCAATCCGCAGTTCGGGACTACCTCGAAGAAGAACACCGAGGGAATCTGCCCGGCCGCCATCGGCTTCAAGGATCAGCAGCCCTCCGCCTACTCGCCGCAAACTCGCCTCTTCTACGTCCCGACGAACAACATCTGCATGGATTACGAGGGCGTCGAGGTGAAGTACTCGGCCGGTCAGCCCTACGTCGGCGCGATCGTGCGCATGTTCCCGGGCCCGGGCGGCAACCGTGGCGCCTTCATCGCGTGGGATCCGACGGTGGGGAAGATCAAGTGGTCGATCAAGGAGAACCTCGCCGCGTACGGCGGGGCCTTGGCGACGGCCAGCGGCATCGTGTTCTACGGCACAATGGAAGGCTGGCTCAAGGCGGTTGATGCGACGACCGGCACCGAGCTGTGGCGGTTCAAGTGCCCGTCGGGCATCATCGGCAACCCGATGACCTACCTCGGGCCGGACGGTAAGCAGTACATCGCTGTGCTCTCCGGAGTCGGCGGCTGGGCGGGCGCGGGCATCGCGCTCGGCCTCGGCACCGAAGATCCGACGGCGGCGCTGGGCGCCATCGGCGCATTCGGCGACTACACAAATATCAGCAACGCCGGCGGTACGCTGTTGGTGTTCGGGCTCTAGTCACGCAGTGAAGGCGTAAGGCACCCGGTGCTGGAGCGAACGCTCCGGCACCGGGTGTAGCATCTGTACGACACCGCAGCGCTCCGTCCGCTGGACCAGCTAAGGAGAACGATGAATCGCACTCGGGCCAAACTTGCGGCTGCCCTCCTCCTCGCGGCACCGGCAGTCGTCCTCATGGCCGGCGCACCGCGACCTCTCACCGACCTCCGGGTGTGCGCCGACCCGTTCGACCTCCCCTTTTCCAACGACCAGGAGCAGGGATTCGAAAACAAGATCGCGCACGTCGTCGCGCAGGATCTCAACGCCCGTGTGGTCAATTACTGGTGGCCCAGCCGGCGGGGCGTGTTGCGCAACTCGATCCTCGGCGGCTTCTGCGACGTCATGATCCAGGCCCCAGTAGGCCTCGATCCTGTGGCTACGACGAAGCCCTACTACCGCTCCACCTACTACTTCGTGTACCGTGCCAACCACGGGCTCCAGGTGCGGTCGCTTGACGACACCATCCTGAAGCACCTCAAGATCGGTGTGAACATCATCGGTTACGACTACACCAACACGCCGCCGGCGCACGCACTCGGGGCGCGCGGCATCGTAGGCCTGGTCGGCTTCGGGAACTTCCTCAACCCCGATCCCAAGGCGGACCACCCCGACGACATCATTCGGGCGGTCGCGAGCGACTCCATCGACCTGGCGATCGTGTGGGGACCGTTGGCCGGCTACTGGGTCAAGCGCCAGCCCGTGCCGCTGACCATGGCGGCGCTCCCCGACTCGGATGCGGTCTCGGGCATGCCGTTCGCCTTCAGCATGGCGATGGGCGTGCGGCATCGCGACAAGGAGCTCAAGGCTCGGCTCGATTCCGTGATCGACCGCCGCCGCGGCGAGATCACGGCGATCCTCCAGGAGTACAGCGTGCCCATGCTCGAGCTGCGCCCCACAACGACCGGGTCCTCCCAGCGCGGCGGACAAGCCGTCGCCGCCCCAGGCGCCGGCAGCCCGCGCGACAGCCTCCTCGTATCCGATTCGATCTATCAGGGATGGAAGTGGTTCCACGTGTACTGCTTCCGCTGCCACGGCGAGGACGCCATGCATCCCGTGCTCCCCAACGCCCCCGATCTGCGGTGGGTGCTGAGCAAGGACGGGAAGGCCTACCCCCGCGACTCGTTCGAATACACGGCGCTGAACGGCCGCGCCGACAAGGGGATGCCGGCGTGGAAGGTGCTGCTCGACACCGCCGCCGTAAAGGAGCTGTACCAGTATGTGAAGGCGCGGAGCGACGGCTGGCTCAAGCCGGGGCGGCCGCACCGCGAATCGGACTTGAAGAAGAGTCAGTGACCCGCGCGGTCGTCGGGGCGGCGTTGGCATCGATTGCCGTAGGGAGCGTCGTCGTTGCCGCCGCCCAGCAGCGCCTCACCCGTGAGCAGGTTCTCGCGGCGATCGGTGCCGCCACTCCGCAAGCTCCGGCCGACTTCACCGGGAAAGACCTCTCGGGCCTCGACCTGAGCGGCGTGGACTTCAAGCGCGCTAACCTGTCGCGCTGCCAGCTCGTGAAGACCAGTCTCGTGAAGGCGCAGCTCTTCTCTGTCACCCTCTCCGACGCGATCGCCACGGACGCCGACTTCACGGGCGCCAAGCTCGACGCGTCCGTGATGTATCGCGTGGACATGCGTCGCGCCGTGCTCCGCGATGCGAGTCTGTTCGCGGTCATCGCTTCCGACGCAAACTTTTCCGATGCCGACCTCGCGCACGCCCGCATCATTGCGCCGATGAGCAATGCCAAGTTCGCGCGCGCCAAACTCGCCAACGCGGACCTGGGCGCGGACCCGGGCAACCAGTCCATGGGTATCATGCGCACGGACGCGAGCGGGGTCGATTTCACCGGGGCCGACTTCTCCGGCGCCAACTTGCGGAAGGTCCTGCTGGTGCGTGCGGACTTGACGGGCGCCGACCTGACCGACGCCGACGTGACCGGCGCGGATCTGAGCGGTGCGATCCTCCGGAGCATTCGCGGGCGCGATCGGATCCGCGGGCTGGACAAAGCGATCCACGCCGACCAGGCGATCTTCAACGATTGACGGGAAAGGGCGGATTCGATCTGCGATGACGCGGGCGCGCTATGGCGTCCTGCTGGCGCCGCTCTGCCTCGCGGGCGCCGGTCCGGCCCGCACGGCGGATCCTCAGCTCTGGGTCAGTAACGAGGTAGGGAACACCATCACCGTCATCTCCCCCCGGACCAACGCCGTTCGGGCGACCATTGCGGTGGGCAAGCGCCCGCGCGGGCTGGCGCTGAGCCCCGACAAGCGCACCGTCTACGTGGCCCTCGGTCAGGACGACGCCGTCGGCGTGATCGACGTCGCCAAGGCCGCCATGACCAAGACGATTGCCGCCGGCCGGGATCCCGAGCTGGTCGTGGTCAGCCCCGACGGCCGCACGCTGTACGTCTCCAACGAGGAGATCGCGCATGCGTCGGCCATCGACGCCGGCAGCGGGGCGATGCGGTTCTCGACCCCGGTGGGCGTAGAGCCCGAAGGCATCGCCGTGTCGCCCGACGGCGCGAAAGTGTACGTCACCGCGGAAACGAGCAACACGGTGAGCGTGCTCGACGCGACGACCGGCCGCGTGTTGCGGACGATTCACGTGGGCGAGAATCCGCGCACCGTGGCTTTCTCGCCGGACGGCCGCCAGGCGTACGTGACGGCCGAGGCCGGCGGCAACGTCACGATCCTGGACGTCGCCACGGACTCGGTGCTGGGGCAGTTCCCGATCCGGGATGGCAAGACCAAGCCGGTGCGAACCGCCATCAACCGGCTGCGTTTCGTCTTGGGCGATTCCGCGGAGCATCCGGGCTTCGTCGAGACGCTCGCGAGAAGCGGTTATCGTTTTGTTCCGCCGGTCGAAGTCGTCGACTTGACGGCGCGCAAGGTGATCGACACGATTCCCGTCGGGAAGCGCCCCTGGGGCATCGCCCTCTCGCCCGATGCCCGGTGGCTGTACACCGCCGACGGTCGTTCCAACCAGGTCTCAGTGATCGACACGCACACGCGGAAGGTCAGCGCCACTATCCCGGTGGGCGACCGGCCCAACGACCTGCTCTACATCCCCTAGGGAAAGACTTCTGATCGCTGCGACTCGCTGATTCCCACGCTGAAGCGTGGGCTCGGCACAGCACTGTCCTGAAGGACAAGCGTACGCCTCCTAGCCGAGCGGCAGCCGCGCCAGCCACCAGCCGGGCCGCCGCACCCGCACCCAGCCGTCCACGCCCCACGTCCGTCCCGCGCGCGCCGCGAGGATGACGATCAGGCTGGTGATCAGCATGTAGTGGAATCCCTGTTGCGCCGAGCCCTGCCATTGCACCGCCAAGCCGTAGTTGACGACCAAGAAGAGCCCGATGCCGGAGGCGAGTGCCGTGAGGCAGCCGAACACCAGCCCGAGGCCGACCGCCGTTTCCCCGAAGGCCGTCAGCTGGGCGAACAGGCCGCTGTGCGCCAGGACGGTGTGCTGCATGAACTCCCGGAAGAACCCGACCGGATTCCCTTCCGCGTACTTCCCGACGAGCAGTGGCATCACGT
>Ga0209378_1003070_pt1 | contig 11377 bp, 9 predicted proteins | sample GraSoiAngelo_156_FD_186170 | JGI IMG/M metagenome (GOLD analysis project Ga0209378, IMG submission 186170) | Grasslands soil microbial communities from the Angelo Coastal Reserve, California, USA - 14_1009_13_40cm (SPAdes) (version 2) | ecosystem: Environmental > Terrestrial > Soil > Grasslands ... | reverse complement strand
AGCTGGTGACGCCGCTATCGGCCGGTCCCCCAGTGGGGGGGTTGTACTTGAATCCGCCGTTGTCCGGCGGATTGTGCGACGGCGTGACGACAATGCCGTCGGCGAGCCCTCCGCTCGTGGTGCGCCCGCGGTTGTAGCTCAGGATGGCGTGTGATACCGCGGGCGTCGGTGTGTAGGCGTCGTGCTCGGCGAGCATGATGTCGATGCCGTCGGCTGCGAGCACCTCGACAGCGGTGGTGCAAGCCGGCACCGACAGGGCGTGCGTGTCGAAGCCGAGAAAGAGCGGGCCGCCAATCCCCTGCTGCCGGCGGTAGCGACAGATGGCCTCGCTGATCGCGAGCACGTGCCATTCGTTGAACGTCTTCTCGAACGATGACCCGCGATGGCCCGAAGTGCCGAAGGCGACGCGCTGGGCAGGCACCGAGGGATCGGGGATCTCGGCGTAGTACGCCGTGATCAGCTTCGCGACGTCGAGCAACATCGCCGGCGGAGGTGGATGGCCTGCGAGGGGACTGATCTTCATGGCGTTAGGTCAGCGGCCGCCGCTGCGTCCACGCACCAGCGCACGCGGCCATTGGACGGTGCGATCGCCTGCGCCGGCAACTCCTGCGGACGGCGGGGACCCTCGAGCACTCGACGGAGAATGGCCGCCTTGGCGCCGCCGGAGACGAGGAACAAGACCTCGGCCGCGGCGTTGATGACCGCCGGCGTCAGGGTGATCCGCCACATGGACGCCGCGCTCGCACGTGCGGCCAGCACCCAGCGTGTCTGCTCGTGAACGGCGGCGCTCCCCGGGAACAGCGATGCGGTATGCCCGTCCTCGCCCAGTCCCAAGAGGACGAGGTCGATGCGCGCTCCCGCCGGCGTCCGAAGCAAGGCCCGCAGCGTCGCTTCGTAGGCTTCCGCGGCGCTGGTGGGAGCGTCTTCGCCAAGGATGCGGTGCACATTCCCCGCGGGGACCGGTACGCGGTCGAGGAGGGTGTCGCGCGCCATGCGGTAGTTGCTCTCCATATGATCCGGCGGCACACACCGTTCGTCCCCCCAAAGAACCTGTACTCGCGACCACATCACCCTGGACACGAGAGCCTCCGTGGCGAGCTGGCGGTATGTGTCACGCGGCGTCGAGCCGCCCGAGAGCGCGACGATGAACTGTCCACGCGAGGCAATCGCGTCCTCCGCGGCCGCGACGAAACGTGCCGCGGTTGCGTCGGCGAGCGCGGCGGCGCTGGGCAGCACCGCGAGATCAGCTCGCATCGACCCTCAGCCCTCCGTCTTTCAAGAATAAACGGCCGCCGCTATTCGCGACGGCCGTTTCATTTCGATTCTACAACGTCACTGCTTCTTATACCGCCAAGCCGCGATGCTTGGCCCCGCCGGCTTCACCTCGAACTGCTGCGCCTGCCCGGGCGGCGCCTGCGCCACCTTCACGGTGTCGGTCGCGACCACCTGTCCTTGAAGATTGAGGAACTCGAACACGATGTTGTACGGCTGATTCGGCCGCTCGCGCGTATTGGTGACCATCACCTTGACGTCACGCCCAGCATCCGTCGAGTCGAACAGCGTAATCGCCACATCCCCGACCAACGTCGAATCGGCGATTTTGTAGTAATACAACGCCGAGTCGATCTGGTGGTTCTGCTGCTGCGCGTACGCCATGATCTTGATCGACTGGCGGTTCATCGGATCGACGGAAAGCAGACGCCGCGACATCGCCAGCGCGTTCACGGAGTCGTGCAGTCCCAATGACGTGTTCGCGAGGAAAATCAGCGTCTCACGATAGTAGGGGTTTATCCTGAGTGCGGCGCTGAGTGCCTGAGCCGCGAGCGTGAACGCCTCCTGCGAGCTCGCGAAGTACGCTTTGGCCATCGCCCGGCTCGTGGAATCACACGTCGCGCGAATGCGTGCCAGGGGTGGGGGCGGCCGCTTCGCCCGCGCCGCGCTGCGACAGCTCGCGCCCGCAGCGGACGTGTCGGGGTCCTCCGGCACGCTCTGGGAGATCTCGGCACCGACCCGATAGAGCTGGTAATAGCCCATCGAGTCGCCTTTGCTGACGATCTGCCGGTACATCGTGAAAGCACTGTCCTTGTAAGCCGGCTCCTTACTCGAACGCTGCATATAGATGCTGCCCAACGCCGCCATGATCTCGGGATCGTTAGGATAGATCTTGAGATACTCGTGATAGGTCGCCTGGGCCTCGGCCAGCTTTTGCTGGCTGTGCTGAATGCGTCCCAGATTGTACAGCGCGTCCTTGCGATCCGACGCGAACTTCGGGTCCGTCGCAGCGACGTCCGCGGCGCGCCGGAAATAGAACAACGCCGAATCGGATTGGCCGGCGTTGTAGAACAGAATGGCGGAGTACTTGAATCCGGTTGGTTCGTTCGGCAGCAGCGCGTTGGAGCGGCGGAACGAGGCGATCGCGGAGTCGCTGTGGTTTGCCTGCCAGGCCGCGATCCCCGCGTTGAACGCCGGCACCCACAGGTACCGCCGCCACAAACCGATGTCGACCGCGCACTCGTGCTTGAGCGCCTCCGCATGACGGAACGCCGAATCCACGCCCTGCGGGTCGTCGGTCATGACGTAGTAGCGCCCCAGGTAGTACCACGCCGCAGGGTTCTTGTCCTGATCGCCCGTGACGGCCTGCGTCAGCACGCGCTGCGCGTCGGCCAGATCCTTCTTGCGCTGATCCTCGAATTTCGTCGTTGTCGCGCTCTTCAAGTACATGTAGCCCTGGTTCACCAGAAAATGACCGGGTTTCAAGTCGCATTTGGGATCCGCCCACCGCCCCGCCTGCTGTTGTTGTTGCTGCTGTTGCTGCGCCGCCAGGCGCACCGTAAGCACACACAACATGAGGACCGAGAGATTGCGAACCGTTCGCACGTTCACTCCTTGGCTTTAGCGAGAAGAGCCTCGGCGTCGCGCTCGACGGCGCGCGCCACCTCCAGCGGCGGGCGCCCCAATGCCTTCGCCGCCGCCAGCACATCATCGTATTCTGGCTTCACCCGGATGTTGCCGCCATCCAGCACCTTCACGCGCACCGCGACGCCGTCCAACCGCACGGTAAGCTGGTGCCGTGGCAGCGTCGCGCGCTCGGCGATCCAGCGCCGCACGCCGGCCGTGGTGCTGTGACGGAACAGCTCCGCCGTCACGGCGTCCGCCAGCGTCTCGGGGGCCATTACCTCCACACGAAAACCAGAGCGGCCTTTCTTCATTTGCACCTGCCAGGTTTGCACGTCGAGCGCCCCCGCGCTCATCAACGCCTGCCGCAGCGGCTCGACATACTCAGGACTCATGTCATCCACGTCCGTGGCGAGCAGCACCACGCGGCCCGCTTCGCTCGCAGTTTCGGCAAGCAGAATGCGGAGTGCGTTCGGATAGGGCTTGGGATCGCGCTGCCCCGCGCCCCAGCCACTGCTCACCATCCGCCAGCGATCGGGCGGCGCGCCTGCCGAGAGTACGCGCAGCAGCGCTGCGCCCGTCGGAGTCGTCGCTTCGCCTTCCACGTGCCCCGTGGACGTCACCTCGAGTCCTTCCAGCAAAATGGCTGTTGCCGGCGCGGGCACCGGCAGGCGGCCATGGGCCGATTCCACCCACCCCTGCCCCACCGCCACGGGAAAGTGATGCACGGCTTCGACGCCGAGCCGTTCGAACCCCTCGATGGCGCCGACGATGTCCAGGAGCGCGTCGACAGCGCCGACTTCGTGCAGATGCACCTTCTCGGGCGCGACGCCGTGGACGCGTCCCTCCGCCTCGCCCACGAGGCGGAACGCGCGGTGCGCGCGTTCTTTGACCCAATCGGAGATCGGCGCGCGTTCGACCAGCTGGACGAGGTCACCGACGTGACGGCCGTGCGGCTGCTCCGGGATGTCGAATTGCACCTGCCTGCAGGTGATGCCGGCCCGGCGAACATCGCGCACGCTAACGCTGATGTCACCGATACCAAGCCTTGCGGGCAACTCCTCGAGCCAGGATACGGGAACGCCCAGGGAGAGGAGGGCCCCCAAAGTCATGTCGCCGCTGATGCCGGCGGCTGGATCCAGGATGGCTATGCGCATGGGCCGAAGTGTCGAAATATAAACGGCTTAGGCTCTGTAGAGCCACCCGGCGCCGGTGTTGAAGAGCACTACGCGCTGCTCGGGACGCAGCACGCCCAGGTTCTTGAGCGCGACGGCACCTGACAAGGCCGCGCCGCCTTCCGGGGATGCGTCGATCCCCTCAGCGACTTGCAGCTCGCGCGCGGCCCCTGCAAGCGCTTCGTCACTCACGGCCACCGCGCCGCCTCCGCTGTCGCGCAGCGCCCGCAGCATGAGCCGGTCACCCAGCGGCGCAGGCACGCGCAAACCAGCCGCCACGGTTTTCGGATCTGGCCAGGGCTCGCATCGCTCGGCGCCCGCTTCGAAGGCCTGCACGACCGGGGCACAGCCGCTCGCTTGCACCGTGTACATCCGGGGCAGCGGCCCGCGCAGCCAGCCGGCTTGGCGCAGTTCCTGGAACGCCTTCCACATCCCAATCAGGCCCGTCCCGCCGCCCGTCGGATAGACGATCGCGTCGGGAAGCGTCCACGCGAACTGCTCGGCCAACTCGAGGCCGAGCGTCTTCTTGCCCTCGATGCGATACGGCTCTCTCAGCGTGGAGACGTCGATGGCGCCTGTATTGGTGGCGTGCAGCCGAGCCGCAATGCCACAGTCGCCGATGTGACCATCGAGGAGCATCAGATCTCCGCCAAACGCCCGGATCTGATCCAGGATGGGACGCGGCGTCGTGGCGGGCGCGTACACGCGCGCCGACGCACCCGCGCGAGTCGCGTAGGCCGCGAGCGCGATGCCCGCATTGCCCGCGGTCGGTACCACGAATTCTTTCGCGCCCGACAGCGCCGCTCGCGTGACCGCGGCAGCCAGTCCTCGCGCCTTGAACGATCCCGTGGGGTTTGTGCTTTCGTCCTTGACCCAGAGCTGGTCGAAACCTTGGCGCGCGGCGACGCGCTCCACTTTGAGCAGCGGCGTGCCACCCTCGCCGAGTGTGACAGGATGCTCTCCCTCGCGCAGTGGCAGCCACCCGTCATAGCGCCACATCGTCCAGCGCCGGCCGCCCAGATGGGTTTTCGCTTCCGGCGTTGGGAGCGTCGCATAGCGGACGAGATACGGCGACCCGCAGACCTCGCACACGCCCGGAAATCCGTCGGCGTCACGCGTACGTGTGGGAACGCACGCCGAGCACTCCAGTGTCCAGGAGCTCACGCGCGCTGATGCAACCGGTCGAGGATGCGATCCGCCAGTTTCGTGGAAAAGCCCGGCAATGCGGCGATCTCGGCCGGGGTCGCCGTGCGCACGCCTGCCAGCGAGCCGAACCGTTCGAGGAGCAGTCGCCGGCGCGCGGGCCCGATGCCCGGAATCCGCAGCAACTCCGACGTGATGGTCCGCTGCGACCGCCGCTTGCGGCTGTACGTGACGGCAAAGCGGTGTGCTTCGTCGCGGACCCGCTGCAGCAGCTTGAGCGAGGGGCTGCGACGCGACAGCCGCAGCGGCTCGCCGGAGTCCTGGAGGAAAACCTCCTCGTCCCGTTTCGCGAGGCTCACGATCGGCAGACGTTCCTGCCCCAGCGCGCGCGCCGCTTCGACCGCGGCAGCCAATTGGCCCTTGCCTCCATCGATCACGATCAAGTCCGGAATCTGTTTGTTTTCCGCAATTCGGCGAATGAGGAAGCGGGTCACCACTTCTTTCAGCGACGCGAAGTCGTCGATTCCTTCTACACCCTTGATCCGATATCGCCGGTATTCGGCCTTGCGCGGGCGGCCGCCCTCGAACCACACCAGCGAGCCCACGGCGTCCTTGCCCTGGTTGTGCGAGATGTCGATGCACACCATCGCCCGTGGCACGACGGGGAGGCCGAGATCTCGGCCCAGGGCGAACACCGGATCGGCCGCCCGTTCATCGATGTCGAACGTCTCGATCTTGAAGCTGTCGAGCAGGTGGCGCGCGTTCTGGTCGGCCAGCTCGACGAGTTTGGCCGCCGACCCACGCTGGGGAACGGCGAACTCCACGCCGGGCGCGAGCTCGCGCAGCGCTTCGAGATCGGCCGGCGCAAACGGCAGCACGACGCGCTGCGCCCGCTGCTCGAGCGGGAGATAGTAGCCCACGAGGAACGTGCGCAGCACCTCGCCTTCCGGCGCGTGCTCGACGTGCTCCAGGAAGCGATGCTCGCGCGCGATGAGCTTGCCGTCGCGTACGCGGAGGATGACTCCCACCGCATCATCACCGTCACGGACGAGGCTGATCGCGTCGGCGTCGCCGCCCCCGACGACCTCCACCGTTTGCGGCTGCTCGAGCTGGTCCAGCCATTTCAGGGCGTCCCGCAGCTGCGCCGCCCGCTCGTAGTCCTGCGCGTTGCTCGCTTCCTGCATGCGCTCGCGCAGTCGCGCCCGCACATCGAGCGTCTTTCCCGAGAGAAACAGCAGCACGTCGTCGATCATGCGGCGGTAGTCTTCCATGCTCTGGTAGCCGACGCACGGAGCCTTGCAGCGCTCGATGTGATAGTCGAGACACGGCCGGTCGGGCGCTTCCTCGGGCAGGTTCCAAGCGCAGGACCGGACCGTAAAGATCCGGCGAATGATTTTCAGCGTCTGGCGGAGAGTGGCGACGTCGGTGTACGGACCGAAGTAGCGGGCGCCGGGGATCGTGACGCGCCGGACGACCAACACGCGGGGGAACGGCTCGGCGAGCGTGACGGCGACTTGCGGATAGCTCTTATCGTCCCGCAGCCGGATGTTGAACTTGGGCTGGTGTTCCTTGATCAGCGTGTTTTCGAGGAGCAGCGCCTGCGCCTCGTTCGGGACGATGATCGTCTCGAGGTCGGCGATCTGTCCTTGCAGGACCTCGCGCTCCGGGCTTCCCTGCTCGTCCGCGAAGTAGGCAGGCACGCGCGAGCGGAGGTTGGCCGCCTTCCCCACGTACACAATCTCCCCGGCGGCGTCTTTCCAGAGATAGACGCCGGGGCGAGCGGGAAGTGCCGCTAGCTGGCGGGCGAGCCGGTCAGAGATTGCCATGCGCGTATCGCGTCGGGGTGGCGGAACGCCGTCGTAAGCGCCCCGTATGCCACCCCAAAGATACCCAGCACGGCAATGCCTTGAGGAATCGGTCGCCAGCCGGCGACGAGGCGCCCGGCGGCCATGCCGAGCAGGGCGGCGATCAGCGCGGCGGCGACGACCAGAGCGAGGGTGCGCCAATCGGTGCGCTGTAGGATCGTGCCGATGCGTTTGTCGAGGTCGTAGAGGTGCAGCACCGTGTTGAACGTACCGCCGATCGATGAGCCGAGCGCGATCCCCGCCGGGCCCAAGCGGCGCATGAAAAACCACGACAAGAGCGCTGAGATCACCAGCGACGTGATCGCGATCCGCACCGGCGTCCGGGTGTCGCGCATCGCGTAGAATCCGGACGCGAACAGCTTCACCGTCGACTGGCCAAGGAGTCCGATGCCGTAGGCGGCCAGCACGCCGCCGACGAGCATCGTGTCGTCCGCATCGAAGCGGCCGGTCTGGAAGAGCGCGCCGATGATCTGCGGGCCGAGCGCGGTAAACGCGAACGCCGCTGGAATCACGAAGAACGCGATGCGGCGAAAACCGACGGCGATGCGAGCGCGCAGCTGCTCATTGGCGGCTTCGGCGATCGCGTCGCGGGAGAGATCGGGTAGGGCCACCGCCGTCACCGCCACGCCGAACAGGCTGATCGGCAAGACCTGCACCAGCTGAGCGTAGCCCAGGCTCGCGAGCCCGCCCTCCCCCGTGAAAGAGCCGAGGAAGGTGTCGATGAGACCGGACAGTTGCGCGACGCCTGCCCCGATCAGGAGCGGCAGCCACGCGGTGATCACCTGCCGCACACCCTCGGGGGCAAGGCTCACGCGCAGTGGAATGCCTCCGAGCAGCCGCCAGCACGTCGGCAGCTGGATGGCGATCTGCAGCACGCTGCCCACGACCGTCCCCCAGGCGAGCGCGAGCGAGAGACCGTACAGCCCCTCCCCTTTCAACCATGTGGCTGCCCCGACCATCGCCGCGATACCGGCGATGTTCCACAGCGCGGGCGCGGCGTACGGGAGGAAAAACCGCCGGTGGGTGTTGAGGATGCCGAGGCACCACGCCGAGACGACCATGAGGCCGGTCATCGGGAACAGGATGCGGACGAGAACGGTCGTGAGCTCGCGCCGGGGTGCGTCGAAGCCCTGGGCGACGGCAGCAGTGATCGCGGGGGCAAACGCGATACCAATTACGGCCAGGATCCCGCTCGCGAGCAGCAGCAGCCCGAGGATCGCGCCGGCTAATGCGCGTGCCGCATCCTTATTCTGTTCATCGAGTCGTGCGTAAACTGGGATGAATGAGGCGGAGAGTGTCCCCTCGCCGAGCAGATTGCGGAGTGCGTTGGGAATGCGGAGCGCGGCCCGAAAGGCGTCGGCGGCAGCGCCGTTGCCGAAGTAATGCGCAAAGACGCGCTCGCGGACATAGCCGAGGACGCGGGTGACGAAGATGCCGGCCGCCACACGCGCCGCGTGACGACCACTGCCACCTTTCAAGACGTGGGTTTCTTGCGGCGAGGGTCTTCCAGCAGGCGCTGCATGAATTGCAGCTCTTCCCGCATCCCCGAAACCGAGCGGGTCAGGTCTTCGAGTTCCGTCTCGAGCATTTCGACCTTGCGCTGCACGTCGCGCAGCTCCGGCGGTGTAGCGCCGCCCTCACGCCCTTCCATCCGCCGGGCGACCGACTTGCCGAGCGGCGAGTCGACCAGAATCGCCGCGACCGGAATCAGCAGCGCCACAATCAGAATTACGGCGAGTACCCACATGGATCGGATTTTAGAGACCCGCGGCCCAGCGCGCCACCTCGGCGTCGATGTCGTCCAGCAGCGCCCCACCGTACCGCGCCAGGAATGACGAGACCGTGAGCACCCGCTCCTGCGGCTTGCCGCCGGGAGCGAGTGCCGCACGCACCCGCGTGAGCTGGCCCAGGAGCGTCCCCTGCGAGCGCTTCAGACTGGCGACGAGCTTCCTCTCGATTTCGTTCGTGCCGGCCAGCGCCGCGTTGCGCGCCGATTGCACCGTGCGCTCCAGCGTCGGATCGAGCTGCTGGACCTCGCCGCTGATGCGCGCGTACCGCGCTTCGACGTCCTGGCGAAGCTCCTGCAGCGTCGCGGCGAGATCGGGCGGAAGGTCGGCCTGCACGAACCGCGCTTCGAGCGCTCCGGGCGGGCCGTTGAAGTCGGCGGGCGTGAGACCGTGCTTGCTCAGCACCTTGTCGACGCGCGCTTCGATGATCAGTCCCGACCAGCGCGGGACCCGCGCCTGTGGCGCGACGCCGAGCTTCGAGAACAACGGCGCGGAGTCCTGCAGGTAGTCCATCTCGCCCGGTCCGCCGACGTAGGCGAGCGTCGGGAAGAGTGCGGCCTCGATCACGGGGCGCAGCAGCACGTTGGGAGACAGCCGTTCGGGCGTCTCGGCCGCGATCTGCTCCAGCTGCGCCCGCGAGAATCGCTCGGCGCTGCGCCGCGTGACGAAGTCGCTGCCCTCCTGGCGCAGCCGGTCTCGACCGAGCCGTCCTTCGACCAGGACCGGCGTGAGCCCGTCGTCCAGCGTCTCATCCAGCGCCCGCAGGAGCCACGGCGCGGCGGCGCGTTTGGCGTTGCGATCGTGCGCGCGAAACACCGCAAGTCCCCCCCCCTCGCCGCGCGCGCCAAGCAGCCGGTGCAATGCGTCGGCGCCCGCATCGGCCAGGTTCGTGTCCGGACGGTAGCTCATCTCGAGCCACTGCCGCATTTCCGGCTTGCACTCGGAATCGGGGAGCGCGGTATCGAAGGCGGTGAGGGCGGCCTCGATGTCGCCGCCGAGCTGCTCGCGAAACAGCGGCAGCTGCGGGGCCTCATGCGCCCGCTCGCGCAGCACGATCTTCACCGGCTCGCCGTCGCGACCCAGCACCCAGGCATGATTCGCCTCGGCGAAATCGTGATCGTCGCCCGCCACCCAGAACACCGGCACGACCGGCACACCGCGCTCCGTCTCGAGCCGGCGCGCCAACGCGATCGCCGAGAGGGCCTTGTGAATCGTGTAGAGCGGACCGGTAAACAGCCCGGGCTGCTGTCCCGTAGTCACCGCCAGCACTTCGCCGCGCGCGAGGCGGTCCCGGCCGGGCCCCGGAAGGACGGCCGCCAGCACGTCAGCAGCGATATGGCGCGGTTTGCCAGCGGGGATCGGCTCCGCCGCGGCGGGAATGGGCGTGGAGAGAATGCGCGCGATCATGCGCGGGCGGCCACCAGGATCACGCGCGGAGCCGTGGGGCCGGCCGGAGCTCCATCGTAATCGCCGAACCGCGCCACGACCCCCAGCCCCGCGTTCAGCAGCAGCGCCGCCAGCTCGGCGGCGTCATCGAGCCGAACGCGCTCTTGAAACCGGCGCCCCTCATCGCGCAGCTCGATTTCCTTGATCACGAAGCGGTCGGCGCTGTCGATGCGGCGCGTCACGAGCACATCGCGGCCCTGTGCCTGCTCCGTGATTCGGAGGCGGAGGGTGCGTCGCACGTGCTCCGCATTGAGATAGTCGAGCACGAAGGAGCCGCCCGGGGACAGCGCGGCCACCACCTGTTGGACCACACGCCGGTGTTCGTCATCGTCCAAAAAGTAACCAAATGAGGTGAAGAGATTGACGGCGAGCGCGAAGCTCCCCGCGCGAAACGGCAACGCCCGCATGTCTCCACGCACGAGATCCACGCGGCTCCGCTCACGCGCGCGTCGCAACATGGCGCGCGACAGATCGAACCCGACCACTCGCCCGCCCCAGCGCGCCAGCTCGGCGGCGTGCCGGCCCGGCCCGCAGGCGAGATCCAGGATGCGATCGCCGTCGCGCCAGGTGACGACACTCCGGATCAGCGCCACCGCGCGGCGCGCGTCCTCGTCGTCGCGGTGCGGATAGAGGTCATGGTACTCCTCACCGAACCACTGCTCGAACCACTCCGTCATTCGACGAAGACGTCCGCGGTGAACGTGAAGACCTGGGTGGCTGGTTCCCGCCAGCTGCCGGGCGGTAACCCCGCTTTGCGACAGACCGCGTTGAGAAAGGCCTCGGCGGTGAACCCCTGCTCCGTCGCCACCTGCGGCAGCAACAGGCCCTGCGCGTGGCCGCGCCGCACCAGCAGGCCGTCACGCCCGATCACGAGACGGCACAGGTCGGCGGGCTCCACGGGCACCGGCTCGGCCAGCACCGAGATCTCGATCCGCAGCGCGGACAGCTCGGCGAGCTCGACGGGTGGAAACCGCGGATCGGACCGAGCCGCGGACACGGCAACCTGCCGGATCACCTCGCCGAGCGGCCGGTCGTCACTGATGTGGCCGATGCAGCCGCGGAGGTC
>Ga0209378_1003062_pt1 | contig 11387 bp, 9 predicted proteins | sample GraSoiAngelo_156_FD_186170 | JGI IMG/M metagenome (GOLD analysis project Ga0209378, IMG submission 186170) | Grasslands soil microbial communities from the Angelo Coastal Reserve, California, USA - 14_1009_13_40cm (SPAdes) (version 2) | ecosystem: Environmental > Terrestrial > Soil > Grasslands ... | reverse complement strand
GTTCGCGCGATGACCATTGAGAGCCACGACGCGTCGGTCGATATCATCGGGAGCGAGCGCGAGAAATGGAAACCGGCGACACGCGAAACGGCAGACCACAGTCTACCGTATATCACGACGATTGCGCTGCTCGACGGCGAAGTGACCGACAAACAATTCGAGCCGGAGCGATTTACCGATCCGGAGATTTGGAAGTTCTTGGAAAATGTGAAAGTGGAGCACAACGCGGAGTTGAGCGCGCTGTATCCGGATGCGGCGGCCAACATCGTCCATGTCGATCTTGCCGATGGGCGGCGATTGACGAAACGCGTCGATTATCCACTCGGGCACGCGAAAAACCCGCTGAAAGATTCTGAAGTTGAAGCAAAATTTTTTACGTTGGTGAACCGGCGGCTTGGTGAGACGCGTGCGAAGAAAATTGTCGATCTTGTGTGGAGGGTGGACGAAGCGCCCACCGTCGATGAATTGATGCGCGCGTGCCTAATGAAGGAGTAGATCGATTACGAGCATGAGCACAAGCAAGAGCAGGAGGCTGCGCGAGTTGATTACGCAAGGTTTCGTAATAATGCCGGGCGTCCCGAATGCGGGGATGGCGCGGCAAGTTGAGCGTGCCGGCTTCGACGCCGTTTACCTAAGCGGCGCGGGGATGGCGAATGCAACCGCGGGCGTCCCGGACATTGGGCTGCTTACGCTGACCGAAGTTGCGCAGTTGGCAAACTACGTCGCAAACGCCGTCGAAATTCCGGCGATCGTTGATGCCGACACAGGATTTGGCGGCGCGGAGAATGTGGCACGGACAATTCGCGAACTGGAGCGGGCGGGCCTTGCGGGTTGTCACATTGAAGATCAGGAATTTCCGAAGCGCTGTGGCCATCTCGCCGGAAAGTCGCTGATCGATGTTGAGGAAATGGCCGGCAAAATCAAAGCAGCGGTCAGTGCGCGCCGTGACGAAGATTTCATAATCATCGCGCGCACAGATGCGCGCGCAGTTGAAAATTTCGATGGCGCAGTGGAGCGCGCGCGCCGTTATCTTGAGGCAGGCGCAGATGCGATTTTTCCCGAAGCCCTGCAAAGGGCGGATGAATTCAAGGCGTTCGCCCGTGAAGTGAAAGCGCCGCTCCTCGCGAACATGACGGAGTTCGGCAAAAGCCCGCTGCTTTCATTTCGAGAGCTCTCTGATTTCGGATACAGGATGGTGATTTTTCCGCAGAGCGCGTTTCGTGTTTCGATGAAAGCGAGCGACGAATTTCTGCGCGATCTGAAAAGGCGAGGGACGCAATCGGGTTGGATCGAGAAAATGCAAACGCGGGAGCAACTTTACGAGTTGTTCGATTACGATCCGGCAGCGGAAACGTGGAAGGGAGACCGTTGAAGCGCTAACTGGTTAAATCCGATGAGTTGAACGATTTCGATTCGCAAGTAAAGAGAAGCCAATGCCTACTGAAAAGAAACCAGAATACAGCCCGGGCCTTGCGGGCGTGATCGCGGGCGAAACGGCGATTTGCTGGGTCGATCCGAATGCCGGGTTGATGTATCGCGGCTATGACATTCATGAAATGGCGCAGAAGGCAAGTTTTGAGGAAGTCGCTTACCTGCTGCTCAATGGTGAGTTGCCCAATGGGAAACAATTGGTCGAGTTTACCCAACAAATTGCCGCGCAACGCGCACTACCGGGGCCAGTGACCGAAATGCTGCGGCTTCTCCCCAGCAAGACTCATCCGATGGACATGTTGCGCACCGGCGTATCGATGCTGAGCGCCTTTGATAAGGACCTGAGTGACAACTCGCACGACGCAAACATCCGCAAGTCGATCCGTCTGATCGCGCGCGTTTCCACTTTAATCAGCGACGGGTGGCGCATCTCACATAGTCAGCAGCCGCTGCCGGAAAGGCCCGATCTCACCCAAGCCGGCAATTTCTTTTACAAACTGGAGGGCAAAGTTCCGCAGGATTGGCAAATCCGAATGCTGGATACGATTTTCAATCTTTATGCGGATCACGAATTCAACGCGTCGACTTTTGCTGCGCGCGTGACCGCCTCCACCCTGGCAGGAATCTACGCGGCAGTTACCTCAGCAGTCGCGACGCTCAAAGGGCCGTTACACGGCGGCGCGAATGAGGAATCGATGAAGATGCTCGAAGAGATCAAGACGCCCGACCGAGCCGAGAGCTGGTTGAAAGAAAAGCTCGCTACCAAAGAGAAGGTCATGGGTTTTGGTCATCGCGTTTATAAGAAAGGGGATTCGCGGGTGCCGCTGATGCGCGAAATCGGCCGTGATCTCGGCAAACGGACCGGCAAGGACCAATGGATCCCGATTTGCGAGAAGCTCGAAGAAGTGATGGAGCGCGAAAAGCACCTTTGCGCGAATGTCGATCTTTATGCCGCGCCGGTACTCTGGATGCTTGGGTTTCCTCCCGAGTTAAACACGCCGATCTTTGCCGCATCGCGCGTCGCAGGCTGGTGCGCTCACGTGGTCGAACAACACGACAACAATCGCTTGATCCGGCCGCGTTCGCTTTACGTTGGGCATGAATTACGCCCATATGCGGGAGCGTCTGGCAAGAGCGCGTGACACTTCGAGCTGTAACGGCGGTCTGTGACCGTCGGGCTCAGTATTTTTCGGCGCTCGTAGAGCGCCGTTACAATGAAAGAATCGCAGTCACTTCAGGAAAAGTACGCACCGAACAATGCCTGTTGGGGCTGTGGGCCGGCGAATCCCGAAGGGCTACATATCCGGAGCTTCCCAAGAAATGGTGAAGTCGTCGCGGAATGGAAACCGGATAGAAAATACGAAGCCTTCGAGGGCGTTTTGAATGGCGGTGTCATTGGCACGTTGCTCGATTGCCATTGTAATTGGACAGCCGCCTATCATCTGATGAAGCGTGCGAAGGAGGAGCACCCGCCATGCACGGTCACTGCGGAATATGCGATCAAATTGCTCCGGCCAACTCCGACGAATGATGCGGTGTTTCTTTCCGCCAAGGTTGTCGATCTGACCGATGATCGCGCGACCGTCGAAGGAACACTGAGCGCCGGCGGAAAAACTTGCGCAACCTGCCGCGGAATTTTCGTCGCAGTGAAAGAAGGCCATCCCGCGCATCACCGATGGTAGGGACGCCGCGTTGCGGCGTCCGGTCGGTGCAATGCGCTGACCCTGCCAAGAATTCGCTGCCCGAATTTCGCCGATGCGCAATTCGGAAAGCGCGCTTAGATCTCATTCATGAAAACATCAACACTTCGCATTGTTCCTCTTCCCACCGAAGTCGCGGAGGAAGCACGACGTGCAGTACAGTCCGGCGCAGAGGACCACACTGTCATCATGGTGGATTCGGCGACTGGTTATCCGTGCCGCCACTGTTTGCGTTGGGCACAACCTGGCGAGCGTGTCATTCTATTTCCCTACGCTTCGATTCCTGCCGGTCATCCGTACTCAGAGACTGGTCCAATCTTCGTTCATGCTGAGCCATGCGAACGTTACGACGCGACACGGGAATACCCGGCAGAATTTCGCAATGGGCGCGTGTTTCGTGCCTATAATGCAAATTACAACATGATCGATGCAGAGGTCGCGAACGGGAGCAAACTGGAAGCAGTGATTGAAAAACTGTTTCAAAATCCAGACACCACATTCGTGGATGCGCGCAGCGTCACTCGCGGCTGTTTTACGTTCCGAATCCAACGCGCATGAAAAGACCGCGAACCGTCGACGGTAAATGTAGCCACGGCGCTGTGTCGCTGTGCCCGGTGGCAGTTCGCAAAGCGCCTCGACACGTAAGGCGGCTACAGGAATTTCCTGCCCGAATTTCGTCGATGCGTCAACGCGCGCGAGTGCTTAATCTTTATACATGAAAACACTGGAACTTCTTCCTCCGACCGAAACGATGTATCGCGCGTTGGTGAACCGCGATCCGAGTTTTGAAGGCATATTTTTTGTCGGAGTGCGTACGACGGGAATTTTCTGCCGGCCTACCTGTACGGCGAAAAAGCCAGCACGCGAGAACGTCAATTTCTTTGCGACACCGAGTGAGGCGTTGGTCAGCGGTTATCGTCCCTGTCTGCGCTGCCACCCGATGGATCCAAACAAGCGTCCGCCCAAATTGATCGAGCGTCTCCGTACGGAGGTCGAGCGCGCCCCGGGCGGGCGGCTCACAGACAAGGAACTGGCGGCGCTGGCGATCGATCCCTCTACCGCGCGCCGTCAATTCAAACGGCATTATGGAATGACCTTTCAAGCTTATCATCGCGCGCGCCGAATGGGCCTTGCGTTGAGCCAGGTGCGGCAAGGTGGCCGCGTGGAAGAGGCGCGAAACGGCAGCGGCTTTGAATCTGAGAGCGGTTTTCGAGAAGCGTTTACGAAGATTTTTGGCGAACCGCCAACGAATGCGAAGGCGCGCGCGCCTCTGCTTGCGGAGCGAATCGATACGCCCCTGGGAGCTATGATCGCCGCGGCTGACGACGAAGGTTTGCGCTTGCTCGAGTTTATCGACCGCCGCGCGACCGAACGCGAGTTGTCGACCTTGCGAAAGCGATTGCGAACGAACGTAGTGCCGGGGAAACACCGTCATCTGGAGGCGGTCCGTTCGCAATTGGCGGATTACTTCTCCGGCAAAAACCTAGAGTTCAATATTCCACTCGCGCCGGTTGGCTCGCCATTTCAACTGCGAGCCTGGAAAATTTTGCGATCCATTCCCGTGGGCGAAACGCGTTCGTACTCCTGGATGGCGAAACGTTTGGGCGATGAAAATGCACGTCGCGCTGTCGGGCGGGCAAACGGAACGAATATGATTTGCATCATGATCCCATGTCATCGCGTCATTCGCGCGGACGGAACGTTGTGCGGTTACGGCGGGGGGCTATGGCGCAAGAAATGGTTATTAGATCACGAGCGTCGCTGGACTGAGAAATGAGAAGTGATTGGTGAGAAGTTAGAAGTTGACCGTTTCCACGAATCACTTCTCCCTTATCACAATTCACTTTCTGAACACCTGGTGTCCATTTTCAAACTCAGCGTTGGCCTTGTTTTCAACGTAGCCTTTTACGCGCTCCTGCTCTTTGTGCCCGCCAGCACGTTGCACTGGTGGCGTGCATGGGTGTTCCTTGCTGTAACGCTGATCGTCACGGCCGCGGCCGTGTTGAGCATTTTTCCCGATAATGCCGGCTTGCTCTCGGAGCGCTACAGAGGACTCATCCAAAAAGGACAGCCGCTGTGGGACAGAATTCTCGTGATCTTGCTAGTCGTCTCGTATGTCGGGCAAATTAGCTTTATTCCGCTCGACGTATTCCGTTTCCACTTCATGCTTAGGCCCGGCCCGCTCGTTTCATTTTTCGGGCTCGCACTTTTCGTCGGCGGCTGGTGGATCTTGACCCTTGCGATGAAAGTCAATCCGTTCGCTGTGCCGGTGGTGAGGCTGCAGGAAGAAAGACATCAGCGAGTTATCGACACGGGCGTTTATGCCGTGGTGCGGCATCCGATGTATGCGGGCTTTGCGCCGATGGTCATCGGTCCGGCGTTGTGGCTGGAATCGTCCGCTGCCGCTTTGACAGCGATCCTTCCTATCGCAGTGCTAGCGGTGCGGAGCGTATTTGAGGAACGATTTTTGAAACGGGAACTCGAAGGCTACAAAGCCTACACGCAGAAAGTCCGCTACCGGCTGATCCCATTTGTCTGGTAAATGCCGGGGGCCGCGATTCGGTGACCAACCGCCAATCATTTATCACTAGTCACCATTCACTTTGGATCACTTCATCTGGTGTCCAGTGACCAAGCCATAAACAACTAAAGCTGCCCCCCACTAGCGGCAAAGGTGAGAACGCCAAGCGAATTCGCGGGCCGCCGAGCACGTACACCAGCAACGGCATGCGCACGTAGCCGGGCGCCGCCGAGAAAGCCGGCGAATAGTCCGCCAATTACAGCAACCATCACGAGTATCCAGAGCGATATGCTTTTTATTTCCGACTCGGCGAGTTTGGGCATTGGCCATAATTTGATTCGCCGAACCTTGTCAGAGAAACCACCGGCTGCTGACTCGTCGCCTTTGCCAGAACGCGAATCAACTGTTTATGCATTCCTCGCTCCTCTTGCATCATGACCGGATCGACACGACCTCGTCATGCAGCTCGCGCGCGATCTCTTTGCGACCGCCGGACGGAATTTTCGGAACAGAAAAGGAGCAGTTCGATCGGATTTCGCGTTTGAAGAAAAGATTAAGTAAATGCGGCACCAGGATCATGTCCCGCCAGTAGCAGACTTCATCGGCGACTGAACCCTGATCGAGTGCATATTCGATTGCGGCCGCCGCAACCGGACAGCGCAGTTGCACAGCTGATTCCAGCAACGTTGACTTGAATGGCAAGACTGTCGTGCCATCTGAACTTGTGCCTTCAGGAAAAAGCACAACCACTGAGCCGCTGGCGATCGCATCTTGGACAAGATCGACAACCGCTGAGCTGGACAATCGATGCTCGCGATCGACGAAGATTGTGCCTCCCGCGCGAGCCAGCCGTCCGAACAGCGGCCACGCCGCGACATCGCGCTTGGCGACGAACACGCACGGCCGAATCGAGCTGAGCACAGCCACGTCGAGATAGCTGAGGTGATTGCACACCAAAAGGCCAGATGGCGGCATCGAACCGCGCGTGCTCACACGGATTCCGAGCACGCGACATGCGAAACGGCTCCAGCGATGCAGCCACGCAGCGCGTGCGTGAAGACGTTGTGCTCGAGCAAAGAACGGAATCGTGATTGCATTCTCAATGAGCGCGCAGAGCGAGAAAAATACAACGGCGCATGCGCGCCAGACTCCGAGAAATGCCGTGCTCATCGTTGTAGCCGGGATCGTCGATCCCCGCTGGTCTCCAATAAACCCGGAATCAGGGATTCCGGCTACAGCGGCATCTTTCATCGGAGAAAATGCGCGCGAACAATCGCGGGCAGCGTATGAAGGTCGAGCAAGGTGAGGAAATCGATTGTGCCGAATTCGCGATCGATTGCAGGCGGACCACAAATTTTCGCGCCAATGGTGATATATGCCCGCAATAACTTCGACGAAGCGCCTGCTGTAGCCGGGATCGGTGATACCGGCTGGCGTGTGGCATCATCTCGTTCCAAGCCGGAATCATCGATCCTGGCTACGACTGCAAATTTTGGCCGGGGCTGCGTGCGAAGTGCCGGTGCAACGAGATGCCTCCGCAGTTCCTGATACAGCACCGCGCCTTCCATCGCGTCCTGTGAAGTGAGTGAACTGCATCCAATCAAAAATCGTGCTCTGCGTTTAAGCGCGTAGATGGCGATGCCACGCCAAAGAAGATGAAGCAAATTGAAGTTGCGATGCTCGGCGTGCACGCAGGCGCGACCCAGCTCGATCATTTCGCAGCGGAATCGTTCGTACGGCGCCAAATCAAATTCGCGCTCGCCATAATAACCGAGATTTGCCGCCGCCAGTTGACCGGTCTGCAAGCGATAGGTGCCGACAATTTCGCCCGTCGCGACTTCTTCGACGATCAAGTGATCGCAAAATTCGTCGAACCGATCGACATCGAGCCCAGTCACGTGCGATTCGGCCAGTCCTTCGCCGAGTTCGAGATTGAAAATCTCAAACCGCAACCGCTGGGCGCGACGCACTTCGTCCGCGCTTCGCGCCAGTCGCACCGCGTACCTCGGACGCGTCGTTCTCCACGTCTCGACGGACCTGTTCGCTTCGGTCAGTGTGTTCAATCGTGTTCTCCAGTAGTTTTACTGCGAGCGCCGTCCAGCCGGTTTGATGGCTGGCGCCGCAGCCGCGGCCGGTTTCGCCGTGGAAATATTCGTAGAAAAGAACGAGATCGCGCCAGTGCGGATCGTTCGCGTATTTCCCAATCTCGCCATGACACGGGCGCGCGCCCTTCTCGTTAGGCAAAAAGATGCTCCCAAGCCGGCGTGCCAGTTCACGCGATACCTCCTGGAGCGTGGCCATATTTCCGGAACCCGTGGGGCATTCCACTCTGAACGATTGGCCGTAAAACAGGTGGTAACGTTCAAGCGCTTCGACGATCAGAAAGTTGATCGGGAACCAAATCGGGCCGCGCCAGTTCGAGTTGCCACCGAAGAGATAACTGTTTCCCTCGCCCGGAACGTAATCGACCCGGTATTCTTCGTTGCCTACGCGGAAGACGTACGGTTTGTCACCATGGACGCGCGAGACGGAGCGCAGTCCATAAGGTGAGAAAAATTCATTTTCATCTAGCATGTAGCGGAGTGCGCGCCGCAGCCGCTCCCGCGTTGGGATTGCTAGCATCCGGTTCCCCGTGAAGGGGCAGACTTCGCAATAAGTGACGAGCGATGCGAGGTCTTTGCGGTAATTGAGGAACCACTCCATCCGTTTCTTGAATCCGGGAAGTTTGTTAATCTTCGCGGTCTCGAGATTTTCCACGGCGATCAACGGTAGGAGCCCGACGAGCGACCGCGTCCGCAGCGGAATCATTTGGCCGTCATGCTTTAGCTGGTCGTAGTAGAAGCCGTCTTCCTCGTCCCACAGACCCGTTCCTCCGAGCGAGTTCATGGCGTCAGTGATGCCGATGAAGTGCTCAAAGAACTTGGAGGCCATGTCTTCGTACGCCGGATTGGTTTCCGCCAGCTCGATGGCCATGGAGAGCATCGTGAGACAATAAAAGCCCATCCACGCGGTGCCGTCGGCCTGTTGCAGGAATCCACCAGTTGGCAGCGGCTTCGAACGATCGAAGACACCAATGTTGTCGAGTCCGAGAAAACCACCCGAGAAAAGATTATTGCCTTCCGCGTCTTTGCGGTTGACCCACCAGGTGAAGTTGAGCATCAGCTTTTGAAACGTGCTTTCAAGGAAAGCGCGATCGCGCTGGCCGCGTGGGCCAGTCATTTTGTAAACGCGCCATGCCGCCCATGCGTGCACGGGAGGATTCACATCGCCAAACGCGAATTCGTAAGCGGGAATCTGCCCATTTGGATGCATGTACCATTCGCGGAGAAAAAGATTGAGCTGCTTCTTTGCAAAATGCGGATCGATTTTCGAAAATGGAATCATGTGGAACGCCAGATCCCAGGCGGCGAACCACGGATATTCCCACTTGTCCGGCATCGAGATGACGTCCCGGTTGAAAAGATGCGTCCACTCCCGGTTCCGACCGAACTTTCGCTCCGGAGGAGGCAGTGGCTGCGCCGGGTCGCCTGCCAGCCAGTCGCGAATGACGTAATTATAAAATTGTTTGCTCCAGAGCAGTCCGGCGTAACCCTGGCGCGCGACTTTCTTCGACTCCTTATCCATCTCCGAGGGAATAAGCGTGTCATAAAATTCGTCCGCCTCTTTAATCCGCTGAGCGAGAATCCGATCGAAATCAGCAAATGGATTCGCCGACGCTTCGTCCTTTGCGGAAAGCCGCAACTTCACGATCTGCGATTGTCCTGGTTCGATCTCCAGGACGTAATGCGGCGCAAATTTTGTGCCGGTTTGTGCGGGATTCACCGCGTCTGCCCGCCCATGCACGACATATTCGTGAAACGCGTCTTTCACAAAGGGCCGACCGTTCGCATAACCGTGAAGACGCAGAGCGTTCGTCTCGTTCTCAGTGAAGAGCGCCGTCGCGTTGCCTTGGTAAGCAAATTGATATTCGCCAAGCTGATCGTGGTGAACATGGGCGAGGCCGTCACGTTCCAGCGCGATTAATGGCTTGGTCGTGCAGTCCTCCGGGATTTCGCCCCACGACCACGTGTTCCGAAACCAAAGCGTCGGCAAGAGGTGCAACGTCGCCTTTTCCGGGCCGCGATTCGCAATCGTCAGGCGAATGAGAATGTCGTTCTCGGAAGCCTTGGCGTATTCGGCGAACACATCGAAGTAGCGATCCTCATTAAAGACGCCGGTATCGATCAATTCAAATTCGGACGCGCCCAGGCCGCTCCGCCGATTTTCCTCGAGCAGCCATCCATAAGGATATTCGGCCTGCGGATATTTGTAGAGCGCCTTCATGTAAGAGTGCGTCGGCGTTGAGTCGAGGTAGAAATAAAGTTCCTTCACGTCCTCGCCGTGATTGCCTTCCGAGCCAGTTAAACCGAACAGTCGCTCCTTCAAAATCGGGTCCTTACCGTTCCAAAGCGCGAGAGCGAAACACAGCCGGCATTGCCGATCGGTAATGCCGAGTAAACCGTCCTCGCCCCAGCGGTAAGCGCGGCTGCGAGCGTGATCATGCGGAAAATAATCCCAGCAATTTCCGTAAGGCGAATAATCTTCGCGCACCGTGGCCCATTGGCGTTCCGACAAGTACGGGCCCCACCGTTTCCAGTTCTTGGTGCGTGCTGCGTCTTCCTGAAGTCGCTGATGCTCTGCGGTAGCGGTTGCAACCATGTCGATTGGTCGAGTGTGCGGGCAATTCCTTACGCCGTGACGCGATTATTGATCTTTTCCGCAGTGGAAAGATGCTCACGATTCCACGGTGCAGCCCCGGTCTCGGTCTGCGTGTGGGCAAGCGCGCGTTGGTCGAGAAATTGCACGAAATCTTTTGTGAAAAGAACATCCAGCGCCCAATCGATCGCCACGCGCACTTTCTTTTCCATGCGCGGCAGTTTGCTCCAGTAAATTCCGCGCCAGAGAAACCAAGCCAGGAACCCGGAAAAGTTCACGCCAAGGATTCGCGCGACACCGGTGCGCCGCCCGATCGCAGCCAGCGCTCCGAGCGTTTTGAAACTGAACGGCTTTTTCGGCGCTCCGTAAACGCTCGCGATAATGTTTTGAGCGACGACTTTGCCTTCGCGAGATGCATGTTGCGCGGTCGGCGGACAATATTTGCCAGTCGCGGGATCGGGCACCAATGCGCAGTCACCCAGCGCCCACAAACCATCCACGCTTTCCACCTCGAGATTCGCATTTACTTTGATCCGACCGCGTTCTTTTGGGCACGGGACAAGATCGAGAATCGGATTCGGCGATATGCCAGCGGTCCAGACCAGCGTTGAACTGACGATCTTTTCGCCATTGCTGAGTTCGATTTCATTTGGCCGCACGGCCGCGACTTTGGTCTTCGGGTGAATCTCCACTCCGCGCTCACGGAGTTTTTTATCAGCATAACGGCCGAGCTTTTCGCCCAGCTCCGGCAAGATGTATTCGCCCGGATGCACCAGCACGATCCGGAGCATTTCCTCTTTGAGGTTTGGATAGAATGGCAGTGCGTCACGCAGAAAATCGTTGATGCTGGCAATTGTTTCGACGCCAGCGAAACCGCCACCGGCAACGACGAACGTCAATAGTGGCGGACGTTCTGCACGTGCGCATTCGGTATCAGCCTCCTCCAAGTGTGCGATTAGCCGATTACGCAACTGGATTGCGTCGCCGAGCGATTTCATTGTCAGTGCGCGCTCTGCGACTCCGGGCAAGCCGAAGAAATT